>Ga0302325_10025009_pt1 | contig 12411 bp, 13 predicted proteins | sample Palsa_T0_2_FD_201948 | JGI IMG/M metagenome (GOLD analysis project Ga0302325, IMG submission 201948) | Peat permafrost microbial communities from Stordalen Mire near Abisko, Sweden - Palsa_T0_2 | ecosystem: Environmental > Terrestrial > Soil > Palsa > Peat permafrost | place: Sweden: Abisko...
AGTTAGAGACAGTGACATCACCTCACCACCTGCTCATACCTGTGACCGAGCTTTCCAGCCCGGCCCATATAGTAGGATGGGCTTGGTCAGTTTCAATCGAGGCTTTGGGGGCTTTGGGGCCGAGGACTGAACCCACCGCATGCAGCCCCTTCGCTTGTCGTGTTCAACTCGCTGGGTGAGCTTAGCGCGAGGGCCATCCATGAGCAGGACACTAGATACATCCTCCCGAACGTAGGCTGACCAATATCTGGCCCCCAAAGGATCTAATTAGACAATATTTTCTATATTAAAACGACCGGAGTGACGGGTGATACGCATCACCGCCTCGGAGAAGGACCAGGATTTCACACCAGCTCACTCGCCTCTTCTATAATTACCCGGACTGATATCCCTCTCTTGCTCACGAGCAAGCAATAAGTTTATTCCCTCGTTAAGCATGACATTCAAAATAAAGCGCAAGGCTTTTAATCGATAATCCCTGTAGTATGATGCCGTGTCTGCCTTCGATGAACAGAGTTCTTCAAGAGAAGGCCAGGATGCCGATATCACGTCAGGACACTACATCCAAAACGATGCGCCACCTACAGATATTTGTCACGACCTTCAACTCCATTTCGATATCGAAATGAGTTCTCTCCAGATGAAATCCTCACAGGCTTCTGCGATAGAAAATGAACAGCTTTTATCTTCGGCAATCTCAGATCTCTCAGTAATGTCTCCCCAGGCAACCCGAGCATCAACCGTATCTGCAAACTCCATATCATATCAGAGGCGGAATGATGAAAATATGAAGAGAAATCCCACCGGGGCGTCTCAGGCATCAGTATTACCAGAATGCACATCATGGGGGATTAATTGGTATCAACCCGTCTTCATTATCACGATGCTTCTGTGCGGACTCGCCTTTGCTCTTTCTCATCACTTCTATTACGCTTCTATGAATGAATCACCTGCTGGAGATGCTGCCAAACAAGCGTGGCCGATTAGGTTTGGGACTGCCTTCGCATTTCTAATCGTATCGTGCCTTCAAGCAGCCACTGCTTCCGCACTGGCGCAATATACCTGGACGGTAGTAAGACGAAAATATTTGAATATTTGTGCGTATGCCAACTCCGAAAATCTACGCATCGTAGTATTCATACTCTAGGAATTGTGGACTGATTCAAAATTCTGACGATTGAGTCTAGCGAGCTTGGATAAATTGTTCGGCATGACTGTGAACCCAACAAGTCTCATCAGCTTAGAACTTTTAAAAAGTGCCCGAAATTGCTCTACTGTTTGGAATAGTTTACTGGCAATTGCCAATCAAATTATATCGTCTGAACGCACAAACTGATTTTATATGCAGGTGCTTAGGATTTGCTGGTGTAGCCCCTCCTGCTACATTGACCGTAAGGGCTAAAAATCTCACTAGCCAAGCTTTCATACCGAAGCTTAATTATTCATTGCCATCGTGGATGTCTCGCCAGGGGTGTGGGGGGCCACGTCGGTAACTAACAGAGTTGCACTGCAGTCGGCGTTTAGCCTTGACGTTGTCTCACTGCCACCGTACCACGAGTAGCCTCTAGTCAGGATTGGTCTTATGATGTGCAATTCTTTGGCCCTACACTTCAATGTCATAATGCTAGCACTATCAAATAGTTATACTTTGACTAAATTACTAGTAACTTAGAATCTTAAGACTTGGTATTTACTTATAATCAAGTTAATAATAGTCTATAAAGAGTAGTAAAGAATAATACTAGACTTATAAGGCTAATATATTTAGCTTAAACTATACTCGGTATACTTAACAATATATTAAATAATTAATATCTTATATATAATAAATCTTATAATTTCTACTAAAATTTATTATTATAAAATCTTCTTATATTGCTTAACTTGTTTTATAAATTTAAGTATAAACCTCAAGCTCAAGTATTATTTACAATTCCTCTAATGCTTTATTTGAAGTTATAATAGCGTTTATAAGTAGAAAATAGTAAGTTATATAAAAAAGTATATAAGTTATTAGTAATAGAAGCTATACTTTATTGAGATTATAAAGTATAAATTTAGCCTCAAAATCAATAAAGGTATATTTGAGAACTTTTAAAATAAAAGTAGTTACTTTTAGAATATGCTTTATTAGAGGTTGAATCGGGTTGTTCTCGATTGCCACAAGTAGCCTCTAGTTAGGATTAGTCTTATAATATGCAATTCTATTGGTTTAGCTATACAAGCTTCACTTCGGATATGTAAAATCAGCCTTATAAGGCCATTTCACAGCCTTATAAGCTTCGCGTCGGCCACGCAATATCAGCCTAACAACCAAATATAGCATATAACGCCTAAACTTAGGGGTCTTTTCATTTATTATAAGTAGAGGATATTTTCCATAGCAAATAGTGAATTTAGTCTTCTCCAAAATCACATTTTTGATCCAACAAATTCTTTAGCTTTACACTTTAATATCGTAATGCTAACGCTATCGAATAGCTATACTTTGACTAAAGTACTAGCAACTTCGAATCTCAAGACTTAATATTCACTTATAATCAAGTTAATAACAATCTCTAAAGAGTAATAAAGAATAATACTAGACTTATAAAGCTAATATATTTAGCTTAAATTATATTCCATATACTTAATAGTGCATTAAATAATTAACATCTTATATATAATAAATATTATAATTTTTGCTAAAAATTTGCTATTATAAAATCCTCTTATATTAATTAACTTATTTTATAGATTTAGGTGCAAACCTTAAGCTTGGGCATTATTTATAATTCTAATAATGCTTCATTTGAAATTATAATAGCATTTATAAGTGGAAAATAGCAAGTTATATAAAAAAGTGTATAAGTTATTAATAATAGAAGCTATACTTTATTGAGACTATAGAGTACGAATTTGGCCTCGAAATTGATAAAAGTATATCTGAGAACTTTCAAAATGAAAGCAGTTACTTTTGGAATGTGCTTTGTTGGGGGTTGAATCGGGTTATTCTCGATTCTCATCGCCGGTAGGAGGGTGCGCTACAGTACCCATTTTTGTCTGGTCATTTGCACTTTTGTAGAACTAAAGGCACACCATTCCCAGAGGCAAATGCAGAACGCAGAACGACTTCGTGCATGCTCTTGATCAGGTCCTCTGTAGCTTTCAGAAATTGAATCGTGGATGCAGCTTGACTAGCCTAATCGGATGAATTGAAATCTGCGTATTGGTTCGACAAGATTCTATTTTTATTGAATGTATATAAGTCGTCTGTAGTGTTGTGATCTAACGTAACGTTAGATTAGAAATAGTAATAAGAAAGCCATCCAAGCTCCGCAAGAACACCAATCTTGTTTCCTTCCGGCGGAATCATCGAATCTCCTACTGATGCATTGAGAGTTAGAACGGAAGGCATCGTATCGAAATCGATTGTAATCGAGTAGTTTTCTAAAATCAAGCCATCTAGGACCTTAGCAGATTGAATTTTCATATCTCAATGCTGATGGTAGGATTGCAAGAGCTATCGACGTATGAAGTAAATGCCACGATTATGGAGAGGGTAGGAATTTCAGTAATGTCATCATACTGGGTAAAATTGACGTTGAACAGGGTTGTATTCCAGTTCACAAGCGTGGACTTGTAAAGTTTTCACGTTAGTGTGTACGTCGACTGAGGAAGAAGGGTAATATTACACATACAGATTTGAATATTGTTGCGTGGAGACACAGGACACTGATCTGCAATAGTACTAGTACATGTTCCCTCACACGCACTTAAATACGCATTTTGGAGGGTCCGGTTCGCATACCAGTCTTGAACCACCTGCTTGTACTGTACATCCCGGAGGCGAATAAGTTTCCAGGTACGCCATAATCATCAGTTCTAGTCTAGCTATCCGGTATCGTCTCCGGAAGCGACCACTTGAAAAGTTCCACAGAAACATAGTTCCGCACTACTGAATGACTCGCTCGTTGCAATAGCGGATTGCTTGTAATACTTAATATTGATGCGAGAATACTGGCGCAGACGACTTTGCGTACAACATTGCTTTGAGAAACAGCTCTTCAGGAACCCCGTATGCTGCTCCAGTTCCCTTCGTTCCATACATAGTGAAGCTCTGAAATCGTTGTGCCTTGCGTAACGCTTCGCCACCAGACCTTTGCAACACCTTCTGATAACATTAGACTCATTGCTATATTCAACATGCCTGTGAAGATAGCCAGCAATACTGAGGACTGGACAGCGGGTGCATGTGGATCCAATCGCCGTCTGTTCGATCATCTGAGGAGATAATGACAGAAAACGAACCAGCAATGCAGAAACAAGAAATAACGAACGCAACACGCGATAAGACCGGAATTCTTGATGGCGGGAGGTTGGACTTATTCCCCAGACTCTCTGGCGGCAGTACGGACGAAGGAGTATCCATGCTAACTCGAACCCAAAGAATTGATGGACAAATATTCAAATGGGTTAATGCGGTCCGGTGTCATGGTATTAAGAAATGAGAATTAGCAAGATAAGGAAGGACTCTTATGTAAAATGTGGTGTTGTAGTAATCTTATAAGAGAAATGGTGAGGCTGAAAAAAGAAAGTGCTGTGTGGTTTGCAGTTGGAATAGATAACCAGCCAATTGTCCTGACTGAAAAATCGCTCGAGGCTGAATTTCGGATGCTTTTTGGGTGCTTCTCTGAAAAAAGGAAATAGAACAGGCGTCAAATCAGCATCTGTCTCTTAAGAGTTGTGTTGAATGCGAAGGTATTCAGGTCCTGGGTGTCAATATTCTTACCGATCAATACTATACCACAATTACTTTTCACTAATCAATTAGATAGCTTAAAATAGCTGATACATCTCTGTCGTGAGTAAGACGATATCATTATCAGGCTGTGAAACAGTGAAGTGTAGTAGCGCATTTGAGCTTGTGTATATAGCGAAGGATAGTCTATACTTTAGACCACAGAACCAAATACGAATAATTCCCGAGGAAGCTTTAATGTGTGATGGGTAATTTTTACTTTCGACATCACGTTTCAGAAGCAAATAGTACAAAAATTGTTTTGAATTGACAAGAGAAGAAAACGTCGTTCTGGTTGGCTCTGGTCTCCTCGCCGGGTCACATTGGAGGCCACATGGGATAGAGTTAGGGGCTGTAAGAGGGGGGCCAGAGGGCGCTAATTAACCGAGCGTCAAAAAGGCTGAGGGAGACGCCTCCTGAAACATGCAGTATCTCATTTCGGGAAACTTTGCATGTGTTGGTGTTTTACTTCACTGTCTTTATCCGGGCTTTGCGCTTCAATGAGACGACAGTTGGATAGGCCTGAATGTACGGCCTTATGCACACAGGATGGAAATTCTCATCTACAATATGAATTCTTGGATGTCCATTTTTCTTTTCTTCTTATAATTTCCGGAAATACTCCTGATTTCCGAGCCCCTCGGTCTGTTAGCTCATCTGCGTACAGAAATCAATTAAGCTATGTTCCGATTTGGTAAAACACAAAGTTTCCTAGTACACCCCATTGACTCGAGACTAATCCCGCCACCAGAGAAGCTTAGAGTCCGCAAAAGAATCTACGTACTCGCTATTCCAGTTCTGGTTGTCTACGGTAAGCAAAGCTCTAATACTTATTATTATGTATCTGAACATGCGCAGCATTAACGCTCACTGGATGTATCTCCACCTCTCCAGGAGTCCATAACATATTCGTTGGAGAGCTTCAATATACCGGACTCCAGAACGGGACCATCACTCCCACTAACTCAAGCATCCCAGTAACAGGCGTTCGATTCGGATACTTCGGTGGGACGTCCCCCTTTTCACTTATGTCCTCACTAACACCTCAACCACAGGCATATGCAGAACCTCCAACGGGACATTCTCCTGTGCATCAAGCACCAACAACACCCCCGTTTCCCTCTCCAAAGCCCTCTCAATCCCAACCCCTTTCATCCAACACGTTCTAAAACTCCAACAAACAATATCCTACACTATCCCCTCAAGTGGAAGTGTTCTCTTTCTCCTCGGTCTAACCACACTCTCCATCCTTTGTCTCTCAATCTCAAGCCAAAAGAAGCTATTAAGTCCTAAGAAAGCCTTGCGACTAGAGAAAAGGATCAAGCTCCTGATATCCATTACTCGACTCCTACTATGGTCTTCCACAGCAGTGACGCTCATCGCTGCGTATTGCGTTACATCAACCTTATCCGCTCTCCAAGTTGCAACTTCTTTGCTTGTTGGGAGTTTTGAGGGACAAAGTATCGAGAGAGGGGAAACGCTGGAAGTGTTGGAGTGGATGACGTTTGGGTTCTCGGTGCTGTTTTCGGGGTGTGTGGATTTTATGTTGCATTCGTCGGGTGACGTGGTTGTAGAGCAGATGAATGTGAGGACTTCGCCCTTTAAACCTGTGATTTTGGGGGAGGGAGGTTCGATGTTTTGAGGATGAAATGGGAAAAGAGAGGGCGCGCAAAATGTACTCCGTACGATGTATTGTATATACAGACAGTTTTTGAAATATATACAAATGCAAAAATATGCGTTTGCCAAGCACACATGAACAACCTTTCTCCGTAGATATCTCTTTTTGAGTTATCTTACCTCACAAACACTGCGATAATATTCGCTCGAAACCGTGCAAGCATACGGCAAAACGCAGACAATAGGTCCAATAAACCCATCTCTGCCACACTGAGTATACTTCGCCGCAATGCCCTCATGATCCGCATCACTATCCGTCAGGCTCGGCAAAAATCCTGGATCGGGGATCGATCCAGGATTGGTGCCTGGATCACTAGGAATCGATCCTAGACCGATCCTGGATCGATCCTAGCAGCTAAATTAGTCAGCACCCACAATATAATTAATTAATTTATTCTATGGTGTTTTCACTTCCTAGCCTCAAACACACTTTACCGGACCCACTCACACTTTTCGATCTATAATGTCTTCTTTTATTCAAGATGTAGATTCGTCGTGTGCGCCTTTAGAATCAATAGCAACCTCTCATATAAAAGGGAAGAAGAAAGGCAAGAAAACATCCCCTATTTGGGCTTATACCCGTGAACCTTTATTGCACGAGAATTAGGACTTCCTTTACTGCTCTTATTGCATACTAGACGACCTTGAAAAGAAACTACACGGTGCCGATAACTCTTCCTTTATTACAAAGCATATTAAAGCTATGCATCCACATATTAACCTTGAAGCGAGCGTGAGCAAGAACTAATTAGCTATACGACAACAGCTTAAGGATATATATCGTTAAGCTTCAGCTACCGGAGATATTGAGGAGTTGGATTTGCAAATCCTCAAGAAGTCTATTAATAAAGCTGCTCTCATAGAAGCTTTAATTAGTCTTATTATTATCTATAACCTCTCGTTTTATATAGTGGAATGGCTTGCCTTTTATGCCTTTTGCCAGGTTCTCAATGCCGCTTGCGAAGGCATGATTCCAACTGCTTATGCAACTATCCGTACGAAAGTTGAAGAGGCTTTTTTCAAGCACAAAGACACTGTCAAAAAGGCCCTCCAAAGCGCGATCTCCTCAATCCATCTCTCTCTAGATATCTGGACCTCTCCAAATCGCTAGCTTATGCTTACGATTTACGCACATTTCACCTCGTACGAATATAAGAGAGAGAAGGCCCTTCTTGCTCTAAAAGTGGTACTTAGCTATAGCGGCAATAATCAGTTCTCGGTCTTCCTCCCAGTCCTTCAAGACTACAATATTGAAAAGAAGATTAAAGCTATCGTAGCTAACAATGCGCCAACAAATAATACCCTTTATCGTACGATTGAAAAACATATATAGGAGGAGCATATAAGGGAGTGGAAGGCAAATGACTAGCGGATCCGGTGTATTAGGCATATTATTAACCTTATCGTCTAAGCTTTCTTATTTGTTAACGTGATAAATATAAAGGAACTGCAATTGTATAATAACGCAAAAGCAGATGTAGATGGGATACTCTTAGATGACGAGGCACGAAAAGCGAGGTTTAGGCTCTTGGGGCCCCTTAGCAAGGCACATAATATCGTAGTCCATATCCGTGGTTCTCCTGGTCGTATAGCGCGTTTTAGAGCTCTAGCAAGAAGGATAATCCCGATAGATAACTGTACGAGGTGAAATAGCTGGTTTAAGATGCTCCAAGTCCTCCTTTTGCTAAAGGCCCACGTTAAGGAGTATTGCGTGGAGTTTGAGAATAAGCTTCACAAGGACTTGCTTAACTTTAACAACTAGAAGAAGCTTCGTACGATTATTGAATTCCTTAATGTCTTTAAGGCTAGCACTCTCAATTGTGAGGGTGATGTCTCTCTTGACAAAACGCTTTTTACAATGGATGTCTTAATCAAGCATATTAATGATATTATTATATGGCCTTCCCCTTGCCTTCTTTTGCCTAGCTAACCTCTATCTTAGAAGAATTATAAGAGGCTAAGGGATAAGGAGAGTAAGGACTTCTTAGCCAGGTTGCAAGCAGCACACGACGTTATTGATAATTATTATCAAACGACTGAGATGTCTCCACTTTACGCTACCGCCTTAATCTTTAATCTTAAGCGCTATACGAGGTATATCAAGACATACTAGAAGAAGGAATGGAGCGAGCCTGCTTTGAAAGCTGTTCAAGCGCTCTAGGAGAAGTATAGAGAGGCTCCTCTCGCCCCTTGTAGGACTACCCCTTTCTCGTACGAAAAGCACAACGAGACAATGCCCAAAGAGCTTAACCGCTTTGCTACTATTGCTCTAACCCTTAAAGAGTAGTCTAGGCCTTGTAGTCAAGACGAGTATGAGGACTATAATATGTGCGAGCAGCCATACGATCCTAGGGATAAGGGAGCTCTTGCATGGTGGTTACAAGATACATAGAGGCAGCGCTGGCCTAGGCTTGCCCTTTTAGCTATTAATGTACTCTCAATCCCGGCAATGAGTGATGAGCTAGAGAGGGTCTTTTCTGGTGCTCGTCGTACGATATCCTGGGATAGAGGGCAATGATACTAGAGACGATAAAGTGGAGGGAGTGTTTAAAGCACTAGAAGAGGAGCGGGGTCCTACGGACCTTTATTAAATAGAGACGCTTTAAAAGAGACTCTTGCACTTGCTCATATAGTGATATTGTGATATAAAAGCTAGTAAAGTATGGACCCTTTACCTAAGCACAGACTTCGCTGACTAAACTACCCCTTTAACCCAATCCTGGATCGATCTTAGCGATCCAATCCTAATCCTAGTAATCCGATCCAGGATCGAGTCAGGATCGATCCTTATAGGATCGTTGCCGAGCCTGCTATCCGTCCCATTGTCAGCTGGAGCGTCAGAAGGCGCTACGCCCCAGACCTGTCACTTACCGCTGCGCCTGACGTATGTGTAGACGACTGAGATGGTCCAGCTGGAGCCTCGTTGATGGCATCATTTGCACGCACGTAGGCTGATTTCGCTGTCATGGCTGCCGGGCAGGCAACTTGCTTGAATGTTACGGCGGGGTTGTCAGCTCCTTGCATCCAGTTGAAGCGGAAGTAACATCCTAAATTCAGGGCTGTGGGGGAAGCCATCGCATGCTGAGCGAGATGAAACGCTGCCGTATTGTTGGCCTCAGCCTTGGGAGGGGGTGCCAAATTCGTTGGTGCAGCCGTTGAATTGCCCTACACCGCCCCCCTGGATCTATTGCGATAAGCGAGTTTGTCTTGGAAAGGGGATTGATTTGGCTTGGAGAAAGAATGGGAGCAAGGCGAGAAGGACGGACTTTGGAAGAAGTATTGTGTATGCTGTATGAACAGGGACTCTAGACATCGAGAAACGACTGACAGGATTAGAAGTAAGAATAGGAACTAGAGCGAAGTGTAAGAGAGGTAAATGCCTTTAACCAACCACTGACGCCGTTAGCCCGACATTAACGGATTAATCTCAGACGATCATTTATCTATATGGCTGAAGTAGAAACGACGGGCCGTCTGGGGAACTTTTTCCAGGACCTTATGATACATGAAGTCAGGCTTCTCGAGCCTTCTATAAGCTTAGAATCACAAAGCTTGGATTACAAATAAGGAGGCAAAACACGTGACCCGGTTTGCCACCAAAACCAAAATCTACAGGAACGTGCTTAGATATAATCTTCATTCAAAAGCCAATGGTGCGCCAAGTTCTTGGAGCGTAAGAACACCTTCTGGCAAAGCAGTGAGCCCCGTGGTTGATCTGACATGGCACTTGGCATGAGAAACCCATTGAGCCCCCAACGGGCCCCACCCTGGTGAGAGACATAGAAGAAGCGCCCCTTCTCCCTTCTCATTTCCCTCTACGACTAGGAGAATTCTGAGATACAATCCATGCTCGTCAACGGGTTTATGAGTTTTGGTGAGGAAGTTTCGCTGGAGGAGTCTGCTGAGGACGACGGAAGGTTTGGGTTTTCCACGGCAGGTGTCTTCCGGCCAGGCGAGCCGCTAAGGTTAACCTTACAGTAGAACTAGATATCACTATAACCTATCATAAGCACGGGCTTTGTTTGTCGCTGTGATTGTGCCAACCTCTCTCGGCATCCTACACCTATAGACACAGATATAGACAGGAGTCGCAGCATCTCTTTTAACGTCATGAAGGATGCGATCCGTCCAAACGAGCAGGCGTTGAAGGCTATGTACGAAATACGAGAGAGGTTATTGCACTTGGTTCAGTCTTTACGAGATGACAATTGCAGATACCAAAACCAATCTTCCTTGGTGGGATTGTCTATTTCAGCTTGAGAATGCATTTTCTCGACCACCCTTCTTTCCCAGAAAACCTTGCGGTAGACGTGTCATTTTCGAATACTGTCATTGCAACAGGGAGAAACAACAGGAGGTTCGTGGAGTTGTGAGGATATGACGATTGTATTGTTCCATGCTAAGGTTTCTAGGTTTTAGGTTCGGTTTTATACCGTTCGGTTGGCCCATGCGGCATCTGTACTGATTTACTCGCCAATACTGGAATTGGTCAACGAATCGACGTATTGACCAATCAATCGGCATTGGCCAATTAGTCGATTGATTCACCAATTAATCAATCGCTTTTTTTGACTTCCGAATCGGGTAATTTTGAAGCTTTTTCTTTGAGGATTTAGGTGAATTTTATATTATACTAAAACCTGGAATAAAGACCTACTCTTGTAAGAATATTTAGACTTCCTAATCGGGTAATTATAAAGCTTTTTTGATTTTTTTTGAGAAGGTTTAGTGCAGATTCACTATACTAAAGATAAAAATCAAGGGTTATTTGTCTTATTGCTACCAAATGCTTGAAGTAAAACATGAATCAAGTGGCTTTTCCCTTCCCCCTCCCCTTCCCCTTCCCTTTGCCCTTATTAGCTACTTTTGGTTCCCATCTCACTACCTTCTTCCTCACCCTCCTAGCGGGTGTTGGAGCAGCTAGTAAAGCCTCGTTAGTCTAAGTACTATAACCTGCAAGAGCTTGGTTTCCAGTCCCAGGATTCCTCTGCTATAAAGTGAGGGTTGCTTTAAGGACTTTAACCTAGTGACTTGTGTTCCTTGTAAAGATATCCGAGCCAGGGTAAACGTCGCCTGTAGACAGACCTCTCTTCCGCTTAGAAGGCCTTGCTTCACCAACTGCTACTTTAGCTTCTAAAGCTGCCACCTTTGCCGCTCCCTTAGCTTTTGTCGCATCACTACCTTGCTTTTGCTACTTAGCTATAAAAAGCCGATTATAGTATTAAGTGATAGCTGAGGGAAGAGTAATAGTTTTCGTCTTGTTTTTTGGCTCTATTAGAATGCTGTAGTCTTCATCGGTGAGGATCGACTTGAGTAAAGAGGCTTAATAAGCACCCTTAATCCGGCCGAACTAAGAAAGCAGAGTATATACTCCCTTTGCAACCTTTACTATACGACATGGCAAACGAGGGGCTTCGCTAGTAAGGCGATTTTTGGCCGGTATAGCAAGAAGGACAATTTAGCCAATAGTAAAGACTTGAGAATCGCTCCTTCTAGCGGCAGCTTTAGCTATATTCACTTTATTGTTATAAAGTACACGACAATAAAGCTCTAAAAGCAAGTACTCCTCATTAGCAGCATCGTCATAGTAATCCAATAGAGCTTTAGCATCAATATTAGTGAAGGGTATATCCACTAGCAACTTAACAAGTTCTCTAAAAGCAAGTGATTCGCTATATTAGTGAGGGGCTCTTCCAAACTAGACATGGAATAGCGTCACATGTACTAAAAGCCTAGAGGACCGTGTAGTATTAGTGATTTCTGCAATTAGTGGAAGGTGCTATTTCCACTACTTGTCGGCATTTTTACCACTTATAGCTACAAGCCTCCTTTTAAACGTCTTATTAGCAGCTTTAATAGATCCTTGCGTTTGAGGATAGTAGGATCTTCCTCGAATAATTAGCATATGCTTGCAATCTATAAGAACTTGCATATAACCCTTAAACTTTGTA
>Ga0302325_10025010_pt1 | contig 12410 bp, 6 predicted proteins | sample Palsa_T0_2_FD_201948 | JGI IMG/M metagenome (GOLD analysis project Ga0302325, IMG submission 201948) | Peat permafrost microbial communities from Stordalen Mire near Abisko, Sweden - Palsa_T0_2 | ecosystem: Environmental > Terrestrial > Soil > Palsa > Peat permafrost | place: Sweden: Abisko...
CCAATAAAAGCCGTTAAGCATAATTGCCGAATCGGGGGGGGAAGAGGAACTACAAAGAGGTTGGCAAGAACCGCTCGCGATCCTCTATCACTATTCTTTAACTCCCTCCAATGCGCGCTCGATCATACGCATTTCCTCCATTCCCAGCGGCAGGGCCAAGGCCCGCTCGCGCGCCGCGGGGGTCATTTTCTGCCAGCTCTTTTGCACGGCGTTGATGATTTTATCCGAAGCGGTCTTGCGCGCCAGACCGGCGAGTTGATGTTCCAGGAAAACCAGGCACAACGCGTCCTCCAGAATACGGCTCTCCGCCTCTGCCGGAAAATTCTTCTTCAAATTCAAATCCCGCACTTTTTCGATCAGCTCCTCCCCGTAGCCCGCCTCGCGCAGAATCTGGGCCGATTTGCGCGCGTGGAATTGCTTGAGATCGCCGCGCCAGCGCAGGTAACCCGGACGTGTCATCGGATAGGTTTCGCGCGGAATCATCCAACGGCAAATATGCTGGCAGCGCGCGGCCAAACGCAGGCTTTCCGAAGCTGCCGGCGCCAGCTTCAAAACCCATTCGGTCAGACGCCGCGCATAAAGCAATTCGCGGGGATGCCTGACGCCGCCATCATTCTCCAGGTTTGGATCGAGCGCGTTCTCTGCATCGAAGCGCTCGTTGGCCTTTTGAAACGCATCCATCGGCCCATCATACAACCGCCGCCCGGCATTGTAAATGCCCGGATTGGTTTCTTGATTCCATCACGCGCCCAGATCAATTCTTTCCCGCAGAAAGAGCAGGGAGAAGCTTCGGTAACGATCGACGCCAGGCCAGCGCCGCCTCCCGCAGTCTTTGCGCGATTGCCGGCTCCTTCGTGGATAGATTGGTCGCTTCGTCGGGATCGGTTTCCATGTTATAAAGTTCCGCCGCAGTGCCGCCGTCATTATTAACGAGGAGCTTCCATTTGCCTTCCCGAATGGCGATGTGAGGGCTGCGGTCGAAGGTGCCAGCGGGATAATTGAAAAACTTCGATTTGCGGCCGTATTCCCAGAAAATAGCCTTGGCATGGGCGACAGGCTCGTTTACCAGCGCCTCGGTCATGTCCTCGCCGTCGAAATCAACCCCGGCGGGCAGCGGCGCACGGGCGATCGCGCACAAAGTCGGGAAAAGATCGACGGCCTCCAAAACGGTCCGCTCATCAACCCGTCCCGCCGTCACGTGTCCGGGCCAGCGGACAATGAAAGGCACCCGGATGCCGCCTTCGTAAAGGCTCAACTTGCTCCCACGCAGGCCGCCCGTGCGCGCGTGATTGAAGGAAGGCAGCGGGCCGTTGTCGCTGGTGAAGATGACCAGAGTGTTTTGTTCCAGACCGAGCGCTTTCAGACCATCGAAAAGACGTCCCATTTGTATGTCGTACTCGGCCAGCACGTTGCAGAAATCCCGCCTCTGCGCTGATTGCGGATTGGCGGCCTCTCGCGCGGCGTTCGGAACCCAGGGCGTATGGACGTCATCGGGCCAAATCTCGACATAGCAAGGCTGGTCCTTGTGGCGGCTGAGAAAGTCAACGGCATGGTCAACAAAATAGCGCGTGCGGTCCCAGCGTTTGACCGTGTCCTTGGGCGACCATATCCAGTTGGTGGAAGTGATGTTGGGGTCCGGTTCCGGGCTTTCATAAGTGCCGACATGCTCGTCATAACCGTAGGCGCTGAAAGGAGGAGCATGGGTGACATCGCGGCCGCCGCCCAGATGCCATTTGCCGAAATGAGCCGTCGCATAGCCGGCGGCTTTGAGCACGCGGGCCAGCGCCGGGGCTGAGGCGGGAAGAAAATCAGTCTGTTCGCAGTCGCGATTTTTTAGGCGAGTGTCAAGAAAGGTTGTGAAATTCCAGCGCGCCGGAAACATGCCCGTAATAAAAGCCGCGCGCGAGGGAGAACAAATCGGGGCATTGTCGTAGAAATGCGTAAAACGAACCCCCTCCCTGGCGAGGCGGTCGATATTGGGTGTGGGAGCGAAGTTGCCGCCGTAACAATTCAGATCGCTGTATCCCATGTCGTCCGTCAGCACGAAAACGATGTGCGGCGGCTTCGTGGCAGGCACCGGAGCGGGAGAAGTCTGTGCGTGGCAAGGTGAACAAACCATACCCAGCAGAGCCAGGCCGGCGGCGCAAGTACCACACTTAAAGAAATGAGTTTGGCGGGACAACGGGTTCTACGGTTTTTGTTTTATCGTTTCAGCAATTCCGCCACGTCCACCACCTCGTCCGGAAAAGATTGCGGACTGGCCTTGTCGCCCTCGCGCAAAATGGTTTTCTCACCGTAGCCGGCGTAATTTGCCTGGCGATAAACTTCGATGCTCTGTTCGTTTAAGTCCACAATCCAGACTTCCGCAATGCCAGCGCGCGCATAACCGGGAAGTTTGATATTCCGGTCCTTGTCCAAGGAACTGTCGGAGATTTCCACGAGCAGGAAAACATCCTCCGGCCGCGGATGCCCCTTTCGATAAAAGTTCGCCGATGGCTTGAGCAGCATGAGGTCGGGCTGCGGTTCAGAAAAATTATGCAACCGCGTCGGGTTTTGCACCCTCGTCACCCACCGGCCCTTGGCGGCGAGAACGAAAAGCTGGGTCAGAAAATCGGTGACGCCTCCGTGAAATGGTCCAATCGGTGACATATCGCAGATCTTTCCGTCGATCAATTCAACCCTCGCGTCGGAATCCAATACCCCCGTCTCCGCCATGCGGTAGTATTCCTCGACGCTTATATGATCTTTGGCCGGCGCCAGCATGAAAATAGATTATCCCATTGGGCCGGGAATCGCAACTTCCTTCTCAGCGCCGGCTTGCTTTGCAAGGCCGCGTGGATTCCAATATCACCATGTCATCGACTCTCACAAGCGCCAGCAAAAGAGTGCGTCCGCTTATCTTGCTCCTTTGCGCATGGCTTGCGTCCGCTCATGGCGTTGCCGCCGCGCCCATCGACCGCCAAGCGTTGGTCACGCGGCATAATCCTGAGTTGCGCGCGTTCGATCCATGGAATCCTTTTTCCCTCGGCAATGGCGACTTCGCCTTCACTGCTGATGCCACCGGGCTGCAAACTTTCCCAGGCGCGTTTACCAATACCATCCCTCTGGCCACCCTCTCGCAATGGGGTTGGCACAGCTTTCCCAATCCGGCGGGGTGGAGCATCGAGAAGTATCACTTCAAGGAGTTTGACGTCTTCGGACGCAAGGTGCCTTACGACGACGTGCCCGGCAACCATCCCACGCCGGAAGCGGCCTGGCTGCGCGAGAATCCCCACCGCCTCCATCTCGGCCAGATTGGATTCGTATTGACAAAAAAGGACGGGGCGCCTGCCCAAACCAATGACCTGTCCGGCATCGAACAAAAACTGGACCTCTGGAATGGAATCCTGTTGAGCAAATTTTCCCTGGAAGGCCAGCCGATTGAAGTCGAAACGGTTTGCCATCCGGAGTGCGATTTGATTGCCGTGCGCGTCGTCTCGCCGCTCGTGCGATGGGGGCGCGTGGGGATCGCGCTGCGTTTTCCCTACGGCACGGGCAAAACCGTCACGGCGGATTGGACCAAGCCGGAGGCGCATGAAACGAGGTTCCGGCCCGTCGGCCCAAACGCCGGGCAATTCGACCGCAAGCTCGACACCACCACGTATCACGCCGCCGCCCGCTGGATATATGGTGGGCTTACGCAGACCGCGCCGCACGAATTCCTCTTGACGCCGCCGCCGGACGCGGGCGCCATGGAATTCGTCTGCGCTTTCTCTCCTGATCCTATTTCCGAGGCGACACCGGATTTCGAAGTAACGCGGCAGGCCGCGTCCCGGCATTGGCAGCAATTCTGGAGCACGGGCGGCGCGATTGATTTTTCCGGCAGCAAAGACCCGCGCTGGCACGAATTGGAGCGTCGCGTCGTTCTTTCGCAATATCTGACCGCCATTCAATGCTCCGGCAAATTCCCACCGCAGGAAACCGGGCTGACTTACAATAGTTGGGAAGGAAAATTCCATCTGGAAATGCAACTCTGGCATGCCGCCCATTTCGCGCTTTGGGACCGGTTGCCGCTGCTTGAAAAGAGCCTCGGCTACTACCAATCCATCCTCGGCCGCGCGCAGGAAACGGCGCGGCGCCAGGGTTATGCGGGAGCTCGCTGGCCCAAGATGACGGATCCTTCGGGAAGCGATTCGCCTTCGCCCGTCGGACCGTTTTTGATTTGGGAGGAGCCGCATCCCATTTTTTACGCGGAACTCTGTTACCGCCAACATCATGACCGCGCCACGCTTGAAAAGTATGCCGAAGTCGTCGCGCAGACCGCGCAATTCATGGCCAGCTACCCCGCGTGGGAAAGCAATGGCAGCCGTTGCGACCTTGGCCCCGCCCTTCAATGTTCGCAGGAAATCTTCCCCAAGGACCACACGCTCAACCCGACTTTCGAATTGACGTATTGGCGTTGGGCCTTGGAAACAGCGCAACAATGGCGGTTGCGCCTCGGGCTGCCGCGCGAACCGGCCTGGGACCGCGTTTTGCAACATCTGCCCGCTTGCGCGCTGGAGGACGGCAAGTATCTTTTTGCCGAATCCGCCACGGGAACTTATTCGGAAAAGAAATGGACGCACGATCATCCCTCCGTCACCGCCGCGCTGGGTTTGCTGCCCGGCCCCGGCATCGATCCTCTCACGATGCGCCGCACGTTGGATTGGATTTGGGACAATTGGGATTGGCCGATCACCTGGGGTTGGGATTATCCCATGCTGGCGATGTGCGCCGCGCGCGTAGGCGAACCGGCCCGGGCGGTGGACGCCCTTTTTCTTGACACACCAAAAAACCATTTCGCAGTCAACGGCCATAATTATCAGCGACCCAATTTGACCGTCTATCTTCCCGGCAACGGCAGCTTGCTCTACGCGGTGGCGATGATGGCCGCCGGATGGGACGGCGGGCCGACCAATGCCGCCCCTGGTTTTCCGGCGGATGGCCAATGGAACGTGCGCTGGGAGAACTTGCGGCGGGCCCCATAAAAGTCAATATGAACCGAGGCCGACCAACAACCGCGCGCGTGTTGACTTTGGTGGCGCTGGCGCTCTGGACGGCATCGCGGCTCTTTGGTTTTGAATCAAGCGGGGAGTATCTGAGCGATGTCTGGACTTCCGACGACGGTTTGCCCGACAGTTCCGTCACCGCCATCACGCAGACGCCCGATGGCTATCTGTGGATTGGCACCTACAACGGCCTGGCGCGCTTTGATGGGATACGTTTCGTGACCTTCGACCCGGCCAACACGCCGGCGCTGGCGCACGCTCGTGTGCGGGGCCTTTTTGTGGACAAGCAGGGCACGCTATGGATCAACACTTACGAAGGTTCCCTAACCACCGTGCGCCACGGAATTTTCAAGCTCGAACGCCGAAATAATCGCCTTTCCGAGGCGGAATGGACGCTGATTTCATCCACGCCCGAACGGGTGATATTTTTGACCAGTCGCGGAGGAGTTTTTCGCAAGCAGTTGACGGGGCCGGAAGGCGGGGAATGGGAAGATTTGACACCTTCAGGCCGGGGTTTGGGCGCGTTCAGTTGCGAAGATGGCGCGGGCACCGTTTGGTATGTGGACAGCAGTTCGCAACTCTGGCGGCTTGAGGGTGGGCGCTTTAAGCGGGCACCGGAAGAAATCGGCCTGTCTGGCCGGACCATCAATTGCCTGGTGACCGATGATCGGGGTCGTTTGTGGGCCGGCACAGATCACGGTATCGCAGTTTGGAACGGAACGAAGTTTCAAACGGCCACTCCCGCCAATGCTGAAACCTCGGTCAACGTGACATCCCTCTTTGTTATGCCGAACGATCATTTATGGGCGGTCGCCAATGGACAGTTGCGCCAGGCCAGCCACGGGCGGTGGCAGCCGGAGGCGGCATGGATGAAGGAGATTCCGACCGGCGATTTGAGCCAGCTCAAAGGCCTCATTGGACGGCACGGCGGCGTCTGGTTTTTTAATTACGGCCGCGGTCTCTCGCATGTGAGCGCGGATGGTCGTTTGCAAGAACTCACGGCCAAGGATGGTTTTCCAAGAGGGCACTTGAACTGCCTGTTTGAGGATCGGGAGGGCAATGTTTGGGCGGGTCTGGAAGCGGGCGGATTAGTCCGCGTGCGCGAAAGCCGGTTTCGCACCGTTGCCCTGGGTGAAGATGCGAAGTCCGTCTGTGAAGATGGCGGCGGCGTGGTATGGATTGGAACATTGGACGGCGGCCTGCGTTGGTGGCGAGGGGGCCAATCCACGAACCTCGCTTTGCCGGGTGGTGCGGCCTTTGCGTCCGTCTATTCGTTGTGCGCGGATGCGACGGGCCGGATGTGGGTCAGCGGCGCGGACGAAGATCTCTTCGTGGCCGCGCAAGGCCAGTTCAAGCGGGTCTCGCCCGTTGTGCATGGCGTGAAGGCGATTCTCGCGGATTCGACGGGTAGCATCTGGGCGGGCACGCGCAGCGGTCTTTTCCGGGCGGAGCGGGAACCGGGCGACGAATTCCACTTTTTCCGTGGGATGCCAAAACACTATGTGCGAGCGCTTTCAGAGGATGGCAAAGGAACGCTGTGGGCGGGCACGGGAAACGGAGAGTTATTTCGCATCAACAGCAACACGGCTACTGTGTTTCGTCCGTCGGATAATCAGGAATCGGGCGCCATCTGGTCGTTGCTGGCGGAGCGGGACGGCACGGTGTGGGTTGGTACCTTTCGCGGCGGGCTATTGCGTTTTCGGGACGGGAAGTTCACGCGTTACGGAAAAAAGGAAGGTTTGCCAGACAATGTGATCAGCCAGATTCTTGACGATGGCCATGAACATCTTTGGTTGGGCTCCCATAAAGGTATTATTTCAGTGGCCAAATCCTCCCTGAATGATTTTGCCGGCGGGGGAATCACGTCCATTCCCACCACCGTATTTGGCCGCTCGGATGGTTTGCCGTCATTGGAATGTTCCGGCGGTTACCAGCCGGCCGCCTGCCGCGGACGGGACGGGCGGCTGTGGTTCACCACCGTCAAAGGGGCCGTTTCGGTCAAGCCCGAGGAAATCCGCCCGAACCTGTTGCCGCCTTCCGTTGTGCTTGAGGAAATACTCATCGATGGAAAGAGTTTGGATCCCACAGCGGACGCGAGGCTTAAATCTGTTCCAGCAGGGATAGTGTATGATCGCGATAAAGCCTCGGTGGAGTTGCCGCCCGGCAAACACCAATTTGAGTTCCGTTACACCGGATTGAGTCTGGTCTCCTCCGAGCGCGTGCAATTCCGATACCGGCTGGAAGGGGCAGACCCGGACTGGGTCGAGGCGGGCACGAGACGCTCCGTGCAGTATAATTTGCTTCCCGCCGGCGATTATCGATTTGCGGTTAAAGCCTGCAACAGTGACCAAATCTGGAACGAGGACGGTTGCGCGCTGACGCTCAAAATCCTGCCGCATTATTATGAGACCGCGTGGTTCCGCGCGCTGGCTGGATTGGCGGCCGCCGGGTTGGTGGCGGGAGCGGCCCGGTTTGCCGTTCATCGACGGTTGCACCGGAGATTGGAGGAACTGGCGCGGCAGCAGGCGGTGGAACGCGAGCGCGCCCGCATCGCCAAAGACATTCATGATGACCTGGGCGCGAGCCTGACCTTGATCGCAGTGCTGGGCGACCTGGCCAAACAGGAAAGAGGGGTCGAGCGCATCGAGAAGATGGCCGGCACGGCGCGAGAGGCCGTCAAGTCACTGGATGAAATCGTTTGGGCCGTCAATCCTCGCAATGATACGCTCGCGCACCTGATCGATTACACGGGGCAATTTGCGGCCAACTATCTTCGCGCCGCCGGCGTGCGCTGTTTGTTGGACGTTCCCGAACAGCCGCCCACGCATGAAGTACCGGCCAACACACGGCATAATGTTTTTCTCGTGGTCAAAGAAGCGCTGCAAAACGTCATCAAACATGCCCGCGCCACCGAAGTCTGGCTGCGCATACAGGCCACAACCGAGGGTTTGCGGATTGTGATCGAGGACAACGGCTGCGGGTTCGAACGCCCGACTGAGGATGCATTGGCCGACGGCCTGCGCAATATGCGCCAGCGCATGAACGAGCTGGGCGGCCAATGCCGGATTCAAAGCCGCCCCGGTGCGGGCACCCATATTATCGTGGAGGCGCCCTGGTCCGTCCCCTGAATGGGTTCATACTTTCATCCGATGGCAGGAGGCCGATTTTCTGGCAGAATAGGCGAAACACAAAGAGAATTGTGATTACTGTTTCCATCATCGAAGATCAGCGAGAGATTCGCGAAAGCCTGGCTGAGATTCTCGACAAATCGCCGGGCCTGCGATGTGTCGGCGCTCATGCCTCGGGCGAGGAAGGCCTGCGCAACATCCCCGGGGAAAATCCTGATGTCGTGCTGATGGACATCAATCTGCCCGGCATGAATGGCATTCAATGCGTCGCGCGCTTGAAGAAGCTCATGCCCAAAACCCAGGTCGTCATGCTCACGACTTACGATGACGGCGATTTGATCTTCGATTCACTGCGGGCCGGCGCGAACGGTTACCTTTTGAAAAACATGCCGCGGGAAGAACTGGTGCAAGCCGTGCAGCAAGTTCAGGCCGGCGGCGCCCCGATGTCGCTTCAGGTCGCCCGCAAGGTCATCAACCACTTTCACGGAACCAAACCCGCTTCTGAACTGGAGCAATTGACCAGCCGCGAATTGGAGATTCTGCGCTTGCTGGCCAAAGGCCACATGTACAAGGAAATCGCCGATCATCTGGCCATCAGCATGAGCACGGTGCGCACCCACGTCACGGCTGTCTATGAAAAACTCCACGTCCACTCGCGCACTCAGGCCGCCATGAAACTAGCGGAAAGGGAATGAGGGCATTCCCGCCTCAGACAAACATCCGATGGATAACTTGGGTGGAATGGTATAGGCTGGACAAAATTTAAGCCGTATGATGCAAATAAATCGAAGTGCCATCGTCACTATGAACGCAAAGAAAACCCTCAAAACGGCCTGCCGTCTGGCCGCGATGCTCAGTCTCGGTCTCGGATCTGCCCATGCCCAAACCACCATCACCAATGCGGATGGCGCTGCGCTCAACGCCACCACTTCCTGGCTGGGCGGGGTGGTTCCAGGACCCGCCAACATTGCTGTATGGGACCACACCGTGCAGGTCAATTCCTCTTTTACGCTGGGTTCGAACACTGCCTGGGCGGGCATCCAAATTTTCGACCCCGCCCTTCCCATTATGATCAACGCCGGCAATAGCCTGACCAACGGGGCCTCGGGCATCGACCTGAGCCGTGCGACCAACGCGCTAACGTTAAGCTGCCCGGTGGTATTGGGCGCCAGCCAGACTTGGAACGTGACCAATGGCCTGATGCTCAACGCGGGGGGGATTGTTTCAGGCTCCTCCCTGCTGACGTTGAACAATGGCGGGAACAACACCGGTTCGATTGTTTTGAGCGGCGCCAACACTTATTCGGGGGGCACGGTGATCAACAGCGGCATCGCCCAGATCAACACGATCAACGCCTTTGGCACGGGAGCCGTGACCAATATTGGAGGGCTATTGGAGTGTGTCGATTTCCCGCATAGCGGCATCATGGTGAACGCGTTTTATATCACCGGCACAACCTTCCTGGATATGGCGAACATCAGTGCATCCTTTGTTTTCGACGGAGCATGGTCGGGCAGCGGCACCCTATTGGTCACCAATGACACGGCCAGCGGTTCCACTCTGACCCTTGGCGGAGCCAGCGGCGGAAACATGGCGAATTTCACCGGTTCGATTATCGTTGTCACCAACGCTTCCGGCACGCCCAGCGCCGGCACGCTGCGCTTCAACAACGGCGGCTCGGCGGTCAATACGGGCAATGCGGCGATGACCATCAATTTGGGCACCAATTCCGCCGTCCATCTGGCAAACCGCGATGGCGGGACGACCTCCGTTGGAACCTTATTGGGCGGACCTGGAACAATAGTCTTAGGCCCATCCGGCGCAGCAGGCACGGAGACATGGAGCATTGGCGGCAACAACTCCAGTTCGACCTTTGCAGGCTCATTTTCGAACAATGCAGCCAACGAGATTGCCGCTTTGACCAAAGTAGGCGCCGGCACTTTGACTTTGACTGGCACGAACACCTCCGCCACCGGCCTTGTCACGATCAGCGCGGGCACACTGCAAATCGGGGATGGCAACGCGGATGGAACATTGCTCGCCAGCGCGGTGGCCAATAACGGATCGTTGGTCTTTAATCGGCCGGATAGTTATACGGTGACCAACAACATCAGCGGAGGCGGCACATTGACAATCCAGGATGGCGGCACCAATACCTATGACGGCCTCAACACTTCCTCCGGCACGACCATTGTCAGCCAAGGCGATCTGGTTCTGGGATCGTCCGGCACCATGTCCTGCCCGATTTCCGTGGGCAGCGCGGGGACGTTTGATATCTCGCAAAACCCCACCTTTATGTTGAACCAGAATTTGTCCGGGTTTGGCGTGGTGACCGGATTGGTGACCGCCGTTGGCGGCTCGATCAATCCGGGCGCATCCGGCGCTGCCGGAACGCTCACTTTTGCCAGCGGTTTGACCGAAACAGGCACTGTCAACAACCAATTGGCGCTATCTTCTCCCGGCAGCACGAACGACCTTATCAGCGTCCTCGGCAATCTCACCCTGAGCGGCGTCAACAACCTCAGCCTCAGCCATTTGGGTGGAGGAACGATTCCGAACGGCACTTACCCCTTGATTGCTTATACCGGTGTTTTCTCCGGCAGCCTGACCAATTTGACTGTCACGGCGATTGGCGTCGCCGGGACGTTGACCAACATCACGAGCACCACCCCCCCGGAAATTGCAGTCGTAGTCAGCCCGTCGGTGCGCGGGCCGACCAATCTTACGTGGATTGGCGGCGGGGCCAACACTTGGGATACATCCAGCACTAATTGGATCAACGGAGCCACCCAGTTCACCTTTCAAACGGGTGACAGCGTGCTTTTCAGCGATGTCGGTGATCCGAATACCAATGTGGATTTGCTGGTCACATTGCTGCCCGCCTCGGTGGTGGTGAGCAACGCGGCGCAACCCTACACCTTCTCCGGCGTCGGCGAAATCAGCGGTTCCACCGGCCTGGTCAAGACCAACAGCGGAACGCTCACCATCCTGACCACCAATGCTTATACCGGACAAACCATTGTCGGCCAGGGCGTGTTGGAGGTTCTCAATGTCACTATCAGCGGTTCACCCAGCGCCATCGGGGCGGCCAACAACGATCCTTCAAATCTTGTTTTCTACGGTTCCACTTTCAAATACTCCGGCGCGACGAGCAACACCGATCACGGGATGACTTTGAACGCAGCCGGCGTCACCATAGATGTCACCAACGCCACCACCGACCTGACGCTGAACGGATTGCTGGCGGGGCCAGGCGCCTTGACGCAAACGGGTCTTGGAACATTGACTCTGGGCAATCCCAATACTTATGCCGGCGGCACCTTTCTGAGCAACGGCGTGCTGGCCTTGGGCGGCAATAACGCCAACAATAACGGAACCGGCAGCGGCGTCGGAGCCACCAACAACCCGGTGACATTTAACGGTGGCATTCTCCAATTGTATGGTTACGGCCAAAGCACCGCGAACAATTACAACACCTTTTACAATCCCTTGGTGGTGCCCGCCGGCCAGACTGGCACGCTGCTCATGTTTCCGCGCGGGGCCGTCAACACCGGCGGCGGGGCCGGCTTGAACAGCAGCTTGTTGGGCGGCGGCACACTCAATTTGGTCGTGAATTACGTTCGGGACTCGCTTTCCGGAAATTGGTCGGCTTTCACCGGGTTGATTAATGTGACTTCCAAAAATGGCACGGGCGACGAGATGCGCCTCAACAATAGTTTCGGCTACTCCAATGCCGCCATTTACCTCAACGGCGCCGTGACCATGGACAGCACCCTGACCGCAAACGCAACGATCAACATCGGCGAATTGGGCGGCATCAGCTCGGCGATTATCGGGCCGGGCAACGAATCCGAACCAGGCCCGACTTGGTGCGTGGGTTGGAAAAATACGACCAATACTTTTGCCGGCGTCATCGAAGACGACAGCACTGCCCCCGGTGGCCACACCTCCATCACCAAAGTCGGCTCCGGCACATGGTTTCTGGGCGGCAACAATACATTCACCGGCTTAACCACCATCAGCAACGGCGTGCTCGCTTTGACCAACGTGGGGAATGGCGACGGCGCCTTCGATGCCAGCACCAACATTTTTGTCAACGCCGACTCGTTCCTGGATGCTTCCGGTACCAGCAGTTCCACCTTGTATCTCTACAGCGGCCAGGTCATCTCCGGCAACGTAACCGTCACCGGTATCCTTGACACCACCCCAGGCGGCACGGTTTCTCCTGGCGGCGGCGTTGGCGGCAGCGACGGTG
>Ga0302325_10025011_pt1 | contig 12410 bp, 20 predicted proteins | sample Palsa_T0_2_FD_201948 | JGI IMG/M metagenome (GOLD analysis project Ga0302325, IMG submission 201948) | Peat permafrost microbial communities from Stordalen Mire near Abisko, Sweden - Palsa_T0_2 | ecosystem: Environmental > Terrestrial > Soil > Palsa > Peat permafrost | place: Sweden: Abisko...
CTGTCTGGAAATCTCCGTGGTCCACGATCTGTCGACGGATTTTGCACTCGTCATGGGAGCCTCGAGCCGTTTTGGCCGCGTGGTGTGGAGAACCCGAGATCGGTCGGGGATTTCGTACGAGTAACGCCAACTCAATGTCCGCCGGGCGTCCTCGATGTAGCTGCGCAACGCCGCGCCGAGCGCTCCATGAGAACGGCCTCACACCGGGGATATCCGTTGTCGTGGCGGCGCTCAAAAGGCCGGCATGGCCGCATTCGAAAAAGGTACCGCCACCGCGCAGCGGTCGTCGACCGACCAGACTGCTCCTCAGCCCGGCACGACGCCAGCCGCTTTTACCAAATCCACATTTGATGAAATCTCGTCCCTCACGAAGGCGTCGAATTCGGCGGGCGCCATGGGCATTGGAGCGACGCTGAGCGCATGAAGCTTCTCGCGCAGGCTCGCAGCCCGCATTGCGGCGACAGTTTCGTTGTAAATTCTGTCAATGATTGCGCGCGGTGTCTTGGAAGGAGCGAACAAACCAATCCAGAAGGTATAATCGGCATCTGCGAGCCCAACCTCGGATGTGGTTGGCACGTCGGGCAGCTCGGGGGCGCGTTTGGAACCGCTTACTACCAGGCCGAGGAGCTTGCCGTCGCGAAGGAAAGGAAGGGCAGTGCCGATTGGGCAAAGATAAAAGTCCGCCCGCCCGGACAAAATTTCCGTAAGGGCTTCCGGCCCGCTTTTGACGGGAACGTGCACCGCTTCAATGCCCGCACTGAGACGAAAGCGCTCCGCGCTCATATGGGTCGCACTGCCAACGCCCGTGGAGGTATAGTTGAACGAGTTGGGCTTCGCCTTCGCGGCGGCCACAAAGGCCTGAATGGTGCTCAAGCCCTTCGCTGGCGAGGTTACGAGCACATTTGGCAAGCTCCCAAGCGGAACAATTGCGGAAAGGTCCCGCACCGGATCGTAGGGCAACTTCACGTGAAGCAACGGGGCTATGGTGTGTGCCGATGACGCGGCGAGGATCGTGTATCCGTCTGGCTTTGCTTTAGCGACCGCAGCCGCCGCAATCGTTCCGCCGGCACCAGCGCGATTTTCGATAACAATTGGTTGCCCAAGTCGGCTCGATAGTTGATCGAATACCACGCGCGGAATGACATCTACGGCGCTGCCTGGGCCCGCCGTCACCAACACCCGGATCGGCCGCGTCGGATAGACTTCCGCCCATGCTCGCGACGCGATGGGGAGAGCGGCAGTGGCCGCTGCGAGACGAAGAAATTGTCTGCGGTGGGGAAGTTTCATGATGAGTCCTCTATGAAAGTTCTGGGGCGCAAGAATAACCTTGCCGAGGGCAAGGAGCATGCGACCCAAGCCACGCAGCAATCGCAGGCCGCAGAGGAACAGTCAAATTCCGCGCATGCAAAAAGTTGCGGATGGTCCGCCGAGCGGATCGAGGGGCGCGGTTGGGGGGCGGGCGCCGGGCGTCGAGTGCAAGCCACCGTGAAGCCGGGTCCTGCCGCGGCGCATACAAGCAGCCGTGTTATCTCCAGGGCGCCGGCGGCCAAGGGGCCCGGTGCGCACCCCCTTCGCTATCCGCGCCGGCGGGTATATTCTCGGCCCGCGCGTTACCCCCTTGGGAGATCAGACATGAGCACAATGCGGATTTTGACCGCTGCCGCCTTTGCGACGGTAATCGCGGTTTCCACTGCTTCGGCGCAGCAGGTCCAGCGCGTCGCCGGCACCATCGACAAGGTCGAAGGCAATACCCTGTACATCAAATCGGCCAACGGCCCGGTGAGCCTGACACTCGCCGACAATGCGCTAATCGTCGCCCGGGTGAAGGCGTCGGCCGCCGACATCAAGGCGGGCGACTATGTTGCTACCGGCGGGATTCCGCAGCCCGACGGTACCCAGAAGGCAGTCGAGCTGCGCATCTTCCCCGAGAGCATGCGCGGCAACGGCGAGGGGCATCGGCCGGGGTGGCCGGGCGCCCCGAACGGCACGATGACCAACGGCGGGGTCGGCCAGACCGTCACCAGCGTCGACGGCCCCATCCTCACCGTGAAACTCAAGGACGGCGACAAGAAGATCATCGTCGGGCCGAACGTACCGGTCTCGCGCTTAGAGGTCGCCGACAAGAGCGAACTCAAGTCGGGCGTCGCCGTCGCGGCTGCCGCAGCCACCAAAAAGCCTGACGGTACCTTCACCGCCACCCGCATCGACTTTGGCCGCGGCGACGTCTTGCCCTGAGCGGCCGGCACCTAAGGTTTCGAGCGGGAATTACGGCCCGGATCGACGCGGACGTCGGTCCGGGCGGAGGACAGCGAGCGATTGGGGCTCCGGCTTAAATCGTTGGTCAGCGGTCGGGTCTGCTTGTCGAGGAACACCGGTCACGGCTGAGGCCTACCGCCGGGTGGGTTGGCCGGCTGGGGTGCTATCTTTTGGACTGCTCATAAGCGGGACGCCTGGGGTTTCGACCGCTGCATCGATTGCGAACGCCTTTTCGTTCTGCAAGTTGATAAACGGCCAAAATGACGACGTGCCCTTACTTTGCAAAGTCACCGCAAAGGATCTCGGTCAATCGCCGAACCAAACGTCATGTTGTCTCGGGTTGCCGGATCGGGACCCCGTCCCTCCGCAAAGGCCCGCTCTTCGGCGCGCCGTCCATGCAGCAGCCCAGGCAAACCGTAATTTCCTTCGATGCAGCGCGGTTCGGTGTAAAATCTATTCTCCAGATCGCTCTGTTTGGCGAACTCCTGCTTGGCGGTCCACGGCCGCGTCCACACCGTCGGGTCTTCGATCGTCACGGCGTATTCGAGCGTGGTTGGCCCGACCCGAGTCCAACGCTCCACCAGATGCAAGTTTTCACGCGAGCCCAGAAAATCGGTCTTCGGGCCGAAGTTCGTCACGTCGATAACGAGGGTGCTACCCTCCCAATGACCGCGCGAGTCACCATACCATTGGCGTATGTTGGCCGGCAGGTGGGGCCTTGCGTCCATGACGATGTTGCGCTGCCACCCTTGCCCCTGACCCACGTCGTAGAAGATCGAGATGCCGCCAGGTGTCTGCACGATCCGACGGAAGCTCCCGCCGAACGCGGTACCAAATTCGGGCAGGCCACCGGTCAAGCAGCGCTCCCCTAACGTAACGTCTTCGGGCCCATCCTGGCGATTCATGGGCGCTGTGTTGTAACGGGGAGGATTCTCCGCACGTCGCGGCGATGGCGTCGGATCGTATTTTCCGCCGCCGCAGACCGCGGCTCGGGTCCTGCACTTTTCTGTGGATTGCATTAAGGCAAGGCGAAACTCCCGCTCCGCGGCGAAAATCTTCTGAGCCTCGGGCGTTAGCGTCGGAATCCGGCCATCAGGTGGGTCGACAATGAGTGACGTGCGCGCGCCGACGCGCTTCACGGAGAGGAATACCGAGTTATAGGCGCCGGTGACGTCGGCTTCGGTGCCGCGCTCGGTGCCCCTGTCCCGAGCGAGCAGCGTCGCCCGCTCACGATCCAATTCGGCCCGCTGCGCCTCGGTAAAAACTTCTTGGCTCTCATACTTGGCGAGGCGCTGCAGAGGGGTATCCGATTCGACGGTCCAAATGCCCTGCAGATCGGGCTCGCCCCAGGGCGTCGTTGCCGACGCAACTGCGGCCGTTGTGGAATTTGCCGGAGCCTGGGCCAACGTCGGTGTGGTAGCTACTGGCAAAAGGGCAGCGGCCGCAACAATGCCGACTTCTATCACCAAGGGCGAGAATCTTTCGCGCATGATCGTCTCCCGTAGCCTTGCAGAGGTAGCGCCTTGATGTTGGCGCTCATTAACCGATCTACCTTTACGGTCTTGGCCATAGAGGAACTCGGGTCGGACCAGACGGAAGTAAATTCCATCTCACCGAAGCATTCAAGCAACATCCAGGCCATGAGAGATGCAGCACTGGAAAGACCGGTTATGCCCTCGCGTCCGACTCGACGCGATGAGGCTGGCCCGGCTCGGACATGCCCAAACGTTGTCCGACGGGGCCGCTGCTGGGGGTCAAGCGGGCACTTGTGGCGCCTGCGGATGGAGGTGGCGGTTCGTTCTCCCTGCTGTAGCGCGCGCTCGGGGCGAGGGCGGCCCCGAGCGGTCAAGAAGTCGGACTGAATTCGATGTGCGGATCCGCGCCGAGAGCTAATTGGTTTTGCCGTCCGCAATGAACGAGCGCGACTTCGTCGATTTCGATCGCATTGCGTCGATTTCTTGCTGAGCGGGGGAAGCGTCCCAGGCCTTTGCCTTTTCCACGCTGTCGAATCCAATCACAACGAATCGCTTTGGCGCATTTCCATCGAGCCCGACGGTGCTTTCAGTGCGAACAATGAATTTACCGCCGAATGCCGTAACCGGGGGCTCCGCTTTGGCGAGAAGCGCCTTGAAAAGGTCAGGGTTGCTGACTTCGGCGATGTCGACAACCGCGTAGGCACCGGACGCCGCACCCTGTGCATTCAACCCATTGATCGCTGCGGCTCCGATTGCGACACCCGCAAGCAGCGTTAGTCCAAGTGTGATAAATCGATTCATTGTGTACTCCTTGGGTTTGCGGAAGGGAATAACGCGCCGACGAGGCCGCGCAGATATGGCCATGCCGGTGCAACGACCTGCATGCAGGGTAGCTTCCGGAGATTAGCCCGCTGACGGCACCGACGCTGCCTTTAAAATTACGGGCCTACGGCAGGCCCCTCTGGCGGCTCTCAAACAGAGTTACATAACCGGCTGTTACGAGTCGATGTAGGCTCCGACCGCTTTGTCGGTCGTGCCCCGGGCGACCCCGCGGAATGAAGATGCCGCGACCCGGTCTGTGCGAATGTGAACCAGTTCACACTTGATAAAAGAAAGTTGCGGCGGCAGCGCCCGGCGCCAGATGAAAAATTGAGGGCGCGCAAGTTTCACGGCATGCCCATCCCGGCCTCAAATGCCGACGGCCGCAGCGGCAGTTTTCTGGGGTGAACCCGACGCGCCAGCGAGCGGCAGGCGATGCTGATTTTGACCCGAAGCGAACCGCTGTCCCGGCGAGCTGCTAGCGTGCCGGCGTCGGCTTGTCTTTCTCCACCACTTGGTAGCTGATGATCCTTAGCATTTGGCCGGGCACCGCACATACATCCCGGCGCTCCCGTTGCAACCAGGGCGATTCGGCGAGCCAGCGCGACAATACGATATCCCCAGGAACACCGTAAGGCGTCCGCCGAAGCGATTTGGCGCTGGACGGCTCCCAAAATAGCGGCGACGCTCCAAAACGAATCCACGGGCTTGCCGAGAGTCCCTCGTGCGGGTGGAGAACGGCTTGGCGACGAGGCCCCGGCTCGGATGCATCACCTACAGCGCCCGGATACGGCCGTAGCGCCCGGTTCACGGCACGCGCCGTGCACCTCTCCGCAATGCGGTCCCCTGCGCGGCCAAGGCCGCGGCGGGCAGCTTGACGTCGGCGAGGCCAATTGCTGGCCGACGTCAGGCGGTCGCAGCGATCGACGGTCGGCTGAGTGTACCCTGGCGACACAGAAAGCCGCCGCCGCGGCCATCGGCCTTGGCGGCCGGGTCGGGCCACGGGTCTAAACCGCTCGCGCGGTAGAGCGCTGCGGCGACCGGCATGGCCAACACCATAGCGGGACGGGGCGTCCTGTCTTGAGATCGAGGGGTTTCGACAACCTCACTCAAGACAGGAGCATCCCCATGACCGACCAGGCCATCAGCCCGTTGCGCCGGCGCATGATCGAAGACATGGCGATCCGCAAGTTCGCGCCGAAAACCCAGCATGACTACGTGCAGAGGGTCAAGGACTTCGCTGCGTTTCTCGGCCGCTCTCCCGACACCGCCACATCGGAGGACGTGCGCCGCTTTCGGCTGCATCTGGCGTCGAGCGGCGCCGGCACGCTGGCTCGACATTCCGGCGTGCGAAAACCTGCACATGAGCCGCCATCGCGCTCCTGTCCGTAGCGCTCCTTTCAAACGCCTGGGCGAACTGGTAGCGTGCTCATGGAGCTGCCAGAGGGACGTGCCGAAGTCCTGTAATTGAAGCAGCATCGGTGTCCTCGGCGGGCGTAATCCGAGAAATCTGACACTTGGTCGGCGCACGCGGTCGATTGCGTGGCGTTCTCCCGTGTCACGAGGAGGCGCACCATGGGGCTTGCGCGTCGTCAATTTCTGCAACTGGCAGCGGGTGCTGCCGCGCTTCCGGCCGTCTCTGGGATCGCGAGGGCGAAGACCTATCCAACGCGGCCGGTGCGCTTGGTCGTCCCCTATGCGGCTGGCGGCCCGTCCGATATCGCCGCACGGCTGATCGGTCAATCTTTGGCGGAGCGGCTCGGTCAACAAATCATTATCGAGAACCGTCCAGGCGCTGGCAGTAACATCGGCAGCGAGGTCGTCGCGCGAGCGCCCGCAGACGGTTATACACTACTGATGGCCAGCATTTCGAGTGCAGTGAACGCAACCCTCTACGAAAAACTCAACTTCAATTTCATTCGCGACGTCACGCCGGTAGCGGGAGTTATGCGCATCCCCATGGTTGTTACCATTAATCCGGCGGTTCCCTTTGAGACGATTTCCGAGTTCATGGCCATCGCCAAGGCTAATCCCGGCAAGCTCAGCATGGCCTCTGGCGGCAACGGATCGGCGTCCCATATCACGGGCGAGCTGTTTAAGTTGATGACAGGCGTGAACCTTCAACACGTGCCGTATCGGGGCGAGGCCCCAGCGCTGACAGACTTGCTCGGCGGACAAGTGCAGGTAATGTTCCCGACCTTAGCGACCGCGCTTGAACATATTCGCGCCCGTAAACTGCGTGCGTTAGCGGCGACGACGGCGGTTCGTCTGGAGGTGTTACCGGACTCCCAACCGTCGGCGATTTCGTCCCAGGGTACGAAGCAAGCGCTTGGGCTGGCATCGTCACTCCAAGAAGCACCCCAGCCGAGGTCGTCGACAAGCTCAATTCGGAGATCAACGCGGGCCTCGCCGACCCAAAGCTCAAGGCGCGATTTGCCGACGTGGGCTCTACAGTGTTTCCGGGCTCGCCAGCGGAGTTTGGCAATTTCATTGTCGAGGAAACCGAGAAGTGGGGCAAGGTCGTCAAGTTCGCGGGCATCAGGGCGGACTGATTGCGATCACCAAACATTGAGGGCCAGATTACGAAATTTCCGCGCCGCCGATTTCTGCATCTGGTAGCGTGGTGCTGCCGCTCTGCCGGCCGCGTCTCGATCGCAAACGCGCAAGCCTATCCGACCCAAGCCCGTCGAAGCCGAGCTTTCTCATCATCGCAAGCGTGTCCGGAGACGAAAGGAGGCCGATTAGGGCCCGGTCAGCGTCTTGCTACGTGCTCGCGGCGACGGTCAAAACTGTCGCCGACGCGGACATGCTTTGTCGGCTCGTTTCACGTCCCTTGCGCGGGGCGCTCTCGACTGAGCCTGCTTTTGTGATGAGGTTGGTGGCGGTTCGGTTTGAAAGCGACCGCGCCTACTGCTTTGCGTCTCGAGTTGTCCGCTGTTCTCGTGCCGTCCGCTCGCGCGTCGCCATAGGCGCGATAGAGGTCGGCGAATTCGGGGGCGAGTTCGTAGCACACCGTAAGTTCGCAAGGTCCCAGTGGGCGTTAGGCAGGCCGCAGCTTTACATTCCAACGTGAACGGGGTCGGCCATACGAATTGATCTGCCGCATGCTCGGCCACCGTTTCCAACAGCCGGATCGAGCGCGCCACTTGCCGGGCGGTCGTGGTCCTGCCTTCGGCCGGGCCAATCCGAAAAAGATCGCTGCCGGAAATCAATAAAGGGCGACGTGGTCTGGAGAAGCGGCCTCGCGCAGGGTACTCCGACGGCAACGGACGGCTGTCTAACGCATCATGCTCTCGAAGAGGGCTCGCGTCGTCTTCGTTGATCGCAGGCAACTGCGGACCTGGCGGGCGACAATGGAAGGGATGGGCCGGGGAAGGACGGTCGCCCCCCAGACCTTTCTCGGCCCTCACAGTTCAACAGTGCCAAACATGTTTGCCCGCGGCGGCGAGTTGCGACGACACGTTCCCAAAGGCCGTCATCAACTGCGAACTATGGGACCCTACCGCGATGAGGATTGCGACGGCAATTCCAGCAGCGATCAGGCGGTATTCGATGGAAGTCGCCCCTGACTCATCTTGCGAAAATTGTTTGGTAAATTCGAACATCTAATCTTCTCATAAGTTTCAGTGCTCTCCGGCTCACCCTGCTGCCCTAACGAAGCTTTCTTGCTGAAGCGATAATTTGATCTAAGAAACATCTCAAGTTGATGATTTTGTCGCAGTGCACGCCCGACGGCGTCGCTGCGATCACCGACTTGCCTCGGATTAGATGACCGAGTACCACTCGGATATCTCCTCATTTGGGGGGACGATGGACCATGATCGGCTTCGGGGAAGCCTCGAGCTAGCAATGCGGGGCGCTGCGCCTCGAATTGGGTCAGCCCATGCACGCTATGACTGAAACCACATGATCCACGGAATTGTCCAACCGACCGCGGCGCCGATGGCGGCTTGGGCAATGTAGATTACAAGCAGCGGCTTTTTCCACACGGGGCGCGTCCTCGCCTGCAGCCCAGCCCAGCTGTATAGTGGGCCGAACCTCCCGCGGAGTCTGTGCGAAATTGCACACGATGCGGCCGATCGCAGAAGCGGCCGGCGATGCCGCGGCACAAAAAACCGCTTCGATTCGCCGAACGAAGAGCTGTGGAAGCTGATGTTGAAAGACGTTTAGGATGGCAGCCGGCGGGAGAGAGCCTCACTGACGTGCAATGGCGCTGAGCAAACAACGCGGCATCGGCTTCGACGAGCGCCAGGTGCTCCAGCTGCTCGCCCGGAGCAAGAACGGCCACACCGAAGCAATGCTGCGGGCGCACGGCTTCACGACGGCGATGCTGACCGTCCTGGTGCGCGACGGTTTTGCCACGGCGACGCCGGAAATCGCCCCGAGGTAAGCGGCCTATCAAGAGTGTCCGCCTGCGCATCACTGACGCCGGGCGGCAGGCACTCGCCGAGTGATGCTCATGGGCTCGCCACTGCGTAGCGGGGCCCCGGCCGAGCGCGAGACACCCGGCCGGGTCAGCACCGTGTCGAATAGCACGACCCGGAATTATCGCCGTCTGTCATGGCCACGAAAGCCGTAGCTGTCGTAGCTGTTGTAGCTGTTGGAGTCGTAGCCGTTGTGATCGTAGCTGTTGTAGCTGTTGCCATGCCAGCCGCCGTAGGAGCCGCCGCGTCCCCAAGCCGAAGCCGAAGTCGGTGCGAGCGCAACAGAGCCAAGAGCGGCGGCCGTGACAAGAGCGAAGCTGATTTTCCGTAGCATGATAAGTTCTCCTCTGGTTGGGGATGTGCGTTTTGCTCATCCTGCTCCGTTCGTGGAGAAGCTCGCATGCGCCGTTCACTTCAGCGCTCTGTTACAAATCCCATTCCAGGGAAACCCGCGGCCTGGGGCAGCGGAGAATTCAGCGGCCGTCGTCGCAGGGAGCGGATGGGGGGACGGCTAGCCTATCTCTCTCGGACCGCAGGCCAGCCAACGTCGGTTTTGAGCACTTGCGCTTCGACGCGGCCTTCTCGCCGGGGTCCTCGAAGCTGTAACATGCTTAGGCTGGCAGATGGCCTCCGGGCGCCCCCAAACAAAAGAGGGCGAACTCCGTGTTGCTCATCGAATACGAGATCGAGCTGGAGCGCAGCGGCGGAAAATCCGACCACACAAGTGCCGCCTTGCCGTCATTGACCAAGGGCCAGCGCGTGACTGTGCGAGTCGACGGCGAGGCGGTGTATGCGGAGGTTATCGAGGTCACCAAACTCGCGTCCGACGAACCGCCCAAATGGAAATTGCTCGCCAGGGCACTGCCGCCGCAGCCATGATGCCAAGCTGATGGCCACTTCCGACCGTCGCATTCCCGACGAAATCAGCTGCGCCTTCGGCGAGGCGCTCAACTCTCGCGAGAAGCGAGAAGGCCAGTGCCGCAGGCACGCCCGTCAGATCCCGACAGCCCAAATGAGTCAGGCTCGCCATCCGGTGATGACGATAGTTCGTCCATCGCGCCCCATAACGATCACGGGAATCCCCCTTCGGTCACATAATGCGCAAGAGCGATTCCTGCGATGCCTGTATCATCATCCCGCCGGACTAGAGCGAGCGCAGGAAGTTCACCAAATCCTGCTGTTCCTGAGCCGACAGGCCGATGCCGAAGCGACCATTATAGAAATCTACCACGTCCACCAGAGTACTGGCCGACCCATCGTGGAAATACGGCGCTCGCGCCGCTAGGCCGCGCAGCTGCGGGACGGTGAACCGGCCAAGATCTGCGCAACGGCCGGTGATGAGACCTAGGCCGAGGTCGTGCAGCTTTACGTGATTGCCGTTAAAGGGCGTGATGAAACTGCCGCTGCATTGCACGTCGAAAATAGGCAGATCGGGCGACGGATCAATCTTGTTGGGCCCAACTTCCGAGTTGGCGATGCCGATATCGAACTGCGCGTCTGGGCGTGCGCTGTTTCCAGCGTCCACTTGGCTATGGCAGCCCGCACAGGTGCCGTTGACGAGCGGATTAGGAATCCCCGGGATATTGTTCAGGCCCGCGACCCCGGTGACGGTGAACTTTCGCGTGTTGAAGATCGCCTCGCCGCGCGACACCGACGCGCGTTGGGCGGCGCGGTCGGTGCCCGTCGGCAGGTTCTGCCAGTCGCCGTAAAGCGCGAAGGTGCCGGGTCCGGTCGGCAGTGGCAGAGCAGGTGTGCCGGCGGATAGTTCGACCGGTCCGCCAAGGGCTCCGTCGGCCGCAAGGCCGCGGGGGCGAGCGTCCCATACCTGAGCACTGAAAATGCCTTTCTCGAATGCCACGATCTGCATCACCTCGGCCTGCGAGGGTGCAGTCGTCGCCTGAGCGTGGCCGAGCGTTGCGTCGTTCGCCTGGTGCTCCAATGTGGGTTCGCGACCATCCCACATGACATTGCCGGATTGCGGCTTGTTCGTCGTCGGATCGATCTGAATGGGGTCCCCTGTGATGGGATCAGTTGCCGGCGGGAGCGCGAGGTCAGCCGTCGTCGTGGCGACATAGTTCATACCCGCCGAGACGCGTGGCCGCCGATACATTGACAGTTGCTGATGGCCATCCGGGGCCTTGTTGTAATTGGGGTCCGTGTTGCAGCCCGGCGGATCGCTTGCGACCGTCACATTAAACTCGGTCGGGTGTGGGGTGGGGTCGGAGGTGGTGCTCGGCACCTCGATGAAGATCCGGAACAACCCCTTGTTCAGCAACAGCGAATAGGCGCCCGCCAGATCGGAGTTGTTGCCGCCGGTGAGATGGCCGACCTGGCCCACCGGTGCGGCGGTCAACCGGCTTGCCGGAACCTGGCTAGGGCAGTTTGCACCGTCGACGGGTGCAAATATAGGATCGTCTCCGTTGGAGACCACGAAACGCTGCTGGATGTCGGAGACCGAGACGCTCATCGCCGACGAAGGCTGGTGGCAAGTCACGCACGATCGGCCATTGGTGCCGAGCGACTGAAAGAAAGCGTTGGTCGCCGTTGTGACCGGCCCGCGCGGCTGATAACTGCCGATGCGCCCGGTGGCGTCCCTATCGGTCTCAAACGTCGGCACCACGAGCGGAATACCACCTTGATGGTACACGACCGACGGCAGCGGCGCCGTCATGGCGGAGCGATAGGTGTTGGCGAAATAGCGTGGCAGTCCCGGCGGCAACTTGTCCAGAACCTTCTGCACGTCGTCGAGTGTAAGCTTACCCGACACCGCAGGTGCAGCCGGGTGGATCGGAGCTGCCGGCTCAAACGTATCGTCGGGCTTGTTCGGCGCCGGCGCCGTCGAGGCGTCCGATTGAGGCGCCGCGGGGGGCACCGCAGATTGCGCGACTGCGGCGTTGCACAAGGTCACGGCGCCGGTCAGCACCAACGCAGCGCGACCCATCTGGCTCATGAGACCAGGATTTTTGAACCTGAGATTTGGTGACATGACTCGCTCCCCTCGTTAACGCCGGATTCTTCGACGGGACCGGTTCAGGCGGCAGCGGCGTGATTTCGCAGTCTAACGGCACCGAGCAGAGGCTATGCCCCTCGCACGCCCGTGGTCCCTGTTGCGATCAATGGTTGAGTAAACATATGGCCGTCTCTTGTCTGCCACGTGACGTTCTATAGAAACTGTCTGTCATTATTTCTCAGAAGACTACAGCCGAACGCTTCGCCCACTAGCGGTGACCACCGGGACGCGCGAGCGCAGAACAAGGCGCTGCTGGCCCGCATCGCCGAGCTTGAGGCCAAGCACGGCAAGCCGCCGAAGACGCGGGACAACTCTTCGCTCCCGCCGTCGCGCGGTCAGAAGGGGAACGTCGCGGAGCCGACGCGGGTGAAGAAAGCCCGCAAAGGCCATCCGGGCGCGGCGCGAGCGCTCGAAGAGAACCCGGAC
>Ga0302325_10025012_pt1 | contig 12410 bp, 8 predicted proteins | sample Palsa_T0_2_FD_201948 | JGI IMG/M metagenome (GOLD analysis project Ga0302325, IMG submission 201948) | Peat permafrost microbial communities from Stordalen Mire near Abisko, Sweden - Palsa_T0_2 | ecosystem: Environmental > Terrestrial > Soil > Palsa > Peat permafrost | place: Sweden: Abisko...
AAACGAAATTATTTCGGCTATCGCTCAGTGGACTTCTTTCGCATCCTTACTCCCAGAAGTCCCTGGCCGCGGAATACTCCCCAATTCTTCCCCAACTCCACTTTGCCCTCTCTTTCGTCCTCCGATATGGAATCGAGATGTTGTAGGTGCTTGAGCATTCGGGTCTGAATTCTCTCCAAACTTTGAGAAGAAACCCCTCTTTTTCACCTGTTTATTTTGATCATCGTTCAACCCAACATCTTCGAATCCCTCCTCGGCCGTTGGGGGATGTCTCTCGAACCGTCGTTCATTTAAGGCTGTTCGAGGGAGTCGGGGTATTCGGGCAGAATCGAGACTCTGTCTACCGCTATTATCAACTTGAATGACAGGTGATCTCGCAGATATATCCTAGAAGTATGTTAGACCAGCAATTCTGACGGGGTCTTGCAATAAAGACATACGAAGGACCTCCGGTAGGAATCGAATGATTCGCGGGATATGGGGAATGGCTCAATGTCGGACTCGCTGTTCCCAGTGCTTATCGAAGTCCCAGAAGTATGAGACCGTTTTGGCCAGAAGCCCTTCTTTTCCGGCGGTGAGGGCTGGCGCAAGATCAGCGAGAAGTTCCTGTTTCTATTCTAAGCAACTTACTGGAAGATATACTCCACTATCATTTACAACTTGGGTACTCTATCAGCTGAATTGCTTGGGGAAAACGTTTTTGATTGGAACCCAGGCGCATACCGCTCATTTTGTACTCCACAGGCTCCTGGCTCTTCTTGCTGCTTATGCTCAACGCAGATGACCCTTTGGAACCCATTGTATCCACTTTTTCAAACGCTGGTCGCGTGCCATTCTGCGACTGAGGTCGTAGTGCCTCCTCATACGCCTGCACACCTGTCTGGACATCTGGACGCTTTGCGAAGGGGTTTCGTATTGGCATATTGCGAATTGTGTGGGGTAATGGTTTGGACGGGGTCAATTGATGGGGTGATCTAAAGGTTGGGAAGGAACGTAATTCACGATATTCGAGCGCAGTATCCACGTCAAGATCGACTCGTGACGTCTTCCACAGCTGCGCCCTTGTTGATGATGGATCTCATTAAGGGATGTTCACAAGCCGGCTGAGCCCACCTTAGTTTTCCCAACCAGTCGGGAAGCCGGATGAATTGGATCCGATCTAAACCGACATTTTGAAGATCACCTGGTGCATTTGACTATGTATTTTACCGCCAGCATTGCCCAAACATATCTTAAGTCTGAGAGTCCACTCGTTTGGAAACAGAAATTGTCGCCGTTAGACGCTGTGGCAGAGACAGATAGTGACTGATCTTTTACGTCCTGAGACGTTTAATGGACATGCCTGGACTGCGGACCGAGGTTGATCAGTTCTCGAGTCAAATATCCCTAGAAGACTGTTGAAAACAGGAGAGGTCAGAAATCATCGAGAGTCCGAGGAGTTACTGTTGTGTCCTAAAACTTGAGCGGCCATACCGCCATTCCGCTCTGTCGGCCGCGGGGCAGATGCGAATGAGTGAGGCCATTAATCACAGCCAAGTCCCAACTTCGCCCCTCGATACCTTCGTGTAGAACACATGTGTGCAGAACTGCTGATGAGATCTGCAATGCAGATACTGTGGATTTGGTTGCAGTTTCAAAAGCTGAGGGATGCAGAACAGACTGGTCTCCAGCTGAATATGGCGTTATGAAGGAGGCGAAATGTCTTATACTGCGGTACGTACCTTTCAGAATTGCTTTTGCTCAAATTTTTGGAATCCTTCTTTCTGGTTCAGGGGTCTGCCTGCAACCTTACTCGATGTCCCTGGGTGGCAATATATCCAATAATTGAGGAGACAAATTATAAGTGGCGTTCTATTATCAGGCTCTTCCCAGATCAAGGAACGGACGGTAATTATAAGACCCTGAGAAAGAGTTCCGCTGGCAATGGACGATAAAAAAGCATTTATGGAGCTCCAGACACGAAGGAGCAGAGTACGATGTCTCCAAGCTACCAATCCTTCGCACGTGGATGAAGTGACTTAGGCCTTGGTGCCAAGGTACTCGTAAGCATCTTCAATCTGGGCAAGGCGGGGTACGCACGCCTCGTATCGCTGCTGATCGCGTCAGTCGAGCCTTTCCGGTTGCGGATCGGTCTTTGGCTGACACTGACGCTGACGCTGAAAATAGGCTCATTCTTAATGCAGGGCTTGAAGCTCGCTTCTGTATCCGGGAAAGGGGCCCGCCAAGCCAGCCTACAGTAACAGCGCATCAACAAGCCAGTCCTTCTGAACGATTCTTTTCTCTTTTCTCCTGCATATTGAGGCCTCCGCCAATCAAATCCTTCCCCAGTCAACCCGCGGTGCATAGGGGATCACCCAGAGCGTCCATTTCTGGCCTGAGCCTGCATGACTTGAAAAGCCCTTCCACCCAGCTCGTTGGATCTTATGATTGACACATGGATTCAAACAGGGATATGGTGGCTAATTATGAGGCCAAACCTGTTAACTGCTCTCCATCGTGGAGAAATGCCACCCCTCTCTTGTACTTTTATGTAACCTTCTCCTGCTGAGGTGTGTCGGAAACGGTCCGCCCTTCAACCAAATCGTCCAGTCGTTATAATTACTAACATAATTCCTGCCGTACATCGTTGCATCTTCGGTCTTCTTGTAGAGTGAATCATTCTCTGCATTGTTCTTCTGCACAGTAAATGATCCGAGCCAACGGAAGTTTTGCAGCAGAAGTTTAGGTATGACTATATGCAGCTATCCGAGCCAACGCACGAATACTGACCTTTGGAAGCTTCCACAGTGACCGACAGGAAACCATCAAGTCATATTTACATAAAGTGTTGAATCCTGCAGTCAACATCACACTTGTGGTGATACTCGTTATATTTGTATATGTTCGCACGGCAAAGCAGCTCTACTGGACAGTAAAAATCCCGTGCTGCATCAACTTTCACTTTCACTTTCACACCCGATGACCGCGGTGATCAAGTGGTCGTGACTTCTCAAGGGTGGTTGTGCTCTTACCAATTCTGGAAATTGGGGGGCTATCGTCACGAGCAGCTCCACTTGCAAAGCAGTCGTAGGAGTGCCAAATCTCTTCGACGATCTTGAATACTCTCGCTTTCATCAAGAAAATACCGAGTCCCAAGCGACCAATCGCTAGAATCAATTTCGTCTACGGTCTAATTTTTAATCCATATCAACACACTCGTCACCATGTTCTTCTATTCGTGGCCCTTGTGGGAGAAGATGACCTTCGTAAGTGCTGGCCCCGAACAACCCTACTTCTGTGGAACTTTGGCTAACGGCCCCTAGGTTCTAGGTCTTGCTATTCTAGGAGTCTTCGCTGCCGGATATCTCAAGCTATTATGGACGAACAGGCTCGTCAAAAGACAGGAGCTAGTGGATGAGGAGAAACGAACAAGGATCCAAGAGCTGAGAAACAGCGGACAAATAGTCGAGTCTCGGAAGAGCCATGACATCCCGTTCGGCGTGAGAGCGATCCAGAGCGGCATTACGGTTGACGGAATCTGGATCTCGCAGTCCAACTCGCCAATACCCAGCGAGCTTAAGCTAGGACATCTACGCAATGGCTCTTCAGATATGATCACTCCATTCGATTCCAACAATGTTGCCGAAGCCACGGACGAGATTGCACGACCCATTTCAGGGCAGGGGCGACAAGATTTCTTACGCAGTGAGGCCGGGGAAAGGATCATGGACCCTGACACCGGTGCTCAAGAAGCATCACGACCAGACTCTTCTGGAGCACGGTCGTACAAGCCTCGAAAAACTTCTCACCTCCGTTATGGTAGCCATGGGGAATATGATGCAGCAACGCTTGATCAGCTAGAGGGCAAGCCGTCGCCGCCGAAGAGGAAGATATCTACACATCGTCCGCGTGGATTGGGTAAACACGAATCAGAAGTTGATTCAGCCTCTGCTGCGGACAACGAGCGCTCCTCCGGAACGTCCGACGACTCAGATGCCACACTTTCACATCATCCCAAATCGCGTTCGCATCAGTCTTTACTTTCTCAAAAAGATCCTTCTTCCAAACCGTCACCGAGAGCCTCTCTTCTAGCTTCAAACAAACCCTTCAGGGCATCTGCTTCACTACAGAATCCCATAGTCGAATACTTCTCCATTCCCGCTCACTCTCCAGGTACCGAACCATCCGATCCATTCGTAACTCCGCTGGAAAGTCCTTTGGAAGCAACAAACACACACTATTCTCAAACCTCGCAGACAATTCCTGGCCCGAGCTTGCCCAACGAATCTCAAGGTCAACATTCACAACAATCTCGATCCCCATCACCATTCGTGCCCGGGGAGCTTCATGTGAACAAAACCGTTCGCAAGGTGAATTCGGGCTTTGAGATCTTGCCTGCTGGGACCTTTGGAACTCCTACCGAGTATAAGAAAGGAGACATCTCTCAGGATGAAGATTCAGGGGAGAGGAGACAGTCGAAACTGCAGAAGAAGCCACGGACTTCAATGACGGGATACCGACCATCAAGTGCTGGTGAACGACCCTAACTGCTTTTCTCGCATTAGGAACAAATCTCGCGCGATTGGGGGTTTTACTACCGAGCGAAAGTCTTGGCCTACTCCTGGACATGTTTCAAGAAAAGACGTTGGGTGGTAAGCATAAAAGCCAAGATGGTTTGCTTCATGATGCTCTCGGTTCTATAGAATCAAAATGACAACTGGACCAATTCAGCACGGAGGGAAGGATAGGGAGAAAGGAAGTTGTATGGCTTTGAAGCAGAATTCATATGCCTGGGAGATCACATTAGAAATGTACTTTGCCCGATGAACATCCAACAAGTTTAACTAGCCTAGATTTGCGCTATACCAGAATGAAACACCATCAAGTTAATCTTGCTAGCTCCAAAAAAGGACGACGATGATAGTACAGGATATGCGGATCGCGGAAGTAGGTGGTGTACGATCCACTTTTAAACGTGATAGCGCGCTAGTGGTTCCTTTCCTCGCGACGCGTCGTGAGGTCAACAACATAGTATTCCAATCGAGCAACCACTCCAGGTGTTCCTTTCAAACACGACCCAACGCACCGACGTACTACTTGCGCGAACTTTAGACATGACTACCGAGGAAATAGAAGAATCTCAGTCGGTTGTTGAAGATGGTGGAGTTGGAGGACCGGGTGCACCAACGCCACTTTCAGCGCTGGAGGTAAGTCCGAATAGCCTTATAGCCCCAAGACCTGTCCGATATTCATATCCTCCAGGGAGTCGCGGGTTTGACCAAGCGCGATATTCAATTGATTGTCGATGGAGGTTACAACACTGTTGAATCAGTCGCATATACTCCACGAAGAATTCTTGAGCAAATCAAGGGTATCTCTGAGCAGAAAGCAACAAAGATATTGACAGAGGGTCAGTCTTCCAAATAAGGATCTAGACCTTGGCTGACAAGCACATAGCATCAAAGCTTGTCCCGATGGGATTCACAACAGCCACGGAAATGCATCAGCGAAGAAGCGAATTGATATCGATCACCACCGGCTCAAAGCAACTTGATACATTGCTTGCAGGAGGCATAGAGACAGGATCAGTAACTGAGATTTTTGGCGAGTTCAGAACTGGAAAGAGTCAGATATGTCACACTTTGGCGGTGACTTGTCAATTACCATTCGATATGGGAGGTGGCGAGGGAAAATGTCTCTATATTGATACGGAAGGGACCTTTCGACCCGTGCGTCTACTCGCCGTTGCCAACCGATACGGCTTATCTGGAGAAGAAGTCCTCGATAACGTTGCCTACGCTCGCGCCTATAATTCCGACCATCAGCTTCAACTGCTCAACCAAGCTTCGGCGATGATGTGTGAGACACGGTTCTCTCTTCTTATCGTTGATAGTGCGACTTCTCTCTATCGAACAGATTTTGTTGGACGAGGGGAATTATCATCCAGACAGACCCATTTGGCTAAATTCATGAGAACTCTGCAACGTCTGGCAGACGAGTTCGGAATCGCAGTCGTGATCACCAACCAAGTCGTTGCTCAGGTCGATGGTGGACCAAGTGCAATGTTCAATCCGGATCCCAAGAAGCCCATTGGAGGAAACATTATCGCTCATGCCAGTACGACCAGATTGAGTCTCAAGAAAGGGCGTGGAGAGACGCGAATTTGCAAGATCTACGATAGTCCTTGTCTGCCGGAGAGCGATTGTCTGTTCGCCATCAACGAAGACGGCATCGGTGACCCACAGGCGAAGGATCTTGAGAAGGACTAGGATGAACTTGATAATTTATTGTTAATATAGCCCCGTGCTTTTCGAACTGATGAACGAGAAAATGAAGCTCTCTTGTTTCTTGACTTTGCATTTTGATGGGTTGCATGGAAAGGGTGCTTCGGTATGGGTTGTCGGTTCAATCTGGCGTTAATCAATAGAGAGTCATCGTGTAGTTCAGATTAGATCATACCATGGTTAACTGTAAATGGATCTTATCCAATCTGAAGTGCTTGAACCTGGGCCGGGCCTTGTCATGTTCTCGCTAGCCGAGCTCAGGCTGTAAAAATGTGAGGAACCTCGCGACTGCCCAAGCGCGTCAACATCACCGCATCAAAAATGCGACAACGTTCAGTCACGACTTTTTAGCAACCAGGATTGGTGGAGACAAGATGGATTCTCCAAATCCATTCTATGCCTACAAGGAGACACGACTAGATCTCGAATCAGCGACACAGGGCTCCACCGTTGCGATCCGTTTGCCTTCAAGCGCATCTACAATCCCCTCAAGAATAGCTCAAAAACGATCACAGATCGCCGAGGTCCCGATCGCAGAAGACGAAACTGCTTTCAGACGAAGCCACCTAGCAAGTGCGGCCTCGGTCCACCACCGATCCCATTACAAGTCACCAAGAAGCTTCCTCTGGAGGGTATTGGAAGATGGCAAAGTGCTCTCTATCCGAGCAGTTGATGTATCCAGGCCGAGCAACTCTGCGGATGCGAACCTGACATTACGCTTGACTTTCCCAAGTCCAATTCTACCTGGGTGTATTGCGTTGTCGGATTCAAGAGATCATGATATACTGAGCATTTTCGTCATTGCGGAGAATAAGAACCTTTATACCCTCACACTGCGGCCAGACTATTTTCGGAAGCCGTCAAGTACTGAAGATAACGTTGATGACTGGTGCAAAACATACTCATCTACCGCCCTCTCTTTTAAGAACCCGCATAGGCTAGCTGCTCTTGGAGCGGATCAGCTTTTGTTTTCAGCTCAGGATGGATCTTTGGTGAGGTTGGATAGAAACTCAGGCGGAGATGGTATGCTACGCCTGTTGGATATATGATTATCTAGATGCTAATGCGATCAGGTGCTGTTTGGAAGGAAACACATCACAGCGCGGGTGGTTGGACGCAAGGTTTACGGAGCATGATTAGGACAAGCCGGGCACTCGAGTTATCTACAGCTACCTCCATAGCAGCCCCAATGGCAATCATTAATGGCGTCTCATATGCCTTCACGGTCTGTCTAGACCATCGACTTCGGATCTGGAACTTGGCAGCTGGCAGAACAGCCTATAATGGAGATATATTGAACCAACAGCTCGATACGCTCGAGGAGGGGAAGAAAGTCATCGATTCATCGCAGTCGCAGCTGGTCAAGGTCTATGGCGATAATGACGAAAGCGCTCTGTGCGTCACATTCTCTCCCCTTAGTACTGGCCAGTTCAAATTTTGGAACGTTACTCCCGTTGAAGCTGGAAATCTGGAATTGCTAGATCTTTTTCCCGACAACACTCTGATTCCACAAACTCCCACTTCCGAAATATGGACTCTAGCAGATTTCTCTGTCGTCCTGGATCGATCCAATGCCAACAACTTTACATTGTGGGCATTATGGAAGAACAACGTAACATATAGGCTTCACAAGCTAGACTTCCAAAGTGGCTCAGCTGCCCGAGTACGAGATGCTTGGGGGGGAAGTTGGGAGGCCATGGCTACAGAAACTCTCCGCGAGACTCCCCTTCCTTCGGCATATCCCGGTGGCTCTGCAGATATGACCGACAAATGGCTGGATTTCATTCTATCCCCCGGCAAGTTTAATAGGGCTACCATTGAGACCGGACTTGCAATCTATGCTCACGGCCTGGGATCGTCTAAGGACGCAGCGCGGAAGTCAGGGAGCCTCCCCGAAAGAATGTGTGCAATCATAGCATCAACTGTTTCTTTGGGCCGCGCTTCTGGTGGCAGCATGGATTATGAGCAGTTCCGTTCAGCAACAAATGATCAATGGCGGAAATTCTACCGCTTACTTCTAGAATTAGATAAACAGCGTGGTGAGGCTATGTCGCTAGTCATTGATCCTCAAGGGGACATGCCCTGGGTAGTTTTGGCGGACGGTATCACTGCAATCCGAGAATGCAGTGGTCTAGAAAGGATTTGGCACAACAACGGAATGGTACCAGCGGGAACTGAGCACGTCGCTCGACCGCTCTTCGCTGCAGCCTCGTTCAGGGATTCGTTGTCGGATCACTTCATTCATACTTGCAAGACCATGCTCCAAGAAGAAATATTCCAGGAGCCATCATTAACCGATCCTGCAAGGATGCGAGCATTCTACGATAAATGCGACTTCTCCAACCAGATAGGCGACGAAGAGTATTCTCAACTCGTGAGTGGTCTGGGAGGGAACTTCAAGGGTGTCACCCTGCATGTGTTTCAAGTATTGCTTAATCTTATGAATGCCGCAGAAGATTCCGATAAGAGGGCACAAGTCCTGCCTCTCGCAGAGTTTGGGAACAAACTGGTCCTGAAAGGTGTACAAGAGACGACTGAATTGCATCGCAACGTCTGTTTAGACCAATTGATATTGGTCGTCCTGTTAGAGGTGGAGATCAATCACGGCGAAGAAGGGATCCAATTCGAGACCGCAACTGTCTTTAGTCGACTTTTGGTGATGTTGGGGAGACTCGAATTGGTGAATTGGCTTGCGACTACGCAGATTTCCCTGCCAGTCAAGAAGCTTGAGCGCTCCAACTCCATCACTGAGAAGGCCATGAGTCCGACCAGAAAGCCAGCACCTAAAATGGAGACATTGACTGTCCTAGAAGGCGTGCTTCGACACTTGTTTGGATTGGATCTGCGAAGAGACGAGACCATGTCCTCGGTTGTCACTGAGCTCATCATTCAAATATGCGCTCCAGACAGCGAATACGAAGCAATTCCTGCAGTCATACAATGCTTTTTGCTCAAGCATGACCGGGCCGACCTTGCCACAGAGTTCTCGAGATTTGCTGGCCACGATGCCTTCTCCACGTACATCCAAGGCAGAGCATGCCTTGCCGCCAACGACGCCCTCACAGCCTCTATCCTCTTTCAGAAGGCTGCTTTTGGCATGGGTAAGAACACATAAACCAATATGACAAGCGCAGTGCTAACATGAACCAGCGTATCCGGATCCAAAGAAGGGAACGGACTATCGCAGCGCTGGCTACCTTGATGAGATCGAGAGAAATCTCCTGAACGCAGGCCTTCCTGAATATTATTCTCATATCGTGGCACTTTATGACAGGGAGAAAATATACTCCTTTGTTATCGACTTTGCAAGACTATCCCTCCAATTCATGAAGGCTAAGGACCAAGATGTTCAAGCTGTCATGCTCCGAAGGGAGATGCACAGTCGCCTTTTCAATGCGGCCCTTCAAACAGCACGATTTGATCTCGCACACTCTACTCTCGCCCTCTTCACCGATAACGCACTTCAATATTCCTCACTCAGAACTCTCATAACTAAGATGTGCGAGTCGTCCTATGCATCTCAACTCACCGAGCTCCCTTTTATTCGCCTTCAAGACAGTGTGGATGAGATATTGGCCCAGAAATGCCAAAGCATTGTAGACGTTACGGTCGGCGTCCCATACCACAAAATTCTCTATGCCTGGCGGATCAAGCGGAGTGACTTCCGCGGCGCTGCTACCATTTCTCTGGAACGGCTGCAACGACTCCAGCAGTCAGGGGATGGAGATAAGATGATCGGCGAAGATGGCCTCGAGACACCGGTCACGAAACAATATCTAGCGCTTATCAACGCGTTGAGCTGCGTAGAACCTAAACAAGCTTGGATCCTGTCGGAAGAGCCTCCAAGGAAAGGAAGTACGGGGAAAAACACCCAACCGAAGAGGAAGGTGGTTACCCTAGATGATTTGAGGAGAGCTTACCAGGATGAGTTAGATCGCATTGCAGCGATACAAAACAATCAATTTGCATTTGCGGGGGGAGATGAAATGGATGTTTTATGATTTGAGCTAGTCAGGTTGGGCAGAGACTATGGCGCGATATGGATGGAGTATGGGAGTGTGAGATTCTGTATAACAAATAGCTGATATTCTGCAAGTGATGGCTTGAAAATGGAAATCCTGACAACTTTCTTCACGCCTCCCAGTGAAAGTCAAAAGCAGTTTCCAGAAGAATCGTCGCGAATGAGTACAATCATGTTTCAGATGAAACTTAGTATATTCATTTCTTCCATAATCACTGTGAGAGCTGCCTGAAAGCTCCACGAGTCTATCTTACAAGTAATCCCTATTGACTCTCATTACACCTTCCATTCATACCCATTACGCTGCCTGCGGAATTTGCGCTCTCTCTGGCGGTGGTGCACCTGCGATCTGAGTTTGCTGCCCCGCACCAGCTGTAATTTCAGGTGCTTGACGGTAGAGTACAATTTCGGACTGCTTGAAGTAGCGTCGTGCATCTAGACGGTGTTAGTTATGCAGAAGAATGGCCGCTACGAAGCTGCTAACCTTCGTCAATAAGCACAAGACTGAGGTAGTATCTAGTGGAGTATTTCTTGTTGACTTCTCGAAATGTGGGTGTAAGGTCAAATCCTCCAAGGAAGAGTCTGATAGGAATGGTCTCTCCTCTTGATGGGGATCCATCCATAATCTAGAACATGTCAGTTCTCTCCCAGAAGCTTGAGGCACATGACTAACCTCAAATCTGACCAAAGTCTCACTTTCGTTATATTGATTTGGTGCCGCACCAGTTGTCTCCCGCCTGATGATCGACAGCTCCATATGCTTGATCTTTAGTCTGACAAGAAGAAAGTAAATGCGCCCAACAATGACATCCTTCAGGTGGTATTTTGATTTCGAATACTCGAACTCGATGTGTAGACAGTCTTCGATACCAACGTCCATCTTGATTGAGCTGTTCATCTCAGGCGGTATCCTATATGAGTAAACCCAGATATCCTTCTCCCTGATCACGTCCGCCATTCGTCGGGATACGGTGACTTGAACAAAGTATCTAAGCCGAACATTGATGCCGCTATAGGACTCATATTGTTTCTCCACGTTCTTGAAGTTGAAATCGAAAGTTTGGGGATGTTGGAGCTCTCCTGGCGCAGCTAACTCTTGACCCAGAGAGAGGAATTCGTAGTGGTTCCCTCGATCGAAGAACATCTCTGTGCCATGGGTGAATTTATGTACGTCGGTATTATGCATTGAAACATACCAATGGTACCAACGAATTTGACCTTAATTCCAGTGTGCTCTAGTCTCTTTCCATCCTTCGGCCGTATCGTGACAGCGCCTTTCACAGACTCTCCATCTTTGTAAAGCGGTGCTTTCTCTCGGCGGCCCTTCTCCGTCTTCATATCCACCATCTGCCTGTCATCACCATCGTCCAGAACAATGTCAATATCGACCGGAGTCGAGAAAAAGTACGCCATATTAACGGTGTCTTTATCCAAGGCCTCCGAGCCGCTGGGTGGTTGTATTGGAAGACGCGTAAGTCGAGTTGATGTTGAAGTAGAGCTTCAGGCACCCTAGGCCGACAGTAGCGAGGTTCTGAACGACGAGGCTGCAGCCAGCCTCTTCAATGCACGGACTTAAAAACATCTACTAACTTTCTGAAGTCCCTCACTAAAGGCACAACCCACAGCACTACAAAGCAATCATCGCCTAGCGAAAGACTTCAATTTGCTTCAAAGCGTTTCTATTCGCGCCGCACGCCGGCAGCGGGTGTGGAACCTTCCATAATGTCTCTCCAAAACTATGTCAACAGTAAGCCTCCCTTCCTTCTCCCTCTCCCTGTTGCTCCCGAGCTCAATGGCGTGTTGCAAAGCTTACAACCCATTCTGACAGCTGGGTAGAGAAGGTCTTGGTATTGACTAGCGATTCGAGGACACTTGTGGGAATGTTGCTCTCTTGCGACCAGATGACAAACTTGGTAGGCTGTCCTGCCTTGAATTCTTACAACTAAAATGCTAAAAATCGTTAGGTTCTGTCACAAACTACAGAGCGTATTATACGACCGCCAGATGATCCCGAGTCGTCGAGCGAGGTTGCGCATGGACTGTATCTGATCAGAGGGGACAACGTGGTGGTCGTTGGCTTGGTGGATGAGGAATTGGATGATAGTATTAACTGGCTGGAAGTCAGA
>Ga0302325_10025013_pt1 | contig 12410 bp, 7 predicted proteins | sample Palsa_T0_2_FD_201948 | JGI IMG/M metagenome (GOLD analysis project Ga0302325, IMG submission 201948) | Peat permafrost microbial communities from Stordalen Mire near Abisko, Sweden - Palsa_T0_2 | ecosystem: Environmental > Terrestrial > Soil > Palsa > Peat permafrost | place: Sweden: Abisko...
GCGCGCAAACCCCGTCCAGACGCGGCTCTCCTATACGCTCAACGGAGGCGCCGAAACGCTCATCGACCTCAACCGCGAGATGCGGGACGAGGTGAACATCGCGGCAGACAACAAGGTGGACCTTCGTTTCATCGCATGGAGCAGGGTTGGAAAGGTGACCCTCCGCGAGGGCCGGAACTCTATCCTCTTCCGCATGACCAGCGCGAACAACAATCATGGTTATCTCGATTGTTTTGTCTTCAGCACCGAGCCGTTCGAGCCGCGAGGCATCCTCAAGCCCGCGGAAATTGCCGCCGCCCAGGCGGCCGAGGCCTCGGCGAACCAGGAGTGGTTCAGCTTCGACCCGAAGCCGGATCCTTTCGGCCCGCAGAGCGCAATCGACCTGCGTTTCCTGAACGAGAAATTCGCCGGTGAAAACGGATTCATTGGCGTAAAGAACGGCCACTTCATTCACACCGGCAACGGGCAGCCCGTCCGGTTCTGGGCGGTCAACGGGCCGCCGGGGCAATTGAACGGGGATAACTTGCGCCAATGCGCCCGGATGCTGGCAAAGCGGGGCGTTAACATGTTGCGTATGCAGACCGGCTGTTTCGACGCCAATGGCGACGTGGACATGACCGGGGTGAAGCATGCCATCGAGATCGTCGAGGCGATGAAGACGGAGGGCATCTACACGCATTTCTCGATCTACTTTCCGGTCTCGCTCTCACCGAAGCCGGGCACTCCATGGCTGCCGGGATATGACGGGCAGACGAAATCGTTCGCCGCGCTGATGTTCAATCCCGATTTTCAGGCGAAGTACCGCTCCTGGTGGACCGCGCTGCTCACCACGCCAAGCCCGGCGACCGGCAAGCCGCTGATCGATGAACCGGCATTAGCCGGCGTAGAAATGCAGAACGAGGATTCCCTCTTCTTCTGGACCTTCAACGCCGATGCCATTCCCGACCCGGAGATGCGCATGATCGAAAGGCAATTCGGCGGCTGGCTGGTGAAGAGATACGGCTCGCTCGACGCCGCCTTTGCAAAGTGGAACGGATTGAAGGCGAAACGGGACAACCCGCAGGAGGGGCGCGTCAGCTTCCGCCCCCTCTGGAACATGTGCAACGAGAAGACCGCGCGCGACCAGGATACCGCGCAATTTCTGCTCGAGACGCAGGCGCGATTTTATGCGGACACTTATGGGTTTCTGCGCAGGCTCGGTTTCCGCGGGGCGATCACGGCCTCGAACTGGATTACCGCCAGCCCGGAGGTCTTGGGGCCGCTGGAAAAACTGAGCTACACGGTCGGCGACTTCATCGACCGGCACGGCTATTTCGACTGCGACGAGAAGGGCCCGAATGCGGCGTGGTCGGTGCGCGAGGGAGAGACCTACGCCGACCGGAGCGCGTTGCGTTTTGATCCGGCGGAGCCCGGGCAGCCGCGACAGTTCGTCAACCCGGTGATGGACCCGCACTACGCCGGGAAACCCTCCATGATTTCCGAGACCACATTCAACCGTCCGAATCGTTTCCGCTCCGAGGCGCCGCTCTACTACGCGGCCTACGGCGCCCTGCAGGATAGTGACGCCATCATCCACTTCGCGCTCGATGCCGACGATTGGACCGTGAAGCCGGGGTTCTTCATGCAGCCATGGACGCTCGCGTCACCCGCGATGATGGGCCAGTTTCCCGCCGCGGCGCTCATCTACCGGCGCGGGTTGGTCACGACGGGACCCGTTCTCGCGGAGGTGAACCTGAACACGGAGGATCTGTTTCACCTCAAGGGGACGCCGTTGCCGCAGGACGCGGCCCTGGATGAATTGCGCCTCAAGGATGTGCCGCAGGGTTCCGATATCAAGCCGGGACAGCGGCTCGATCCCCTGTTGCACTACGCGGGCAGGGCGAATGTGAATTTCGTCACGACGCCGGGCTCAGTGAAGGCGGCCGACTTGGGCGAACTGATCAGCCACGAGCGCCAGACCGTCGCCAGCGCGACAGGCGAACTGAAGCTCGATTACGGCAAAGGCCTCCTGGTCATCGATGCCGCTTCCGCGCAGGGTGCAAGCGGCGCCTTGGCCTCCGCCGGCCTCGTCCGCACGCGCGATCTCGTGATTTCTTCGGACATGCCCCTTGGTCATATTGTCGCGGTTTCCCTGGACGGTCTCCCCATCGCCACCTCGCGGCGAATCCTTCTCCAGGTCATGTCCGAGGAAAAAGCGTCCGGCTTTCAAACCGAAGATGTTTCGCCGGGTGTAAAGCGCATCACCAGCATCGGACACGATCCATGGCTTGTGAAAAAGCTTCGGGGCACGGTTGCCTTCAACCGCCCCGACGCCCGCTCCTTCCGCGTGACGGCCCTTGATTTGAACGGATACCCGGCGGCATCCGCGGGAACGGCGGATCACATCGAACTTCAGCCCGAAACGATGTACTATTTGATCGACCGCGCCGGCAATCCCCAGGCTCTCTCCTCCAGGTGACCGTCGGCCGGCGAAAACTTGCCTTTTGAGGGCATGTTTCTTGCACCTCCGGCATTATTTGACGATGACCACCGGCCTTGCAGAAATCCTGGAGAACGAGCAGGCGGCAAGACCGCCCGAGACGGATGCCCCCCCCTGCCGCCTGGAGGCCCTCCCCGCCCCGCAGGGCCATTTAGCTTCTTCCGCCCCCCCAATCACCCGCGCCGCCGCCCTCCGCGAGTCGGCCATGGAGTACTGCGTCCCGGCCGGCCTCGAGCGCGACACCGAGCCTTACCGCCGCGCCCGGCTTATTACCGGGTTCGGCCTGCTCGGCGCCATCTTCGGCAGCCTCTATGCCGTGTTCTATCTCCTCATCGGGCACGTTTGGGGGGCTTTTATCGTCATCGTATGCAGCCTGGGCGTCGCGAGCGCCCCGTTTCTGCTGCGCGCGACCCGGTCCACCCGGTTCGCGGGAAATCTCCTGACCCTGATCCTCTTGCTCGGTTTCGGCGCCCTTTGCGGCATCGAGGGGGGCGCCCGCGGCCATGCCATTGGCTGGCTCGCCGCCATCCCGCTGTGCGCCCTCCTTCTCGTCGAGGGTCCGGAAGCCGCGGGCTGGTGCGCCCTCTGCGTCGTTGTCGCGGGCTGCTTCGTCATCCTCGATCTCGAGGGCCTCCAGCTTCCGGTCCTCTACCCCGCGCCCTGGCATCAGGTGGTCAACGCGGTCGGGTACCTCGGGCTCACCCTCTTCATGTCGGTCATCGGGCTCATCTTCGAAGGCGGACGCCGCCGCGCCTTCGCCCGCATGGAGCGCGCCCTCGACAGCGTCTCGGAGGTGAATGTCCGCCTCAAGAGACTCGACACGGAAAAGAACGAGTTTCTCGGCGTCGCGGCCCACGATCTCAAGAACCCCCTGAACATCGTCATGGGTTTTGCCGAGTTCATCGCCGCGGGCCGCAACAGCTCCCCCGAGCGCGACCGGGAGGATGCCCGGTACATCATCGAGGCCGCCGAGCGCATGATCTCCCTCATCACCCAGTTGCTGGATGTCAACGCGATCGAGCAGGGCAGTTTTCCGATCGAAATAACCGAGTGCGATCTCGGCTTCATCAGCCGCAAGGTTACCGCCAGCTATTCGGCCGCCGCCGAGAAGAAGAACATCTCCATCTACACCGCCGGCCCGCTCATGCCCGCCGACGTGCTTGCCGATCCCAAGGCCCTCTACCGCATCCTCGACAACCTGCTTTCAAACGCCATCAAGTACTCGCCCCCTGGCTGCGATGTCTTCGTGCGCGTGCGCAATTCCCCGGGCGTCGTCGTCTGGGAGGTTCAGGATCAAGGCGCCGGCCTCACCGAGGCCGACCAGGCGCGGCTCTTCCAGAAATTCACCAGGCTTTCCGCCCGGCCTACCGCTGGCGAATCCTCAACCGGCCTGGGTCTCTCCATCGTCAAAATGCTCGCCGAGGCCATGCACGGCGCCATCGAGTGCAAGAGCAAGCCCGGCGAAGGGGCCACATTTGCCCTGCGGCTGCCGGCGGCCGAGGGGGAGATGCCGGCGGAGAGGGCAGGCTCATAGGTCCCATGGGGCCTATAGGCCCTATAGCAACACCCCCCTGACCCTCTACGCCGCCACCGGCGCGCCCCGTTTTACTTCCGCGCGCAGGCTCGCGCCGCCGCTGCGGCCGCTCCACCAGAGCACAATCGGCGAGGCGATGAAGATCGACGAATAGGTTCCCACCACCACGCCGATCAGAATAGCAAAGGCAAAATCCCGCAACACCGCGCCGCCAAAAAGGAAGAGCGCCAGCACGGACAACAGCGTGCATCCGCTGGTAAGCAGCGTCCGCGACAGCGTCTCGTTGATCGAGGCGTTCATGATGTCCTGGATCGATCCGCGGCGCCCGCTGTGCAGGCCCTCCCGGATGCGGTCGTACACGACAATGGTGTCGTTGATTGAGTAACCGGCAATGGTCAGGATCGCCCCCACCATGATCAGCGAGAGCTCGTGGCCGCAGATCGCGAACACCCCCACGGTGATGATCACATCGTGCAGCAGCGCCACGATCGCCCCGACCGCGAAGGAAAACTCGAACCGGAACGTCACGTAAAGCACGATGCCCAGCACCGCCAGCCCGAAGGCCCACAGCGAGCTTTGCGCCAGTTCCTTGCCCACCACGCTCCCCACCGTGTCCTGGCCCACCACCTTGAAACCGGCCTGCGGCATCGCCGTCTCGAGCGTATCGACGATCTTCTGGCTCGTGTTTGCCGGGCTGCGGATGGTGAGGAAATCCTTCCCCGTGGCCGCCGTCGAGTGCGACTTCTGAATGACTTCCTCGATCTTGAGCGGCTCGAGCGCGCTTCGCACCTCCGGCTCGCTCACCGGTTGCGCCGAATCGAGCGTCAGCAGGTCGCCTCCGCGGAAATCGATGCCGAAATTCTTTTCGCCGCGCACCACGAATCCCGTGACCGACACCGCGATCACCGTGAGCGATATGGCGATCCAGAGCCGCCGCCGCCCCATGAAGTTGATCTGCTTGCCCGGGTTGATCAGGTGCAGCATCGTGATGCGCTTGATCCATCCCGCTTCCATCGCCCACCCGAATACCGTCCGCGTCACGATCATCGCGGAGAAGACCGAGGCAATGATGCCCACCGTCAGCGTCACGGCGAAGCCTTTCACCGGCCCGGAGGATTTCCAGAAGAGAATCGCGGCCGTGATCAGCGTCGTCGCGTTCGCGTCAAAGATGACGGTGAACGCCTTGTTGTAGGCCGCGTCGATTGCCGCCGCCAGTTGCTTGCCGGCGGCCATCTCCTCGCGCAGCCGCTCGTAGATCAGCACATTGGCGTCCACCGCCAGGCCGATCGTCAGGATGATGCCCGCGATGCCCGGCAGGGTCAGCACGAAGTTGAACATGCACATGATCCCGAAAAGCAAAATGATGTTCACCAGCAGCCCCACGACCGCCACAAGGCCCGCGAACTGGTAGTAAGCGATCACGAAGAGCAGCACCAGCGTCAGCCCTCCCAGGCCCGCGTAAACGCCGCTCTTGATCGAGTCCAGCCCCAGCGTCGCGGAGACGCTGCGCTCCTCCTCGATGGTCACCGGCGTCCGCAATGGGTTTTGCAGTATGCTCGCCAGGTTGCGCGCCTCGGTCTCGTCAAAGTTGCCGGTGATCTGCGCGTTGCCGCCGTAGATGGGCCCCTCGCGCACGCCGGGCGCGCACTTGACGACGCCGTCGAGCAGGATCGCCAGTTCCGTCTGTTGGTCGTACGCCAGTTTGGTCAGATCGGCAAACTGCTGCGTTCCCACCGAGTCCAAAGTAAGCGAAACCCCATATTGCGTCGTAAAAAACGCATGGGCGCCGGTCACGTGTTCGCCGCTCATGTCGGCGGTTTTCTTCACCAGGTATCTCCCCACCGTCGTCACCTTCCCGTCCGTCCCCGTCTGGTTCTCCTCCTTGATCTCGTATCCGGGCGGGATCGGTATCGTTCCCTCATCGATCTGCCGGATCAATTGCGCGCTGCCCGGCCTGACCAGCCGGAACTCCAGGTGCGCCACCTGCTTCAATTGGTCGCGCGCGTCCTTGATCTTCGCTTCATCCAGACCCGGGATTTGCACCATGATGCGATCCTGCCCCTCGGGCGTGATCACCGGCTCGCTGACGCCAAAGGCGTCCACGCGTTTGCGGATGACTTCCACCGCCTGGTTGACCGTATCCTTGTCCAGCGTCCCCGCCTGCGGCGGGTCGAGCCGGATGAGGAAAGAGGTGCCCCCCTGGAGGTCCAGCCCCAGGTGCAGCTTCTGGTCGGGCGGATAAACCGATTGGATGCAAAACGCCACCAGCAGCACCGTGAGCACCGAGCCGAGGATGCGCTTCCGCCGCCCGGCATCGGTGGCAAAGTACCAGCCGAAGAGAATCAGCAGCAGCAGGCCAAAGAGGAACGTGATTTTAGGGTCGTTCATGACGCGGGGGCTCTGGGGGGATTCGGCGGGGGGCCTGCGCCGGCTAGTGTAGTGTGTCCGAAATGGCTTCCATGCCGCGGTGTTCGGGCAGGCCCTCCGGGCCTACGCTCACGACCGTGAGCCGACAGAACCTCGAAGCGATGAAAGTCATTTGCGACACCCTATACTAGGAAGCGGATGCCGGTTCGGCCTCGTCGCGCTTCACAACGCTCCCGACGCTCGATTTTTCCAACTCGATCTTCACGTTATCGGCGATTTTCAGGATCACGGTCGTTTCCTTCACGTTGGAAACCATCCCGTGGATTCCGCTGCTCGTGATGACCCGATCGCCGGTCTTGATGCCCTTGACCATCGCATCGAGCTGCTTCTGCCGCTGGCTCTGCGGGCGGATGGCCAGGAAGTAGAAGATCGCAAAAATGCAGACCATGTACACGATCGGGGTCGGATTGAACCCGGCCGCGGGCGTTCCGGCCGCCGCCGCGGCCTGCGCGAGCAGGGGAAAAAGAGGATGGGACATGGCAAAAGGGATAATCCCGCTCCTTGCCGGGAATCAGCCCGGGAAAAAGAGGGAGGGTAAATTTGCAGGGAAAGCGGCTCTTGTCCAAGGTTTTCGGGGGGGACGGCCTCGTCCACCTGCTCGAAGGCGCGCATCGCGGCGTCAAACTTCTCATCCTCGTGCCAAGTGCCGACGAGCGCATCCAACTCAGCGTGCTCCCCGGATACCCGGCCGCGACCGCGGAATTCCTCCAGCCACGCCGCGAGTTGCGCTACCTGCGGCGCTGGCAGCCGCTCAATGGCGGCTTCAATCTCGGTAATGGTGCTCATTTCCCAAAGGTGTCACAAGCCGGTTCCGTTTCCAAGCGCACTCTGTTTTCGGGAGATCCCGAACGGCCGGCTCTCCTGGATTGCGCAGCGGATTTCTATCCCTCGGTCAGCATCGCCAGCACGGCCTTCTGCGCGTGCAGCCGGTTTTCCGCCTCGTCAAAGATGGCGCCGGCGTGCTCCTCGAATACCTCGCCGGTGATCTCCTTCTCCCGGTATGCCGGCAGGCAATGCATCACCAGCGCGCCCGGCGCGGCCGCGGCGACGAGGTTCCGGCTGATCTGGTATGCGGACAGTTGCGCGATGCGAAACTCCGCTTCCTCCTCTTTGCCCATGCTCACCCATACGTCGGTGTAGAGCACGTCCGCGCCCCGGGCGGCGTCCTCGAGGTTCGCGGTCACCCATACGTTGCCGCTGTTCAACGTCCGCAGCAGCGCCGGGTCCGGCTGGTAACTCTCCGGCGCCGCGATGGTCAGCTCAAACCCGCACCGGGCCGCCGCCCATATCCACGACCGCGCCACGTTGCACGTGCCGTCTCCGACGAAGCAGACCTTCCGCCCCGTGTACTGGCCCAGTTTCTCCTTGATCGTCTGCAGGTCCGCCAAAATCTGGCACGGATGCTCCTCGTCGGTCAGCGCGTTGATGGTCGGGATTCCCGAGTACTCGGCAAATTCCTCGACTTCGCGTTGCGCGAAGGTCCGGATCACGGCGCCGCCCAGCATCCGCCCCATGACCCGCGCCGTGTCCTTGATCGGTTCGCCGCGCCCAAGCTGGATGTCGCCGGCGGAGAGAAACATCACCGAGCCGCCCAGTTCCCGGATGCCGACTTCGAAGCTCACCCGGGTCCGCGTCGATGCCTTCGAGAAAATCAGGCCCCAGCATTGCCCCGCCAGCGGCTGGGCCGCATGCCGGCCGCGCTCGGCCTTCATCCGGATGGCAAGCGCGATGATCCGGGCGATCTCCTCGCCGGACAACGCTTCGATCGAGAGCAGGTGTTTCATACGGCCTTTTCCAGAACCGCTGCCAAAATGTCAACCGCCTGCGCCACTTCCTCCCGCGTCACATTGAGCGGCGGCAGCCAGCGGATCGTGTGCGTCCCCGCGGGGATCGTCAGCATCCCCGCCTCGTGCAGCCGGTCCACCAGCCACAGGCTGGGCGCCCGCGCGCCGGCGCCCGCGCGGGCGGCAAAGTCCGCCACCAGCTCGATCCCCAGCATCAGGCCCAGTCCGCGCACCGCGGCGATCAGTGGCGAGCCCAGCTCGATAAGAGCCTCCTTTGCGTAAGTCCCCAGCCGCCGCGCATTCTCGAGCAGCCCTTCCTCTTCGATGATCCGCAGCACCTCGAGCGCTCCCGCGCATACCAGCGGCGTCCCGCCAAAGGTCGTCCCGTGCGTCCCCGGCCCCAGCAGGTCGGCCAGGGAAACCGTGCCGCCGCTCTTCAATGTCAAAGGCCGGTCCCGCACCCAGATCGCGCCCAGCGGAAACCCGCCGGCGATTCCCTTGGCCCAACTGATCGCATCCGGCGTCACCTCCGGGGCGATGGACCGCCACCCGCACCATTCCCCGGTCCGTCCCAGCCCGCACTGCACCTCGTCGAACATCAGCAGCACTCCGTAATCGTCGCAAATGCTCCGCACCGTGCGCAAAAAATCCGCGCTTGCCGGGTGGATGCCGCTCTCGCCCTGCACCGGTTCCAGCAGCACCGCGGCGATGTCCCCGTCCATGGCCCCCAGGAGCGCCGGCGCGTCGTTGAAGGGGACATGCGTGAATCCCTCGACCATCGGCTCGAAGCCTTTCTTCACCTTCTCCTGCCCGGTCGCGGCGATCCCCGCCAGCGTCCGCCCGTGGAAGGATCCGGTGAAGGTAATGATCTGGCGCCGGCTCCGCTGTTGCTCGGTCAATTCCCCCACCGTGTGCCCCGGCGGCGCGGGCACGGTCTCGTTGCCGAACTTCCGCGCCAGCTTGTAGAGCGCCTCATTGGCTTCCGCGCCGCTGTTGCAAAAGAAAATCTTCCCGGCCAGCCCGACCAATTCCACCAGCTTGCGCGCCAGCAGCCCCTGGGGCCGCGTGTAATAGAGATTGGAGGCGTGCACCAGCAGCCCCAGTTGCCGCGACATCGCCTCGACCACCCGGGGGTGGCAATGACCGATCGAGCAGACCGCGATTCCCGCTCCGAAGTCCAGGTACTTGCGTCCCGCCTCATCCCATACCCATGCCCCTTCCCCGCGCTCGATCATGAGCGGGAAGCGTGCATAGTTCGGCACGACGAAGCTGTCGAACAGCTCGGTCGTGGGCGCGGATTCCAGGATCAGATTCATCGAGCTGGAAAACTTGCGCGATAACTCGCTCCGGGGAAATTAAAATCGTTGAAGCCATCCATGGCACGTGGCCTGCTACTTGAAAATGCGCATGAATGAGAACGTCCCAATGCCCGGTTTTTCGGTCGCCCAGTCGGCCACCCTTCGGAAGAAAATGCATTCCCTCAAGTGGAAGCCTGAGTCTGTGATGCGCGAGACGGTGCTGATCCAGCAATTGCGGGAGATCGCGTTGATGGATTGCTGGGAGGCATAAAACCGCTCACCGGAAGTCATGGGAGCCGGCGGTGGCGAGGTCGCCGGCCTTGAGAGGCTGGGCGCGGGTGGCGCCGACGTGGATTTTCCTACAGCAACTGATACGCGTCCACGTCCACGCTCACGATTACCTCCTCTGGAAACGTCAGCTTTTCCAGGATCTCGTGCAGCCCCTTGCTCAGCCGCGTGATCAGCCGCGTCCTGATCATCAGATGGAACCGGTATTGCCCGTGGCTCTTCTCTATCGGCGCAGGCGCCGGATTGCTGATCATCGTATCCGCCGGCAGCCGGCCCGCCTCGAGCGCCTCGCGCACCCGGCGCGCCAGCGTGTCGGCGGAGAACCCCGCGTGGCTCTCTGACGGGGACCGCAGGGTGATCAGCACCATGTGCAGGAACGGCGGGAAATGGGTCTTCTTCCGGAACTCGACCTCCTGCTCCCAGAACCCCGGAAAATCATGGTGCCGCGCGAATTGGATGGCCGGGTGAAAGGGCGTGTAGGTCTGCACGTACACCTCGCCCGCCACTTCACCGCGCCCCGCCCTTCCGGCCACCTGCGTCAGCAATTGGAATGTCCGCTCCCCCGCCCGGAAGTCGGGCAGGTGCAGGCTCATGTCCGCGTTCACGATGCCCACCAGCGTGACATTGGGAAAGTGCAGCCCCTTGGCGATCATCTGCGTGCCCACCAGGATGTCGATCTTCCCGGTCCGGAACGCGTGCAGCGCGTCCCTCAGCGAGTCCTTGCGCGATACCGCGTCCGCGTCCAGCCGCTTCACCACCGCCTCCGGGAAGAACGCCGCCACCAGCTCCTCGACCTTCTCCGTTCCGGCTCCCGAATAGCGGATGCGCGGGTCCGCGCACTTCGGGCACTTCGCGGGCACGACCGCCGTATGTCCGCAGAGGTGGCACACCAGCCGGCTCGCGGTCCGGTGAAAGGTCAGCGCCAGCGAGCAGTTTGGACACTCGCACACGTACCCGCAGCTCGAGCAGATCAGCGAGGTCGAAAACCCCCGCCGATTCAGGAAGAGGATCGATTGCTCCTTCTTCGCCAGCCGCTCCCGGATCGCCTTGCACAGCGGCTCGGAGAGGATGCTCGCCCCCGGCCCCCGGCTCGCCTCGAGGCGCAAATCCACGATCCGGATTCTCGGCATCTGCCGCTCATCGACGCGGTTGAGCAATCGCACCAGCTCGTACTTCCCCGTCAGCGCGTTGTGGTAGCTCTCCATTGATGGCGTCGCGCTTCCCAGCACGATCGCGCATCCCTCGATGTGCGCCCGATAGACCGCCACATCCCGCGCGTGATACCGTGGCGCATCCTCCTGTTTGTAAGAGTTCTCGTGCTCCTCATCGACCACGATCAGCCCCAGGTTAGCGAGCGGCGCAAAGACCCCGCTCCTTGCCCCGATCACGATTCGCGCCGCCCCGTTGTTGATCTTGTGCCACTCATCGTGCCGTTCCCCGTCGGAAAGGTGGCTGTGCAATACCGCCACCTCCTCCTGAAAATGCGCAAACCGGCTCTTGAACCTTTCGACCGTCTGCGGCGTCAGCGAAATCTCCGGCACCAGGATGATCGCCGTCTTGCCCAGGCTCAGCGCCAGGTCCATCGCCCGCAAATAAAGCTCTGTCTTGCCGCTCCCCGTCACCCCATGCACCAGCACCGGACGATGCGTCGCCGGCTCCCGCACCGCCGCGGCGATCTGCTCGAACGCCGCCCGCTGCTCCTCATTCATCTCCAATTGCGGCGCATGCAGGAAGGTCTCCTCCCGGTACGGGTCGCGTTGCACCGCCTGCCGGTCGAGCGCGATCAGCCCGCGGTCGCGCATCTGCTCGAGCGTGGACCGCGTCACGCCGCACTCCTTCATCAATTCGGTCACCGCCACCGGCTCGCTCAGCCCCATCAGGAAATCGAGCACCCCCGCCTGTTTCGGCGCGCGCCTGGCCAACTGCTCGAGCGCCGCCGCGTCCGGCTTCTGCGCCACTCGGGCAAAGAGCAGCCTCTTCTCCTTCACCTCGGCATTCCGCACCACTTGCGGCAGGATGGTCCGCAACGCCACGTGCAGCGCGCAGCAGTAATACGAGGCCACCCAATGCCCAAGCTGAATCAGCATCGGGTTGATCAGCGCCTTCGCGCTCAAGAGCTCCGCGATCGGCTTCAGCCCCTCGACCGCCGTCTCCTCGAGCAGCTCCACCACCGTCGCCAGCACCAGCCGGGTCCGCACCGGCACGCGCACCCGCGATCCTATCGACACCTTCCCCAGCAGGTGTTCCGGGATTTCATAGTCGAACGCGGTATGGCCCGACCGGTCGGGCACCACCCGCGCGTACCTTTCGCTTGCCATCACTTCTGACTCTCTCCATCGCGCCCTTTTTTGGTAGCAGTTTTTCCAGAGAAGCGCTTGGGAGCCCGATGAAAAACTGGGGTATGTTGCGTTGCGTCGATTTTTGGGCTGTTGCAAGGCGCGACGAGGGAGCATACCCTCATGGGTCTGTGACCGAGGAGCAACGCAGCACAGCCCAAAAAGCGACGCAACCCTCCGGGCGAGGCCATCTTTGGCCCACAGGCGGCGGTGCTCGCGCCATATACCCCCGTCGGGGGACGGGGGTGCGCGTCGCGCGCGCCG
>Ga0302325_10025014_pt1 | contig 12410 bp, 9 predicted proteins | sample Palsa_T0_2_FD_201948 | JGI IMG/M metagenome (GOLD analysis project Ga0302325, IMG submission 201948) | Peat permafrost microbial communities from Stordalen Mire near Abisko, Sweden - Palsa_T0_2 | ecosystem: Environmental > Terrestrial > Soil > Palsa > Peat permafrost | place: Sweden: Abisko...
CGCCGCGCTGAAATCGACGAACGCGGGCGCACTACGACGTCGAATAAAGTAGCCGTAGGTCTGGCTTCCGATCGCGCTCGCCCACGAGGCATTTGCCGTAGGCGTTGCGATCGGCGTGACCGGCGCACCTTGATAGAGCCGCAGCAGATCGAGCGGCGGCCGAAAGCTCAATACCTGCGGCAGCGTCGTGACGGGTGCGATCGGCGGCAACGCGTTCTTGAGGGCGGTAAAACCGGCGCGCGGTACGGGGATGAGCGCGAATACCGCGAGATCGGCGTACGCTTGCGCGGGCATGGTGAGATCGATCGGCGGCAAGGACATGCTGTCTTCGATGAGCGCGGCCAGCTCGTCGACGGGCACGACGCTCAAACGCACGTCGAGCTGCTGTGGGAAAAAGATCTGGCTGAACGCCGTGCCCGCGCTCTGTGTGGTCACGCTGATCGATGCGAGTGGAAAACGTCCGGCGGGGGGCAGTGCTTGAAGGTATGATCCGGCCGTAAAGCCCGCGGACAAGCCCGCCGATGTCCGCGCCGCGACCGTCGCTTGGAGCTGCATGTCGTACTGCCGCAGAAACGCTTGCTGCGCGGCTCGATCGGTGAGCCCAAAGCGCAAGCCCGCGTAGTCGGGCCCGGTGTCGCGGCGCACGAGATAGGGATCGACCCACTCGACGACTCCACGCGTGAGCGATATCATCGCGATCGGGAGAATCGAGGTCGAGAGCTGCGCCGAGTTGCCACTGACAAATATTTGCCGTGCCAGCGCCGCCTGCCGCTGCGAGGAATCCGCCGCGGCAACGGGATCCGGGTACGGGATCAGCGACACCGCCGTCGCCTCCACGATGTCGCCGTCGTGGCTCGTGCGCGTGCCGTTGATGCTCGTGGGATACGAGGTGATCGGATTCGCCGTGAACTCGACCGGCCGCAGCGCCAGCACGTAGACGCCGGTCCGCGTGCGCGCGGGCGGCTTCGGGGTTGCCGCCGCGCCGAATTGAACGTCGAGGTTCTCTTCATCCGGAAGATCCGAGAGCGAGATCGAGAGATCGCCCGGCAGCAATACGAGTTCGCCCGCGGGCGTTACGCCTTGCCCGGCGGAAATCGTGATCGCATCGGCCGCGGCGTTCGCAACTGAAGCCGGCGCCATCCGGACCCACAGGCCGTGGATCACGCCGAAGCCCGCCGATTGTCCGAGATCCGCTTGCCGCTGCAGAAAGTAATCTTGTTCGCGTTGCAGATCGCGCGCCGCGAGAAACCGGCCGTCGAACCAATACGGACGCGTGCGCTGGCTGTTGATCACGACTGCTCCGAGGTCGCCGTAGAGCGTGAAATCACTCGTTGAGAGCTGGCGACGGATGTCGCCTTGTGTGTAGGTTGCCATCGTTACGTCTGCGCTCCCGAAGAGAGGCCGATCCAGCGCGCGACGAGCGACGCCGGATAGAGGAACAGCCGCGAGTAGTTGTCGATCGGGGCGATCTTCGTGAGATCGTAGGCGGGCGGCTGGCCCGCCGTCTGCGACGCCGTCGCCGGAATAGAGATGCGTGCGAGGAACACGGAACTCGTATCGAAGTTCGGCGGATACTCTTGACCCGCGGAGCCGGGGCCGAAGGGCGCGCATGCCGCGGGCCCCGCCGTCGCTTGCAAAAGCAGCGTTTGCAGCGCTTTCGGCGTGGGACTCGGCGGTGAAGTGATCGCGCCTGCGGCAAACCACGGATCCGTGGGAAGCTGCGGGCTCGCATCGGAGCGCAGTACCAGCTGCATCGCGAACGAATCGAGCATCCGATTTGCGCTGAATGCGTCCGTCGCGCTGTAATCGTCTTGCGTCGCGAAGCATGGCGTCACGCCGCGCGAGCACGGTACGAACGTCGCGAAAACGTCGACGACGATCGCACCCGCGTGCAGCGCTTCGTTCAGCGCCGACGGTGTCTGCGCGGCAAGCCACGCCGGAAGCTGGATGCAGACGGGTCGCGGCACTTCGATGATCCGGCCCACGCGATCGATCGCGATGCCCCCCGTTACCTGAACTTCGAGATCGCGCACGCCCGCGCACGTCCAGGCCGCGGGAACGCCGCCGTCAGCGGTCGTTTGCCCGACGATGCCGCTCCACGCCGGCATCACGGGACCGCTCGTGAACGGCGCGGACGCCGTGAGTACTTGCACGTTGCCGAACGGATCGGCGATCACGGTGGGCGCCGAGTAAACGGTCGCGGGCGCCCAACCATTCGTCGAGATCGGCCCTTCGTTCGTCCAGGTCACCGTGCCGTCCGTGACGCTCTTCCCCGCTGCGGGCCACGCGGGCGTGGTCGTGCCGCTGATGCCGCCGTTGCCGGTGTTCACCTCGACGTCGCCGGCGGGATCGATAACGAAGGTCCAAGCCGGATACGTGCTCTCGGGCTGCCAGCTTTGGCTCAGTTGCACGGAGAGGCCGCACACCGTGCCCGTGCCGCAGACTTGCAACAGCGCGCGTGCGAGGCGGCCGCGGTGATAGTCCTGATCGGCTTGAAAATCCTCGACGCCGAGCATGCGCCCGAGTGAGTAGAAGACGCGATTCGGAGGCAGCGGAGGTGCGAGGTCGTCGCTGACGGACACGGCGCGTTACGTCGCCGGCTTCGGCGCGGCCACGTTCGTGAGCGTCCACGCGTAGGTCGAGATCGTGCCGCCCGGCGAACTCGCTTCGCCGGTCAGGTTGATCGGCGTGCCGCTCTTGACCGTCTGTTGCGACGGCGTGATCTCGACAACCGGCGCGCCGACGATCGTGACGGTGGCCGTGCTCGTCGCGGTTTGACCGAGATTGTCGGTGACCACGAGTTGAAAGGTCAGCGTCGAACCAACTGCCGGTGCGGGATTGAGCGTGACCGCGACGGAGCTCGGATTGGCCGGATTCGGCGCCGGGTTGGGCGCGGCCGGGAACGGTCCCGAGCCGCTGATGGTGATGGACTGCGCTGCCAAGATCAAGTACCTCCGTTAACCGATAAAAGACTCCAGCGATACGCCACGATCTCACCGCCCGGTGCGGCGCTCGACGCGCTTCCGTCGAGCACGATCGATGCGCCCGCTGCGACGTGACTAGGAGCGACGATTCGCGCGATCGGCGTTTGCCACTGCGCAGCGTCGGGCGCACCGCCCAGTCGCGGATCCAAACTGGGCATGTGGGTGATGACGTCGTAGCGGCCGACATCGCTTTGGCCGAGCGTCGCCGCACCGGCCGTTGTCTCGGGCTCGAGGAACGTGTTCACACCCACGAGCGACGCGAGGCCGATCATGAGCGGCCGGCTTGCGCGTACGACCGACGCCTGCACGTGCGCCGGCTTCTCCGCCTCGACGATCCGTTTCACGAGCGCAAGATCGGTGCTTGCCGTGGCCTCGTGCACGAACACCGTGAGCCGGTTGGCGAATTGGTCGTAGAAGGCATCGGTCGCGGCTGCGGATCCGGCTAGGCCGAGATCGCTTTGGTAGAGCGCCTGCAGCTCCGCCGCGATGCGCGGATCACCTAAGAACAGCGCGGCGCCGACGAACGAGTTGCTGCTCGCGGCAAATCCAGGCAGCAGCGGGTCGTTCGTATCGGCGAGATGTGCGCCCAGGATCGTTGCGAAGAGGTGCCGCAAGCGGTACGCCTCGAGCACGATGATCGCGCCGGTCGAACACAGCCCGTTCGCGGCCACATCGAGCGTCGCGGAGATTCCGGCCGCCGTGCCGCGCTCGGCGTACAATTCCGGGAGCGCGAGGAGGCGCGCGCGCCTGCGGTCCGGGGGAAATCCGTCGGTTGCATCGACGCCGACCCAGCTGCCGAGCCAATCGAGTGCGGCGTCGGGCGTCGCTTCCGGCCGCGTTAGGAGGTACGCGTTCGCAACCCGATCTTCGATCCGCGTGAGCTGCGCTTCGAAGAGATCGACGAAGCGCTCGAGAAAATCGTGACGCGTGCTCGAGCCGTTGCGATCGGCTGCCGCACCGTACGCGCGCTCGTGGTACAGCTCGGGCAGATACTGCGCGACGTACGAAAAACGCGACGCGTACGCGCGGAGCGCCGCGATCTCGGGCGTCGCGCGGCCGTTGCCGAAGAGATCGATGCGGACGCCGAGATACCGTCCCGAAAGCGATCGCACCGCCTTGTTTGCGCGCTGGATGAGCGCTCCGAACAACCCCGCGCGATCGCGCACCGGCACGACACCGAGCAGCGCGGGACCGAAGGGAATCTCCGTTGCTTCCGATTGCCACACCAGGCGCGGAAGCGCAGCTTGCAGATCGCTCCCGATCTGCGAGAGGTCGGGCGTGCCGAGCACGTGCGGATACCAAAGCGTCGCCGAGGTAGCCAGGCTCGCGGCAGAGTCGGATGCGGCAAGCCACACGATCACGCCGCAGGCGGGCGGCACGATCGCCTCGACGAAGAGCCGGTGCCAAACGGTTTGCGCCGTGCCGCCGTCGCAAATCGCGGGCGCGTTCGCCGCCGTCGCACCGCTGCTAGCGAACGAGTTGAGCGAAAGCGGCAAGAGCGGCAGATGCGGCGTGAGCGCGCCCGCGTTCGTCCAGGTCACGGAGGCATCGCTCGTCGCCTGTCCCGGCGCCGCGTTCCACGCGGGCGGCACGCTGCCGGACGCGCCGGCGGTTTGCACGTTCTGTATGTCGGCATTCGGGTCGAGGACGCTCGCCCCGAGCGGATAGGCCGTCTGCGGTGCCCACGCCGGCGGCGGCGTTGCGAACCATTGCGGATTGGGATAGCGCGCGGGGACCGCGGGCGCGTGTGCGAACGGTCCGAGATTCGGCGACGCGAGGACGTAACTATCGCCGGCCGGTACGGCGCCCGCGCTCGCGCTCTCGAGATCAAAAACGACCGCTTCGTTGAAGCCCGTGATCAATACCGCGAGCTGCGTCGCGCCGGCCGCCGCCATCGTGTAGGGGTACGCGATTTCGCCGAGCGTGATCGGCGAGCCGAGGCCTTGCGTCTGAGAAAACGTGCGCACGAACGCACCGGCCGGCGTCGTCTGGTTCCACGTCAAGAGCGCGAACGTCGAACCGTCGAGCGCACAGAGCGCGACGCACGTTTCGTTGCCGAGCCCGAGCGCATATGTTGCGGACAGCCGCGGCGGATCGGCATTGGGATCGCACGAGCGCAGTATGCCCGGCGCCGCCGGATCGACCGGCCAAGCGGGCAGCGGCGCGCCCGTGACTTTGCCGAGTTGCTTCGCGCTGCGATCGAGAGCCAGTACGCCGCCGCCCGATAGCGCCGCAAGCCGCCAGAACGCAAAGCCTTTCGGCGCGACGGTGTACGCCGGCCAACGTCCCCGGCGATCGACGAGCACGAGCACGCCGCCGCTCGCGATGTAGAGCACGTCGTCCTCGCCGAGCACGAGATCGGTCACCGTCGTGCTCGGGGCCGCCGCAAAGATCGGTACTTCGCCGAGCCCGCATCCGCCCGCGACGACGTGCGCGCTCGCCGCATCCCAGCGCGCGTACGTCCCGTAGACGTCGCAAGCCATCGGCGCGATTTCAACGAGCGAACTCGCGACGCTCGCGTTTTCGTCGGGCTGCCCGTTCGGAAAGCTAAAGGTACTGAGTAAATGCAGACGGCCCGTCACTGGGCTTGCGATCAGGCCGTCGCTGCCGAGCAAACCGTTTGCTGTTGTGAGTCCCAGTGCCACCGCTGACCGATCGCCCGGCGAGAGCCAGTCACTCGGTTGTTGCAGCGTCCAGAAGCGCAGGCCGTTGACGTCCACGTTCAGCAGACCTCCGGCACGACGGGTACGGCGACCGTCGTATCGGTCTGTGTGGGCGGCGTCAGGTCGGGCAGCGCCTGCTCCTGTCCGTCGGGCCCGGCTTGCACGGCGACTTGCAAGACTTCGACGAGTTGATACCGCTCGAGCGAAAGCTCCGAGCGGCCCGATGCGTCGAGCGGGAGCGGCGTGTATCCGCCGGCCGCCTGCGGCACGTACAGCGCGAGCCCGTCGATCTCGACGACGCCGGGCACCTGGCTGACGACGACCTCGAGCTCGAAACTGCGCACGCCACGCCCGAGCGGCCAGCCGGTGCCGCCCGGACCGCCCGGTGCGATCGGCCAGAGATACGTACGCAGCGCCGTCTCGACCGCTTGACCGACTTCGAGCAAGCTGTAGCCGCTGCGAACTTCGACGGCGACCGCGATGCCGAGGCCGACGTATTCCGTGCCGATCACATAGAGTTCTGCGGTTGCGGGCCGCAGCGGCGAGAGATAGCCGACGACGGTGGAGAGCAACGGCTGCTGCGCGCGCGGACACGGCGGCTGCACGCCGTCCTTGGGCGGAATGACCATCACCGACACGACGCCCGGCACGCCGCTGGTGCGCGTCTGCGGAAGAAAGAGCGGCAGGACCTCGACGCGCGCTACCTGCGCGCCGGGCGCGTTGCGAGCGAGCGTCTGATAATCGGAGGCGGTGACCGCGCGGCCTTGATGCCGTAGTAAACCGGGAATGCGCTGCTGCGCCGTGGCGAGCGTCTCGGCGTCGGCACCGCCGGTCGTCGCGATCGGCTGTACGACGGTGATGTGCGCGACGGGCCGGCCCGTTGCATCGGTTGCGTTGATCGAGCCGAGCGAGCCCGCCGGCAGATTGCCCGCGCTTCCGCCGCCCGCGCGCATCGAGCGTACGCGCACGCGCCCGCTCTGCGGTGGAATCGCGCCTTGCACGCCGTCGCCGAAGGTGACGGTGCCCGCTTCGGGATCGAGCACGTAGGTTTGCGCGGCGGTCTGCAGCACGGAGAGATCGTCGACGGGTTGCCAAAGCACGAAACCGAGGCCGGCCATCTCGACCTCGAGTTCGAAGCTCGCGATATCGATCTGTGTCTGCGTGAGCGAAAACGATTGCGCGGGTGAACCGTCGCTCGTGCCCACGACGATCGCGCGATACGTGGTGCGCTGGTCGATCGAGACGGCGTTGATGCCGAGCCAGCTCACGGCCAGCGGCGTCGCAAGCGAGAGACGCACCCACGCGACGAGTTTGCTCGCGACCGTGGAATCGTCGATTCGCGGCGGTTTGGGCCCAACACCCGCTTGCATGTCTTGGCGCACGTCGTTGGTCGGCGCGCCGATGTCGGCTGCCTGCGGAATGATGACGCGCACGACGCCCGTCTGCGTGAGCCCCTCGGTCGAGTCTTCGCCCGCGACGAGCGTGAGCGCGTTGTACACCGGCGCTCCCTCGATCGGCGGCGCGCTGAGCGACCAGCTCGCGTCGACCGGCGACTCGTTGCTCGGCGGTGCGAAGGGATCCGCCGGGACGATCGATGGCACGAAGCCGATGCTCAACAGCTGCTGACCGTTCGCGCCCCCGATCGCCGTGCGCACGGCGCCGAGATCGGCGGCCGCGGGATTTGGCTTCGTGCAGAGCAGCGCAATCCAGAAGCAACCGTCGATGGTATCGGCACCCGAGTCGATGCCGTTCGCTTCGGCGCCGGTCGCGAAGACCGGCGTCGTCAGATAGCCTTGCGGATCGGACGTAAGATTGTAGAGCGTCTTGAGGCCCGCGAGCAAATTCTTCGTGCTTGCGAGCTGCGCCGATGCGATCGGTGCCTTTATATAGACCTGCGCCGTCAGCGGAAGAAGATCGACGTCGGCGAGCGTCTCGAAGTTGACGGGGCCGGTGACGGTCGCTCCGGCAACGACGTCTTGCGGCGTCTGGAACGACGGATCGAGCGCGAGTCCGAGCAGGCCGGACGCCGCTGCGGCGGGCTGGAGCTGTTGTCCGATCAGTTTAAGGAACGCGAGTCGCTGCCGCTCCGGAATGAGGTTCGCGCGATAGAGAATCGTGTCGGCGAGCCACGCGAAGAGTTCGATCAGCGTGCGTCCCGGGTCGCCGGGCAACGGGTTGCTCCACTCGGGCGTGTGCGCGGGAATCGCCGCAATCATGTCGGCGACGAGGTCCGAGTAGGAACGGTCGTCGAGGGCCGGCGGATTCAGCGGCATGGCGTCATCCCAAGCTCATCGTGACGCCGACCTGCTGCGCCGCGCTCGTTCGCACCAAGCGGTAGGAGATCGTAACGGCGACTCGATCGGGCGCATTCGGGACGGGCTCGACGTCGACGCGATCGACGACGATGCGCGTCTCGCACTGCTGAAGCGTCGCGAGAATCAAGCTGCGGATCCGCGCGCGCAGCGCGAGCGTGTTGCCCTCGTGCAAGAAGCGCTCGATACCCGCGCCGAACAGCGGCGCCATCAGCTGTTCGCCCGGCCGCGTGACGAGCAGGATGCGGATGGCATCGCGCACGCTCGAGGCCAGGTCGGGAAAGCACAGCGTTCCGTTCTCCGGCACCGGAAGAAACGGCCAACTGATGGGATCGGTGAATTGCGTCGCCACCGTTATTCTTCCGGAATCGGGATGCAGATCTTCACGAACGGCATCCAGCAAAACACGATGTTGAGCATTCCCAAGAAAATGTTCAGCACGAACGAGGCGCAGATCGTGATGATGGGAATGCTGAAGCTGCAGATCCAAGCGACGTTCGGCCCGGCGCTGCTGCCGCCGCCGTTCATGAGGCCGGACATGCTCGCGCCCGACATCGCGTTCATGAGGCCGGCCGGCATCGCAAACGCGCAGTTCGGTTTGAGACCGGCGAGGACGTTGCGGTCGGTGGGATCGGGCAACGGAATCGGCATACTCGGCCGGTCGCTGCTTTCGTACCACGCGGCGATCCGGAAGGGATCGCTGTACGCGCTCCACACGAGGATCGGCGGACACCCCGGATGCTCGGAGGTGATGCGGAAGAACATGCGCAGCCGGTAGCGCCACGTTGGATTTTGAAACCGGCCTTGAGGGACTACCATGGTGGCGGCCCGCGCGCCGAGCGCGTTGACGAACAACCGCTCGTCGGCTGCGTCGAGCGCATCCCAAGCATCGGGCATCGTGAGCTGCGGCGGCGCACTGCCCGTCGTTGGATCGTAATCGAGCAGCGCCGTCGACGCGCTCGCGTAGAAATCGCCGAGCGGCGTCGGCTGCGAGACGTGGTAAACGTTGTGACGGTTGAGCGAAGTGCGAAGGTTCGTGCCCTGCGGCGTTGGGTCGAACGCCCCGAACGTACTGCGCAGCAGGCGCAGCGCCGATGAGAACATCTGGAACTGCAGCACCTGCGCGGGCGGCGTCGAGGCGGTCCCGGGTGACGCGGCGCTGCCGCTCGACACGTACTGAGCCATCAAGAAATCGTCGGAGAGCCAGCGATAGTCGACCGTGTTTCCCGCCAGCGGGGCGACGTGCGGCGTGGCTTGCAAGAGGGTCGGCAGCGCCGAGAGCGCCTGTGCTGCGCCGCTCGCATCGTACGGTGCGGTTTGCGAAACGCCGTCGCTCGTGTCGCTGCTCGCGGTCGGGACGACGCCGTACACGACCGTCCGCCCGAGCGACACGCCCGTGGCAGGCGGGGCTGCAAACGCGGACGAAGTCGTCTCGCTCGACGCGTTTGCGATTGCTTGCGCCGCGAGCAGCGCATCGAGCGCGGCCTGACCCGAGGGCGGTAGCGCGCGCTTCGTGGGATCGGGATCGAGATCTTCGGTCGCGCTCGTAAGCGTCGCCCAGCCGCACCGGCCGCTCGGCGACGTCAACCAGGCCTGCATCGCATCGCCCCAGATCCTGCGCACGACGATGCCCGCCGAAACGATGCGCTTGGGATCGAGCCGCGGCAAACCGGCGGAATCGCAGGCGAGTTGCACCATCGCCACTTGCAGCATACGCTGGACGGGCTGATAGAGCGGATCGTTCGCAAGGTCCGCCGGTTTTGCGCTCGAGATCGCGGGCGACGCCCCGGTCGCGAGATCTTGCAGAAAACGATTGGGAAAATCGCTATCGGCCATGGCGAGAATCACCGGCCCGCGCTGCACCGCGGCCGCGTACGAATGCGCCGGTGCGTCGTGCCGTACGCCGTCGACGAGCACCGCGTGCGTTACCATACGTTTCCGGCCCCCGGGGTGTAACTCGTGCCGACGACGCTCGTCGCGATAATGGTTGGGCACGTAACGATGCCGCTGAACGTGCTGCTCGCCGCGTTGACGGTAAGCTGCGGCGCGGTAAGTGAAATGGACGAGGCCGCGGTGACGGAGAGCTGACCCGTCGGGGCGCTGATGGTAACGCCGCTCGCGTCGATCGTGATCGTCGTGCCTTGCGCGTTTGAGAACGTGATCGAACCCTGCGAGTCGGTCATCACCCCGCTCAGTCCGCCGGGCGTCGTCAGGCTGATCGTTGGTCCCGAGCTATCCTCGACGATCGCGACGCGCGTACCGGCCGTGCCGGTGAAGCTCCAGCGATCGACCTTGTCGCCCGCACCGCCGAGGGTTTCCGGCGCGGCGTCGTTCCCGTTCCAGAGGCCGCCGACGACAACCGGAAAGCGCGGGTCGCCGGCGAGGTACACGACGAGCACTTCGTCCCCGACGCCCGGGATGAAGAACGCGCCGCGCTTGCCGCCGGCGACGGGAACGGCCACGCGTGCCCACGGCGTCGCATCTTGTCCCGCGGCGCCGTCGACGTCGTAGACGCGAATCTGCACCCGATTGCGATTCTCGGGATCTTGGACGCTGACGACCGTCGCCAAGAAGGCGCCCGCGCCGAGCATGGGCGGCGCGACCGCGCGCAAGAGCGTGCTCATGCGGCCCCCAAATAGGCGCACTCGGCGGTGAAGCTGGTCTGATAGCCGCCGATCAGATCGAAGCGGTGCGTCGTCGCGGTCGTGTAATAGGTGTTGGAGAAGCGCGGGCCGATGCCGCCGAGCGTCAGCGCCGAACCGACGCGCAGATTCGGATTGCCGTCGCACACGCCATGCGCGCGGACGAAGCTGCGCGCGCGTTCGGCATACTCGCTATCGGCGAGAACTTGCGCCTCGGTCGCATCGAGCGGAACGAATTTCCCGAGCTGCTCCGAGCGCGACGCAAATGCCGCTTGCGAGAGCCACGCGGCGCCGGTGGCCCCGGCGCCCGGGCCGAGCGCGTTCGTACGGCTGGCGGCCGCGATGCGCTGCCCCGCGTTGTAATCCCAACCGGTTGCGGTCACGGTGGTGACTTGATCGGCCAGGTCGGCTGTGACGCGCAGTTCGCGGAGTTGGCTGCCGAGATCGAGTGCGATCGACGCGCGTTGCGTCTGGCTGCGCGGCGCCGCATGCAGCTCCGCGCCGACCACTTGCAGGTCGGCATCGTAACGTGCGAGGACGCGCCGTGCGAAGTACAGGTCGCTCTCGTTGAACTGCTGTTGCGTTCCGACCGGCGTATCGAGGCCGTTCGTGATCGGTGTCAAACCGAGCGCCCCGGCAACCTGCGCAATCAACTGCGCGAGGGTGATGTTCTCGTAGGTCTTCGTCCGGCGCGCCATGCGCGCGCCTTGCAGCGCATCTTCAGCCAATACGAGGAGCTCGGGCGGCCCTTCGGCGCGGAACCGTCCTTCGAGCGCCGTCACCGTCCCACGAAAGATCTCGGTCGGCGAGTTGACTTGGCCCGCATAGACGACGAGTCGCGTGCCGAGCGCGAGCACGCTGCCGTCCTCGAAGGCAAAGTCGCTCGCGCCCGCGCTCTGCGAAGCCACGTTGGTGAGGCGTAGCTCGAGCGCGGAGAGGCCGCCTTCGTGTTCGCGCATCTCCATCGAAAGCAGAAGCGATGTGACGAGTTCGTTCCCTTGACCGCCGACTTGGATCGTCGGTGCGGCGCTGTAGAACGCGAGCGGCGCGAGCGCTGTTTCCTGCACCGTCAATCCGCCCGCAACCGAAGCTCGCGCTCCCGCGCGATCGCAAGTTCGCTGCGCACGTCGGGTGGGGTCTTGGCCGGCGTCGCACCTGACGACGGGCCCGCGGGCTGCACCTGCGGCTCGAGTTCGACCTGCAGTTCGCCGATCGTTACCGCCACGGCGGGCTCCCTGCGTTCTTCATTCGTCGAAACTCAGCGACGCGCCGACGTTGGCGGTAAGTCCGGCGCCTGCAGTGGTCACGGCCACGCCCCCGAGCCGGAAGCCCGCGGGTGCGGTCGTGGAAACATCGGTACCGATCGTCGAGCGCACGATCGCGAGCGGGTCGAGCCGCGTCGTCGTGCTCACGGTCGCCCGTCCGGTCGCAAGCCCGGCGAACGCGCCCGCCGTCGCCGGCACACCCGCGGACGCACTCGAACCGAACACCGCGCCGCCGGAGGAGCCGATGCTCGCCGACGCACCGATGCCGGCACTTGCCGAGGCCACGCCGCCGATGCTCGTCGATGCAGATGCGCCGCTCGAGAATCCGGCCGCCGCATTGAGCTGCACGCCGCCGCCGATCTGCAGCGCGGCGCCGCCGCTGAAGCGCAAACTTTCGAGCCCGTTCTGCGCGGCGAGCTGCCGCGCAGCGGTGGGATCGCCGCCGAGTTGCGCAGCTGCGGCCGCGCTCCCGCTCGCGCCGGTCGGTACGACGGTCCCCGAACTCTGCGCCGGCTGCGAAGAAGCGTTCGACGAGAAGACCTGA
>Ga0302325_10025018_pt1 | contig 12409 bp, 11 predicted proteins | sample Palsa_T0_2_FD_201948 | JGI IMG/M metagenome (GOLD analysis project Ga0302325, IMG submission 201948) | Peat permafrost microbial communities from Stordalen Mire near Abisko, Sweden - Palsa_T0_2 | ecosystem: Environmental > Terrestrial > Soil > Palsa > Peat permafrost | place: Sweden: Abisko...
CAAAAGGAGGAGTCTTTGTCAGTCTCTGAAATTCATTACATGACTTCTATTGGTAGGCTATCTTAATACGCCATAACTCCTCGCTTTTCCTGGAACCTTTCGTAAGAATCAGGGGTATCATCCAACATTCCATAGTCCGCGAACTCCGTCCAAAACCAGCAAATCACTCTAACTCAGCGGCAAAGCTCGAAGAAGGATTAATCTCACTTCTCACATTGTTTGGCAGCTCCTGCGGGTTGTTCATCTGAAGTGGGTGCAGCGGGGCAGAGTAGTATGGATGTCCCGCCGGCGGTAGTTGTGTTTGGTAAGCGCTCTTGACTTGGTAATGTGAAGCATCGACTTGGCGCGTCGAAGGACTTCGATTTGGTGTTAGGTTTTGCCATGAGACCCTGTTCTCTCTCACACCATTTGGATTTCCAGGTTCTTGGAAACTTCTCTGGCTCTCGTTAATCGAACCGTGGTATGATGCTGAGGAACTGTGCATGCTAAGAGCTCGTGGGTATAGGTTATTATCATTCCCGGTTGTGCCCATATACTCGACCTGGAATCCGGAGATGGGTCTTTGAGGAGGGAGGAAGTTGTACGAGTTGCCATCGGTGCTCTCTGGTCCATATTCGCTGGGAGAGTAGTCTGATGCTAGTGATTCGTGGAGTGATCCTCCATACAGTTTGGCGGTTTCGAGCTGCTGATTCTTGATTGAGGCATCGAGGATCTGCGCCTTGACGACGAGGCGGTCGACCAGCTTAGAGTGTGCTTTCTTGAGAGTTCTTTTAACGAAGGTTGTCATCATGATGTTGCATCTCATGTCAACATCCTCTCGCAGATATAATCCATGAAGTGGAGCGCCGACCCCCAACTCGACTGGTGCAACGGGCTCTCCTGGTAGCGAACCTCCTAATGTCCATTTGCCCTTTATGTTTAGGCCCATTGGTGCGTAAACGTGCGTTTGCAGACCGTTTTCCAGGTCGTGGAAACATGCATCGTAGGAGACCTTTCCTGACATTATTCCTCCCGGCAAATATTGAACTCTGTCCGTCAGGGAGTACCATAAACAGTGGAATTCTTCGGCAGTGGCATGAGGAGGCGGCTTGATCGGATGCCGTTCTTCGACGAGGGGATTCAGGTCGATCATCTCGGTGTGGGAGCGTAATGTCTCCATCACTGTTTCACGAGTGATGCCCGCGGGGAGTGGGGTCAAGGTGGTGAAGACGGTTCGTTTCGACATCTCGAATGTGGGGAAGAATTTTAGATACCGGATGAGGTTTGTATTCGAAGGATGAGATCGAAACGGTGTGGAGAGAGAGTGTGCTTCTAAAACATAGATGTGGGTATGAGGTCAAAGAAGTACTGAAGAAAGATCTGTAACACTTTTAAAGCTCCTGCGTCACAGCCATAATTAGGCTTTGTGATCCCTGAAGCTGCTCTACGCCCCTGGCCTATTCTGGGATTCACAGCCCCGGGAATGCCGTTGTGAAGGGGCCAAGACGGCAGGTGGAGCCCTTGCAGGTCCCTCCGGCTTGACCGTTTTCCGTGTGTGGCTGACCGCAATGCTGGATCTTTCAGCCTTTCAGGAGTGCATGAACTTGAGACAGAAGAAGCGAGCAAATGAAGTGAAAATCAACCCACCCTTGCGGATGCAAGGGGCATGCTGAAAGAGCGCTGATTCGAGGGCTCAGCAGCTCAGCCACAATATCCCAGCCAGAGGCAAGTTTGCTATGGTGAGAATATGGGCGCAGCAGCTGTCACTGCTCCTATTCAACAGCAAACTGATTATTAATTTTGGACCAACGTCCTTTTCTTATTCGACACGGTCAACTATCAGCTTCCTCTTGCTCTCTTAGCCTCAATTTGTTAAGACGCAGTTTGGAATAGACAATTCTTCGGGTTTTCATTGGCCGGGACCTGTAGTTCAGCGGTCAGCAACTTTCCCACTTTGTCAGACGAAGTCGTCCTGCAAAATCGAAAAGAGCACATGGCATATATGTATTGAATCTGCCACGAGAGACAAACCAGCGCGCCAAGTAAAACAACGGCTGTCTGCTCGAGTACATTTTACATCCAACTTTCTTGCTTATTATATTCTATCCTGTCTCCTCATGGCATCGCCGCATACGCAAGTGCTGCAGCTGCACCTCCAACAATCCAAGGCGCCTGAGTAATCATTGGAGCAGCCGCTTTGCTTGAGCTTGAGCTTGAGCTGCCACCGCCTCCTTCAGCTCCACCAGTAGCTCCTGAGGACGAGGATGTAGATGTCTTCGTGGTCCTACTTGTTGTAATTTGAGAACTCGTACTTATCGGGGTTGTAGTCGCGGCCGAACCAGAGTTTGTCGGAAGTGGACCAGCTGTGAGTGTGACGTCCTGCCCGCCCCCAAGAGCAGCTCCTCCATCTGTGAAACTCGTCAATATTTCCGAAATCGTAGTAGTAGAACCTGCGATATCTGCTGTGCCTGAGCCTGAACAGGCTCCATTCAAGCTCGAGTATGAGCACCCTATGTCAATAGTTCTAAGGAGAAGTTAGCCTATGACTACTATCTAGAGCCGCCTGCATACACTGGTGCCGAGATGCTGAAGAGGCTGATGTCGGTATTGACATAGTTATAAGTCACTGTCGAAGTTCCCTCAGTGAAAAGCAATCCTGTCTGAGGAATGCCACCCAGGCCGCCGCAATTATTTGGATCGCCACAGTTGAGTGAGTAAGTCGTCGCCGATGCATCCTGTTTTTGAATATCAGCATGGCTCGGCCACCATCTTTTCAGCACACTCACAGATGTCACTATAGAGCCAACAATGCTCTGGGATGTAAAGCCTACAAGGAACAGATTCAGGACTGAGTCTTGGGCAGAAGCAATGCCCAAAATAGCAAGAGCTGCAAGTGAAGATTTATGCATGATGAGATGATTTTTATAAAAGCGGTCTCAAGTAGCTGGAGATGTGCAAAATTTTTGCGTGCGGCTTTGGAGGACTGGAATCAGGATGCAGAAAACCTACTTCTTTTAATTCGAGGATTGGTAAATGCAAAGCCCCTATTCCTAACCCAACTTGAAACTAAGGACCTTGGAAGCTTGATCTAGCTGCGCCGTAAGAGCTCGTATACAAATGGTACCCCGGTCCTCTCAATTTCCCTGTCTCGGCTACCATTTATGTGACTAAGCAAGATCAGTTTCTTCGGAGGGTTGATACGGGTCGATCTTCTTGCAGGCATAGGATTATTGAACAAGTGGTCCTCATTTGTCTTCACTGTTCAAGCTTGACACGAGGCGAATTCTAAAACCTGCCACCTGTAAAGAAGCATTGTAAGTGAATCTCTTGAAAGTATCGGTGTGAAATTCGTTCTCGACACTTTGTTTGTTCCCTAGTCCTTTTACGGTCTACCATCCGAAATGGATATCCTGCTTTCGTCTCGCACGTGCTCGTGCTCGTGGTACGAAAGAGAGTATATCTTTCGAAGGAACAAGAAACTGGAAAAGGAAATGATGGATATTTGAGTACATCCTATCTTGAATTTTTCCATCCTTCCGCTTGACCTCATGGGAGACACGCTGATGATGATCGTTAAGATTAAGAGAAGCACCGAGCTGGAAATCTGTCATCGAGATACTCTACCGGATCTCGATCTCGACTTCACCCATCCAAACTCAACTGCCGTGTCATAATCTGATGTGAACACAAACTGAGAAAGAGTCCCAATGGATCAGCCACGCAAAATTCTCATTCAGATGTCCGGATGTCCAGGTTCTGGGAAAAGTACTATGGCGAACCTGCTGGGACAATCAATCAATGGCGTAGTCATTGATCATGATCTAATCAGATCCTTCTTTCTCGACAATGATGTATTCTTTGAGCAGGCGGCAAGACTTGCGTATCGCTTCCAGTGGGTACTGGCCGAGGACATGATCAAGCGAGAGCGGAACGTTATTATCGACAGCACTTGTAACTATGACGAGACACTAAACAAGGGGATTCTGCTCGCTCGAAAGTACGGGTTCAATTATAGATATGTCGAGTGCAGAGTACATGACATTGAACTGCTGGATCGAAGGCTACGCAACAGAATTCCTCTAAGAAGTCAGAGAATTGGTGTTTCTCTCCCTCCAACCGATGCCAACGATGTTCGTCACAACGAAGAGTCTCAGACGCTTTTCAAGCGATGGATTGAAGAACCATGCCGTCCAGATCGCGATGCTATCGTCGTGGATTCAAGTACCGAGCCCGAACAGTGCCTAGAGTACATACTCATGCAGATTGGACCTTCAATTGGTGTTCAAGCAAGCAATAGTGCGACTTCGAACTCTCGGCACCATGATCAAAATTGATGGGAAATTGAGATCCCCTCTCAAACCGACAGGACGAAAAGTTTGGGTGCCAAATATTTCTGATGACCCCATGGAGGTGATACGAAAAGGAGCCGGTTCCTGAAAACATCTGTGTGCAAATGACCACGGCTCAAAGCTATGCTCTACCTCAAACATTGCAGGATTTCATATGTGAAGGGGTGAACATGCAAGAAAGGGTTTCTCGAAACAGATGTGCACCTAAGGAAGGATCTAACGTGAGCTGTTCAAAACCGCCTACGTAGTTTATTACAACATTTTCAATGGTAAGAAAATCCATTGAGCTTATGGACAGTATCTCTCAAGAATGAATTGGCATCTGCACCTCTCGACAATCTAGTCATGACTGTGCAAATGCGTGGGATCCTTCGTCATTCCCTTTAGTTGCACTCCGTGTTGATTTCATCTTGAAGTCCGAGCCGGCAGGAGCTACGGAGGGCAGCTAGTGGCCTGGTTTGAAGCGATCAGGCCCTCCTTCTGTATGTTATTCTCCTCTGCCCTCTTCCAAACTTTTGAATCCCAAGAGGAAGAATTTAAACCCCTCTCACATCCTACCTAAGAAATACTTCCAAAATCCTTATCAATTCCCTATGCAATCCCTTTCTTTCTCCTGGATATTCCGGTTAATATTCTGGGCTTCGCATTGGAGTTCTCGGCATCGCCGTTCTTCTAAAGACGATGAAAGATAAAAGTGAGCAAGACTCCTGTCTCGTCGGTTGCGCCTCGCATACTTCAGAAGGACTGCCCCAATCCGAAAGCTTAGACCCCGAGAGTTTCTCTTACTTCCTCGTCCGCCGAAACTTCTCTGACCAAGATAACGATGCTGAATCTACATCTCGCCAAGTCTCCAATGCCCAAGACAAACAGCATTCTCCTTCTCACCGAAGGCATCATTCCAGAGGCTATTCAAGCGCAAAATCGCCCAAGTCTCCAAACACAAGAAAGTCGGGAGACTCGCAGAATGGCAAGAAGAAAGAGGGTGGCTCTATGGATTCTTCACAGTCAGCATCGAGTAGGTATAAGAATATAACGGATTGGAACGCAGGCGTGAGTTTTACGACTCCATCTTCTTTCGGGCATCCTCAACGCAATCTAGTTGACCCGCCCCGGGCACCAAAGTCGGGCTATGAATGGGTCTGGTTTCCAGAAGGTTACTGGGCCGAGCGAGAGATACGCGGATTCATGCCCACACCATCTGTGACGAAACACAACTGGTGGAACAGATCGTCTGGTCAGAAAAGCCAGATGAGTCGAAAGAGTCAGAAGAGTCAGAGTACACGAAAATCTACGAACGGAGGTAAGGACGAGAACAACGACAAAGCTCCTCCATCTTTCAACCTTCCACAGATCAAAATTGGCAGCGTATCGTTAAAGTCTACAATTAAGACTTCGCGGAGTACTTCTCAGCATACTAGCGAGAACGATATACGGCGGAGCGGCAATTTCTTGGGTTTCAATTTCAGCAAGCCAGGGCAGGAGGATGACCGATCTGCACAACAGCGAGAGGGATTATACGACAGGACAAAGCGAACCATCGAAGCCCGTTTTCGAAAAAGGGTACGAGCCTGGTCCATTTAAGCATCCTAGAGCTGACGTTGAAAGTCTGCAGACAAATTATCCTTAAGGTCACTAGAACGCCCAAGCCATTTGGCCTCGCGAACAACAATTCTTCTCCAAGGAGCAACCAACTATTTCGACCACACACAACTTCGAACTCACACAGCTGGAAGATCCCAAAGACCTTCTATGGGTAGCAGGGACCGCCCACGATTAGGAGTTGCGCCTTGGCATCGCAGACACTCACAAGATTCTATGCTTTCGGTTTCAAGCTCCGTGCACAAATTATTGATGGGAAAGACTCCTATCACAACGCCAAGACACGAAAAGCATTATGTAGGACCCGAAGGAAAGAATTACCCCACAGGTACAGTACTTTACTGAAGCACCTACTGAAGAATATAATAATGACTATTTCCATCTCAGTGCAATTGGCAAGCTCTGATCCAGACGAACCCACTTTCCTTCCCTCTGTAAGTTATCATTTATGATTCAACACACGAACGAGAGTAGGCTTTTGAAACAGCCATGATTCTCGGCACAAGGTGGAGGCAGTATCAGTTCGAACTTATGCTGAACCTCAAAGTTTGTGGCTGGAGAATGAGGAGACGGATCTCTCAAATTGTGCTGAGCTTTTGCAAATGTTGAGAAGCCGACATCAACTCACAGAAGCTGACTGTTTTTTTACAGGAAGCAAGACGAATCAAGACGCCTCCCTTGAACCCTGGCACTCCTGACACGTCAACCTCTGGGATTCTCATCGATGTAAGCGCACCTGATGAGACTGGTTTCCCATTGCATTCACTACATACAAGTCCAGAACTCGGCGGCAGTCCAAAGCTTTCAGCTCCGCTCTCCCGACAATGGTTGGAATATGATACTAAGCACGCCAACAAAGGGAACAAATCAACACATTCACCTGCCAGAAGTCTACCTCCGGCTCTGATTTCTCCAAAAACATTTGAACTGAACCTACCAGAGCACTTGCCTAGCAGTCCGTTATGTCCGAAGAGTCCAAAGCATAAAAGTGGAGGGACAGGCATTTGCGTGTATCATGGAAGGAAGAAAAGTATTAGGTTGAAGCACCTGAAGAGCGCAAGCACTGGTGAGAGTAATGCACCGCCTACTGAAGCATGAAGATATCTGAGCGGCACTGTAGACTGATGGGTTCTTGAATGCGCTAAGAGAGTGTTCTGAAGTGAAATGAGATTTTCATATTCGACAAGACAGGGTTGCTCCGTCGCACGTGAGGAGGCGCCCCAAGCTGCCACATATTTGGAACCGGCCACCGTATTTATTTGAACCTCATTTCTCAGCCTTTTGCCAACATCAACCTCTTCTCTCCAGGTTCACGTTCGCATTCGCAACTAGCAAAATGGCAGAGCATGATCCCCTCTTGCTTTTGCGAAATTCAATTGCATCAGACACTCCGTGCATCCCAACAACAAGCGAAGATGCCTCTGCTGCATCGTCAGTAGACCTCAGCCTAGCGACCGCAACCTTCCTCCAGTTCCCCTCTTCCTCAGTTTCCATTCCCCTGACAACACCCACACGCTTCACCTCCTCCAATAAGCCCGTCGATCTACGCAGTATCTACTTCGCCTGGCTGAAGCGCGAGACTGCCATCCCAGAATACAATGCCTCGGCGCTCTCCCTTAATACCGAGCTCGCAGCAGACGGCGGCGCCGGAGGAGAAGTCCAGAACCTCGCTTTCGTCGAGCGGCTTGATCTTATTACATGGCTCGAAGGTGCCTCTGAGGAATCAGAGTACATCAAGCCGTTGGCGAGCGATGTGTCGAGTGCTGCTGCGAGCGCCCAAGTTGCAGCTGGTGTTAAGGGGGGCATTGCGCCAATCACGAGTGCGGGAGGTAGACAGGGAAAGAGTATCGATCCTAGACTGGCGGAGATCTATAATGGAGAGAGGAGGATGGGGGATAGGAATAGTGTGTTGAGGGGGATCAAGCCTACGGTATTACCACTTCCACTTCCCCTTCACTCTCTGACGTTCACATTGGATATATATATTGACATTTGAGGCAGGACTTTTCGCATGTAAGAAAACTAGCAGCACCATTCAACGCCCGCAAAGCCGCACACACAGCAGCCGCAAGTGCAGCAAGTGCCCCTCTATCTCACAACCCCAAAGCTCCAGCTCGACGTCCAGACCCCATAATCCTGCTCTCGCCATCCGCGTCCTCGCTCCTTCGCATGTCGAACATCAAATCCTTCCTCGAGAGCGGAATCTACATCCCGCCCGAATCCTCAACCTCAACATCCAGCTCTTCCGCATCAATTCTGCACATTTCGCGTCTTTTGCCTTCAATAGATACTACTCACCCCATTCGATTCATTATTGTTGATACACCGGAGCAGTTTAAGCCCGAGTATTGGTCCCGCGTCGTTGCTGTCTTTACCACGGGTCAAATATGGCAATTCAAGAGCTATAAGTGGCAGACTCCTCAAGAGCTGTTTAGACATACGCTCGGTGTATATCTAGGGTGGAGAGGAGATGTATTACCGGAGACGGTTAAGGGGTGGGGGAGGGGGGTGTTGAGCACGCAGGTTGATAAGTGGAGTGCGGGGGCGGGACAGGCAAGCAGATGGCGGGATAGGGAGGTGGTAGAGGGGATCTGGAAGTCGATTGAGGAGAACATGAGGAACAAGGGCTGGAAGAGGGATTCCGGGCCCCTGGTTACTTAGAGGAAGGGAGCTTCCGATGGCGCATGGTGTTTGGGCGATCTGATCCGGATGGAAGGATCCATTGAGAAAATTATAGATTTTGAACCAAGACCCCTTTTTTTCCCTCCATATATGTTTCGCTAAAGGAGGAATCTGTGACGGTGTCTGATACCTCTTGCTCTCGTGTCTGGGGTGCAGATCTGCCACCTGGTACGGATGATGCATCCGGACAACAACTGCGGACCTATGAACATCGTTTCCGCCACTTGAAACAGTGATGCTGCATTATTTTAATTGGAAACATATTGAAGATCGAAAATCGAACATATGTCAAGATCAGATGTTGAAGCATCCATCCGAAACCCCCATTCGCAGCATTCGCAACGAAAATCCAATCACCTCACTCTCCTCCCCAAAAGCAAGATCACGGATCGCCAATTGGGCGGTCCTTTGCCCGCCTTCCTGCCGCTCACGTGCGAATAGCCGGCATGTCCAGGAAAGGTTATGCTTTCCTCCAGAGGGAAGTGGAGGAGGGGTCTGAGCGTAGCCGGGTCTCGACTTTTAGAGGGCTGAAAGGAATGGAAGTCTTTTGTTCATTGTATTATTGGCCACGGTTGGGCTCACTGTGTCATGATGGACGAGTGTCGCCACGGCTCTTGACTCAAGTGAAGATAGACGTCATTCTTGCGGAAGTGACCTAGAGCCGTGAGCTCGTGGGAGAGTGACGGGACAGGGCTGTAGCTTTTGCATGTCTGTGGCGTCTGAAAATTGCGTGACTTCTGAGTCAAGAAAGATTGGGGCTCGGGCGGACCTTATTCCGGGGATGTGTATTTTCTCTATTAGTGATCAGGAATTCTTTTTTGAAGGATTACGAGGATGTGTGCTGAATGCTGATTGGGTTTGGAGAGTATTTCTTTAAGCCACAGCATGCGAGGTGTTGCAACAGAGCTTTGAGCTCGGCCGATTTCTTAAATCTATCGGAAACGACCCCTCCTTGGATGTGCTCTTCCGGTTCCCTGGGACCTACTGGGAATAGGAAAAGGAAATAAGTGGTCCATTGAGACATTGATGTATGCATAGAAGAGCAAGTTGATTTGGAACCCAAGAGTCGTCATAGGCTGGGCGGCAGAAGCCCATCTGCTATCTCCTCAACCGGACAACGACAGCGGGATGAGAAACAATCTAGATGTGTGGCTTTAAGACACTGCTTGGCAAAATCTTAATTGCACGTGGGTCTTTCCCGAATTGTATTAAACTTCGTTGGACTTAGAGGCATGGAAATCTGTCACTCAGCTCTACCGGTAGTCATAGACCACCTGTGCAACATCAAAGAATTTGTGTCAAGCCTTCTGGCTATACAACTTGAGATCTCTTCTCAAGAATTTCTCGGAACGAATTCCGTTCTGCCAACCTCCCCCGCGCTTAACTTTAAGCATTGACCTTCCACCAAGAAGAGCTTCTAGAAGGTCTTTAAGCCACCAACACCTGATAATTGTGACAGCCACATGAAACCGCGATTTACCTCCAAAACCCGTCCTCTTGGCAAGTCATGTAGAAACAAGGTCTCTTCCGAGCCTTCGGAAGCGACACAAGCATGTGCATTCGGTGATGAGAAGGTAGACCGAAGTAGCTTCCCGCATCCATTCATCCACTCGAAACGCTGAAACGAACGACATGCAGGCTTTGGCTGCAAGAATGATGTGATGTTTTCTTTACCGAACATGCGAGTGAGCTACGTGTTGAGTTTGAGTAGCCTTCCCGTCGTGAGGAGTTTGACGGGTTGTGGAGGGAAGAACCATGGAGATGGTGGAAATCAGGGGTGAGGGTCTTGCATGTGAACTGCTGCAATGCAGACATCTCGGCTTCCTGCTTGAAAGCTCCAATCCGTGCTTGATCGTCCTACGAAATGCAGCTCAGAGAGCGCAACATGAACGAACGGATATAAGTCCTGAAAAATAAAAATTGATTGAAGGAAAAAACGAGACTTGCTCGTTGCCCGCATCTTGGCGGTAGGAGAAGCGAGGTAGAATATCCAGAACGTGGCCTATTCCAATCCTTTTAGAGTTTCTCCAGAAAGGATGCTATTTTGGAAGGGGAAGTTCGAAGCTCATCCGCTAGCTCCAACGGCAGCCCCTCTTTCCCGAACTCCCGGATCCTGACGACCTTCCTAGCCAGGCCAGACGGGCCGTGAACTCTCTCGTTCTCGGCTACGATCTACTTAACCGCTTTCCCAGCCCAGGAGGGTAGGAACAACCGCTTCGCCTTCTTGCAATTGCGGTCCGGAGTTAGAAACTACTTGACCCGAATAGCCGTTACCTGCACATACATATCTCACGGTAGACTAAGGTACCGTGCGTATACGTATTCTCTCCCGAAGTCAGTAAGTACTAAGCCACTGTGCATGACCTGACGGAAACGAACGAATGCATCTCGCCTCCTAATTCTCCCTTTTCTTTCGCTTCCACATCCCTTTCCTTCCACCGCGCAATACAGTAAATAATACTACTGCGGATATCCGTCCGCCACTGACCCAGTGCTCACCGACCTCGTGGCGAATGGCGAACTGTTTACACAACCGTCCCATCCTACCCAAATGAGTGGCCCACTTGCAGAAAAAACTTAACGGTGACGGGTAACGGCGCACCCGCGGCCGTAGTGTCACCTTTTGCCTCGTGGCTCTTGCTCCCTCGCTTCTGTGTCCCGGGCCGAAGACGAGGCTCGGGAGATCATGCAGCGATCCGTGGACTTCGTTCCAGGAGATTGGGTGCTGCAGGTTTTGGCGGAAAACGAAACGGTACGATGAGACTGGACTGGGTAAGAGGGTGCCGGTTCTGCTGTGCTACAATACATGATGATGATGATGGTGGTGGGAAAAAGTTTGAGAGAGCGATGATGAGATGCAAGTTTTTGGGATGTGCAGATACGATGGGCGAAGGCGTATACGGTTGCAGGTGAGGCTTCTACAGTATGCATGGCTAATGGCGAGGTAGGGTAGGCTCTTTCTCTTTCTCTCGCTAACTTTGCAGAAAACAAAGGACAGAAGTTGGCTCGGCGACGTGCTGTGTAACACGAGGCTAGCTGCCGGTTGTACGCAGTTAGTTACTGGCATGCCCAAAATCATTGCCTTAATATCTGTGGCGAGGAGACACAGCAACACATTTTTCTGCAAATTACTTCTTGGATAATTGAAGACCCGCTTCTTGCCAGCTGCCACAATTTTTATTTTTTTTCAATGCCTCTGCGCTGAAAATTTCGTCGTGGAATCATAGTGTGGAGGTAGAGATTTTGGCTTGGCGTTCGTCGTCTTCGCTTGCGCACCTAGAGAAATGTGCTAGCAATAAGGTACCTATGCAAAGCACATCGGCAAAGGCTACGTTGCATCCTGAAGATTTTAACTCCCGATTCCCGAGACATCTCTTTACGATATCCGCCATCCTCGGCCCCATTTTTGCGCTTTCCAAATTTCCAAACCGTACGATGGGGAGAAGGGATGACGGCCCAAAAGTCCGAGGAAGTTCCACCTACAGTAACAACTCTGCTCAAACGAACAGGGAACAGGCCAGAACTAACCTGGTTCCTGGAAACACGTGGGACTGCGGATCATCGAATTCGGAGTAATCAACTGTAGGGACCTTGCTCACTCTCAAAAAGGTGGCGCTGTAGCCCTGGTGCCTTTCGGAGGGTAATAACGGAGAAAAGGGGTTCCTGGAAGTACCGAGTAAGAGTGAGACATTCTAGAAAGGTTTTCGAACCTCGAAGGAAGTCCTGCCGCGCCGGCAGGTGAAATTGGGAAAGGCCCCCTGGCCCGAGGGGGAGGGTTTGTATCGTCCCGAGTCCCGATG
>Ga0302325_10025019_pt1 | contig 12409 bp, 10 predicted proteins | sample Palsa_T0_2_FD_201948 | JGI IMG/M metagenome (GOLD analysis project Ga0302325, IMG submission 201948) | Peat permafrost microbial communities from Stordalen Mire near Abisko, Sweden - Palsa_T0_2 | ecosystem: Environmental > Terrestrial > Soil > Palsa > Peat permafrost | place: Sweden: Abisko...
GGTCGTGGATCGTAAGGAAAAGGCCGAGATCATCGGGCGCGCGTTCGATAAACTGCACGAGGTCGCGCTGCATGCCGTACTGCTGCTCGTGCGCAAACGCCGTGAGGCGATCTTCGAGCAGATCGTAGCGCAGTACGACATTCTCGAACAGCAAAGCCGCGGCGCCTCGCCGCTGCGCATCGAGAGCGCTCGCGAACTCAGCAAGAGCGAACTCGATGCACTTGTCGAGAAGCTCGCGCGCCTCTACAACACCACGTTCGATGTGACGCAAACCGTCAATCCCGATTTGATCGGCGGTGTGCGCATCACGATGGGCGACAAACGGATCGACGGCACCGTAGCCGGCCGCCTCGACGACATCGCCCGCCTGCTTTCCACTAACTAAGGACCCGAGAAAGAAACTATGATTAACGCCGACGAAATCGCCGGAATTCTCAAGGGACAGATCGCTAGTTATAAGACCGGTACCAACGAGTCACAGATTGGTACCGTCATTGAAGTTGGCGATAATATTGCGCGCGTGTACGGTCTTGAAGCTGTACAGCAGTCCGAACTCGTTGAGTTTCCAAACGGCGTGCAGGGCATCGCGCTCAACCTCGAAGAGGACAACGTCGGCGTCGTTATCATGGGCTCCGATACGGATATTAAAGAAGGCGATCAAGTTCGCCGCACGGGCCGCATCGTTTCGGTTCCTGTTGGTGAAGCGCTGCTCGGGCGTGTGGTGAATCCGCTCGGCGTTCCGGTCGACGGCAAAGGTCCGATCGAAACCAAGAAGTATCGCACGATTGAAAATACGGCGCCGGGCGTGATTCAGCGCCAGCCCGTTAAGCAGCCGCTGCAAACCGGCATTCGCGCGATCGATGCGCTCATTCCAATCGGTAAGGGCCAGCGCGAGCTGATCATCGGCGACCGCGGCACCGGCAAGACGGCCATTGCGATCGATACGATCATCAACCAAAAAGGCCGCAACGTATTCTGCATTTACGTTGCGATCGGGCAGAAGAATTCGACCGTCGCAGCGCTTGCGCAAACACTCGATAAGGCCGGCGCGATGGAGTACACGACCATCGTCACGGTTTCTTCGGCTGAGCCCGCTGCGCTCAAGTTCATCGCACCATTCGCCGGTTGCGCGATGGGCGAAGAACTGATGTATCAGAACAAAGACGTGCTGATCATCTATGATAACCTGACCCAGCACGCGCAAGCGTACCGTGAAGTTTCGCTCCTGTTGCGCCGCCCGCCGGGCCGCGAAGCCTATCCGGGTGATATTTTCTTCTTGCACTCGCGCCTGTTGGAACGCGCAGCGAAGCTGTCCGACGAACTTGGTGGCGGGTCGCTTACGGCGCTGCCGATTATCGAAACGCAGGCCGGCGACGTGTCCGCCTACATTCCGACGAATTTGATTTCGATTACCGACGGGCAGATCTACCTTCAGACGGGCTTGTTCTTTCAGGGCATCCGTCCGGCAGTCGACGTCGGTATCTCGGTCAGCCGCGTCGGCGGATCGGCGCAGATCAAGGCGATGCGTACCGTCGCAGGACCGCTGAAGCTCGACCTTGCGCAGTACCGCGAACTCGCTGCGTTCTCGAAGCTCGCTTCGGACCTGGATAAAAATACGCAAGCGCAGTTGACGCGCGGGGAGAAGATTACCGAGATTCTCAAACAGCCGCAATTCCAACCGCAAGCCGTCGAAGATCAAGTCATCGTCATCTACGCCGCGACGAAGGGCTTCCTCACGAACGTGCCGACCCCGCGTCTGCAAGACTGGGCGGCGGCCTTCGTCACCCACGTGCATGAGAAACTGCCGGCTATCTCCGATTCGATTCGCTCGACGAACGCACTCTCGGACGATATCGCAAAGCAATTGGAAACCGCCATCACGGAGTTCAATAAGACGTTCTAATGGCGTCGGTAAAAGATCTTCGTGACCGGATACGGTCGCTGAAGAATACGCAGCAAATCACGAAAGCCATGAAGCAGGTTGCCGCCGCGCGTATTCGCCGTGCGGAAATGCTGCAGAAGCAGTCGCGCCCATACGCCGATGCGCTCGGTGCGATGCTGCGCGATCTCATCGCCAACGTCTCGTCCGTCGACCACCCGTTTATGAAACCCGGCCGCGAAGGCGCCCCGACCGGCATCATCTTGATGACGGCCGACAAAGGCCTTGCCGGCGCATTCAACGCGAACTTGATTCGCGAAGCGGAAGTCCTCGGGCGGCGCGATAGCAACCTCGCGTGGTATGCCGTTGGCGTCAAGGCGCGCAATGCGCTGCGCCGTCAAACCGGGCCGACGGAGCACTTCTGGCCGTTGACGCAAGGTATCATGATCGACGTCGCGCGCGAAATCGCGCAAAAAGTAACCGATGACTTTGTCGCCGGAAAGATCGGCGGCATCACGCTGATCTCGCCCAAGCTCGTGTCGATGATGTCGCAAAAGCCCGAAACGCGTGCGATCATCCCGATCACGCGCGAAAAAAGCGAGGCGCAAGTGAGTGACGGGCCCAAGGGCGCAGTGGAGTTTGAACCGTCTCCGGAGGCCGTGCTTTCGCGGCTGCTTCCCAAATATCTCGAGTTCACGATCTATTCGTCGATGCTCGAGACCAACGCAGCGTTCTTCGCCGCACAGCTCATCGCCATGAACAACGCGACGGATAATGCCAAGAAACTGATCGACGAACTGACGATCGCCATGAATAACGCCCGTCAAGCCTCGATCACCAAAGAAATCCTTGAAATCGTGGGCGGCGCCGAAGCGCTTGCCGGCTAACCGGAAAGTTTGAGAGAGAGACGCTAATGGCTGCTACTGGTAAGGTTGTTCAAGTTCTGGGAAACGTTGTCGATGTTGAGTTCAGCATTGAAACGTTGCCGAATATCAATCATGCGCTGAGCGTTCATATCGGTTCCGGCGACGGGGCGATGAACGGCTCGGCGACGGCTGCCGATGGGATCGAGTTGGGTGGTACGGCGATGCAGTCGCGCGACTTGGTGCTTGAGGTTCAGGGTGAGCTTGGGAACAACCAGGTGCGCTGTCTTGCGATGGGATCGACTGACGGGCTGGTGCGTGGGGCGCCGGTTACGAATAGCGGCGCGCCGATTACGATTCCGGTTGGTGAAGGTACGCTTGGGCGTATTTTCAATGTGCTTGGCAAGGCGATTGATTCCGATGCGCCCGTGACGGCGGCTGCGTACTGGCCGATCCATCGCGATGCGCCGACGTTTGCGCAACAGGATCCGACGCCGAAGATTTTTGAGACCGGTATCAAGGTCATCGATTTAATGGCGCCATACACGCGCGGTGGTAAGGTCGGTCTATTTGGCGGTGCCGGTGTCGGCAAGACGGTTCTTATTCAGGAGCTTATCCGCAACATCGCGCAAGTTCACAAGGGGTTCTCGGTGTTCACGGGCGTGGGCGAACGCACGCGTGAAGGCAACGATCTCTGGCTGGAAATGAAAGAGTCGGGTGTGCTCGCGCAGACGGCGCTGGTCTTCGGCCAAATGGATGAGCCGCCGGGCGTGCGTTTCCGCATCGCCCAAACAGGTGTGACGATGGCCGAATACTTCCGCGACGAGAAGGGCGCCGACGTGCTGCTGTTCATCGACAATATTTTTCGGTTCATGCAGGCGGGATCGGAAGTCTCCGCGCTGCTCGGACGCATGCCGTCGGCTGTCGGCTATCAGCCGTCGCTCGGAACGGAAATGGGTCAGCTCGAGGAGCGTATTACGTCGACGCGCAAAGGGTCGATTACGTCGGTGCAGGCCGTGTACGTGCCGGCTGACGACTACACCGATCCGGCCGTCGCCACGACGTTCGGTCATCTCGATGCGACGACGGCGCTATCGCGCGGCATTTCGGAGCGCGGGATCTATCCGGCAGTCGATCCGCTGGCGTCGTCCTCGCGTATTCTCGATCCGAACATCGTCGGACCCGAACACTATCGCGTTGCGCGCGGCGTCCAAGAAACGTTGCAGCGCTATCGCGATCTGCAGGACATCATCGCGATTCTCGGCGTCGAGGAATTGTCGGACGACGATAAGGTTGCCGTCGGACGCGCGCGCCGCTTAGAGCGCTTGTTCTCGCAGCCGTTCTTCGTTGCCGAACAGTTTACGGGGCGCCCCGGCAAATACGTCAAGCTCGAAGACACGATCGCGTCGTTCGCTGAAGTACTCGACGGCAAACTGGATGATCTGCCGGAACAGGCGTTCTACATGGCGGGCGGCATCGACGAAGTGAAGGCCAACGCCGACAAGATGAGCGCGACCGCCTAAGCATGGCAAACACGATTCCGTTTACGCTGATCACGCCGCTCGCCGTGAAGTTCGACGGCGAAGCGGAGCTGGTCATTGCGGTCGGCACCGAAGGCGAAGAAGGCATCTTGCCGTCGCACGCGCCGTTTCTGACGGCGCTCAAACCCGGCGTGCTACGCGCCAACGTACGCGAAGGTGGTGTGGAGCGGCGTCTCGAGCTCGCGACCGGCGAAGGCTTTTTACAAGCGCTGCCCGGCAAGATCACGATTCTGACCGACGCGGCGCTTGCACCGGATGAGATTGATATCTCGCAAGCGCGCACGGAATTAGCATCGGGCCAAGATGAGCAAAAGGCTGCGGCCGGCGATCTTGCGGCAGTGCTGCGCGCGCAAGTCAAAATCGATTTTGCCAACGCCAAACTCAAAGTCGCCGGAGTTTCGTAACGGCTAATACCGTCGTCATCGGCGGCGGAGTCATCGGCGCAAGCGTTGCGTATCACCTTGCCGCGCGCGGCGTCCGGGATGTTGTCGTTCTTGAGCGAGCGACTCGGCCGGGCGAGGGCAGCACGGGACGTGCAACCGGCGGTTTTCGCGTGCAATTCGCAAGCGCGATCGACGTGCGCCTGTCGTTGCTCGCACTCGAGCAGCTGCGCCGTTTCACGGACGACACCGGTGGTGATTGCGGCTACGTTGCCGCCGGGTATCTCTGGCTGGCCGCAAGCGACGACGAGCTAAACGCCTTGCGCGAAGCGCTCAACGTTCAGCGCGCGAACGGTGTCGACAACGCGCGCGAAGTCGATCTCGACGAGATTGCGGCAATCAACCCCGCCGTCGTGATCGACAATATCGTTGGGGGCACGTACTGTCCTACCGACGGCTTCATTCGCCCACTGCAGATGCTCGACGGATATCGGCGAGCTGCCGAGCGTTTGGGTGCGCGCTTTTTGTACGATGCCGAAGTGATGGGATTTGAGAAAGATCGCAGCGGCAGCATTACGAGCGTTCGCACGATGCGCGACACGTTTTCTACGGCTGTCGTTGTGAACGCAGCCGGTGCATGGGCTGCATCTGTTGCCCGACTTGCCGGCGCTGAGCTCCCGGTGGTTCCGCTTCGGAGGCAAGTGGCCGTAACGCAGCCGACAAATATTCTCAACGCATTGATACCGATGACGATTTACGCCAGCGACGGCTTCCATTATCGCGTGCGCGATGGACGTGTACTCTTGTTGCTCGCCACACCCGGTGCCCCCGATCCATTTGATGTGTCAATCGATGATGATTGGATCGATCTTGTTGCCGACGTTGCGTATCGCCGTATTCCATCGATTACTGGAACGGCGATCGATCGCGCGGCTTGTTGGGCTGGTTTGTACGAGCAATCGCCCGATGGTCATGCGATTGTCGGAGCTGCCCCCAAAATCAAGAACCTCTACTATGCAAACGGCTCGTCTGGCCATGGCGTCATGCATTCTCCTGCTCTCGGATCGCTTATCAGCGAGCTCGTCATCGACGGTACGACATCTCTCGATATCAGCGCACTTCACCCCGACCGATTTGGTAAACCGTCGGAAGGTGTAGACGAACTATTGTAGCCCTGTGTTGACTGAACGAATTGAAGGCCATGCACGTGTGAGAGCGATCACGCACTTCGGTGCGGGAAAATATCATGCGTGCAATCAATTTGACGACGCGAACTGATCGTATGGGTGAGATTGGGATTTTCCTTGCGGGTTCGGGCATGAACGCTGCTCGATTTCTCGCGAGGATTGCTATGAAACTCCGCCACCTATCGTTCATAATCGCCATATCGCTTGCCGCGTGCTCCGGTGGGAGCTCTTTGGGAACCTCACCGACAACGGCGAAGGGCTCGGCACGCGCGATTGCGTGCGTTGCTTCAATTGCCAACCCCAATGCGTGCCCCAACCCGGCATCGCCGCCGACGCCGCTACCTGCGGTCCCGCTATGGCCTGGCGCCATCGCAGATGGGAACTTCTCCAAAGCCGAAGCGAATTTCTGGGATGTTGCAGCCGGCAGCGGTTTTGCCAACGCAGATCAGCCGGGGTTCTGGTATAGCTGTGCGGTTGATGACACGACGAACACACAAATCAACACGCCGACATCGACGACCACGAGCAGCTTGGCGGGCGTTCCCGGGCCGATGACGAGAATCAATACGACCGATTTTCCGAGCGCTAGCGGCCTCAACCCGTGGTCGGCGCAAATCGGCAGCAGTGCGTATGAGGCGCCGGTGCTCGGCAACGGCGATCACGCGATGTACGGGATCTGCTACGATTTCACGCTGCCGACAAACGCGTACGTTAGTTTCTGGCGTAAAGAAATTACTACCGAAACGAACACAGCTCACGGTTTTCAAACCGCCGAGATCCTTGCGCAACCTGCTACGGGGTCGTTTACACTCCAGAAGCTCCTCTATCGCAAGCAAGAGACGTCGGGCTGGACGAAAGACGACTACGATCTGAGCGACTTAAACGCCCAAGGCATAACGACAGCAACGATATTCTTTGGTGTGGAATCACCGGGGACCGCCGGAAGTATTTCCTCGACTACGCCGCTCGAACAATTGATCGCCGGGGTTTCCGTGTTATCGGCGAATCCTCATTTTGCAACTCAGATCGCCATAGATACGCCGGCTTGGGGCATCGTGCTCGGACCCGACGAAAACATGTGGGTAACCGAAGGTATCGGCAATGCGATCGCACGCATCACGCTTGGCGGTGTCGTTTCCCACTTCAATGTACCAACAGCCAATGCGGACCCAGGTGCCATTGCCGTCGGCACCGATGGCAATCTCTGGTTTGTGGAATTTGCTCTTTCACTAGATCCGGACCAGGCTCAGATCGGGCGCATTTCAACGACTGGAGTCATTACCGAGTTTCCTGTCGCGCCTCTTGGAGCTGGGTTTCCACAGGGTGTCATCGATCGCGGCGACGGCAACATCTGGTATACGCTCGAATCTCAATCCTTGGGCAACCGCCTATCATTTCAGAATGAGACGAGCGGCGTCACGGGTAGCATCGCGTTTCCAGGAAACAACGCATATGGTGTTGCCGCCGGGCCGGACGGCAATCTGTACGTCGCCGATGTTAATACATCGACAATCTCTCGTGTATCGGGCACGGGCGGAACCGTCCAAACGCTGCAACTCACTCCTGGGTCCGGCCCATATGACATAGCTCTTGGCCCCGATGGCAATCTATGGGTTACCGAGAAATTCAGCAGTAAGATCGCTCGGATCTCGCCGAGCTCTTTCACGGCAACTGAGTTCCCGACGCACAATCCGAATGCTTCGCCGTTTGCCATTACTGCGGGAAAGGATGGTAACCTGTGGTTCACAGAGTTAGCGCTTACAAACAATGTCGCCTATATCGGACGGATCACGCCGGGCGGCATCGTGACGGAATATCCGGTACCCAATCCTGGATATGGGATCGCGACGGCGCCTGACGGTTCGCTGTGGTTCACCGAGACCGCTGTACCTGCAGTCGGAAGGTTTATCCCACAATAGCTCATCGAGATGCGTCGAGCACCGTGTTGCTTTGAAAGCCCGGTTGGCGTGCCGCATCATGGTATGTGCACCATCGCAGCGTATCAACGAAGTTTGGTCGCGACGTCAGCACTCGTAGCCGTAATCCGCGCGCGTCCGGGCCATGTGTTTAGCACGAGCGCGGCGACGATGCATGCCATGCCCGCCAGCTCGAAGGCGCCGGGGCGTTCGCCGAGTTGGAGCCACGCTGCGAGCACGCCGATGACCGGTGTCAGGAGCGACGCGAAGCCCGCCGTGCTCGCCGGCAGCCGATGCAAAATGAAGAGCCACAGCAACCATGCGAGGCCCGTGCCGGGCAAGCCGATGTAGACGATCGACGCTAAGAATGACGGGGTGAGGTCGACGTGGTGCTGCGGTACGAGCAGCGCTGCGATCACGAGCGGAATGCTGCCGAACAGCATTTGCCACGCCGTCAGCGGCAGGAGTTCGACATCGTGGCGCGCGCGCAGTTTCTTTGCATACACGGCGCTCGCGGCCCACGACATCGCGGCGGCTACGGCGAGTAACTTGCTCGTGAGCCCGGCTGCAAGATCGAGCGGCGTCAGGACAAGTGCAAGTCCCAATGCAGCCAGCGCGAGCACGACCCAGCCGGTCCGCGTTAAGAGCTCGTGCAAAAACGGCCATGCTAAGATCGCAAGCCAAAACGGCATTGTATATGCGAGGATCGCCGTCTTACCGGCTCCGCCGGTTGCGACCGCAAGTGTTTGAAATAACGTGAAGCCGGTGGTCTGCAAGAGGCCCAATACGATCGTGGGAACGAGCGGCGTTGGGCGCAGCGAACGGCGCATGAGCACCAGCGCCGCAAACAAACTGACGACGGCAAGAACGGAACGAATTGCAGAAATGCTGAACGCATCGGCGTCGTGCGTCGCAATTTTGATAGCGACCCAGTTATAGCCCCAGACAAGCGTAAGGGCGAGCAGCGCTGCGTACGCTGTACGCGTCGCGCGCTTCATGTCGTCAACGCAAGCTGCGCTTGGACGAATCGTTGATAGCGTTCGTACGCCGCGACGTAGGTTGCCGTGAGGGCGGCGTCCGGGTTCGTCGGTGCGTCGTAGCCGGCTTTTCGCGCGGTCTGCGTCGGGTCGTCAATTGCGCCGACGGCATGGGCTGCAACGAGGGCGGCACCGAAGGCCGACGCCTCCTGTTGATGCGGCTGCACCGCCGGAAGATCGAAGACGTTCGCGATCAGCGTGCGCACGAGCGGCGCCTTCGTCAAGCCGCCGGAGAGCAGCAGGCGCTGCGCATCGCCGACCGTCGAGCGCACCACATCGTAGACGGCGTTCAAGCCGAAGACAACACTCTCGAAACCGGCGCGCAAAATGCAGCTTCGGTCGTGCGAGAGATCGAGTCCCTGGAATGCGCCGCGCAGCGAGCTGCGCCAGTACGGCGCGCGCTCGCCGGAGAGGAACGGCAACACGACCACGCCGGCCGCGCCCGGCGCCACGCGTTCGGCGAGTTCGACAGCATGGGGGAAGCGCTGCTCTTTCGGCAACTCTGCAAGGACCAACGCGAACATCCAATCCAGTGACGCGCCCGCGCTACTGGTCGGCCCGCCGACGATAAACCGCGTATCGTCGGCATAATAGCAAAACGTGCGCGCGCCGGCGTCGAGTGCCGGCGCATCCGTCATCACCCGGATGGCACCGCTCGTGCCGAGGGTCAGCGCGAGATCGCCCTTGAGCGAGGCGCCGATTCCAATATTTGCCAGGGCCCCGTCACTCGATGCCAAGACGACCGCCGTCCGGGCACCAAGATTGAGTTCGCGTGCGATCGCCGGGCGAAAATGCCGCAGCGCCGTCGACGGCGCCGCCGGCTGTGAAAGCTGTGCAGCCGTGATGCCGGCGAGCTCCAACGCGCGATCATCCCACTGCGGTTTCGCAAGTGAGAACATCCCGGTCGCCGATGCGATTCCCCAATCGACGAGCCAATCGCCCGTCCAGCGAAAGACGAAGAGTTCTTTGAGCCCCACGAAACGGTCGGTACGCGCGAACAATGCCGGATCGTGCTCGCGTATCCAGCGGAGTTTGGCAATGGGCAGCATCGGGTGCATCGGTGCGCCCGTGCGCTTGTACAACTCGAGCCCCGTGCCGTCGTCGTGCCACGCATCGGCAATGGCACCGGCGCGCCGATCCATCCAGGTGATAACGTGCGAGATGGGCTCGCCGTTCTTGTCGACGGCGACGACACCGTGCATTGCACTCGAGAAGCCGATCGCAAGCGCATCGCTGCCACGTAACCGCACATCAGCAAGTACGCGTTCGAGCACGCGCATCGTTGCGCGATAGACGACATCGGCATCCTGTTCGACAAACTCCGGCTGCGGCGTGATCAGTCCGTAGAATTCCGAGCCTTCACCAACTTCGCGACCATCGGTCGTTACGGCGAGAACCTTGACGGCACTCGTCCCGAGGTCGATGCCGACGACCACTTCGGCCGCCTGTGTCACGCGGGTTCGGGAATTTTCTCGATACGCCCGAGCACGAACGAATACGACCCGATGCCGATGAGTAAGATGACCGCCGCCATAACGATCGCTATTTGAAACGAGCCGGTTCGCTCGACAATAATGCCGGTGACGACCGGGGCGAAGAAGCCGGCTACGTTGTTGAACAAATTCATGATGCTACCGACTTGGCCGGTTGTATTGCGCGGCGCAATCAGCGCCGGTATCGACCAACCGACGGGTGCGTGAAACGCGATACCGGCCACCGCGATCGTGATCCACATAACCGCAATGTTGATGTTTTTTGTGTACGCCGCGCCGATGACGGCGAATCCCAGCACGAGCCCGGCGATCAGGAGCGTTTTGCGCACGCGGTTAGCGTCCATGCCGCGCTTGATGAGATAGTCGACGAGCCAACCGCCAACAAGCAGATCGGTAATCGTTCCGGTTCCCCAGATCAACAGCGCGTATCCCCCGGCCTGGATGATGTTGATGCCGAATGTCGTCGTGAGGTAGAAGGGTAGCCAGGCGAGCAAAAGCGCGAAAAGATAACCGTACGCGGTAAAGCCGATCGTCAGCCCCCACACCTTGGGCTGGCGCAAAAGATAGGGCAAGCCCGCGCCGCGCGTCGTATCGCCTGCGGACGCTTCGGGTTCAGCGCCGCCCGCTGCGATGTACGTTGCTTCGGCATGCGTGAGGCGCTTATCTTGACTCGGATTGCGATAGAAAACATAAAACAGCGCGAAGAAGACGAGACTCAGCGTCGCCGTAGACCAGAACATGCCGCGCCAGCCGAACAAGGTCAAGAGCCACGCAGTGAGCAGCACGCCAACGCCGTTGGAAAGCTTCGCAGCCGCGTCGAAGAGCGACGTAGCGCGACCGCGCTCGTTGCGCGGAAACCAGTAGCCGACGGCTTTCGCGTTCGCCGGAAACGTCGGCCCCTCGGCGATTCCTAAGAACGAGCGTGATGCGAACAGCAGCGTGAAGTTCGGCGCGAGCGCCGTCATGATCGACGCGAGCGTCCATAACAGGGCGCTGATGCGCGATATAACAGTAACGCCGTAACGGTCGAGAGCGATGCCGATCGGCACTTGGATCAGCGCGTATGCATAGAAGAAGGCGCCGCTGAGTAGACCAAATTTCTCGGGCCCGATGTTGAGATCGTGCTTCAAGGGGCCGGCCGCGACGCTGAGCGCTCCGCGATCGATGTAGTTGATCAGCACGCCGAAGCCTAAAATGAGCGCGATACCCCAGCGAAGGTTCGTCACGCGCTCGGCCGGCGCGATAATACTGCGGCCCATATCTGTCGTCTCCAATAGCGGCAAAGAACACCGGGTTGCGCGGAGAAATGCGCACATAATGAAGCGCAATCCCCCGCTACTTGAGTTGCTTACGGTGGCCGTCGAGATTTCGGCCCTGGGCCTCGGCGCGTGGATTACGAGCTGGCATGCCGCCCCTGCGCAAGCGAGCGAGCCCATCCCGGCGGCCGATCCGGAACCGCCGGCGGACGACGTCCGGCCTTCGGCAGGCCCGTTACTCGTTGCGCCGCCGCCCTCCGGCCAGCCGCCGGCGTTTCTCGCCGAAGGCGCCGACCACACCACCCGTTTTTTGCGCGGCTTCCTTCGCGGCAATTGGGTCACGTTCGGATTTTATGCCGGCGATGCGGTGCGCTTCGTCGATGCAGACGGGACGTGCTATGAGGGCCTTACGGTCAACGCGGTAGCGGTGATGCGCGAGCACGGTGGCGGCCCCGACGACGCCTTTGCGCTGCAAATCTCTATTTCACCCGAAGCAAAACTGCAAGCGACGTTTTTGGGTGGGCCGAACGATACTGAAACCCTCGGGCTCGAACCGCTAGTCGAGCGTCCTGTCGCATGAATCTGTTAGACCGTCTCGACACGACCCTGCGCGTTCGCGGCGGCGCCCGCCTCGAAGGCTCGATCGATACGCACGGCGCAAAAAACGCCGCCCTCCCGATCATGGCCGCCGCGTTGCTTGCCAAAGGCAAAGTTACGCTGCATCGTGTCCCCCGCATCACTGACGTTTCAGTCATGTGGTCGCTGCTCGAAGCACTCGGCGCACGCCTCTGGCTCGAGGGCCCGAACACCGTAACGATCGACGCCGCCAACGTCGACAAACACAGCGCCCCCTACAT
>Ga0302325_10025027_pt1 | contig 12407 bp, 10 predicted proteins | sample Palsa_T0_2_FD_201948 | JGI IMG/M metagenome (GOLD analysis project Ga0302325, IMG submission 201948) | Peat permafrost microbial communities from Stordalen Mire near Abisko, Sweden - Palsa_T0_2 | ecosystem: Environmental > Terrestrial > Soil > Palsa > Peat permafrost | place: Sweden: Abisko...
CGGCTCGGCAGGATGATCGCCGCCGAGCTTTCCCAATTCATCCAGGTAACGCTGAACTGCGATCGTGGTGCGATCTTCATTCATCGTGCCTCAGTGTAAGCAGACCTGCCGTGATTACCAACAAAATAGGCCGGCAATTGACACCTGTCCACCTCGGCGCGCCCAGTACCAGCGAGGAACACCATCAGCGGGCACGCACGAGCCGGAATGAACGACTTTATTTCCAATTTTAGAGAACGAACATGAATGCAGCAGAAATTCACGAACTCTTAACGCCGGCCGACAACGAAAGAATCCTTTGTAACGGACCAATTGAGAGGAACTACAGCCGTGTCCGAAAACGACCGTGGATCTGAGATTTAAAAGTTGACCAGGAAAGAGATCTGGCACAACGCGGTTTCGCTGAGAGCCTACCGTCTGTCGCAGCGAGTTGGAACGCCCGAGGCGGTACGGAGCGACGAGCAGGCTTGGAGCGATCATTTCTGGTTGCGGGCCGAGAACCAACTCCGGGAAAACGGATTTGGAAGAGCCTCAAATGACAAAGCAAACTATTCATCCGGCGCATGACTTTGCTTTGCAATTGCTGTTTCCAGCCGCCCGGGCAATGCTGACGGCGACATTCATCATCATCGGGCTCCGGCAACTGATGCATTGGTCAGGTGCACTTGACGAGATGGTGGGTGACGGAATGCCGCGCTCATCAGTGCTGCTGCTCGGCAGCATCGCATTCCGTCTCTTCGGCGTTTTTTTGGTCCTTGTAGGATTGCGTGCCAAATACGGAGCTGCACTGCTCGTAGCGTTTTTTCTCCCTGCAGCCTTCCTCGCCCACAACTTTTGGGCAATGCCCGCAGCAAGACAGACGCACGAGAGCATCGAGTTTCTCAATAACCTCGCAATTGCGGCTGGCGCTCTGCTCGTTGCACTCAATGGTGCCGGGCCTTTCAGCATCGATTCGGGACCCTCAATGCAAAGCGGCTGGTCGATCACTTCGGAGAACTCATGAAAATGATCATTGGTCTGATCCTCGCAGTCTTTGTCGGCATAGGCTGCCGTTGGTTTGGAATTCCACTGCCAGGGCCTCCTGCAATTATGGGAGCTGCCATGGCAGTTGCGATGGCGACTGGATACACGGCAATCGATCACTGGCCGACCCGAAGAGCGTCCACAATTGATTCCTCGATGCATGCGCCAGCCATCCCGCGGTCTGCCCCCGAATCCAGGACTGTTCGGGGAATCGGTCAGGATCAAGCCGGTCCGACGATATGAGGCTGTCTTGCAATCGGCGGCAGGTCACGAGTGTAAGGGCGGTAGAGTTTCTCAATTAAACTATTTCTCCGCGGACACCATAGCCATGGCAGACCAGCTGGAACATCCTCGATGCATGCAGCGCGATGAAAACTTCGATGGAGAATGCTCTTTCCTCATTCCCATGCCCGGGGGACCGACACTGCCGAAGATACAGCTAAGGCCGGGAAGTGGTGCCGTGATCGTGGGACGGCAAAGGGATTGTTCCGTGGTTCTCCCCAATAGTGCATGCACTGTATCGCGGTATCATGCAGCCTTTACCTACCGGTTCGGTCTATGGCGAGTGGCCGATATGAAAAGCCGCACAGGTACTTATCTGAATGGGGTACCGCTCGTTCCAGGAAGCGACATGCCGCTCCGCGATCGCGATCTGATTCGGATTGCACCTTGGACATTCTATTTCAGGTATAAAGCTCCCGCCGTTTCAGGTACGCGGTCGGTCAATGATGACCAAGCCGGTTCCACATTGGTTCGTCGAAATCTCAAGGATTTCCAGTGGTCGGCACATGACCTGTCTCTTTCATTGCTCTTGGCCGGTGCTGTCGCCATGCACGCGGCTGAAGACGAGCGTAGCCTGGCTGAAGCGCTAGTAAAACTCGTTTGCGATGGGACTGGCATGCTTAATGCCGTTGTGCTTCGTGCAGCAAATGACCTGAAGCATGTTGAGATTGTCGCAGCCCATCCAAAGCCTGCATCGGCCGAGCCGAATCCTGCGCGTTTCAGTCGAACTGTCCTGCACGCCGCCGCCCAAGGTAACTTGGTTGAATTACATGCTCGCCCCTATTCTTCGAGTAATAGCATACAGGAGCTTCAGATTGTCTCCGCGATCTGTGTGCCCATCCTTTTGGGGGAAACAATCGCCGGATTTCTGTACACGGATCGAAGGGCTGGGGATTCAGCGCATCGCGATCTGGCTTGCGGCGGGTCTCCGGCGGACTTCTGCCATGCAGCGGCCACCATCGCCAGTTTGGCATTGGGAAACCTAAAACGTACGGGCATCGACTCGCGCATCGCAAGGATTCAGGCCGAGATGGACGCCGCGGGCGTTACCCAGCGGTGGCTCACGCCGAAAACTCCAAAAACATTCGGGCCGTTTCGGTGCATTGGAGCCACCTGTTCCGGTGCCGCGGCTGGTGGTGATTTCTTTGACATCATTCCGTTGCATGACGGCCGGGTTGCCGTGGTGGTCGGCGATGTTTCAGGCCACGGCGTTCATGCTGCGGTGCTGGCGGCCGCAGTCCAAGGTTTCTTGCACGCACGTTTGTCGGAACAGGCCGACCCTGCGCTCGCGGTCACAGGTCTGAATTGTTTTGTCGCACCGAGGACGGCACCTGGAAAGTTTGTCACCGTTTGGGTCGGGGTTCTTGATCCCGCATCCATGACCTTGACCTATGTCGACGCCGGCCACGGATACGGGATGCTGATTCGCGATGAATCGCGATTTTCGTTTGCGAGCGACAATCGCGGCATTCCGATCGGTGTGGATCGGGATGAAGCGTACGTTGCGGTCGAATTAAAGCTGAATTCAGACGAGGCCCTTCTGGTTGTGACCGATGGTCTTATCGAACAGCGTTCGCCAGGCCGTTCAAGGATGTTTGGCTTGGAAGGGATCGAATCGACGATTCGCTCGAAGCCTCAGGAGTTGATTCACAGCCTGCTGACCGATTTGCAACAGTTCGCCGGATCTTGCCACCTCACGGACGATGTGACGGTGTTGTTGGTCAACTGGCAATGATGCCCGGGTGGCACATGACTATTGAATCCCGAAATCAAGCCCATGCTGTGTTTCGCGAGATCATCGATCTGCCCAGCGTCGATCGGTCGAAAGCTCTTTTCGCTGGGTGCAACGGTGACGAAGCGATGATCGCTTATCTGAACCTTCTCGTTTCCGCTGCCGATCGAGCGGTTGAGATCGTAGCGCCTGCCGAGACATGCAGGACCACTGTTGATTCTCCTGCATCGAACACACTTCCTGCAACAGTAGAGGGACAGGGCTTGATGATCGGGAGTTATAAGCTGTTGCAGGCCATCGGTGAAGGCGGATTTGGCGTCGTCTACGTGGCCGAGCAAGTCACACCGGTAAGGCGGCGGGTTGCGCTGAAACTCATCAAAAGGGGAATGGACACCAAAGAAGTCCTCGCGCGCTTTGACGCGGAGCGACAAGCCCTTGCGATGATGGACCATCCCAATATCGCTCGTGTTTTCGATGCCGGCATGAGCAATGCGGGTAACCCATTCTTTGTAATGGAACTGGTGAACGGAATCCCCATTACGGCTTATTGTGACGACAATCATCGCACCCCTCGAGAACGGCTGGAACTGATGGTCGTCGTGTGCCGGGCTGTGCAAAGCGCTCATTCCAAAGGTGTAATCCATCGTGACCTCAAGCCCAGCAACGTTCTGGTCGCTCTTCACGATGGCAAGCCAATGCCAAAGGTCATCGATTTTGGGATCGCCAAGGCGACCGGAGCATCATTGACCGACAAGACTTTGTTCACGGTCTATCACCAATTTGTGGGAACGCCCGAGTACATGAGTCCGGAGCAGGCGGAAATGAGCGGGCTAGACATTGACACACGCGCGGACGTCTACAGTCTCGGTGTCTTGCTATATGAACTGTTGACAGGGAGAACGCCCATCGAAGTTGATCGGGCGAAAACAGGCTATGGCGAGATGGCAAGACTGATAAAGGAAACTGAGCCGACCAAACCCAGCACCCGAATCAGCGCCCTCGGCGACAAGCTCGCAGTAGTCGCAAGCTGTCGCGGCACAGATGCCAAGAAACTTCGGCAGTTGGTTAAAGGTGAGGTCGATTGGATTGTGATGAAAGCACTTGAGAAAGACCGCGCTCGTCGATACGACACCGCCGCAGCGCTGGCGGATGATATCGAACGCCATCTACACTGTGAAGTTGTCGCAGCGGGTCCGCCCAACGGCTTCTATAGACTCAGGAAGATCACTCGCCGGTATAGGACTGCTATAGCGATTCTTTTCATCGTCGCAGCAGCGCTAATCGTGGCCGTTACCGGGATCGGCATCGGCCTTGTACGCGAATCGAACCAAAGACACTTGGCCGAAACTCAACGATTCTTGGCTGATAAGGAACGCGCAGTCGCAATGAACGAGCGGGCCGAAGCGCAACGGCAGCGCGCTGATGCCGAGACTCAGCGCCAAAGTGCCGAAGCCGTGGTCGATTTTCTCAAGGAGGACGTGTTAGAGCGGGCGACGCCGGATCGGATACCAGACAAAGCGATGCGTGAAACAGTGCTCAAGGCCCTCATTGAGCCTGCGATGGCTGATATCGGGGATCGATTCAAGAGCCAACCACTGATCGAGGCGGCTGTCCGGTATACGTTGGCGGATGCTCTCTTGCGGTCAGGCAACCTTGAACCGGCTCTTACCCAAGTCCGCCAATCCTGGAGAATCAGGCACGACCTGCTCGGGGACGAAAAGCAACTGACTATCCAATCATTGAGCCTTTACTCAAGCGTGCTCAACGCTCTGGGCCGCGATGCCGAAGCCGAGCCGATGGGCCACCATGCTTGGCAATCGGCTCGACTCACCTTGGGTGAGGATCATGTCGATACGATCGCCGCTCTCAACAACTACACCCTCGTGCTACAGTCGCTTGGACGCTTTCGCGAAGCAGAGCCTCTGATTTTACAGGTTCTGGATCACAACCAGCGTACGTTGGGCGAGATGAACCCTGACACGATTGCTGCGTTGGCAAATTATGTTGTAGTTCTCCGAAATCTGAACCGAAGATCCGAGGCGCTTCCTTTGGCGGGGAAGGCATGGGACCAATCCCGACAATTGCGAGGGGACAACAACACGGCAACCATCAATCTGATGAACAACTATGCCGTCTTGTTGCAGGAAACGAAACATTACGCTGAAGCGACAACGCTTGCAAAAGAGGTATGGGAGCGGCGCGGCGCAATGTTTGGCCCAGATCATCCCGCTACAATTTCATCGCTCTCCAATTATGCAGCGGCACTTTGCTGTTCAGGAAAGAGCAGCCAGGCACTTGAGTTCGCACGCGAGGCATTGGAACAATCTCGTCGAATCAAGGGAGTGAATCATCCCGAGACACTGCTTGCGGCGCAGAATTATGCTGCGGTGCTACGGGTGCTGGGTAACTTCGCCGAAGCTGAGCGTGTTCTGAACTCCGCAACCTCGCTTCCGACAACCAAACCATAGTTCAAATACATCTGGCGGAATGTCCTCCTCCCTCGGCTCACAAGATAAGTCGCGAACGCACATATTCTGGTTGTAGCGGCGCCACAAACTACATCGCTGGCTGGATGCGGCAAATTAATGCTCGACATGTGCACAATCGCCGGGGAAGGATTCGCCGCGAGTTCGCCAAACGGATAGACATCTGACCACGATTCTGGAAGGGATGCACTTCGCTTGGCTCGTCGGGGCCAGACCCCGGAGGTTGACATATGTTATGCGCTTACCTCCAACGAGTGCCGCCGAACCTCCAGCAGGCGGCGTCATGATCGCAAACTTCGCTTGGGAAGGGTGCGGCACCGCAGACTACAAAATCGGCCGCAATGCGATTCTTTCACTGCTCTGAGTAGCCTGCGCGTATGCTTCGGCAACGGCTTCGAGCGGCATGGACCGGCCGGGTTTGGCTTTGAATTGGCCGGACTCGAAACCAGGCGTCACCTCCGTGAGTATCTTCGCGCACACGATGCAATCGAGTCGGATCGTATCGACTCCAAGAACGCGAATTGATTTGCGATACACGCTGCGAAGGTTAAAGGTGGTCCTTCCGTCGGGTGGAGCGGCGATGACGGGAATTCGTCCATCAACGGCCGTCACCTCGACGGCTTCGGCGAACATTCGACCGCTGCCGTCGAATGCGACTTCAGCACCTCGATTTTCTGTCAATGTTCGCACCGCATCAACGATGTTGACCGAGCCGGCATGAATCACTTCATCCGCGCCGTGCTGGCGCACGGAATCCAGATCCTGCTCTGACCGGACGACTCCGATCACCCTCGCACCCCGTGCCTTGGCGATCTGTACCGCCGCCGAGCCTGTCCCGCCGGTCGCCCCGAAGACGACAACCGTTTCACCGGGCGATACGCCGGCACTGGTCATGATCGCCGCCCACGCAGTAACGTATGACAGCCCCAGCGTGCCCGCGGTCTCCATCGAAAGATTCGCGGGCTTTGGTGTCACGGCGTTTCGAGGCAGAAGAATGTACTGGGCATGTGAGCCGTCGCGGATGCGACTGATGTCACCGCCGGTGCCCCACACTTCAACGCCAATCAGATCAGCAGGACCACGAACGACAACTCCTGCAAAATCACGACCGGGGATACGCGGCAGCACCGTGCCATGCATGAGTCCAGCGACGTTTTTCACGTCGCTCGGGTTGATCGATGCCGCCTTGACGGCAACGAGGACCTCATCCTCACATGGCTCGGGCGTGGGAACTTCCTCGACGCGCAACAGTTTGGGGTCTTTGAATTCATGAATGACAACAGCTTTCATTCGATATCCCTCGTCATGCTGAGGTAAGAGGTCAGGTTGATGGTTAAGACCAATCGCTCAGTCTGCCCGGCAACTTCCAGGCACCCCACGAGCACCAGGTGTGCGTACCAGTTTTTCGGCGCGACCTGGACAGCGCCGTGGGCGGCTTCAATCGCATCTGGAATGAGCCCGCTGGCCACATCATTCTAAGCGAGAGAGAGCGACAGCATTCGCCTTCCACGCGTGTGTTCGTCTAGCCTGAACGCCACGGATCCGGGTTGTCGTAACCGGCATGCGATATAAGTCGGTCCGAATTTCGGCAGACTATGGCACGTTGCCATTTATCAGCTGTTCCGCTTCCCGGCGCAGGATGTGAAACGTCCATGCGTCGGGATCGATAGCGCGGTTGTGGCTCCAGTCGAACATGCTGATGGCGGAAGCCAGCGTCTTGCGCGCATCTTCCGTTTGACCGACTTGCTGTTGAGCAATTGCGAGGATCAATTGCGGCATGGGCAGGAGCACGGTCGACGGGCCACCCCGCAGCAGATCGACCGCGGTTTGGGGATGTCCCAAACGCAACTCCGCGAGGGCCTGGGTAAGCTGGACGTAGTTGATCACATTTGCGTTGAACTTCGACAAGTCAGACTTGGCCACGCGTTCGATCATCGCCGCGGCCGTGCGGGTTTCTTGTTCCGACGCGGGGAGAAGCAGACACGCGCGGCTGCACCGCTCGGCGGTCTCGGGATCGGTGATCTCGTTGGCGTGCTGCAGCAAAAGGGTGCGGGTGGCGCGGTAGTCGTCCTCGTGCTCGAGATACAGCCCCAAGCTGAGAATCATAGGCCAGAACGGGTACTTTGGAGGATCATCTCCGATTGATTTCTTGAAGCCCGGCCAAAGCTGTTCCCAGGCCGCGATGCCCCGCATCGCCGGCCGGCCTTGATATGCCGCGATGGTCAGTGTGGGATCGCGCAACAGCGCGTTGCGGTATGCATCGACGGCCTGTTTTTGATCCGGCAGGCGGTCGTAAATCTTTCCCAAGTCTATGTACGGCACGGAGTCTTGCGGCGACAGTTTTTCGGCGATCAAGATCTGGTCGATGGCCTCCTGTGTTCGACCCACGCGTGATAATGCCAGGGCAAGATTGCAGTAACAGCGGTCGAGTGACGGCTGCAATTTGATCGCATTTTCGTAGTGGACGATCGCCTCTTCGTCGTGGCCGGCCGAATACAGAACCGCCCCCAGGTTGCTTTCGGCGATCGCCTTGCGCGGAAGAGTGGACACGGCCGCCTGAAAATAGCGGATCGCCCCGGCACTGTCGCCGTTCTCGCGGCACGCCATGCCCAGCATTAGATTCGCCCGCAGTTGGGTCGGGAAATCCTGCTGGATCTTTGTCAGCAGAGGGACGGGACTTTCTTTCAGCGACTGGTAGTGCCAGGCCAGTGCGTACAGCAAAGAGACCGACCGCTCTGAAATCGGCGCGGTGTCGATCACGGTCTCGAATTCAGACAACTTATTCCATTTTTCAGGATCGCGGGCCGACCGCTGCCAAGGCGTCTGGTTCTCGTCGGCGTCCCGCGCTACTTCCAACAACCAGGCTCGGTGAACCGCCGTATCAATCACCAGGTCCCATTGATCGAGCGTGTCGATGAGCGCGATGCGGATGGGAGAATGTTCGATCCGCGATTCGACCGCCGTCTTGTCCGGACTGAACGGCTCGATTCCGTATTCCCTCAATGCCGCCAAGTATCTGTCGTCCGCATCGATCCCCCGCTCGTTGGCCAGGGTGCCCATTTCGTTGTACTGAATGGCATCCAGCCGGGCGACCAAGTCCAGATCGCTGTCGCACTGCTCGAGTCTTCGGCGCAGGTCGACCGGCCCGTGCGATCCGAGTTCGAGATGCGCCTGGGCTGCGATGGCGCGGGCGTCATCCCATCGCCCCTGGCTTTCCAGAGAAGCGATGCTCTGAAGTTCGCTTTCGACCCTGCGGGTCCTGGCCGACGCAGCGGCGATAAGCCAGACCATCACCCCGGTGATGGCCAGCGCCAGAATGAAGATTGAGGCGAGCGTGACGGCCTGTGCAGGCCTGCGCCTCGCCCATTTCACCGTTCGCTCGACGGTTCCGACCGGTCGGGCGGTAATCGGTTCGCCGTTGGTGAACCGATGAAGGTCGTCGGCCAGCGCGGCGGCCGAGGCATATCGACGCTGCGGATCCTTTTGAAGGCACTTGAGGCAAATCGTCTCAAGGTCTCGCGGGACTTTGGTGTTTAACCGTGACGGTCGGGCAGGTTCGTCGGTGACGAGCTGCCGCTCAGTGTCGGCAGCGGTGTCGGCCCGGAACGGCGGACGGCCGGTGAGCATTTCGTAAAGAATCGCACCAAGGGAATAGATATCCGACAGCGCACCCACTTCACCGGTCCGATTGGTAATCTGCTCGGGAGCCATATAGGACGGCGTCCCGATACGGGCACCGCTTAGAGTGAGGTCGGCATCTTCTTCGACGCGCCTGGCGAGTCCAAAATCGCTGATCTTGGGAACGCCGTCAGCGGTTAACAGAATATTGGATGGCTTGAGATCCCGATGAACAATCCCGCCGTCATGGGCGGCCTGCACCGCCAAGGCGAGCTTAGAAACCATTTTCGCTGCGTGCAATGGCGGCTGTGGGACCCCGGCAAGAAGCTGGGCAAGACTGCCGCCTTCTACAAGTTCCATAGTGAAGTACGGACAACCGTCAGAATCACCAACATCATGGACCTGCACCAGGTGGGGATGCTGGAGTCCGGCGATCAGCTTCGCTTCTCGCGAAAAGCGGGTCACTTCTGTCGGACTGGCGTATACGCCAGTCAGCAGCATTTTGAGCGCAACACTGCGATTGAGTTTGAGATGGCGAGCCCGATAGACGACGCCCATCCCTCCGTGGCCCAGCACACCCAGAATCTCGTACCCAGGAATCGAGGGTGGAACATTGCGACAGGAAGATGTAGCGGTGCAGTCGGCGACGCCAGGCACCGATGCCGGAAACATCGCCTCAACTTCAGCCTCAAGGCCCTTGTATTGCTTCCAGCGGTCCTTCACCGCGGGGAGCAGTTCGGGGCAATCCGCGCATACAGCTTCTGGAGAGGATCCAGAGTCAAGCATGTTTTCAAGCAGCTGGAGGATTCGCTGATCGCTACTCATGGCGTGTTTGCGATTCGCAATCTCATGTATCACTGCACTTGTCCTTGGCTATCGCCAGATTGCTCGGGTGACCGCTGCGTTGGATTAAGATCGCTAAGCTTCTCGGCGAGCAGCAGCATTGCCCGATTCAATCGGCGCTGGACCGTCCGCACTGCGATACTCAACACATCCGCCGCTTCGGTCTGCGCCATGCCCTGGATTCGAATCAGATCGAACACTTCGCGTTCTTCGTCCGGGAGTGATTCGATTGCTTCAAGCATGCGAAGACAGTTCGGACTAATCAGAGATCCGCTGCTCGGCGGTGGAGCGGGAATACCCGAGTCGTTCATTTCAACAAACGGCTCCTGTTTATCTAAGCGTCGGGCCACGTCATTCAGCTCCCAGCGCATATGCTGATTCGCCAGGGCGAAGAACTGCCTGACCGTCGTGGGGTGTACTTTGCGCATGGCTTTGAGAAGCCGCTCTGCCACAGCGCTGAGGATCTCGTCGCTTTGCAGGTTTAATGGCGCGCGGGTGAGACGCGGGTAGCTGCGATTGAGCAGGTTCGCGCACAGATGGTGAAGCCGATGCACCGAACGACCCAGGAGCGCGCCGACAATGGCCTCCGCTGAAGATTGCCCCCGGACACCCGCCAGTTGGTCCAAATAGCGCTGAACAACGATCGTGGTGTGATCATCAGGCATTTGACGGAACTATATCGTCAGCCCAAGCGAGCGCAAAGCTGAATCCGCCTCGCGACAGGTAAAGATTTGAACAACCATCGGAAGCCGGGATTTATAGACCCAACATCTGTCGCGTCATTTCGCTCATTTGGGTGTGGGCAAATAGAGCAAAGAACTGGAGCGATAATCATGGACGCGATGATCGACTTGGGGGATGAGCTTCTGATCGACATCTCGTCGATTGCCGACCCGTACCTTCGTTTGGCTGCGATTTCATTCGGTCAGCCATTGGTTAAGGGATCGCAATGGGTTGCAGTGAACAAGCAACTGGCGGCCATCGGTGGATTGTTGTCGGGGAGCGACCCTGCCGATTCTCTCAGTTTTCACCCAATGTTTCGAAAGGGAATTCATGGAAACCACCTCAAATCAACATCCGAAGTTGTTGTCTGATGGCCCGATGACCGCCGCGATCCTCCGCGAAGAGCGATGGATGGCGACTCTCGCCCACGAACTTCGCGAACCGCTCTGCGCCATGATCATGTCGCTGGATGAACTTTACTCGGTTTGCGCTGAAAACTCGGAGGCCAGGACGACGCACCGGATTGCGAAGGAAAGCGGACTTCACCTAGCAACCGTGATCGATGACGTACTGGATCTGTATCGGGCCCACAGCGGCAATCTAGCTGCTTCCGCTGAAAGCCTCGCACCGGAACCCAAGCGAACAGAGCTTTCGAAAATCGTGATGGCTGCTGTTCGCAATTCACAGATTCAGATTGCCAAGCGGGGCCATCAGTTGTCCGTTTCCTTGCCGATGCAGAACCTCATGATTAAGGGGCGCTCATCCCGCCTTCAGCAGATTCTGACCAATCTGCTTGTAAATGCGGCCAAATACACGGAAACGGGCGGTGATATCGCGTTGAGCATGCAGCGTTCGGCAAACACGCTGGTGATCAGCGTGCGCGATAACGGAGTTGGTATGTCGCCGGTCTTTGTCGCCCAAATATTTGGGAATCACTGGAAAGGCATCCCCCGTCCGCCAGGCGAGCGGCATGGACTTGGTATTGGACTGGCGTTGGTGAAATCGCTCGCTGAATTGGATGGAGGAACAGTGGTGGTTGAAAGTGAAGGCCTCGGTAAAGGGTCCGAAGTGATCGTTCGCCTACCCAATTATATCGCCGCTGAAATCGAATCTCGAAGCATCCCATTGCTCGGTATGACTGCAATCCCCGGTCTCGACCTCGGAGATGAAGCGATGCCAGTTGTCGAATGATAAACCTGGATTCCAACACAAAGAGGAATATTCCAATGCTCTCACGCCCACCATTACCGCCGTTCACGCGGCAAACAGCCATCGAGAAAGTGCGACTCGCCGAGGACGGATGGAACTCTCGCGATCCAGAGAAGGTGGCCTTGGCGTATTCGACCGATTCGTCTTGGCGCAACCGCGGCGAGTTCCTCAGTGGGAGGACCAAGATCATTGAATTCCTCACTCGCAAATGGGTGCGGGAATTGAACTATCGATTAATAAAAGAGCTGTGGTCCTTCGACGGAAACCGCATCGCGGTGCGCTTCGCCTATGAGTGGAGTGATGACTCGGGCAACTGGTATCGGTCTTACGGGAATGAGAACTGGGAATTCGGGGACGATGGCTTAATGCGTTCTCGGTATGCAAGCATCAACGACCTGCCCATCAACGACTCGGACCGCAAATTTCATTGGCCGTTGGGTCGCAGGCCCGATGGTCACCCAGGTTTGACGGCGTTGGGACTTTAAGTGCTG
>Ga0302325_10025031_pt1 | contig 12405 bp, 8 predicted proteins | sample Palsa_T0_2_FD_201948 | JGI IMG/M metagenome (GOLD analysis project Ga0302325, IMG submission 201948) | Peat permafrost microbial communities from Stordalen Mire near Abisko, Sweden - Palsa_T0_2 | ecosystem: Environmental > Terrestrial > Soil > Palsa > Peat permafrost | place: Sweden: Abisko...
CGCCGCCAGCCAGCAGCGAACTGAAGCCTTTGCCGTTGTGATCGCGCCCGGTAGTGTTTTGCGACCAGGGTGTGCGGCCGAATTCGCTGGTAAACACTACCAAGGTGCTATCCAACATGCCACGCTGTTTTAGATCGCGGATCAAACCGGAGATCGGTTTATCGACTGAGCGGCAAAGAGGCTCATGCGATTTCATGTCATCGTGCGCGTCCCATGCGCCGTTGCCGCCGCCGGCATGACAGATCTGGATAAAGCGGACGCCATTCTCAGCCAGGCGTCGAGCGAGCAGAAGTTGGCGGCCGAAATCGTCGGTTTCTTTGACGCCGATACCGTACAGATCGCGGACGTGCTGTGGTTCGGTTGAGAAATCGACAATGGCCGGTGCTTTCAACATCAAGCTGCCTGCCAGTTCAAAGGAACGGGCGCGGGCGGCCATTTCGCTTTCGATGGCGTAGTCTTCGCGGAACTGGCGGTTCATCCGATAGAGAGCTTGCACTTGGCGGTCACGCTCTTTGGCGTTGACACCTTTGGGAGGAACAAGATCGGGGATGGGAGTGTCGCCCGGCTGGAAGGGCGTGGCTGAATAGCTAGCTCCCAAATAGCCACCGGTGAGTTGCACTGGGGAGGATGGGCGGCCGATGTTGACGAAGGTTGGGAGGTCTTTGTTGGCAGTGCCAAGGGCATACGAGACCCAGCTACCCAGCGTTGGATGTTCAAACTGCCGCAGCGGCTTACCTGTTGCGCCTTCGAGCACTGCCGGAAAGTGGTTGGTCTGATGGCAGTACATGGAGCGGACAACGGCAATATCGTCAATCACTTCGCCTACGTTTGGAAACCAGTCCGATACGGGAATGCCGGATTGGCCGTACTGTTTGTAAGTGCGAAGAATTGGGATGACGGGCCGCTTCATGGGGGCGTTATTATCGCCAAAGCCAATGGCATCCATGATTTTGCCCGCATATTTGTTGTCTTTTGGATCGAACGTGTCAATGTGACTCACGCCGCCGCACATGAACAGGTAGATGATTGACTTGGCTTTGGGAGTTCCAGGCAGGCGCGCCCCTTGAATCTTGCCATCGTCCGCCCACAGTGAGCTGAGTGCCGAACCGAGAAAACCGGCGGCGGAACGAACCATAAATTGACGGCGGGCGATGCGGCCACAGGGATAAATTTTCCTTAAATCGTTCATGCTCATCTCACGTAAATGAATTCGTCCAAATTGAATAACAGCCAAGCGAGGCCTTTCATGCGGGTGGTGCGATCGCCAATATAGGTCAGGGCCTGATCCATTTCCAATCCAGTAGGCGCACGGCCCAGTGTTTCGCGATAGGCCAAGCGGACGGCCGCATGCAGATCGCCGCGGCTTTCCTTTATCACTCGGTCAGCCAGCTTGCCCGACTCTTTCTCAATAAGATCGTTATTCATAGTGAACAGCGCTTGCGGGGCCGTTACGGTTTGGGTGCGAATGGGACAAGGGGTGCGGCCATCGTCCACGTCGAACGCGGTCAAGAAATTGTTCATAACGTCTGTACTGGGAATATAGCCGCGCACCAGATACATGCCACGACGATTTTTGCGAGTGTCCGTCTCGCCGGCTCCGTGCAGGAAGATGACTTGCTTCTTATCGGGCGTGGAGAGAGAAAAAGATTTGCCGCCGACCGAGAGATCAAGATCGCCGGCGGCGTAGTGAATGGAATCCCAGACGGGCTCCGCTTCGAGGCGCTGCAAACGGAAGCGCCACAGATAGGAGTTCCTGGCGTCGGCCTCGGTGTTGGCGGAAAGATACTTAGGATCGGCTTTCGAGGATAGTTGATAGGTATCGGAGGTGACGATCAGGCGATGGAGCCATTTCATGCTGTAGTGATGAGCTACGAATTCCGAGGCCAGGTAATCGAGTAGCTTCTGATTCGAGGGCTTGCCACCCAACAGGCCGAAGTCACTGGTAACACGCTGCAAGCCCTCGCCAAAATGCCAGCCCCAGATGCGATTGACGGCCACGCGCGCAAAGAGCGGGTTCTGGGGAGCTGTCAGCCACTCTGTGAAAGCTTCGCGGCGGCCATCGCGAAAATCGAACCCGGCGGGTTCAAAGGGAAAGCCGGGATCTACGGGCTTATCCAATTCGGGTTTCTTGGGATCTCCCGTTGTGAGAATGTAGCTCTTCTCTTTGAGAAGGTCCTTGTCTTCTTCCACGGTCCAATAGGAGGGTAACGGAGGAACTGTGCCCAAGGCCTCTTGCTGCTTCAGTAGCGCGGTGTATTGGGTAACCTCTTCTTTGGGCATGATCGCTTTGATTTTGGAAGGATCAATGCGCAGCACCGGGTAGTAATCATCGAAGATCTTCTGTTCGGCCGGCGAGCGGTCACGCTCCGCTTTTCGAACGATCGCTTGTACTTCAGGAGTGAGTAGAGCCACGCGCTCATCGAAGAGTTTTTTCCGGTACGATCCGGTGAGAGCTTCAATCGCCGCGTCGATGGGCGCTTTTTTCCTTTTGTAATCGTCCAGTTTCTGACCTGTTTCGAAGATCTCTTTGGGAGTGGCGAGCATGACGTTTTTCAGAACTAGCGGATCGAAAATCGCCTTCATCGCGTAGAAATCTTTCTGTGTAATGGGATCGAACTTGTGATCGTGGCATTTCGCGCAACCCACGGTCATGCCCATGAAAGCAGTGGATATTGTTTCCACTGCTGCGATAGAAACATTGCGATCTTTGTCTTCATGGTCAAGAGCGGAGCGCGCCAAGAAACCGAGAGCAAACGTGTCGGCCACCGCGCCTTCGGGCCGCGAGCGCCGCCCAAAAGGATCGGTGACTGTCTCAGGCGCATAGCGGTTCCCGAGAATCTGGGCGCGGACGAACTGGTCATAAGGCATGTCGTGATTGAGGCTGGAGATGACCCAATCACGCCAGAGATAAACGCCGCTGGCGGCAGGCATGACAGAGCCATCGACGCCGTCGAGATCTGCGTAGCGGAGAACATCGAGCCAGTGCCGGCCCCAGCGCACGCCATGCTGCTCACTGGCCAACAGACGATCGACCACTTTTTCGTAAGCGTTGGGAGATAGATCACGAAGAAAGCTTTCTTGTTCGGCAACGGTGGGAGGAATTCCGATGAGATCAAAATACACGCGGCGCAGCAGAGTGAGTTTATCGGCCTTGGCGGAGGGATGCAGGCCTTTTTCCTGATACATGGCGGCGACAAAGGCATCGATGGGATTGTGGGAGGTTGTGACGCTTGCGGGAACTTCGGGCTTCACGACGGGTTGTAGCGACCAAAGACGAGCGGCTCTTTTGGCAAACTGCTCGGCCACCGTCTCTTTCGGCAGATCGGCGGCGGTCATCTCGATTGCGGCCGTGGCGAGTATAGCTACAGGCAACATGAAGACACGAATCCGAAAGCGGCGCATACTCCGATTGTCCTCCATTCTAAGGCCGGGTATCAGCGAACAACGGCAGCCGCCACCATTTCAAGAACTCTTCGCACGCCATCGTCAACGCCAATGGGTCCGTCGCTAAATTGGCTTTTTGCGGCGGGTTTCCAGCCGTCGCGCGAGCCATCGTAGTGGTAGTCTTGCGCAATGCCAGTGAGCGCGGGATCGTATTGAGCATCGCTGCCAGCCATTTTGTAGATGACAAGGTCGAGCGACGGAACCACCATGATGCCGAAGCCGCCGGCGCCTGATTTAAAGAATGCATCGGTAGGAGCGCCGGCAACATGCCCATCGGCGTTTACTTCGAACATGAGGCTGAACGGTGCATGCTTTTGATAGGGCGAAGGGCGGCCGCAGAGGGCAACGTATTCCGCCGGCACGAGTTGCTGTTTCTCCCAGCGGCCTTGATGCAGTAGGAGGTAGCCGAAGCGGAGCATGTCAGTGGAGCGAACCGCAATATCGCCACCTCCGGGAGTGTGAGGTAGCGTCCCAGCGCTGCGGTGAGTGGCATAACCCCAACGTCCCCAGCCCATAGGTTTGGCTAACTTCTGATCGATATAGTCTTGCATCTCCATGCCAGTGACTTTGCGCAAGACGATGGACGCAACATGAGGAGACGAGGAAGCATAGGAATAGCCGGCACCGGGATCGGTCCAGAGAACTGTTTGCAAAGCTGTTTTATCCTGATCTGCGACCGACGGCGGGGGATTGGGAGGCGGTATGGGTTGGAGTTTGACGGATGGCTCGAAATTCACGAAGCCAGGATTGCCGCCGTCGCCGTGGAAACCGGCCGCCATGCTGAGTAGTTGGCCGAGTTTGATATCTGCTTTGCGCGGATCGTTGAGGGGCAGCGCCGCGGGCAGATATGTTTCGTTGAAAACTTTTTGATCGAGCCCTTCGGGGATCTTATCGTGGTTATCGCGCAGCATGATGCCGCAGGCGATGCTGGTATACGCTTTGCCGACCGAGGCCAAGGCGGGAATCGCTTCGCGATTGCCTTTGCCGTAGTAGCGTTCGTAGACGAGCCAGCCGTGGCGGACCACCAGCAAGCCGCCATGCTGGCTGCTACGTTCTGCGTATTCGAAGGCTTGATCGAGTTTTTTGAGATCCATGCCGGTTTGGCGTTCGATTTCGGTGGAGCCTTTTAATGTTTGCCAGCCGCCGGCGGTGTCGGGGGGAGGGAAGTAGTCGGTGGAGGCGCGGTTTGCGGGAGCGATGTTCAGAGATAGGAGGAAAACGAGAGCGGTTCGGTGAGGTAGAGCGATGAGAGGCATGAAGTGCTCCTTAGAGGATTAGGCTGGATTGGGAAGTTTATCATTTTGGCGATAGATGCGGTGCGCGAGGTGGAAGACGGTGCGAGGTTAGTGGGGCTGTTTGGGTTGTAGGGATTTCGACTCGAAAGGCGAAGAAAAGGCGTTTTTTGCGAAACCAGCTTGGCGAAGAGTGTTGTTATGCGGAACGAAGCCAATTTAAGCGAGGCCGGAGATTTTGAAAAAACGAAGCCAAGCGGCAACGAGGGGCGACCGTAAAGGGGACGGACGGTTATGTGGCGATGAGCGCGGAGGGTTGCGGCTAAGAAGGTGGCCCGGGGGTCCACCTGCTGGCCAGAGGCCCGCCCTACGCGGAGTCATGGGGATTTTGGACGTAAAGGCGAAGAAAAGGCGTTTTTTGCGAAACCAGCTTGGCGAAAAACGGTTGTTTTACGCAACGAAGCCAATTTTACGGGGGGTGGCGGGCATAGTTCTCCCGCAGCCGCGCGCGAAATATTCGATTGTGAAAGATCTTAACCGAGGGTTTGGTTCGGTCCGGCGGAAGGGGCGCGATCCGCCGTAAAGCGGAAGACGCCGGTATGACACAACCGCCGTAAGCTGGTTTGAAAGTAGCATCCGGCGGCGGGTGGTCAACATGAGGACGGTTGGACTAGAAGTGGTAAGAGACTTAGTTTCAGGTAGTTGGAGGTAGAAAATAATTTTGGGACGATGGTGACTGGATTTTTTGGGGTGCGGATGTGGCTATTTCCTCAATTGGACGCGTTCCAAAGTTTCAAGATCCAATCTGCGAAACGATGCCAGAGAGCGGTTTTGCCGATTGGAAACATCAGGAGCTGAGAAACGACGACGAACGATCCAGCATTGATAGTGACCCGCTGAACCTTACGACGCGTCCACAGGTCGAAGGCGGCCACAAACAAGAGGAACAGCGCGATGATCAGTGACGGTAATGGGTGAGAAGGGGCTGGGTTCGTTTGGCTTATCAAAAACGGGGACACGCCTGTTGGGCTCGTTGGTGCGGTAGTTTACCGAAGGCCCGGACTGTCCCCGTTTTTTCTGTGGCAGTTTGATTTTTTCACAGAAGATATAGAAGCTACTTGTTGGCGGTTAGAGTCTTGACGCCTGAGGTTGAGTAAGTGAGGGTTGCCACTTTGAGCGGGGGCGAGCCGGCGAGAAGACGGGTAGCGAGGAGTGCCCAGGGGACATTGAAGCCGCCGTTTTCGCCTTGTAAGACACGCCTTTGGGCATCGACCGACGATTCGTTTTTTGCCAAGGCGGCGGCCATTCCGTCCATGGCTTGTGCCCACCAATCGATGCTTAAGAAATCGACAACGGATGCCTGATTGGTCATGCCTACGGTGCGCAGCCGCGCCAGAATATTTGGGGCAGACCCATCGTCGCTGAGCTGTTTCCAAAAAGGAAGATCAACCGAAAATAAGGGCAACCGGCTGGCGCTATCGGGATCGCCAGACAAAATGATCTTCATCGCACTTTGGCCGGCGCGGACGAAGTCATCGTAAGTGTGACCGGAAAAGATGGAACGGCTGCGGTCTTTATCCATGTGTAAGCTCAAGTAGAGCAAGGCATCTTGCACGGCGCTGGGAGATGCTTTGGCCGCATCTTTGGAGGAGACGCTGCTTAAGACATTGGAAATCCAGCGAAGGTCGGAAGTGCCGATGTGAGCCTTCTTCAGGAAGAAAACCATATCGAAGGTAAATGTGGTTGTACTCTGCGGGGAACTGGCCGCGGCAATGGTGATCATGCTGCTGCGGGCCAGAACTTCACGAAGGTGATCTGTATCGATGTTGTTCTCAGTAATATTGATCTTTGTGGAACTCAGAATGATTTCGCCCGTTTCCCCATTCGAAGCCACTTGCGACTTTTGGACGAAGCTACTTACATTGTTGAAGTTCAGAATTCCGAGAAGATGGATGCCGAGCGTATTGGTTTTCTTCAAGGTGATTGTCGAAATGGTATCCAGTTCTTTTATTCCGGCGAGGGTTGATCCGGCGGCGGTAAGTTGACTGAAGTCGCCTTTTAAGGCAGCCAGCAGAGCGCCGGTACTGGCGGAGTCTAAGGCGTTTAGATCGGCTTCGTAAACGAACAGATAAGTTTTGTCTATGCTCTGCTCAAGCGCTTCACATATATTTGCCGTGACGCTTGTCTGGATGGCGCCCTGCACCGCGGTTTTGATCTGAAGGCCGAGATTATTCGGCCCGCCCTGATCCAGAGCCGCCTGCAATGCCTCCAGGTCTTTGTCGGGAGACGGGCTGATGCTTTTCATCAGCATTGCCAGTGGGTCAAAAGATTCGACACTGGTAGCCAACCCAATCGAGAAATCGATGCTTTCCCCGGTGGTGGACTCCTTCGATAGGCTCGCGGCCAAACGCACTTTGCCGTTTCCAAGAGCGGCAATTGTCAGTTTATGAGTGTGGCTGTGCTCTACAGATATCTGGAATTTCGCTCCGGATGTTACCGCGACACCGAGAGAATTAACAAAGGGTAAAGGCACAGTGGCAAGAGGATTGTTGAGAATACTGTACTGTACCGCCGCTGTAAACTTGAGGCTTCCCTTGCCTTCAATCTCACAGGCACATCCTCTGGAAATGGCGCGCAGATCGTCTAAGCCATGTGGAAGCACGATAGCTGAGATGGTCTTCTGTGCGGCGTCTTTGAATAAGTCTGTTGGTGTTATTGGAACATAGTTAGTAACACTAATCTCCTGCCCAGAGGTTAGACCAAAGCAAAAGTCTCCGATAGTACCGGCGGGTCCGCTGTCGAGGGTGGCTGCGAACGCGAAAGACATAAGTCCGGCGGCAAAGGGATCGTTTGCGGGCAAGGAACGCTTGTCTAACTTCACGCAAGTAAGGAAATCATCCAGTTTGTCACCCGAGAGCAGATCTAGCGAGGCAGACCCACCTGCTTGCACTTTCAGCGAGGCAGTGGAAACCCCAAAGCTGCCTGGGACGCTAGCCGACAGCGAAAGTGGAAATTTCTCCGCATCGAGATCGGCGATCTTCTTGTTCTCCGATTTCTTGAAATCAGGATCAAGAGTTTGGAACAGAAATTGGAGCGCGGTTTGAAGACGACCGGGGAGGGTGTTGGGCGAAACAAAATTCAGATCAGAATTGTCAGTAAGTGTGATTGAAGGCACGAAGTTCTCCGAACGGTTGTAAGTATAAAGCCGTGGTAGGAGATTTTACAAGCAGATTATTGCGGGAACAATAATTACTCGCAATGCGATTCAATAGAGGGTGGCACTAACGACCGAAATAATCAGCGTTTCTCTTGGCGAAACTGTTCCATTTTTCCGGCAGATCGTCTAGCGCAAAGATGGCAGAAACCGGGCAAACGGGGACGCAAGCGCCGCAATCGATACATTCAACCGGATCGATATATAGCATCTCTTCGCCCTCAAATTTGGGGCTGTCTTTCTTTGGGTGGATGCAGTCAACGGGACAAGCGTCCACACAGGCGGCGTCCTTGGTTCCAATGCAGGGTTCGGCGATTACGTAAGCCATCTTTAAGAGTTCCTTAGGGGTGTAACTTCTAGGATTAACACACATGGGTGAAAGAGCCAACGGTGGTTCAGTGAGCGGTCAGATTCCGAGAGTCAAGCGCGTACAATCGAATTAGATGATTGCTAAGGTACGAAAAGCCGTATTTCCAGCCGCAGGTTTGGGCACCCGGTTCCTGCCGGCGACAAAAGCGATGCCGAAGGAAATGCTTCCCGTTGTGGATAAACCATTGATTCAATATGGGGTAGAAGAAGCGCTGCATTCCGGAATCCAGAACATAATTATTGTCACAGGGCGGGGTAAATCGTCCATTGAAGACCATTTTGACGTCAGTTTTGAGTTGGAACACTTGCTGGAGTCAAAAAACAAGACCGATTTGCTGTCGATGGTGCGCGGCATTTCGGACATGATCGATGTGTCTTACGTGCGGCAGAAGGAAGCGCTGGGGTTGGGACACGCGATACTGCGGGCCAAAGAGCTGGTGGGGAACGAACCGTTTGCCGCCGTGCTTTCCGACGACGTGATTGCGTCGGAAACCCCGTGTATCCGGCAGCTGCTAGATGTGTATGAGTACTACGGGGCGTCTGTCTTGGCATTGATGGAGGTGCCGAAGGAGCAGATTTCGGCTTACGGCGTGGTGGATGCCGAACCGGTGTCGGATAACGGCCGGCAGGGGCGCTTGTTCCGAATCAGGAACATGGTGGAGAAACCGAAGGCCGCCGATGCGCCGTCGAACTTGGCGATCATTGGGCGCTATATTTTAACGCCGGAGATCTTTCAATGCGTAGAGACGATTGAGCCCGGAAGCGGGGGCGAGATTCAGTTGACCGATGCGTTGAAATATATGCTGCGCAACCGGCCGATTTACGGGCTGCAGTTTGAAGGCAAGCGGTATGACGCGGGCGATAAGCTTGGATTCTTGAAAGCAACGGTGGAATTTGCCATGAGCCGGCAAGATTTAGGCGGGCCATTCCGCGAATATTTGAAGAGCCTGTGTCTGAGTTAGCCGGAACGGTTTTGTTAGCGGCTGTGCTCGCCTGTGGGCCGCTGAACGCGCAGAGCATCCCGCCAACCTACGGGCAACCGGCGACGCCGCCCATTGTTGGCAGAGTGCAACTGGCGTTGAAGGGTGGCGATCTTTCGCTGGCGGAGGATCTGGCAGGGCAATACCGGCGGCTGAACGGGTATTCACCGGAAGCCTTGCTGGCCCTTGGCTGGGCGGCGCGCGGCGAACTGGCGGCACGGCAAATCGACAAAGCGAACGAGACGGCGGTGGAGATTTTGCAGAACGCGCAGACGGCGCTGGCGACTCGAGCGATTGATGCGGAACCGTATTTGCCGCTGGCGCTGGGCACCGCTTATGAAGTGCAGGCCGAAGTGCTATTCGCGAAAGGCAAGAGGACGGAAGCGCTGCAGTTGATGCAGAAAGCCGCGGAAAGATGGCGTGATACGTCGCTGGAAGACCGCCTGCAAAAGAACATCAACCTGATGACGCTGGAAGGCCGGAAGATGCCTTTGTTGCGCGAGACGGAGTGGATTGGCAATAAACCGCCGCCGCAGGCCGCCTTGCTGGGCAAAGTGGTCTTGCTGTTCTTTTGGGCGCATTGGTGCTCAGACTGTAAGGCGGAAGCGCCGATTTTGGCGAAACTTGGCACGGAGTTGAAAGCGCGGGGCTTGGTGATTGTGGCGCCTACCCGGCGTTACGGCTACACGTTTGACGACGACCATGCGCCTGCCGCCAAAGAGACACCGTTTATCACAAAGGTTTTTGAACATTACTACGCGCAGGTTCCGGTAGAAGGTGTGCCGATTGATACCGGTAACTTTCAGCGTTTTGGAGCAAGCACTACGCCCACGATTGTGATAGTAGACCGGCGCGGGATTGTGCGGCTCTATCATCCCGGGTTGATGACGGAAGAGGAATTGCGCGGGGCGATTGAAGCGCTGCTGCGGGCATAGGCAGTAGACTTGCGGTCGTGGCTCGGCTGGCGCGGAGCCAACTCGACAGGCTGAAGCCTTCCCCACCTTTTGAGTAACTAAAAGGTCTCGCGATATTCGCCGAAGACGCGGCGGAGAGTGTCTGAGATTTCGCCTACCGTGGCCAGCGCACGGCAGGCAGATAGTATCTTCGGGAGTAAGTTGTCGGTACTTTTGGCGGCGGCTTCGAGTTGCTGTAAAGTAGTTTTCACCTGATCAGCGGAGCGGCCGGCACGGACAGCGCGGAGGCGTTCAACCTGCTGGCTTTCCAGTTCGGGGTTGATACGAAAAGTGGCGGGCGGTTCCGTTTCAGCGCTTTGGAACGTATTGACGCCGACAACAATTTGCCGGCCTTCTTCAATGGCGCGCTGGTATTGGTAAGCCGAGTTCTGAATCTCGCCTTGGACGTAGCCTTTTTCAATAGCGGCCAGCGGACCGCCCAGGCTATCTATGCGCTCGATCAACTCGCGCGCGCCGCTTTCGATTTTGTTGGTGAGCATTTCCACATACTCGCTGCCGCCTAGCGGATCGGTGGCGGCTGTTACTCCGCTTTCGTAGGCGATCACTTGTTGCGTGCGTAAAGCGAGCCGCGCCGATTTTTCGGTGGGCAGCGAAAGAGCTTCGTCTTGACTGTTGGTATGAAGGGATTGTGTGCCGCCCAGCACAGCGGCCATCGCTTGCAGAGCCACACGCACCACGTTGACTTCGGGCTGCTGGGCAGTGAGCGTGGAGCCCGCGGTTTGCGCGTGAAAACGCAGGGCACAGGAACGATCGAGCTTGGCGTGAAACCGATTGCGCATGATGTGCGCGTAGAGGCGGCGCGCGGCGCGGTATTTTGCGATCTCTTCGAAGAAATCGTTGTGGGCGTTAAAGAAGAAGCTGAGACGCGGCGCGAAAGAATCGATGGCGAGACCGGCGTCGATGGCCGCCTGTATGTAGGCGATGGCGTTGGCAAGGGTGAACGCGACTTCCTGCGTGGCGGTGGAACCGGCTTCGCGGATGTGATAGCCGCTGATGGAGATGGTATTCCACTCGGGAACCTCCGTGCCTGCCCATGCGAACAGGTCTGTGATGATGCGCATGGCTTGGCGCGGCGGATAGATGTAAGTGCCGCGGGCGATGTACTCTTTGAGAATGTCGTTCTGGATAGTGCCGGAGAGTTTCTTGCGATCAACGCCTTGTTCGTCCGCCACCAGAACGTAGAGACAAAGAAGGATGGCGGCGGTGGAATTGATGGTCATGGAAGTGCTGACTTCATCAAGCCGGATGCCGGCGAAGAGCACCTGCATGTCCGCTAGCGAATCAATGACAACTCCCACGCGGCCCACCTCACCGGCGGCCAGTGTGTGATCTGAATCCATGCCCATTTGCGTGGGCAGATCAAAAGCAACAGAGAGGCCGGTGATGCCTTGGGAAAGAAGAAATTTGTAGCGCTTGTTACTCTCTTCCGCAGTGCCGAACCCGGCGTATTGACGCATGGTCCAAAGCTTGTGGCGGTACATGTCGGCATAAATTCCGCGCGTGAAAGGGAATTGGCCTGGTTGTTCGGAAGTTGGCAAGAGAGACCTAGAAGCGATTGGGGCGAGAAGCTATGCGGCGCGCTTTAAGGAACGACGAGACACCGAAGCTCACCATGACGACGACGAAGATGGCAGAAATGATTATGCCGAAACCGCCTTTAGGATCTGTGTCGAGGCTGCGATAAAGCTGGATGCCCTTCAAAGCGGCGGGGACGGCTAAAACAAAGAATAAAAAGCCGATGGCTTGGTTCCAGACGACGCGCGCCGGGCGGGTGACTTCCGGAACCACATGATGCGTGAAGCGCCTGGCGCTATCGGCATTAGCATGTTTAGCGGCGTGTTTCGCAAGGCGGACTGCGTCTTCAAGCTTCACTCGACTCTACTTTAGCACTGGCGCGCTACTTCCAGAGCATGTCTAAGCCGGATGGTTTGTAGAGGGGGAAACGGTCGTCACTTGAAACGCAGGTTATCTTTTCTTCGATCGATTGCGCAATAATCATGCGATCGAACGGATCGTGATGGTGATCGGGGAGTGTGGCCAAGCGTTCGATGTGCTCGCGTTGAACATGTAGCAAGCGGGCGCCCATTTGCGATAGGCCAGACGAAAGCTGCGTGCTGGTAATGAGCTTCTGGCCTGGATGCCGAGTGGTCTTGATGGTGAGTTCCCAAGGCGTGACCATACTCACCAGCAGC
>Ga0302325_10025033_pt1 | contig 12404 bp, 10 predicted proteins | sample Palsa_T0_2_FD_201948 | JGI IMG/M metagenome (GOLD analysis project Ga0302325, IMG submission 201948) | Peat permafrost microbial communities from Stordalen Mire near Abisko, Sweden - Palsa_T0_2 | ecosystem: Environmental > Terrestrial > Soil > Palsa > Peat permafrost | place: Sweden: Abisko...
CATTAACACCAGCGTGTGCAACGGCGGCCAGCCAGACTTTGTACATGCCTCCAGCAGCGCGTCGCGCTCGGCGTCGGAAAGGAAACGCACACGGCCGCGAGCTTCCTTCTTCTTGCTGACGTCGCGCACCGGATTGCGGTCGAGGAGGCGCCATTCCTTCACCGCCGTAGTGAAAAAATGGCCGAGCGTTGCGAGGTAACGGTTCACGGTCGCGCCGGTACGATGGTATTGCTTCGGAGGAACCTTCTCGCCCTTGACGGTGCGTGGTTTGGCGCGCGTGAACGTTTGGGCCATGAGTGCGTCACGGGCTTCGGCAACTTTATCCGTCGTGATCTCGGCAATGGTCAAGCCCAGAAAGCGCTTCTTCCACCAGTCGAGATGTGCTCCGCGTGAGGGGTCCCGCTGCACGTCGCGGCGGTAGCGCTCGACGAGTTCGGCGAAGAGCGTGCGCTGTGACTTTCGGCTCGGGAAGTATCGCGCGGCGGTAATGGCGGACTCGAGCGTCGCGCCCCACTCCTTCGCGTCCTTCTGGTTGGTGAACGTCTTGCTCTCGGGGGGACGTCCCTTAACCCGCACTTGTGCACGGTAGGAGATGTCCTTCGTGAGAGGGGAGACGATGCGCTGAATAGATGCCATTTCGCACCTCGTTGCAGGTGTCGCGCTGAGTAATTCCGTGCACTGAATTTGCACGAAATGGCGAGCGAAAGAAAGCTTGATTCGGAAGTGTGCTCGGAAGTACCTGAGTTATAAGGTGTTTTTGGCTCCCGGGGTTGGAATCGAACCAACGACCAACGGATTAACAGTCCGTCGCTCTACCGCTGAGCTACCCGGGAACATAACTGGTGCACGCGAAGGGCGCGGATTGTCGGGGAACGGAGGAGCAGCAGTCAAGGAAACGTCCTGCGTGCATAATGCGCAAAAGTCACTGCGGGGATGTCGATGTCCGCTACTTCCACGCGTCAGCTCTTGGATCGATTGAGCGTATCACCCGTGCGATTGCGAGCCTTGCTGACGAGCTTATCCGAGTCGGCATTGCGCACGGCGCCGGCGGGCGGAGGCTTTGCACCCATCCAGGATGCTTGGCATCTGCGCGACATCGAAGCGGAAGGACACTTTCTCAGAATCCGACGGATTCTGGCCGAAGAGCGCCCGGTGCTGGTCTCGATTGATGGCGAGCGGCTGGCGCTCGAGCGGCGCTATCTGGAGCGCGAACTCGGAACCGCTCTTGATGAGTTTGCGCAATACCGGGAGGCATCGGTGGGTCTCCTCGGGCCACTTCGGGAAGGCGCTTGGTTACGCACCGCGATTTTTGAGAGCCGCACCTTGACCTTGCGCGAGCTCGTGATGGGTATGGCCGAACATGATGAATCGCACCTTGCGACACTCTCGGCGCAGCTTAATGCTTCGCCGGCCGAAACTTCACCCGCGTCTAAAGGCGCAGCACCGGTCGCCGCCACGGCCGCGCGTTAGGCGCTCTTCGCCACCGCTGAGGCGTTCAGCACCCGTTTCATCCGCTCGAGCGCCTTTGCCAAGGTGGGTATGCCACACGCAAATGAAAGCCTGACGTGTCCTGGGGCCCCGAAACCGGAACCCGGGACAACGGCGACACCACCGGTGGTGAGAAGGATCTCGGCGAACTCGTTGTCGTCGCGACAGCCCATGGCCGTCATTGCCTTGGACACGTCCGCGAACGCATAGAAGCTTCCCGAGCCAGGCAGGCAGCTCACGCCGGGGAGGTCGTTCAATCCCGCCACGATGAAGTCATGGCGCTCTCTGAAGGCGCGATTCATCGTTGCCACACACGCCTGATTGCCGGCTAAGGCCGCCACCGCGGCCTTCTGCGAGATGCTGCAAGCATTAGATGTAGATTGCCCCTGGATGGTCGACATCGCAGTGACGATTTCCTTAGGGCCGCCACAATAGCCGATGCGCCAGCCCGTCATGGCGTAAGCCTTCGAGCAGCCGTTGATGGTCACGGTACGACTGTAGAGTTCAGGGACGGCGGTGAGCAGGCTACAAAACGGTTCGTCAGCCCAGTAAATCTTCTCGTACATGTCATCCGTGCCGATGATCACGCGTGGGTGCTCGAGCAGAACCTCGCCGAACGCTCTCAGTTCAGCGCGCGTGTAGGCAGCGCCGGTCGGATTGCAGGGGCTATTCAGGAGAACGAGGCGGGTCTGCGGCGTGATTGCGGCGGCGAGCTGACGCGCACTGATTTTGTAGCCCTGCGACGGGCCAGCGAATGGCATGACCGGCAGGGCTTCTGCCAGCAGCACCATGTCCGGGTAGGACACCCAGTATGGGGCGGGGATTACCGCCTCATCACCAGGGTCAAGCACTGCCATACACAGGTTGTAAATCGACTGCTTGGCGCCGGATGAGACCAGAATCTGCGCGCGCTCGTACCGGATCTCATTGTCGCGCGCGAACTTGGCGATGATCGCGTCCTTCAGCTCGTTGATCCCGTCTACGTTTGTGTAGCGAGTGAAGCCGCCTTTGATCGCCTCAATACCGGCGTTGGCGATGTGTATCGGCGTATCGAAATCGGGTTCGCCTGCACCGAGGCCGATGACATCCTTGCCTTCGGCTTTGAGTCTGGCGGCGCGGGCGGTGACGGCGAGCGTGGGCGATGGCTTGACGCGCTGAACGCGTCGCGCGACGGATGAGTTCACGGAATGTCCCAATGATCGCTTGAGTTAAGCGGCAGAGGCTATATTACGGGATCATGCCCTCGGCGACCAACGTCACCCGCGACCAGCGAATCCGCGTGGAACACAAGCTTTTCGAACTCAAGGCCGACTATGCGCCCGCGGGGGATCAGCCCGAGGCGATCGAGCACCTGGTCGAGGGCCTTAAGACCGGCTTGTCGCATCAGACGCTGCTCGGGGTGACCGGATCCGGCAAGACGTTTTCAATCGCGAATGTAATTCAGCAGGTGCAGCGCCCCACGCTCGTTCTGGCGCATAACAAGACGTTGGCGGCGCAGCTGTACGGCGAGTTTCGCGAGTTCTTTCCGGAGAACGCGGTCGAGTACTTTGTCTCCTACTACGACTATTACCAGCCCGAGGCCTACGTTCCCTCGAGCGACACTTACATAGAGAAGGATTCGTCGGTCAACGAGCACATCGAACAGATGCGGCTATCGGCGACGAAGGCGCTCCTGGAACGCTCGGACGTCATCATTGTCGCCACCGTGTCGTCGATTTACGGCCTCGGTGACCCGGTGACTTACCTCGCTATGGTGCTGCACTTGGTGCGCGGCGAACGCATGGATCAGCGGCGGCTGCTGCGACGGCTGGCGGATATGCAGTACACGCGCAACGAACTCGACTTGACGCAGGGTACTTATCGCGTCCGCGGCGACGTAATCGACATCTTTCCGGCGGAATCCGAGCGCGAGGCACTGCGCGTCGAGCTTTTCGATGAGGCCATCGAGTCGCTCACCGTGTTCGATCCGCTCACGGGGGCGATCAGTCGCAAGGTGCCGCGCTACACCGTGTATCCGGGCACTCACTACGTTACTCCGCGCGAGCGGCTTATCGGCGCGGTGGACCAGGTGCGCGAGGATTTGCGGCAACGACTGCGCGAATTGCGCGACGGTGGCAAGCTGCTCGAAGCGCAGCGGCTCGAGCAGCGCACGATGTTCGACATGGAGATGATGAAAGAGGTTGGCTACTGCGCCGGCATCGAGAACTATTCGCGCTACCTGTCAGGGCGCGAGCCGGGCGAGCCGCCCCCGTGTTTGTTCGATTATCTGCCGACGAATGCGCTGCTGGTCGTGGATGAGAGCCACCAGACGATTCCGCAGTTGGGAGCCATGTACAAGGGCGACCGATCGCGCAAAGAAACTCTGGTGGAATACGGCTTTCGCTTGCCCTCGGCGCTTGACAATCGACCGCTCAAATTCGCCGAATGGGAGCAGATCGCGCCACAGATGATTTTTGTCTCGGCGACGCCCCGCCAGTACGAAGCAACGCATTCGGGGCAGGTCGTCGAGCAACTGGTGCGTCCGACAGGCCTGGTGGACCCTGAAGTGGAGATTCGTCCGGTGCGCACGCAGGTCGATGACGTGTTGTCGGAAATCAAGCGCTGTGCTGCTCGTAATGAACGTGTGCTCATCACGACGCTTACAAAACGAATGGCGGAGGATCTGACTGAGTATCTGCACGAGCACGACGTGCGGGTGCGCTACTTGCATTCGGACATCGAGACCGTCGAACGCACCGAGATCATCCGTGATCTGCGCCTCGGCAAGTTTGACGCCCTCGTTGGTATCAATCTGCTACGCGAAGGTCTTGACATGCCCGAGGTAGCGTTGGTCGCTATCTTGGACGCTGACAAGGAGGGATTTCTGCGCTCCGACAACGCGCTAATCCAGACCATAGGCCGTGCGGCGCGCAATCTTCAAGGGCGGGCGATTCTCTACGCTGATACCGTGACGGGGTCAATGCAACGTGCGATCGATGAGACCAACCGGCGCCGTGAAAAGCAGGTCGAATTCAATCTTGCGCACGGAATTACGCCGCGCGGTATCCAGAAAGGTATAACCGACATCATGGAAGGGGCGCGTGCTGATGCGGCGATGCCTGAGGAGTCGAAGCGCGGAGGTCGTTCGCGCACCGCGACGGCACCGCCCGTGGACCTGCGGCCCGAGGTCATCGTTCGTCAGATCAAGAAACTCGAGGCCGAGATGTTCAAAAAGGCACGTAACCTCGAATTTGAGGAAGCGGCAAAACTACGCGACGACATCGAGCGGCTGAAGCAAATAGAATTGGGCATCGGTAAGACACTCGCCGGATAGATCCTAAGTCATTGGATTGAAATGACTTGGGTTGCGCCATGTGTAGCACTCCGGTAAGGTTGAACGCACGAACAACAGGCGCGTAGCTCAGTGGTAGAGCACCACCTTGACATGGTGGTGGTCGGTGGTTCGATCCCACTCGCGCCTATTTCCAAAGACGTCCCAAGACTTCCGCAGACTTCCACTGCGCGTGCAATGAATCCCGCAATTTGGGGCATAGCGTGTTCGCCGACGTCCGCCAATATCCAGTGGCAGCCAATCAATTGTGGGGGTATTTCTGGTGGTATCGGAGTCGTCACAAAGTCCGATACCCCCAAAATGCATTCTGGCACCGTAATTCGTAGCGCAAAACCGAAGGAGAAATCGGATAACCTCATGGACGATGCTGGAATACACTCCGCTTACATCAGCAATCCCAAACCGATACAGTTCTGGGCTGACCTAGAATCGTTTGTTGTATCCTGCTTGCCGAGTTACTAGTACCAGTAACGACTGACCAGCGTGTCGGACGTGAGAGATACGCGGAGCAGCTTTGTAATCAATTTGCTTAAGGCAAGTAAGAGAATCGACTGTTGCCGCTCAAGCACGTGACATGAACGCCGCCTATTATCGTACGCGCCGGCGCTTCGTGTGCTCCATCACACTTTTGCAACTCGCGCGGCGAATCAGCAACTAAGGAGTCGTTCGTGCGTTTAGCGGCATGGTTATCTCATCGCGCGCGGGTGCCGTGCTCAAGTGGGGCGCCATCTCAGTGGGAACGCTCGTTTCGCTGCTGCTCGGGTGCGTGCTGCTGGTGCAGCGCAACGCCAACGCCTTAAGAGATCCTATCGCGCGTATCGCATCGGGGTACGTGGGGCGTGCCATCCACATCGACGGGACTCTCAAGTTGCAGTTGCTGTCGTTGACGCCCTACGCCGTCGTCGATGGGCTCAGGGTCGGCAATCCGCAGTGGGCTAGGGCGCCGGATATGGCGCAGGTCGGTCGGCTCGAGGTCTCGATCGACCTGCTTGCACTCCTGACTGCCCAGATTGTCATTCCGCGCTTGGGCGTCGAGCAGCTGGAACTGTCGCTCGAGCGCGACGCATCCGATCGGGCCAACTGGCGCTTCCAGGACCCCAGCAACCGTCCGGCGCCGAGTCGGGCACTTGATCTGCCGATCGTACGCCGTTTGATAATTGAGCGCTGGCACATTGAAGTGCGCGACGCCATTCGCAAGCTGCACTTCCACGGCACGGTCGCAGCGAGCGAAAGCGGCGGCGTCGCTGCACAGCGCTTGCGCCTTGACGGCGTCGGGGAGATGAATGGCGCGCCCTTCGCTCTTCTTGCCACCGGGGATCCGCTCTCACGCGCCGTGCGCGGTCAGCCATACTATTGCGCGGCGGATATTCGCGCGGGCCGGACGCGCTTGAATTTTCAGGCGCGCATCGCCGACCCCTTCGACGTGGATGCGCTCGCGGCGACGTTCACGGCCACCGGTGCTGATCTTGCGGATCTGTATTATTTGACCGGACTCACCTTGCCGAATACGCCGCCGTACGCTCAAGCCGGTCATCTGCAAACCGCGGGAACACGCGTCAATATCAGCGATCTTGCCGGCATGTTCGGCAACAGCGACCTTGAGGGAACGATGGTGATCGAAACCGGCGCCCCCCGCGTGCTGTTGACGGCGCAGCTGCTCTCGCATTCGCTCGACATCGTGGATCTGGGCCCCTCTTTGGGAGCCGCGCCGCGCGAGGATCACCCGGCGCCCACGAGCGGCAAGCCCTTGGAGAAGAAATTGGAACCCGTCCCTGCAAAAGCGCTCTGGCTGCCGGATGCGCTACTGGATCTCGAGCGTGTTCGTGGCATGGACGCGGACGTGCGCTACCGCGCGCAATCCGTCAACGCGCAGGACATCCCGTTCAAGGAGGTGGCGTGGCGGTTACGGCTGGATCACGGCGTGATGAGGATTGATCCGCTGTCCTTTGTGCTGCCCGCAGGCCGCATAGTCGCGCGTCTGCGCATCGACGCGACTCGGGATGTGCCGGATGTCGCCTTTGATGGGCGTCTGATCGGCATCGACCTCGCGCAGTTTCATGCGCATAACAGCGAGCCGCCTCTTGCTGGACTGCTCCTCGGCCGCTTTGTGGTGCGCGGCCGAGGCCGATCGGTCCACGCCGTGGCGGCCAGTGCCAATGGGACCGTGACGACCGCAATACCCCATGGGCAGGTGCGCTCGGCATTTGCCGAGCTGACGGGGATCAACGTCGCCCGTGGGCTCGGGCTGTTGCTCACCAAGAGTCAACAAAAGGATGATATTCGCTGCGCGGTCGCTGATTTCAACTCCACCGACGGCGTGGTCGCGGCGCAGAACATCGTCGTCGACACGCGGAGCCTGCGGATCATCGGCAAGGGCTCTATCGATTTGCGCACCGAACGGCTGCACCTGTCGGTAGACGGCGAGCCCAAGAAGCTACGATTCGTTACGCTGCAGTCACCCATCATTATTCACGGCACGCTGCGCAAGCCCACAGTTGGTCTGGATCCCGTCCACGTGGTCAAACAAGCGGGGTTCGCCATCGCTCTCGGCGCGCTCGTTGCACCGCTTGCGGCCGTGTTGGCGTTCATCGATCCGGGCCTGGTCAAGGATGCGGACTGCGGAGCATTGCTCGCCCCAGCAGGACAAACCGGCCTGCCAATCAGCGCGCAGGCGGAAACTGCAAACGCGCAAGCGCCGCACCGCTAGCGTGGGGAACGCGAAGGATCGTACTCGCGCCTATTCAGAAAATCCGCCTCGCGGCATTGCGTGGCACTTACTTCAACTCCCATCGAAGATGCACTAAGCCTCAAAGCGTTCCCATCGGTGCCTTGCCACCTCAAGGAGCTCCGTGAATGTTGAATCGCCGCGCAGAGTTTCGAATGAAGGATCGTGGTGAGCAAGAAAAGGATAATTGACGAAACCCCGGTCTATTGCGACACGTAACCATTGGATTGCTGACGCGCGCTCGCCCGCCATGGCAAACCCTTGTGCAAGAAAGCGTGGAAATACGTCCGTCGCTCGCGCGATGGCCTTGATCTGGGGATTCAGCTCCGCTTCAGCCTCGCGAGATCGGCCCGTGGCGGCGCTTGCCAGAAAGTAGGATATTCGTACAGGAAGGGTATCCCGCTGCGCTGACGGGACGGTCTGGAGTAGGATACCGACATCATCGTGTTGGCGATTGAGGGTCAGGACCCACACGTAGAAAAGACGCGCCATCGGATTTGACTGATCCATCTCGAACATCTGCCGGTATGGCTCGATCGCTGCTCCGAGGTTGCCTTCCATGATCTCGGCAAATCCTGGCATGCACCTCGTTATCGGCGTTAGCGGATCCACCGTCAGCAGGCGCGACAGCAGAGGACGCGCCGCTGCAACGCGCCCCGATATAAGATAGCAATTGCATAGTAGAAGCAGAGTGTCGGAATTGTTCGGATCGAGTTCTAAGGCGACTTTCAGTGCGCGCACAGCATCTTGGATGTAACCGCGTGAGTACGCGATCCAGCCACGCAGCTGCCAACCGGACGACGAATGAGCGTCCAGGGCGAGGAGCTTGGAGGCACAAGCGTCAGCTTCGACTAGTGGAAGATCGCTTAGGTCGATCCCTGCTTCCCGATATTGGAGATGCGCAAGACCGAGTGCGGCATACAGGCGCGCGTTTTCGCCGATGATTATCAGAGCCTCGCGGAGAAACTGCACAGCGCGGTGAATCGAATCACTGCGCCAGCGCCACATCTCGTGCCGCGCGCGCAGATAGCACTCGTATGCTGGAACACTGTTGATCGCCCGCTGACTGAGACCTCGTTCCTCATTTTCTGATAGGCGCAGTTCGAGCGCCGCGACAATCTTGCGCGCGATCTTTTCCTGGATCGAGAAAACGTCTTCGATCGTGCCGTTATAGTTGCCAGCCCAGCAGTGCACATCTTGTGTCGCATCAATGAGCTGGGCGGACACCCGCAGGCGAATACCGGCTCGACGGACACTTCCTTCGACGAGGTAGCGCACGCCCAATCGTCCGGCGATCGTCTTGGCCCCAGCGCTTATGGTGCGAAATGCCGCTGCTGACCTGCGCGAAGTGACTTGTAAGCCCTGCACGCTGGCAAGCACGATGGTCACCTCCTCGGTGAGGCCATCGGCAAAGTAGTCATCTTGCGCATCCGAGCCTGGACTGGCGAATGGCAGGACCGCAATTGATCGCGATGAAGCCGTCGGAGGGACGGAGGCAGGGGGAAGTGCTGGATTGGGACTACTTGCCCGGGATTGGCGCCAGGCGTCGAGCTCGGTTCGGAGAGCAAACACTCGCCCGAGCTTGTGATGCACGTGACGATGTATCGGCAGACCCTCCGCGCGTTCCCATCTGCGAACCGTACGGACACTGCAGTCAAGGTAGGCCGCAACCGCCTTCCAGGAGCTAAGCCGCTCGGTCGACGGCCTTCCCATCAGCAATACAAAGCGCTAGTACGGAGCGCCGGGCGACCGAAGGTGGGCCAAAGTGGGACACAAAGAGCCATCCTATGGGCTGCCATCTTGGTCAAGGCTCCGTGTTCGGCTAGCTTGCAATTCAGGCCTGCATTGGTTTGCAGCACAGGACGGAAAATTCTCATGTTCGTTACGCATACCGGCCGAGTCGGACGCATTGTGAGCCTGTCCGCTTGTTCGATTTTATCATGCAACGCCGAGGTCTTCGCGGGCGAGGGCGGGGCGTCCAAAGTGCGGTCAGTGCATGTGGCGGGCAGCGGGACGGACCTACTCAATAGCGCAATCGTACACTCGAAAAAGCAATCGCCGACCGGCATGATCCAGAAGAGCACAGAAACGGTGGAACTCAAAGGAGACTTGGCGGGGCGAGTTCTGTACCACGTGACTTCGACTTTTGATTTCACGAGCAACACGCTGGTCAATACAGGCGACCAAGTCTTTTCCGGAACCATAGCCGGGTCGGAACCGGTGATGATTCACGACGGCAGGTTTCGATTCGACGTGAACCTCAAGACCGGCGCAGAGATTGGATCTGTCTATCTAACTGAACGGATTGCAGGTCCGATGGTCCGGTGCACGTTGCAAGTCGTGGGCACAGGAAAGGATGCAGATGCGAATCCGACATTCAACTACACGGGTCGGTGTGACTTCCCCGACAAGTAAAAACAGCCGCCGCGTCACCGAATCTGTCATGCGTGTGACGGCTGTGAGGTTTCGCGAAAGGGGGTAAATCGCTTCAATGGCGGCAACTAATTTAGAAAAATCAATTAGTTAGATTAGAGAGTACTCGCGCCCATTTCCAAAGACGTCCTAAGACTTCCGCGGACTTCCATTGCGCGTGCAATGAATCCCGCAATCTAGGGCATTGCGTGTCCGCTGACGTCCACCAATATCCAGTGGTAGCCAATCAATCGTGGGGGTACTTCTGGCGGTATCGGAGTCGTCACAAAGTCCGATATCCCCAAAATACTTTCTCGCACCGCAATTCGTGGTGCAAAACTGACTGAGAAACCGGAAAACCGTCATGGACGGCGCTGGAACCCACTCCGCTTACGTCACGTCGTGAGCGATTATGAACAAGCTGAACGAGCTTAGGCGCTCAAGCCGACGTGATGGCATCCGATCCAGAACGCGTGTCCGAACGCACTGTAATAGATAAAGCCGGAACGCAAATTTCTGAGGCGCCGCGGTCCCGGTGAGCGGCCGGGCTTAAATGTCTCCATGGGGTCCAACCGGGAATAGAGGCCAATCCCCCAGCAGGCGGCCAAGACGGGTCAGCCGGAATATTGAAATGCCGGCCACTAAACAGCCATTCCCAGGTTTCTTCGTGCCTTTCGCAAGGACCATACACCTTGGTAGTAGCGCCAAGATCATCAATTGACCGGGACGCTTCCAGCGGGATTCGGGGCACGGCGCGTCCAATAGAGGAGAAGGGCGCTTGCCACAAAATATCCGACTAGCCACCAGGGCATTTCTCCGTGCTCAACGTGGATGACCGCAGCGTCGGCAAATGACAGAGCCAGAAGGAAAAACCCCGCAACAGCTGACCACTCGAATGCGAATAGCGCCGCGCCGAGCAATTCAGTCGCCGCCAGCGCGACTCGCGCCCGATCCCCGACACCCGCGGCTGTCCATTCGGCAATGGCATGAGGACTGACGAGCAGTGGCAGCGTTGCCTTAAGAAGCCAGCCAGTTAGTATTCCTCGAGTACTTGCGACGGCTACGCGCACGTAATCCTCCCGACACTCCCCGCTCGAGGTAACAAGAAGATCTTACGAGCAGCATCTGAATTGAGTTGCTCGGTTGGATAAAACTCGCGTAGCAGCTCCTTTTTTAGAAGCTCAGGATTGTCCCGAGCGAACTCCGTCCATCCGCCACCCTTACCGCGCTCCAACATATGTTGCTGAATGAGCGCAACGTACGCCACGGTGATCGTCTCGTGGTACCGATCCGGCTTTCCCAGGTGCGTGGCGTCCCTTCGGATCGAGCTCCGAACTCGCTCGAGTGCAGCGACAAAATCTCCCTGTCGTAGATACAGATACGCGGCGCGCACGTGGGCGGCATGTCCAAACTCTTGCTCCGGCATTTCACAGCACTCCAGGGCGCGCAGAAAGTCTTCATCGTTCATGACTTCTCCCTCAGTCGATGACTAGCTCTTGCATCAAGGTCTAAGCCGTAGATGCCCTTCAGTTCACTTATCTTCCGCCGAGTCTCGCCTGTGAAGGGAGCTTTTCCCTCAAAGGAATGCAGGACAATGCCTTCGAGTAAGTCGCCGAGGGTCATATCCTTGTACTCCGCTAGGCGGCTTGAGGACCTTCATTAGGCGGCGCTCTATGCGCACCCCCGTTTGCACGCGCTCGATCTCAAAGCTTTTCGGCAGTCTGATCGCTTAATGTTTTCCATGCTGTTGGTACCAAGGTACCAGAGTACCGGCGAATTTGCAAAATGGATAAGCACTTGGGTGTTCAGTGCGAAAAAGGCACGGCGCGTAGGTTGTACACTGCCAGGAAGCGGGCGTTCACGAACGGCAGTTCAGGGTCACACCGGGCGTTGTTCGTTAGTCGGGGTCCGACGGCTCATGTAAGACCGCTATCGGGCCGCACAATCGCTCGTCGGATGGCGGTGAAGACGGCGGCGCCGTTAGACTCTGGTTCGGGGAAAGCATTTAATACATCTTGCGAATCCTCGAGGCCTACGAAGATGAAGTAGCGGGCGCCGGGTACTTTGACGGTTTGGCCTTGGCGTACCATCAGCGGTCGGCCTTCGCCAACATCAAGTGTGTATGCCCTGATTTGGATGACACCTCAGTGGGACGTCGGCAGCGAGCACTGATACTTTGGCGTACCAACATACCTCACTTGTCGAACCGACTTGCGTTCCTGTACGGCGCTGCGGGGGTACAAAAAAGGACAATGAGTCCAGTTGAAACCACGCTTGAACTTGCGGCCTCTCGCACCCTGGCCGGCCATCCGCGCGGTCTTTTCTACCTAGCCTTCACGGAAGCCTGGGAGCGCTTCTCCTTCTACGGGATGATGGGGCTCCTCGCGCTCTACATGGTCGATCAGCTCTTGCTGCCCGAACACGCGGTTCACGTGGCCGGCCTTGCAG
>Ga0302325_10025034_pt1 | contig 12404 bp, 13 predicted proteins | sample Palsa_T0_2_FD_201948 | JGI IMG/M metagenome (GOLD analysis project Ga0302325, IMG submission 201948) | Peat permafrost microbial communities from Stordalen Mire near Abisko, Sweden - Palsa_T0_2 | ecosystem: Environmental > Terrestrial > Soil > Palsa > Peat permafrost | place: Sweden: Abisko...
AACGACATCCGGGTGAGGCGGGCGCAGCTCAAGAAGGACCTGAAATCGGGTGACGTGTCGATCGAGCAGATCCTGCGCGAGCCGCCGGAGTTCGTCTCGACCGCGAAGGTGTTCGACATGCTGCTGGCCGTCCCGAAGTTCGGCCGCGTCAAGGCCGCCCGGATGCTCAACCAGTGTCGCATCAGCCAGTCGAAGACCGTCGGCGGCCTCTCGGATCGCCAGCGCCAAGAACTGATTGCCCTCTTCAACCGGTAGGAGCCCGGTCTTCGTCCTGACCGGCCCCTCGGGCGCCGGGAAGGGGACGATGGTGAAGATGCTGCTCGTCCGGGTTCCACGGCTCCGGCTCGCGGTCTCGGCGACGACCCGGCCGCGGCGCCCGACCGAGGTCGACGGCGTCGACTACTGGTTCATCTCCGACGAGGCCTTCGACCGCCACCTCGCGGCCGGCGAGTTCCTCGAGTACCACCTCTTCCCCTGGGGGCAGCGCTCGGGGACGCTGCGCAGCGAGCTCGAGCGGATCGCCGCGGACGGGGGGGTGGCGCTGCTCGAGCTCGAGCTGAACGGCTCGCTCGCGGTCGCGAGCCAGATGCCCGGCGCGACCACGATCTTCGTCGATGCGCCGCTGGCCGAGCTCGAGCGGCGGCTGCGCGCGCGTGCGACCGAGAGCGCCGGCCAGATCGACGAACGCATCGCGCTGGCCGCCGAGCAGCGAAAGCTCGCGCGCCTCTTCGACCACGTGGTCGAAAACGACGACCGCGAGCGGGCCGCGGCCGAGTGCACCGCGATCGTCGTGCGCGAGCTCGGCCTGCCGAGCAGCTAGCATGGCCCACCTATGATTCATCCACGCATCGATCAGCTGCTCGACCAGGTCGACTCGCGCTACGCGCTCGTCATCGTGGCCGCCAAGCGCGCGCGACAGATCAACAACTACCACCACCAGCTCGGCGAGGGTACCTTCGACGAGTTCGCCCCTCCGCTCATCCGCTCGCGCTCGAAGAACTATCTCACGATGTCGCTCGAGGAGATCGCCGAGGGCAAGATCCGCTACGACTACCGCCGCACGGGCGCCTAACCGCTCCGACGCGGAGCCCGTTGCCGCACGGGCCCCACGTGAGGCCCGCGGCGCGCAGCCGTCGGCCGCGATCCGGCAAGGCGCGGCGTGCCTCGCCTGGCGCCCGCTCGCGCCCCGGCGGGCTCGCGGCCGCGCCGGAGGGAAGGCACACTTAGGCGCGTGAGCCGTATCCTCGTCGGTGTGAGCGGCGGCATCGCCGCCTACAAAGCGTGTGAGCTCGTCCGGCTTCTCGTCCGGGAGGGCCACGAGGTCTACCCGCTCCCGACCCCGGCCGCCCAGCGCTTCGTCTCGGCCGCCACCTTCGCGGCGCTCGCGCGCAGGAGCCCGGAGCCGGATCTCTACGCTCATCTGACCGCGGCCGATCTGCTTCTCGTCGCCCCCTGCACCGCGAACACGCTCGCGAAGCTCGCTCACGGGATCGCCGACAACCTCCTCACCGAGGCGGCGCTCGCCCACCGCGGCCCGGTGCTGCTCGCGCCGGCGATGAACCCGCGCATGTGGTCGCACCCCGCGACGCGCCGTAACAGCGAGCTGCTCGTCGGGCGCGGCGTCGAGCTCGTCGGTCCCGACGAGGGGGAGACCGCCGAGGGCGAGTGGGGCGTCGGGCGCATGGCCGAGCCGGCCGAGATCGCCGCCCGCGCACGGCGGCTCCTCGCGCCGGGGAGCCTCGCGGGCAGGCGCGTCCTCGTCACCGCCGGGGGGACGCGCGAGCCGCTCGACGCGGCGCGCTTCATCGGCAACCGCTCCTCGGGGCGGATGGGCGTGGCGCTCGCAGCCGAGGCGCGGCGGCGGGGGGCCGAGGTCTGGCTGCTCGCGGCGAACCTCGCCGTCGAGGCCCCGGCGGGCGTCGAGACCGTCTCGACGCCGAGCGCGCAGGAGATGCTCGAGGCGGCGCTCGCCCTGGAGGGGGTCGACGTGGCGCTGCTCGCGGCCGCCGTCGGCGACTACCGCCCGCTCGCGAGCGCCCCCGGCAAGCGCGCGAAGAGCAGCGGGCCCTGGACGCTCGAGCTCTCCCCGACCGCCGACATCGCCGCCGCGCTCGGCGCCCGCAAGCGCGCGGGTGAGCTGCTCGTGCTGTTCGGCGCCGATCTCGGCGCCGAGGGGCTCGAGCGCAAGCAGCGCATGCTCGAGGCGAAGAACGCCGATCTCGTCGTCTTCAACGACATCGCCCGCGCGGACATCGCCTTCGAGTCCGAGGACAACGAGGTGGTGCTGCTCTCCCGTGCCGGGCGCCGCCCGCTCGCGAAGGCCTCCAAGCGCGCGATCGCGGCGGGCATCCTCGACGAGGTCGAGCGTCTGGCTGACCGGTGAGCGAGGCCTACGACCTCTACCAGGAGGGGCGGCGCCGCCTGCGCCGCGGGATGAGCGCGCAGGCCACGGTCCCGCTCGAGAAGGCAAAGCGGCTCGAGCCGGCCAAGGCCTCGATCCGCGAGGCGCTCGGCATCGCCTACTTCCGCATCCGGCGCTTCGCCGAGGCGGAGGCCGAGTTCCGGGTGCTGCTCGAGCTCAGCCCCACCGATGACTACGGCCATTACGCCCTCGGTCGCGCGCTCGAGCAGCAGGGCCGCGAGGCCGAGGCGAAGACGCACTACCGGCTCGCGCACTCGCTCGATCCCGCGAGCCCGCGCTACGCGCGCCACGCCTCCGGCGCTCCCTAGCGGCGGGATCGCATCCGACCGAGGTTTGCTACCCTTCCGACACCACATTTCGGGCAAGTCGAAATGGGCGCCTCGCGCCCATTTTTTGTGATGGTGACGGTCCACGACAAGGAGAGAGAGCTGTACCGCGAAATATCCCGCTCGGTGTCGCAGGGGCTTCCGGGGGTCGAGGTGCTCGCAGTCGAGCTCACCGGCCGGGAGCGCTTCTGCGTCTACGTCGACGCCCCGGGCGGGGTGGACCACGCGCTCTGCACGCGGGTCAGCGGCCTTCTGCGTCCCTACCTCGAGAGCTACTCGGTGGAGGTCTCCTCGCCCGGGAGCGAGCGTCCGCTGCGCACGCGGGCGCACTTCGAGCGGGCGGTCGGCCGCAGCGTCCGCCTGAAGACGCGGACGGGACGCAGCGTCGGCGAGGTGCGGGCGGCCGGTGAGCGGCACTTCACGCTCGCACACCCGACCGGGGAACCGGTCGACATACCGTACGAGGCAATCGTGCGGGCCAATCTGATCGACGAAGGGTAGGTGTGCGATGAGCCAGGAGATCGTCGAGGCTGTGCGGGAGATCGAGCGGGAGAAGGGAATCGAGTCGGGAACGCTCGTCTCGGCCCTCGAGGACGCGCTGCTCGCGGCGTACAAGAAGACGCCGGGTGCCTCGCGGCACGCCGCGGTCGAGCTCGACGACGCGGGGGACTTCCGCGTCTTTGCGATCGAGTTGCCCGAGGACCTCGAGAAGCGCCTGCTCGAGGAGGCGCGCGAGCACGCCCTCGACGAGCTCGAGCGCATCGAGGAGGAGACGGGGGAGAAGAACCACACGCTCGTCTCCGACGACGACCTCGACGTCGACTGGTCGCAGGTGCCCGAGGAGCTCATGCAGCGCGAGGACGTGACGCCGGACAACTTCGGCCGCATCGCCGCGCAGACGGCCAAGCAGGTGATCCTGCAGCGGATCCGGGAGGCCGAGCGCGAGATGATGTACGACGAGTACATCGACCGCGTGAGCGAGGTCGTCACCGGGATCGTCCAGCAGGCGGGCGACCGCAACAACGTCCTCGTCGACCTCGGCAAGGTCGAGGCGCTCCTGCCCCGGTCCGAGCAGGTCGACGGCGAGCGCTACGAGCAGGGCTCGCGGATCAAGGCGGTCATCACCGAGGTGCGCACCGGCACGAAGGGGCCGCAGGTCATCCTCTCCCGCCGCGACCCGGAGCTGATCAAGACCCTGTTCGAGCTCGAGGTGCCCGAGATCGCCGACGGCCTGGTCGAGATCCGCGGCGTCGCGCGTGAGCCCGGCTACCGCTCGAAGATCGCGGTCGAGTCGCATGCGCCCGGCGTCGACCCGGTCGGGGCCTGCGTCGGTCCGCGCGGCTCGCGCGTGCGCATGGTCGTCTCCGAGCTGCGCGGCGAGAAGATCGACATCATCCCCTGGAACCAGGAGCCGGCCCGCTTCGTCGCCAAGGCGCTCTCGCCCGCGCGGGTGCGCGAGGTCTACCTCGACGACGCGGGCAAGGAGGCGACCGTGGTCGTCCCCGACGATCAGCTCGCGCTCGCGATCGGCAAGGAGGGCATGAACGCACGCCTCGCCCACCGGCTCACGGGCTGGAAGATCGACATCGTCAGCGACACGGAGTTCGCCCAGCAGGAGGCCGAGGCGGCCTTCGGCGGCGACGGCGGCGAGGAGGGCGACTTCTCCGGGCGCTGCAGTGCGGTGCTCTCGAACGGCAAGCGCTGCCCGAATGCGGCGCTGCCGAGCTCGCGCTACTGCGGCGTGCCCGCCCACCAGGAGCTCGCGCTGCACGAGCCCGACGACGAGGTGAACCCGATCGTCGATGAGGCCGAGCCCGAGCTCGAGGCGCTCGCCGACACCGCCGAGCCCGACTCCGTCACCGAGGACGCCGCCGAGTTCGGCGATCCCGCGCCCGAGGTGTTCCCCTCTGGCCCCGGCGACGCGCCCGTGGCCGGGGAGGACGCGACGCTCCTGAGCGGAGCCGAGCCGCCGCGCAGGGTCGTGGACGACCCCGACGACGGCATCCCCATCGTGCACCTGCACGCCGACCCGCCCGAGGGAGCTGAGCGCGACGGCTAGCCCGATCAGGACCTGCGCCGGATGCGGCGTCAAGGCGCCCCAGGCGCTGCTGCTGCGCTTCCACGCGGAGGGCGACGAGCTCGCGCCCGGCGGCGGGGAGGGGAGGGGCGTCTACACCTGCCGCCGGCTCCCCTGCTTCGAGCGGGCCCGCGCCCACCGTTCCTTCAGCCGCAGCCTGCGCCGGAGCGTCCATGTCGGCACGGGCCTCCAGCGCCTCTACACTTGAGACATGCCCGGCGGTAGACCGATCAGACCAAGAGGAGGCGGCGGCCCCGGAAACCGGCGTCGCCGCGTCGTCATCGAGGGCGGCACCGGCCGCCCCGGTGCCGGCCAGCGCCACCGTCCGGGCGACCGGCCGATCGAGCGCGGCCCGAAGACCCCGCGCGACGTCACCCCGCCAAGCGGCCCGGTGACCGTCGAGTCGGGCGTCACGCTGCGCGACTTCTCCCAGGCGCTCGGCGTGCCGATGGGCCAGATCATCAAGCTGCTCATGGAGATGAACTCCATGAAGACGGCGACGCAGACGCTCACCGACGACGAGGTCGAGCTGATCGCCGCCTCGCTCGAGCGCGAGGTGACGATCAAGCACGCCGGCGAGGAGGAGGGCGAGCCCGAGAGCTTCGACGACAGCGAGGAATCCCTCGAGCCGCGCCCGCCCGTCGTCACCATCATGGGCCACGTCGACCACGGCAAGACGACGCTCCTGGACGCGATCCGCAAGACCGCGGTCGTCGCCACGGAGGCCGGCGGCATCACCCAGCACATCGGCGCCTACCAGACCGAGATCGACGGGCGCCGGATCACGTTCCTCGACACCCCCGGCCACGAGGCGTTCACGGCGATGCGCGCCCGCGGCGCGAAGGTCACAGACATCGCGGTGCTCGTCGTCGCCGCCGACGACTCGGTCATGCCCCAGACACTCGAGTCGATCTCGCACGCCCGCGCCGCCAACGTCCCGATCGTGGTCGCGGTCAACAAGATCGACCTGCCCGACGCGAACCCCGACCGCGTGCTCTCCGACCTCGCCGCGCAGGGCCTCAACCCCGAGGAGTGGGGGGGAACGACCCAGGTGGCCAAGGTCTCCGCCCGGCTCGGCGAGCACCTCGACGAGCTGCTCGAGAAGATCCTGCTCGTCGCCGACCTCGAGCTCGTGCTGACCGCCAACCCGGACGCCCAGGCCTCGGGCCCGATCATCGAGTCGCGCCTGGACATCGGCCGCGGCCCCGTGACCACGATGCTCGTCCAGCGCGGGACGCTCAAGGTCGGCGATGCGATCGTCGCCGGTGACGCCTGGGGTCGCGTGCGGGCGCTCTACGACTACCGCGGTGAGCGCATCGAGGCCGCCAAGCCGGGCGATCCGGTCGAGATCCTCGGCTTCGACAAGCCGCCGCCGGCGGGGGAGCTCGGCCGCGTGGTCGACAACGACCGCCGCGCCCGCGACCTCGCCCAGCAGCGGGGCGAGCGCCTGCGCCGCGAGTCGCTCGCCAAGCAGGCGGGGAAGGGCGTCTCGCTCGAGAAGCTCTTCGAGCAGCTCCAGGCGGGCGGGGTCGCCGATCTCAACATCGTGCTCAAGGGCGACGTCCAGGGATCGGTCGAGGCGATCGTCGGCGAGCTCGCGAAGATCGACCACCCCGAGGTGCGCGTCAACGTCATCCACACCGGCGTCGGCGGGATCACCGAGAACGACGTGAACCTCGCGGCCGCCTCCAACGCGATGGTGGTCGGGTTCAACGTCCGGCCCTCGACCGAGGCCCGCCAGCTCGCGGAGCGCCAGGGGATCGAGATCCGCCAGTACCGGGTCATCTACGAGCTCACCCAGCAGATCGAGCAGGCGCTCGTCGGCATGCTCTCGCCCGTCGCGACCGAGGCCGTGATCGGCGAGGTCGAGGTGCGCGCGCTCTTCAAGGTCTCGCGCCTGGGGACGATCGCCGGCTGCATGGTGACAAGCGGCGTCGTGCGCCGCAACTCCCGCGTGCGCATCTTCCGTGACGGCGCCCGCATCCACGAGACGACCGTCGCACAGCTGCGCCGCTTCAAGGATGACGCGCGCGAGGTCAGCGAGGGGTTCGAGTGCGGGATCCTGCTCGAGGGCTTCAACGATCTGCGCGAGGGCGACATCTTCGAGGTCTACGAGACGCGCGAGGTCGAGCGCACCTCGCTCGACGACCCCGCCGGCCCGAGCGACTGACGGCGCGCCGCGGCGAGCGCGGAGGACCGGGTCGCGCCTCCCGATCACGCGGCCGCCGGCGTCTGCGGGTTCGCCCACGGGGCGCGCGATCGCCGGCGCGAGCTCCATCGGCCAGGCGACAATGGGTGCGTGCCCGCCGGCTATGTCGCGATCCTCGCCGTCGAGCTCCACTTCCCGGAGGCCTCGTCGCTCAAGGGCAAGCGCCGGCACGTGCTCTCGGCCAAGGCGCAGCTGCAGCGCCGCTTCGGGGCCTCGGTCGCCGAGGTCGACCACCACGAGCTCTGGCAGCGCTGCGCGCTGACGGCGGCGTTCGTCGCCCGCGCCGAGCAGGCGGCGCGCGGCCTCGCCCAGCGCGCCGAGGAGTGGCTCGCAGGCCAGGAGTGGGTGCTCGTGCGCGCCGAGCTGGTGCTGATCGCTCCCGACGACGAGCACTGAGACGAGCACTGAGACGAGCACTGAGACGAGCACTGAGACGAGCACTGAATGTCATGAAGGCGGCGCGCCGGCCGCCGCTACAGTCCCTCCGTGCCGGCGGGGGTCGCGATCACGGTCGAGGGACTCGTCAAACGCTTCGGCTCGGTGCTCGCGCTCGACGGTCTCGACCTCGAGGTGGAGGAGGGTGTCGTCTTCGGGCTGCTCGGGCCGAACGGGGCCGGGAAGACGACGGCGATCCGGATCCTCGCGACGGTGCTCGCGCCCGACGGCGGCCGTGCGGAGGTGCTCGGCCACGACGTCGTGGCCGAGGCCAGGGTGGTGCGGAGGCTGATCGGCCTCGCCGGCCAGTACGCGGCCGTCGACGGCAACCTGACCGGGCGCGAGAACCTGCGCCTGATCGGCCGGCTCGTCCACCTTCCCCGGCAGGAGGTCGCCGCCCGCTCCGCCGACCTGCTCGCGCGCTTCGAGCTCACGGACGCCGCCGACCGTTCGGTGCGCACCTACTCGGGCGGCATGCGCCGGCGCATCGATCTCGCCGCCGCGCTCGTCAACCGGCCGGCGGTGCTCTTCCTCGACGAGCCGACGACCGGCCTCGATCCCCACAGCCGCAACGGCGTCTGGGAGATGATCGCCGAGCTCGTGGGGGACGGCACCACCGTCGTGCTCACGACGCAGTACCTCGAGGAGGCCGACCGGCTCGCCTCGCGCGTCGCGGTCGTCGACGGCGGCCGCGTGATCGCCAACGACACGCCGGCCGCGCTCAAGCTCCGTCTGGGGGCGACGGTGATCGAGCTCGGCCTCCCCGACCTCGAGCTCGCCCGCCGCGCCCAGGGGGTCGTGGCCGCCGCCGGGGGCGGCTCGCCCGAGCTCGAGGGGGCCTCGCTGCGCTTCACGAGCGCCGAGGGCGCCGGCATGCTGATCGAGACGCTGCGGGCGCTCGAGCGCGACGGCATCGTCCCGACCGCACTGACGGTGCGCGAGCCGAGCCTCGACGACGTCTTCCTCGCGCTCACCGGCCGCCGCGCCGAGGGGGCCGCGGCGGAGCCGGTGCTGGCGGCGCCGGCGGAGGGAGCGCTCTGAGCCGCGCGGCCCGGGCGCTGCCCGCGCCCGCCGCGCGCGGCGGGCCGCTGCTCTCGGGTGCCTCCGACGCGCTCGCGATCGCCTGGCGCGGCCTCATCACCTACCGGCGCGTCCCCCAGCTGCTCGTCTTCTCGACCATCCAGCCGGTCGTCTTCGTGCTCATGTTCCGCTATGTCTTCGGCGGCGCGATCCACGTGCCGGGGGTCAACTACGTCGACTACCTGATGCCCGGGATCTTCGTCCAGACCTCGGTGTTCGGCGCGATCGGCACCGCGATCGGGCTCGCCGCGGACGTCAAGAGCGGCCTGCTCGAGCGCTTCCTGTCGCTCCCGACGGCCCGCTCGGCCGTGCTCATGGGCCGCACGATCGCCGACCTCGGCCGCAACGTCTTCGTGGTCGCGCTCATGAGCGGCGTCGGCTTCCTGGTCGGCTTCCGCGTCGAGTCGAACGCGCTCGCGTTCCTCGCCGCGCTGCTGCTCGTGCTCGCCTTCGGCTACGCGCTCTCCTGGATCTTCGCCACGATCGGGCTCGTGCTCGGTGATCCCGAGTCGGCGCAGGCCGCGGCCTTTCCGATCATGGCGCCGCTCGTCTTCGCCTCCTCGGCGTTCGTCCCCGTCGCGACGATGCCCGGCTGGCTGCAGCCCTTCGCCGCCCACCAGCCCGTCTCGGTCACCGCGTCGGCCGCGCGCGCGCTCATCCTCGGGACGCCCTCGGGCTCCTACCTGCTCCAGTCGCTCGCCTGGATCGCGGGGATCCTGGTCGTCTTCATCCCGACCGCGGTCTGGCGCTACCGCCGCGTCCTCTGAGCCCGCTCCGGCGCGCCGTCCCGGCCTGCTGCCCCGCACCTCGGCGACACGGGGCGGCGGCCCGGCGGCGGAGAACGGCGGCGCGGCCGGCGCCAGCGCCTCCGGGGCGACTACCCTGCCACGGGGCATGCCCGGACGCGAGGGAGGCGCGCATGCGAAGTGAGCCTGGGGGGCTGAGATGAGCGAGCGGATGCGCCGCGTCAACCGGTCGGTGCGCGCCGTCGTCGCCCAGGGCATCGGTGAGCTCAAGGACCCGCGCATCGGCATCCTCACCGTCACCGGCGTCTCGGTCTCGCCCGACCTCCACGACGCGCGCGTCTACGTCTCGGTGTTCGGGAACCCCCGGCGCCAGCGGGCCGCGCTCGACGCGCTCGACTCGGCGCGGGGCGTGCTGCAGCTGCGGCTCGCGCGGGAGCTCAGCCTGAAGCGGACACCGCGGCTCGCCTTCGAATACGATCCGACCGTCGAGCACGGCGTACGCATGACGAAACTGATCGACGAGCTCGCCCCGGAAGGACCCGCGGATGACACAGGAGGAGACAGGGACGTCGAGTGACTTCGGCGCGGTGATCGCGGCGCTGCGTGCCCACGACCGCTTCCTGGTGGCGACGCACGAGAGCCCCGACGGGGACGCGCTCGGCTCGATGCTCGCCTCCGCGCTCGGCCTCCGCTCGCTCGGCAAGGACGTGCTCATGTACCTCGGCGGCGAGCTGCCCTTCCCGAGCGAGTACGTCTTCCTGCCCCTCGGCGAGGTGCTGCGCTCGCCTCCGGCGGACACCGAGACGCGCGTCCTGCTCGCGCTCGACTGCGCCAACGAACGCCGGCTCGGCCCCGATCCCTCGATCCTCGCCCGCGCCGCACTCGTCCTCGACGTCGACCACCACCACGACAACTCCCGCTTCGGAGCCGTGAACCTCGTCATCGCCGACGCTTCCTCGACCGCCGAGATCGTCGACGGGCTGCTCGTCGCGCTCGGGGTGGAGCTGAGCGCGGAGATCGCCCAGGCGCTCTACGTCGGCCTCGTCACCGACACCGGCCGCTTCCAGTACTCCAACACGACGCCGAAGGCGTTGCGGCTCGCCGCCCGGCTCGCCGAGGCGGGCGCCGACGTCAACGGTATCTTCAGGCACGTCTACGAGACGGTCGAGTTCCCCAAGCTCAAGCTGCTCGCCCGCGCGCTCGAGCGCGCCGAGCTCCACGCCGACGGACGCCTGCTCGTCTCCCACCTGCTGCGCTCGGATTTCGCCGCCGTCGGCGCCGAGGAGCCCTACGCCGACGGCATCATCGATATCCTCCGCCAGACCGAGGGCACCGAGGTCGTCGCGCTGATGCGCGAGCCGATCACCGCCGACGGGCCGACCCGCCGCGTCTCGCTGCGCTCCTCGAATGCGGCGATCGACGTCTCCGCGATCGCGCGCGAGCAGGGAGGGGGCGGCCACCGCCAGGCGGCCGGGTTCTCGAGCGAGCAGTCGTTCGCGGCGATCACGGACTTCATCCGCGGCGCCTTCGCCGCCCAGGCCGAGCCGGGGCCGGACGGTGCCGCCGCGGTCGCCTAGCCCGGTCGGCGTCATGCTCCTCGACAAGCCGCCCGGCCCCACGTCGTTCGCGCTCGTCGCCGCCGTCCGCCGCCGCACGCGGGCGCGCACGGGCCACGCCGGCACGCTCGATCCCTTCGCGAGCGGGCTGCTCATCGTCATGTCAGGCCTCGCGACGAGGCTCGCGCCCTGCCTCGTCGGTCTCGACAAGCGCTACCGCACCGAGATCGACCTGCGCGCGACGACGACGAGCGGCGACCGCGAGGGGCAGCTGCTGGAGCGGCATCCGCCCCCCTCGCTCGCCGAGCTCGAGGCGAGGCTCGCTCCGCTGCAGGGGGAGATCGAGCTGCCGCTTCCGGCCTTCTCGGCGGTCAAGATCGGCGGCGAACGCGCCTACAGCCTCGCGCGCAGGGGGATCGCGGTCGAGCTGCCGCTGCGGCGCTCGTCGGTCTACGCGCTCGAGCTGCTCGCCTACGCGGGCGGCGTCGCGAGCCTCGAGCTCCACGTCTCCTCGGGGACCTACGTGCGCGCGATCGCGGCGGCGCTCGGCGGTCACTGCGCCGCCCTGCGGCGCAGTGCGGTCGGCCCCTTCGGCGTGGCCGAGGCCGATCCCGAACGGCTCCTCTCCGCGGCAGCGATGCTGGCGCGCCTCCCCGCCGAGGCGCTCGCGCGCGTGCCCGCCCCCGTGCGCGCGCGCGTGCTCGCCTTCGAGGCGGCCGAGGCGGCAGGAGCGGCGCCTGCGTGAGGGTCGTCCACGCCCCCGGCGAGCTCGAGCGCCGCCCGCGGGCGGTCGCGGTCGGCACCTTCGACGGGCTCCACATCGGTCACCGCGCCGTCATCGGCGAGGTCGTCGCGGCCGGCCCGCTCGCCACGGTCGTCACCTTCCATCCCCACCCGCGCGAGGTGCTCGGCTACGAGGTCGAGCTCGTCGCGACGCTCGAGCGGCGGCTCGAGCTGCTCGCCGAGCTCGGCGTGGCCGAGACGCTCGTGGTCGAGTTCACCCCCGAGGTGGCCGCGCTCGAGGCCGGGGTCTTCGCCCGCTCCTACCTCGAGGCGATCGGCGCCGAGCTCGTCGTCGCCGCCGAGAGCTTCCGCTTCGGCGCCCGGCGCAGCGGCGACCTGGCGCTGCTCGAGCGGCTCGGCCTGCACACGCGTGTCGTCGCGCTCGTTCCCGGCGTCTCCTCCTCGCGGATCCGCCGGCTCATCGCCGCCGGGGACGTGCGCGGCGCCGCCGCCCTGCTCGGACGTCCGGTCGAGGTCGAGGGCACCGTCGTCTCGGGCGATGCCCGGGGCGGGACGCTCGGCTTCCCCACCGCGAACCTGCGCGCCGAGCGCTCGCTGCTCGTGCCCGGCTTCGGCATCTACGCGGGGCAGGCACGCGGACGGCGCGCCGCCGTCTCGATCGGGGTCAACCCCCACTACGGCGGCGACGAACGGCGGATCGAGGCCTTCCTGCTCGACTTCGAGGGCAACCTCTACGGTGAGCGGGTCGTCGTCGAGCTCTGGGAACGGCTGCGCGACGAGGCGGTGTTCGCGAGCGAGGCCGAGCTCGT
>Ga0302325_10025035_pt1 | contig 12404 bp, 8 predicted proteins | sample Palsa_T0_2_FD_201948 | JGI IMG/M metagenome (GOLD analysis project Ga0302325, IMG submission 201948) | Peat permafrost microbial communities from Stordalen Mire near Abisko, Sweden - Palsa_T0_2 | ecosystem: Environmental > Terrestrial > Soil > Palsa > Peat permafrost | place: Sweden: Abisko...
TGACCCGCTGGTGCTTGACATCGGCTGTGGGCCCGGGTCGCTAGGCGTACGGCTGCTCGAAAGGCTGCCACGGGCCACGGTCATCGGCATCGACGCCGACCCGGTGTCGCTGGCGCTTGGCCGGGCCGCCTACCGGGATGTGCCAGGACTGCGCCTCGCCGACCTGGACCTGCGCGTTCCCGGCTGGTCGGCTCGACTCGGCCTTGACCCGCGGACCTGCGCCGATGTGGCGGTGAGCACCACCGCCCTGCACTGGCTGCCCGAGCAGGAGTTGCGCGCCATGTATGCCGAGCTCGCCACCGTGCTCCGCCCCGGCGGCCTGCTGCTCGACGGCGACCACTTCATGCTCGACGCCACCAAGTCCCCGACCCTCGCCCGCCTTGACCTGGCGATGCGGCAGCGGGAGGACCGGCGGCGTTTCCCCGACGGGCACTCGGAGAGCTGGTCCGGCTGGTGGGAAGCGGTCGCCGCCGACCCGGTACTGTCCGGGCACGTGGCGGAACGTCAGCGCCGCCGGGTCGAGGCGGGCCATCACGGTACCGAGTCGAGCCAGCTCGCGACCCACGTCGGGGCGCTCAAGGCGGCCGGCTTCGCCGAGGTCGGAACCCTCTGGCAGCGCGGCGACAACCGCCTGCTCTGCGGCGTTCGGGGAAACTAACGGTCGGGCCAGGCTCGCCGATCCCCGGCAGGCCCGGCCCGAGAGTTCCGCGACCGCTGGTTAGCCGACGGTGAGCACGCCTGCCGCGAGGAAGCTCGCGACCGCGCCCTTGGCCAGCGGCTGGGCGTTGTTGGCGGTGTCGCACTGACCCTTGTGCTTGCCCGAGGTGGCCCGGCGAGCGTCGTCGGTGAAGGCCTGCACGTCGGTGTGCACCTCGGGGCCGAGGCAAAGCTGACGGTCCTCGCGCAGGACCACATCCCCTGCCGCGTCCCTGAGCCGGTTGAGTACCGTGCGCAGTCGGTTGGCGCTGGCGTCGGGATCCGCTTCCGGCCAGAGCGACTCCATGGCGCCTTCGGCGGTCAGGCGGCCGCCCGCGGTCGCGACAAGCTTGACCAGCTGCCGCCCCTGGCCCGGCGGCACATCTACGGCCTGGCCGCCACGGGTCATGCCGAATCCGCCAAGCAAGCTGACGGTGACAGGGAACGTCATGTTCGCCAGGCCAGTCGCCAGCGGATGGCCGGTCGCGGCCACCAGCCCGAGCAGGCTGGTGGCCGCCTGTCGTTCGGCGATTAGCGGGAGCCCGGGATGACCGAGCCTGGCCGCAAGCTCAAGCGCGTCGAGCGCGAGCGGTGTCACTGCCGGATCGCCGCGGCGCCTGGCGGCAAGCGCCCGGAGCAGCTGCACTCGCCATCGTTCCGTGGGCTCGCACCAGGGTGAGGCGGCTAGCGCAAGCAGCCTGCGCTCGGCCTCCTCAGGATCACCGCTGCGGGCCATGATCGTCGCCGTCGCGCGCTCGACCTCGAAGTCCTCGTGCTCAGATTGCTGCCTGGCCCGGTCCAGGTATTGCACGGCAAGCTCGCGGTAGCCCACCCGGTCGAGGAAGTCGGCGGCATCGGCGAGGAATTCGCCACCACAGCCGTCGAACCAGTCCGACCGGAAGGACTCCGCGGCGAGGATCGCCGCCAGCGTCCCGGGCCCGTCGCCCTGCTGCGAGAGTCCCCGTGCCCGTTCCCACGCGACATAGGCTCGCACCCGGACGTCACCGATGACCTGTGCGATTGCTTCGGCCTCGGCGAGGTTCGCGTCGGCTTCCTCGTACCGGCCTACCTGGTTCAGGATCTCGGCACGGAACGTAAGGATGACCGCACGCTGCTGCCTCCGGTCGGGGATTACCTGCAGGGACTCGTCCACGGCGGCGACCGCTTGGTCGAAAGCGCCCCGGTGCGCATGTACCCAGCAGCCGAGTATCGCGAGAGCGTAGGCCAGCCAGCTCCACAAGCCCTGGTTCCGGTAGCTGCGGGCGGCCATCATCAGCCGGTCGGCGGCGATCGCCAGGTGCTCGTCGTCCTTATACCGGGCGGCGGCGCGTCCCAGCGTCTCGATCAGCCTGGCCCTGGTCCGTTCCTCGGCGGGAGGCGTCTGCGCGAGCACTGCCACCGCCAGCGCCTCGCCAGCCTCGGGATGGTCGTCGCGCACTAGGTCGCGGGCCAGTTCCGCCTTGACCTCGCGGGCGAGCTGCGGATCGGACGGTGGCTCGCCGAGCGCATCGAGCACCCGATTCAACGCCTGCGCCCGGCGGTGTATCGCCGCCGGAGGCTCGCACTCGCGGGCAATATGCAGCAGGATCCGCGGATGCTCGTCAAGCACGGCAGGCGGCAGCCGGCCGGCAAGCTCGGTGAGTTCATCGAGTCCTAGGCGCTCGGCTTCCAGCGGGCTCATGGCGGCGAGCAGCGCCGCCGCGTCGCTCGCGCTGCCCGCGACGAGCAGCAGGCGGACGGCAAGATCGGGGCGACCTTCCTCGGCGTAGGCTGCCGCCGCAGCGGTCAGCACGCCGGTCGCGACGGGGGCACGCGCCACCAGCATGTGCTGCACCGGGCCGATGAGCTCGAACCAGCCGTCGTCGCTCTCCTGCAAGGGCAGCCCCGCCTGGCTGACGACCGCGAGCAGGTCGGCGATGCCAGTTGCGCGCGCCACTATCCGCTCGCGCAGCAGCGGAAGATGAGCCACCTGGATGACGGCCGACCGCACGGGCTCGGGTATGCCGCGCAGGATCTGCTCGACCAGCCCGGCAAGCACCTGCGTGCCGCCAGGCGGCGCGGCCATCGATGTCGCGTCGTTGCCCGCGGGCGCGGATCGGGTGGCTGCGTGGCCGCCATCGGACAGCGCGCCTGAGGCACCGCGGGCGCTGTCGGCAAGCAGCGGCTGGTCGGCGGACTTGGCCTGACTCGCCGCAAGCACCACCGCCGCGGTCCAGCCGCCGGTGGCCGCCCTGAGCCGCTCGGCCTCGGCCTCAGAGACCGCAAGACCGAAGCCTTGGCGGCATAGTGCGGCAACCTCGGGCGTGGTCATCGCGAGGTCGGCGGTACCGAGCCACACCGCGGCGCTGTCCCGGCGCAATGACGCGATGCCGAACGGGGCTTCGCGGCCGAGGAGCAGCAGTCGCTGGTCGGCTCCGAGCTGCCCGGCCAGGCGGGTAAGCAGTGCAAGCGCCTCCGGCTCGGCATTTTGCACCTCGTCGACCACGATCATGGCGCCGCTGCCCGCCAGCGCCTCTAGCATCGCATCAAGCACGCCAGCCGGCCCGGCTGGCGCTGCCCGATCCATCCGGGCGGCGAGGTCGGACAGCCCTACCCGGGCGGCTGCCGAGCGTAGCCGGTGCGGCAGCAAGGCGGCCGACACCCCGGCGGATTCCAGCGCGGTGGCGATCACCGGCACATCGAGGAACTCGGCTGACTCGGCGGCCAGGGCAGATTTGCCGTAACCGGCACCGCCGACGATCACGCTCGCGCTCGCGCCGAGCACGCGGCTGGTCAGCCGGGATCGTCTGAGGTGATAAGCGGATAGCTGACTCAATGTCCCTCGTGACGGTATCGTTCCTCATCACCTGAGCCGGATGGCACGACAAAGCCACGGCCGGGCGGCATGGCCAGTTTTGGCTGATGGGCGCCGCCGCACTTGCCATTATCGTGACACGCTGCCGTGACCGCTTTCTTTGTCACGTCTTGTACGGGGCCGAGGTCCAGATGTGCAGAAGCGTGAGGGCGCTCGCGACGGCTGCGATGTCCCCTCCACCTTCATCCGCGACACCAGCCCGTGGGTCTGCACGGTCAGCTGCGTAACGTGGGCCCTTCCGCAGCAGGCGGATCGGCGATGACCTCCGGCAGGCTGAGGCGGAATTTCACCCCCCGCCGCAGCGGGATTGCCTCGACGGTTCCGTCGTGCATGTCGGCGATCCTGCGCACGATCGCGAGCCCGAGGCCCGACGTTTGAGTTTGACGGTGCAGAGGCTGGAGCAGAAATGATTAGGGTGGAGGCGTGATCGAGGAGCTGATCGCCCGCATGGCGGCCCTGCTTGAGCCGCTGGAGGCTGCGGGCGACAAGCGGCGGTACTTCCACGCGACCTACCTGCGCACCACCATGGCGGTGGCGGGGGAAATCGGGCGCGGCGGATTCGCCGACGCCGAGTGGGTCGAGCGGTGGGACATCGTTTTCGCTGACCTGTACCTGGACGCTCTGGAAGGGGACATGGCGGGCCGGAGGCCGCCGCGACCCTGGGAAATCGCGTTCTGCGCTCCGGTCGGCCTGCCTCCGCTCCGGCACGTGCTGCTCGGCATGAACGCGCACATCAACTATGACCTGCCGCAGGCCCTGGTGGCGGTGATCAGCGACGAGCAGTTCGACGACGCGGCGCTGCTCGCCCGCCGGGGGGCCGACCACCGGGCGATCGATGAGGTGCTCGCCTCCCGGGTCGCGGCCGAGGATGACGAGCTGACCAGGCTGTCCGGGCCTGCCCCCTTGCTTGACCGGCTGCTGCGGCCGGTCAGTCGGCTGGGCACCCGACGCTTCCTGCGCGAGGCGCGGGAGAAGGTGTGGGCCAACGCGGCCGTCCTGAGCCGGGCGCGCAGGCAGGGCTCGGACGCTTACGCGGCCGTCCTGGCCCAGCTGGAGGAGCTCAGCGCGGCCAAGGTCGCGGCGCTGCAAGCCCCCGGGCAGGTCCTGCTCAAGCTGGCCGCCACCGGATTCGGCGTCAGGCTGCCCTTCCAGGTATGAGCTCTCCAGGATGAGCGGGGCGCACGGCCCCCCGCAGCCGCGACGCCGGGAGCACATAGCCAGCCTGGCTGCCAGGGAAGATAGACGTCGTCCACGTGCTGGTCCCGATCGTGGCCCGCACCCGCGCGCCTGGTCTCACCGATTCTTGCCCGTTGGGCCGCTTGTCTCACGGCAGTTTGCCCGGTTGCCTGTCCGTCCCGGAGCGTGTCATGGTGGCGGGGTGCCGGTCCTGGATAGCTGGCGTTCGATTGCGGTCAGGTTGTACTGGCCTGTCTTGAGGCCGTGATCGAGTTCCCAGGCGGCCATGTCGAGGCGGAACGCGTGGTAGACGGGCTTGATGGCCGCTTCTTCCAGCGCGCTGAGGGGCCAGCCGCTGCGGGCCAGTTCACCGCGGTAGGCCTCAGCGGCCTCCGGGGCGTGCCAGGTGCGCGCGATGGCCAGCTCGTAGGGCCGTGAGTCCTGGCGGGTGAGCCCGAAGTCGATGACGCCGGCGAGCCGGCCGTGCCGGTAGTGCACGTTCTGCTCGGCGAAGTCGCCGTGGATGACGGTGACCGGCAGCTCGGCTGCGCCGATGGCGACCAGCGCGGCCCGCGTCCGCACGGCCGCAGCCTGCGCCCAGGAGCCGAGCCTGGGGCTGACGGCCGCCAGCTGCCGCACGCACTCCGGCCAGTCGATGCCGGAATTGGCGGTGACGGCGCTGTGCTGGGGACGCCAGCCCGGGCGCTGCCCGATCCGCTGGCCGAGGTCACGCAGCGCCAGGTCAAGCCGGGCCATGTCACGGCCCCGCCTGCGCCGCTGGGCGCGGCTGTCACGGACGGCTGGCCTGCCGGGGACGTAGCGGGTCAGGCAGTACCACAGCCCGTCATGGCGCACCGGCTCGCCGAGCGGATGCGGGACAACCCACCCGTCGGCCGCGAGGTGGTCAAGGACCGCGTGCTCGTACGCCAGGTCCTCCGGGTCGGCTCCCGGGTGGTAGCGCCGCAGCACGGCACGCTGCCCGCCGGGCATCTCGATCAGCCAGTTTCCGTTGCCCAGCGGTACGTCCTTCAGCACGGCGATCCTGCCCGGCCGCACGGCCAGCACGTTAAGCACGCTGGCCGGGGCGCCTGTCAGCACCGGGGCCGCCTGGCCCGCGGTCTCCCGCATCCAGCGGTGCCTCAGTCCCACCATCAGGATTATGGCCCCGGCCGGGGCCTGACGTGAGGTACCGCGCGGTCAGCCGGGGTCGCTGGCGCCTTCGAAGCTGGCTGCCGCCATCGTGCCTGAGTCGCCGCGCAGGCCGAAGGTGAAGTGGTACTGGGCCAGGACCGCGGGATTGGTCAGGTCAAGCAGCGGTGCCACCGTGGTGGACTGCAGCTCCTGCCACGCGCCGGTGCCGCCGGGCTCGACCCAGGAGGTGATCGTGTTGCCGGACAGCTCGAGGGCGAACTGGTCGCCCGCGTTCATCGTGACGTTGGCGCAGCAGTACGACTGGAAGCCGGCCGGCTCGAGCACCCCGTTCTGGACCAGGTCGAAGCCGGAGGTATGGGAGACGTTGTTGTACCAGGCCATCACGTAGTCCGTGGCGTCCTTGGCCAGCCCGACGAACACGCTGTCCTGGCTCTTGGCATCGCCGAGGAACTTCGCCGGGTCCACGACCGCGACCGATTGGTCCGACGTCGGCGCGGTCCCGCTCGCCAGCATGCCGAACCACGGCTGGCCCGCGCCGGCCTGGGCTTGCCCGCCGCCGACGGTCCAGGTCGGCTCGATCTCCCCGGTTGAGGTGGTCACCCCCGGCTGAACCTGGGTGTAGTCCGGCAGGTCGTCGCTCGTGAAGTGGTCGTTGACCCCCACGTCGGTGAACGGGGCGAGCGAGAACGCGACCCGGGCCCGCGCCTCCGCCTGGGTCTGTAGTTGCTCAGCGGCCGAGCCGGCACCGAAGTCGGCGTAGGCCCACATCGCATACGAGCTACCGGCCTGTGCGTCCGCCGATGGCGTCACCGTCCAGGTCAGGTTCGCCGTGGCGCCCGGCCGCACCGGCACGCCAGCCCCTGGCATGCCGGTGCCGGGAGACGCGGTCCAGCCCGCGGGCAGGTCAAGGCTGACGGACCGCAGCGTCTCCGGCCGGCTTGTGGCGTTGGTGAAGGCCGCCGTCACCGCGGTCGGCTGGCCGACCGTGACCGACAGCGACTGCCCGGCCGGAGGCCCGAGGGCCAGCCGCGCGGCCGTGCTTGACCAGGATCCGGCCTCCAGTTCGGTCACGCCAACGTAGGCCCCTGGCGGATTGGTGAGCACCAGCCGGACCTGGCTGGTGGTGACCGGAGGAAACACCACCCGGTTCAGGTCGTTGCATGCCGGTGTGGTCGGGGATCTGCTCTGCCCGGGGATATCGGCCCAGGCCGAACCCGTCCAGTACTGGACCTGGTAACCGGTCGTGTCCTGTATCCCGCCGCCGTCGCAGTAGGAGTAATACCGGACCTCGTCGATCGGGATGGCGGCCCCCAGGTCCACGGCCAGGCTGTCGGCTGCGTTCGGTGATTCGTAGTTGGTCCAGCGGGTGTCCACCTCGGGGATCTCGTCGTACCAGACCTTGCCGTCGACCGCGTTCCACACGCTGTCGCCCTGCCAGGTGTCGGAGGCCGAGGGCAGCGGGTACCCGCTGCCGGTCGTGTTCACCGTGTCGTCAACGAACATGCTGTCCGGCTGCTGGACGGCGGCGGTGCCAGTGCCAGTGCCAGTGCCAGTGGCCGGGATCGTGATCGTCAGATCGCGCACGTCCGGCGCCCACGCCACCTGCCGCCCGTCCACATACACGTGGAACCCGGGTCCCTGGTGGTAGCGGTCGCCGGTCTGGTCGTACATCAGCGTCACGTTGTGCCCGTGATAGGGCACGTTCTCCAGGACGAAATAGCTCCACGAGGCCGGCACGAGCGGCTTGATCACCAGCGTGTTGCCCGATTGCGGGCGAAGCCCCATCAGGCCGGAGATCACCAGGTCGTTGAACGTGGAGTGGTTGTAGTCCTCGCTGTGGTCGGACGCGTCGTAGATCCAGGTGGGGCTGCTCGGGTCGTGCGCCTCGGCGACGTAGGGAGAGCCGTTCTTCATCTGGGTGGCGGCGTAGTCATCAAGCAGCGTGTCGTAGTCGGCCGCGGTGACGTAATCCTGCGCCGGGTAGTCGTCGAGCAGGTTAGCAAGACCGGTCAGCGTCTGCGACGTGGCGTACGGCCAGCTCGGCCCGTCCCAGTGGCAGCAGCCGCCGTCGGGGGCACCCGGCGTGTACGCGTCGTACATGTACAGTGGGCTGCGCTGCTCCAGCGTGGTGGGACCGTACGGGGCGTAGAAGCCCTGCGGGTTCATGAGCTGTGACCAGGCGACCGAGTCGCTGGGCTGGGGCATGTCGAAGTACCACGGCACGAACCCGGTCTCCTGCCGCTCGTCGAGCTGGCTGAGGCCCGGGTTGCCCGGCAGCAGCACGTCGTCGAAGAACTGCTGGCTATCCGACCACAGGTAACGCTGGGCGCCTGCCTTGAGCGCGGCGGCCTTGGCCGCGAACTCCCGTGCCGTGCCGGCCTGACCTCGCATCGCCGCCAGCTGGCTGATCACCTCGGCCGCGCCGTACTGGTACGCGTTGATCGTGGGGCGCAGCGTCGGTACCCCGGAGTAGCTGTCGCTGCTGGCGTAGCTGGCGGCAGACTGCTCCATCGCGTCCCACACCGGGTACTGCCAGTACAGGCCGGTGGCCTGGTTGACGTGCCCCGACCAGCTGTCGTACTGGCTGATCAGCGCGGGCTCCATGGCCTCAAGCGAAGACATGTCGCCGGTTGCAAGGGCCTGCTCCCAGGCGGCGTAGACCAGCCAGTTGCTGTACTCATCGGCCCAGTCCGGTGCATAGGGGTCCACGGTCTGTGACTCCAGGCCCGGCCCAGTCAGCCAGTAACGCAGGTCGCTGTCGTCATACGACTGGTCCCGGACCCAGCGGCCCTCCATGATCTGGTGACCGGAGGCGGCGGAGATGCCGTTGAACGGCGCCGCGTAGCCGATGCCGTTCAGGAACTCGGTGAGGATCTGCCCGGTGCCGGGCTGCGTCTCTTGCAGGTGCTCCTTCCATACTCGCCAGCGGTAGTAGTAGACGTTCTGCAGGGTCTGGTCAGGTACCGACAGGAACGGGATATTGGCCTCGTACCAACCGGGCTGGGACATCCCCGCTAGCAGCGCGGCGTCGTCGAGGAAGTGAGTTCCTGGCCCGACCGAAGGGTAAGCGGAGGCGGGCGGGGGCTCCAGGCCCGACGGCACCGGCACCGACGCGCCAGCGCCGGGCACCGCCGCGGCAAGCAGCACCGCGGGCACGGCTACCGCCAGCATTGCCCTGGCAATCCCATACAGAAAGCAGCGCATGTGCCGTCTCCTGCCGATTAACCAACCATAATCCAACTGATGACCTCATATACTCACTCATTTGCGTGCGATCTTGTCAAGCTCCGCTCACGCAGACCACCTGGCTTGCCTTCACATCAGCCAGCGGACCATCACCTATCGCCTGAGTGGCCGAGCTTTTATCCCTAACGACCGCGTGTTTCCTCTGGCCGCGTCCATGGCAAATCGCGGTGAGAGGCGCGGTCGCGGCGACTTCGCCGCAGATCCAATGTCCGATCGTGTTGACAAGTGGGCGCAGTAGGCATTGATTCTGGGCATGGAGAGAAACGGTACTTCCGGGCGCACCGGCGCCACCCGCCGTGCGTTCCTGTCCGCTTCGGCCGCCACCGCGGTCGCGGTGCCGCTGCTGAGCGCCGCTACCCCGGCCGGCGCGGCGGCACTGCCCAGTTCCGAACCCGATGCCGGCCTGCTCCAGTTGCTCGGCGAAATCGATCCCGCCAGGATCGAGGCCACCATCACCCGGCTGGTCCAGTTCGGCACCAGGCACACCGCCTCGAGCCAGACCGACCCAGTACGCGGGATCGGAGCCGCCACCGCATGGGTGTACCAGCAGATGCAGGCCATCGCCGCCACCTCGTCCGGCCGGATGACCGTCCAGAAGCAGACGTTCACTCAGCCGGTCGCACCCAACATCCCGGTGCCGACCTCCATCACCAACGTCATCGCGACGCTGCAAGGTACCGCCTCGCCCCAGCGCTACTACGTCATCACCGGGCACCTGGATTCCCGGGTGACCGACGTGACCGACTTCACCAGCGACGCGCCCGGCGCGGACGACGACGGGTCAGGCGTCGCGGTCGTGCTCGAGCTCGCGCGGCTGTTCGCCACCCGGAGCTTCCCCGGCACGCTGGTGTTCGCCACCGTGGACGGCGAGGAACAGGGCCTGTACGGCTCGGCTTACATGGCGGCGCAGATGAGCGCGGCCGGCGCCGATGTCCAGGGCATGTTCAGCAATGACATCGTCGGCGCATCCCAGGCCTTCGACGGCACCAGGCCGGATCCGTTCAGCGTCCGGCTGTTCGTGGAGGGCATCCCGACCGCCGCGACCACGGCGGAGATCTCCCTCATGCAGGTCGTCGGTGGTGAGAACGACGGCGTCACCCATCAGCTTGCCCGGTTCGTCACCGCCGTCGCCCCGGCTCGGCTGACCGGCATGGACATCAGGGTGATCTGGCGGCGGGATCGCTACCTGCGCGGCAGCGATCACATCTCGTTCCAGGCCCACGGCTACCCCGCGGCCAGGATCACGGAACCGCGAGAGAACTTCGACCACGAGCACCGCGACGTCCAGGTCATCGACGGGGTACAGCTCGGCGACCTGCTCGAGTTCGTCGACTTCAACTACACCGCCCGGGTAGCCAAGGTCAACGCCGCGGCTCTGTGGTCGCTTGCGACTAACCCGGCGACGCCGAAGAACGCGGCGATCCACGTAGCGCCACCGGCCGGTTTCGCCGGCATCAACGACACGGTGCTTTCCTGGGACGCCAACCCCGAACCCGACCTGGCCGGGTACGAGGTGGTGACGCGGGAAACCAGCGCGCCGGACTGGACCGACGCGATCGGTGTCGGCAATGTCACCTCGGTCACCCTCGACGTCGCGAAGGACAACCTGCAGTTCGGCGTGCGCGCGGTGGACCAGGCCGGGCACCGCAGCCCGGTCGGCTTCCCCGCCACGGTCACCAGTTAGCGTTGCTCAACTCGACTTCCTATCGGTTATGACCATTTTCGTGCCTGGTATGCCGCGAATGTGGCGCGCTAACCGATAGGAACGCGCTAACCGATAGGAAGTGGCGGCGGCCCGGCGGTTGACTCCGCGTCGGCTCGTCCTGGGAGCTTCGGGTCGCCGCGCCCTTAGGCCAGCCGGCCGTTGAGGTGGATGAGCTGGGTCTCAGGTACCGTCTAAGCGGCTGAGACGGGAGGATCGGGCGCGATCCGTGCACTTGAGGGGCGGATTCTTGCCGACACTTGCGGACCTCTTCCGCGGACGTTACCTCGCCAGCGGGACTGGCTTCGACTCGATCCGGGTGCACTACGCGGGTGCTGACGCCGATCAGGCGTGCCTGGCGCTTGGCGCGCGGGCGTTCACCGTGGGGTCGGACATCTACTTTGCCGCCGGGGCGTTCCGGCCGGAGACGCGCGACGGCATGTGGCTGCTCGCGCATGAGGTCGCGCATGTGGTGCAGCAGTCCGCTGGCCTGGTTCACGCGCCGCGTACGGCGGCCGGCACGGCGGGCCGACCCGCGCTGACGGTGGCACCGGCGGGGACGGCGGAGGAGCGTGCGGCGGACGCGGCGGCCGATGCCTTCGTCGCGGGGCGTCCCTTTGTTTTCAGCGGGACCGTTTTCAGCGGGACCGTCTTCAGCGGGACCGTTTTCAGCGGGGCGGGAATTACTACCCGGGTCGACCAGCCGCCGATGTCACCCGGTTGGGTGTCATGACAGGGTCGCCCTTGATCGGGGATGCTTACTGTGCGTCGGCCCGCGGCCGACTCACCCGGGGGGGAGCTCCGGGGGGAGCTTGGTGTCCCGGGCCATTCACTGGCCCGGGACACCCGGGCTGTGGTCGGCCGCGGCGCGGGCGAATGACTTGTACGGCATAATCTCGCCTGGCTTGATCACGCCGTCCTCGATCGCGCGGGCGAGCAGCGCGTCCTTGCTCGGCGCGGTCCGCCCGGTGGCCGCGTACTTGGCGCGCGCGCGGTTGATGTACTGCCTGACCGTGTTCTCGCTGATCGACATGCGCCGCCCGACCGATGCCTTCGACATGCCCTGGAACCACAGCAGCAGCGCCTGCCGCTCCTGCTGCGACAGCGCTGGCCGGGCCGGGCGCTGGTCGGCTAGCATCGCCCTGGCCTGCGACCGGGTGACGTACGGCCGGTCGGCGGCGGTCGCAAGCACGGTCTCGACCAGATGGTCGCGGCCTTCCTCCTTGGAGACGTAGGCGTGCGCGCCGTTGTCCAGCGTCTCCATCACGATCTCCGGATCGCTGTGCCCGGAGAAGGCCACCACCCGGTATCCGGCCGCCACAAGCCCGGGGATCTGCGTGGTGACCAGCTCGCCGGACAGCTCCAGGTCCAGGATGATCACGTCGGCCGACGGCTGCGGCACGGCGCGGAGTCCGGCCAGGTCGCGCGCCGTGTGCACCAGGCGCACCCGCTGGCCGGGATCGGACCGTATCCAGGACGTCACCCCCTCGGTGACGACCGGATGGTCTTCGATGATCGCCACCGTCACCTGCTGTTCCATCGCGCCTCCGCCCAGAGCATGCCGCGGTCGGAAAGCAG
>Ga0302325_10025036_pt1 | contig 12403 bp, 10 predicted proteins | sample Palsa_T0_2_FD_201948 | JGI IMG/M metagenome (GOLD analysis project Ga0302325, IMG submission 201948) | Peat permafrost microbial communities from Stordalen Mire near Abisko, Sweden - Palsa_T0_2 | ecosystem: Environmental > Terrestrial > Soil > Palsa > Peat permafrost | place: Sweden: Abisko...
CTTCACCTCTGCATTGGCTGTTCTCACCTGCCTGCTCTTTGGATTGATGCCCGCCATCCGCGCCACTCGTACGAACCCAGGCAAGCTGATGAAAGCCAGCGGCCGCGGGCTCACGGATGCTCGCGAGCGCTTCGGTTTGCGCCGCATTTTGGTGGTCGCGCAAGTCGGCCTCTCATTGGTGCTCCTGGTCGGCGCGCTGCTCTTCGTTCGCAGTCTGCACAAACTGCTGACGCTGGATGCCGGATTTCAAGAGAGCGGCGTGTTGGTGACCGAGATCAACTACTCAACTCTCAAGTACTCTCCGCAGCGCCGCTATGAACTGCAGCGCGAAATCGTCCGCCGTTTTCGTCTCCTTCCGGGCGTGGAGCAGGCCGGCGCGACCACCGACGTGCCCATCGGCGGCGACCGCTGGAATGACCGGTTCCAGTTCGTCGGAGCCAACCCCTCCGGCAAGTTTCTGTCCAACTTCAACGGCATTACTCCCGGCTACTTTCGTACGATCGGCACTCCCCTTCTGGCGGGCCGTGACTTCGATGAGCGCGACACGCCGAATTCTCCCAAAGTCGCAATCGTCAATCAGTCCTTCATCAAGCAATTCCTGAATGGCGCCGACCCAATCGGCAAAAGCATCCGCATCGAAACAGGTCCTGGCGAGCCCGAGGCCGTGTACCAGGTAGTCGGCATCACGAAGGACGCGAAATACCTGCGCCTGCGCGATCCGTTCAGCCCCACGGTATTTACGTCGCTGGATCAGATGGCGGAGCCGGAAGTCCAAACATCCGGCACGAACATCTTGAGCCGGTCCCAAGTTGCACTCACGGCTCAGCTTGCCGCGATCAAGCGCGAAATGGCTGCCATCAGCCCCTCCATGGCCCTCAAGTTTTACACCCTCCACTCCGCGATCGCCGATTCCCTTTTGCGCGAACGCCTGATGGCCACCCTCTCCGGTTTCTTTGGATTTCTGGCCGCGCTGCTCGCGTCCATCGGATTGTACGGCGTGATGGCCTACATCGTCGCCCGCCGCCGCAGTGAAATCGGCATCCGCATCGCGCTGGGCGCCGACCGCGCAAACGTGCTCAAGTTGATTGGGAGCGAATGCGGCAAACTTCTGCTCACCGGATTGCTGCTCGGAATTGGATTCTCGCTGGCCGCTTCGCAAGCCATCACGAAGCTGCTCTACGGCCTCAGCCCAACCGATCCAGCGACCATCGCGCTCTCGGTGCTGCTGCTGGCGTTGGTTGCGCTACCGGCCAGCCTGATCCCAGCCATCCGCGCCTCGCGTCTCGATCCGATGCAGGCCCTTCGCGACGAGTAGCAATTATGGGTTGGCGTCGATACCTCCGCCGTCCGCAGCGAGACCGTGACTTCGCGCTCGAAATCGAATCCCATCTCCAGCACGAAATCGACGACAACATCGCTCGCGGCATGCATCCCCAAGAAGCCGCCTGGGCAGCGCACCGCAAATTCGGCAACGTTACCACCGCCAAGGAGATTACCCACCGTATGAACACCATCGGCTTTCTGGAAACGCTCGGACAGGACTTTCGCTACGCGCTTCGCCTCATCCGGCTCGAACCAGGATTTTTCAGCGTCGCGATTCTGTGCCTCGCACTCGGCATCGGCGCCAACACCGCCATTTTCCATTTGCTCGACGCGGTGCGCTTGCGCACCCTGCCTGTGGCGAACCCACAGCAATTGGCCGAAGTTGAAATTGATCCGACTCAGCCTTGCTGCAGCGGCAACAGCAGTGGCCATCACTCCAACTTCACGTCTGCTCTTTGGGACCAGCTCCGCGCCCAGCAGCAGGCCTTCTCCGGACTGTTTGCCTGGTCAGCGAGCCGCTTCAACACCGCTACGGGCGGCGAGGTGCACTATGTCGAGGGGCTCTACGCCAGCGGCGATTTCTTCAGCACTCTCGGCATCGTCCCGGCCCTCGGACGGGTTTTCTCCACTGCGGACGACCGCCCAGGCTGCGGCTCGCCTGGCGCAGTGCTCGGCTATTCGTTCTGGCAGCGCGAATACGGGGGCCAGGCGTCCGCGATCGGCCGCAGAATCCTGCTCGAAGGCAAACCTTTCGAGATTATCGGCGTCGCGCAGGCCGGCTTCTTCGGCATCGAAGTCGGCAAGGCGTTCGATGTCGTGATTCCCGTATGTGCCGAGACCCTCATGAATGGAGAAAGTGCAAATACTCCGAAACGGGATCATTGGTGGCTCGCGGTCATCGGACGGTTGAAGCCCGGCTGGACTCTCACGCAGGCCCGCGCACACGTGCAAGCCATCTCGCCCGGTCTGTTCGAGGCGACGCTTCCACCGAGTTACATTCCGGAAATCGCCAAAAGGTATCTTGGCTATAAATTAGTCGCCAATCCGGCGGGATCCGGCGTGTCGGACTTGCGGTCTAATTACCAGGATCCCCTGCTGATCCTGCTGGGCATCGCTGCTCTGGTGCTGGTAATTGCGTGCGCCAACCTGGCCAATCTCATGCTCGCCCGCGCCAGCGCCCGCGAACGCGAACTCGCCGTGCGCCTGGCCATCGGCGCATCCCGCCCTCGCCTTATCCGCCAGATGCTCGCCGAGAGCCTGCTGCTGGCCGCCATCGGTGCCGCCTGCGGCGCTTTCCTGGCCCAATTCCTCAGCAGCTATCTGGTCCGCTTTCTCACCACCACCGATAACCCGCTTTATGTCGATCTCGGCACGGATTGGCGGATCTTCGGCTTCACCGCGGCACTGGCCGTCCTCACTTGCCTGCTCTTTGGATTGATGCCCGCCATCCGCGCCACTCGTACGAACCCCGGCACGCTGATGAAAGCCTCCGGCCGTGGGCTCACCGATGCTCGCGAGCGCTTCGGCCTGCGCCGCATTCTGGTGGTCGCGCAAGTCGCGCTCTCCTTGGTGCTTCTGGTCGGCGCGCTGCTGTTCGTTCGTAGCCTGCATAAGCTGCTGACCCTGGATGCTGGATTTCAGGAGAGCGGAGTATTGGTAACGGAGGTCAACTTCTCAACCCTGAACTACCCGCGGCAGCGCTGGGATGAAGTGCAGAGCGAAATCCTCCATCGCGTTCGCGCCCTTCCAGGCGTCGAACAAGCCGCCGCAGCCAACATCGTTCCTATCAGCGGCGACCGCTGGAATGATCGCTTCCGGTTCGTCGGCGCCAATCCATCCGGCATGTTGATATCGAACTTCAGTGGCGTAAGTCCCGGCTACTTCCGTACTCTCGGCACTCCGCTGCTTGCAGGCCGCGACTTCGATGAGCGCGACAAACCGAATTCGCCCAAAGTCGCGATCGTTAATCAAGCCTTCATCAAGAAATTCCTGAATGGTGCCAATCCGATCGGTAAACGTATCCGGATGGAAACTGGCCCCGGCGCGCCCGAGACCATTTACGAAGTGGTTGGCGTTACGAAAGACGCGAAATACGTCCATCTCAGCGATCCGTTCAGCTCCACCGTATTTACGGCGCTGGATCAGACGCCGAAGTTCGGAGCCGGCGCAGTAATCTTGACCCGCTCGCAGGTAGCTCTGGCCTCTCAGCTTGCCGCCATCAAACGCCAAATGGCCGCCATCAGCCCGTCCATGGCCCTCAACTTTTACACGCTCCACTCCGAGATTGCCGATTCCCTTTTGCGGGAACGCCTGATGGCCACGCTCTCCGGATTTTTCGGATTTTTGGCCGCGCTGCTCGCCTCCATCGGACTCTACGGCGTGATGGCCTACATCGTCGCCCGCCGCCGCAATGAAATCGGCATCCGTATCGCGCTAGGGGCGGACCGCGCAAACGTGCTCAAGCTGATTGGGAGCGAATGCGGCAAGCTCCTGTTCGCCGGATTGCTGCTCGGGGTTGGATTCTCGCTGGCCGCTTCCCAAGCCATCACGAAGCTGCTCTACGGCCTCAGCCCAACCGATCCAGCAACCATCGCGCTCTCGGTGCTGCTTCTCGCGTTGGTTGCGCTCCCGGCCAGCTTGATCCCAGCCATCCGCGCCTCGCGTCTCGATCCCATGCAGGCCCTTCGCGAAGAGTAGCACCTGTTCCGGCAATGTGGCGCGCACTCCTGTTTTGCCTTCATACTCTCGTGTAAAGGCTTGCTATAGCCTATAGTGGATGAGCGGGAGGCTACCGATGGCAGCGCGCGAAAACGGGTACCGGCTTATCGTCGTCCTTTTTGCCGCACTGACTGGTTCGTCTGCGGGTGGGCAAACTCCTGTGAACCAAGTTCCTGTGAACGAGGAGTGGCCGAACTACGGGAATGACGCGGGCGGAATGCGATTTTCCCGCATCGCCCAGATCAATCGCGATAACGTCTCGGAACTCAAGCTCGTGTGGGTCTTCCACGCGGAAGACCTCTCTTACGGCAGCGGCGGAAAGAAGCGCAGCGGATTTGAAACTACTCCCATCCTGGTTGATGGCACCCTTTACATCACCACCGCCTTTAATCGCGTTATTGCGCTCGATCCCGTGGAAGGAAATCGGCGTTGGGCTTTCGATCCTGAAATCGACCAGACTCTGGAGTACGGCGATGGATTAGTAAATCGCGGCGTAGCCGCTTGGCTCGACCCTGCGCGCTCTAACGCACAACCCTGCCGCCGGCGCATTTTTGAATCGACGCTGGACGCCCGTCTCATCGCGCTCGACGGCGCAACCGGCAAGCCCTGCGCCGACTTCGGTGAAAATGGTCAAGTCAGCTTGCGAAACGTTCCCGGCTACATCCCCGGCCGCTATCACATGACGTCGCCGCCTGCCGTGATTGACGACCTTGTCGTGGTTGGCTCGGCCATCGATGACAACCAGCGCGTGGACATGCCCCCAGGCGTAGTACGCGCCTTCGACGCCCGCACCGGCGCGCTGCGCTGGAGTTGGGATCCCATTCCACGCAATTCGCCCGTTACGGAAACCCCGTCGGCGAAGCCCTGGCGCACCGGAGCGGCCAATGCCTGGTCCATAATGACAACCGACTCCGAGCGCGACCTGGTCTTCGTTCCCACCGGGAGCGCAAGCCCCGATTATTACGGCGGTTTGCGGCCGGGCGACAACAAATGGGCCAACTCCGTGGTGGCGCTGCACGCGAAGACTGGCCAGCTCGCGTGGGGATTCCAGCTCGTGCATCACGATCTTTGGGATTACGATACGGCAGCGCCGCCGCTGCTTGCAACGCTGACTCATTCCGGCAAACAGATTCCGGTGGTCATCCAAGGCAACAAGACGGGCCTTCTCTATGTGCTTCACCGCGACACCGGCGCACCCGTGTTTCCAGTGGAAGAACGCGCCGTGCCTCAGAGCGATGTCCCCGGCGAAATGAGCTCGCCGACGCAGCCATTCCCAGTAGCCCCGCCTCCGCTCGTACCACAGCAGTTTTCCGCGGACGCTGTCTGGGGACCCACTCCCATGGATCGCGAGTGGTGCCGCGTCGAAATTGGACGGCTGCGCAACCAGGGCATCTTCACTCCACCCAGCCTTAGGGGCACGCTGGTCGTGCCTGGAAATTTGGGCGGCATGACCTGGAGCGGATATGCTTTTGATCCCCAGCACGGGCTGCTGATCGTGAATACCAACAATTTTCCCAACCGCGTTAAGCTCATCCCGCGCAATAAGGTCAAATCCAACCGGGATGACGGCGAATATGGACCCCAGACCGGATCGCCCTATGGAATGATCCGCCGCTTTCTGCAATCGCCGTCCGACTTGCCGTGCATCGCGCCGCCCTGGGGTACTCTCGCCGCTGTGGACATGACCGATGGCAAGATTCGCTGGCAAGTTCCCCTCGGCACCATGCAGAATTTTGGCGAGGCCCATGATCCCATCCCTCCGGGATCCATTAATCTCGGGGGACCGATCGCGACGGCCGGTGGCCTGGTATTTATCGCCGGCACTACGGACCCATACATCCGCGCCTTTGATGTTGAGAATGGAAAGGAACTTTGGAAAGCCCGTTTACCAGCCAGCGGCAACGCCACGCCGATCACCTACGTGAGCTCCACCGGCAAACAGTATTTGGTGATCGCCGCCGGTGGCCACCCAAAAATTCCGGAAGAGTCGCTGGGCGATGCACTAATGGCATTCACGCTGCCCTGATTCGACGCACGGTCTCCAGAACGTCATCCGACGCGATCTCTTCCAAACTTCCAGCGCTCAGTACCCGAACTCGTTCTCCCCGCGGCGCCCATACCGCCCGATCGGCCGGCCCCATCACGGCGACCACTGGCATCCCCACCGCTGCCGCCAGATGCGTGATCCCAGAATCGTTGCCTATATACACCCGCGCACTCGCCAGCCAACATGCCAGCTCGTAGAGATTCTCGAAGCGCGTTGTATCCTCGCTGAGCTCTGGAGGCAGCGGCTCCTCCGGCCCGGCACACCATCGCACCGGCAGCGCTAACCGCGCGGCCACCTCCCGGAATCGGTTCAGGGGCCAATTTTTGCGCGCGCTTCCCGAAAACGGATGAATCACTGCGAAATCGCCGCGGCAGCGTTGCGCGCACTCGATCCTTGGCACAGCCAAGCCATCCCCGCCCGCTTGTTTCAAGAAGAAATCCGCCGCGTGGGTCTTTGCGCCGCGCCCCGGCAATGCATCCAAAAATTGAAACGGCAATCCCAACTCACTCACTTGCGCGCGAAACTCTTCACGATTCGATCCGTACCACGAAACAATCGAGTCGAACTGGCGCAATCGCGCGATCAAAGCCGCCGGCGGATCAACTCCGGGCAGCCCCAGCAAGTCGATTCCAGTCGATGGTATCGCGCGCGCCTCCGCGAAACGAATCAGCGGGCCGTTAATCAGCGGAACGTTAATTAGCGGAACGACCGCCGAAGGAACCCAGACCTCGGTGTAATCGACTCGAAGGTGTTCTATCGCCGGCAGCGAAAGAATGCAATCGCCGATCCCGCCCGGCCGGATGATGAGCCTACGCACGCCGCGCTACTGGCCCGCACTACTGGACCGCGTGGCTGGTCTCCCACGATGGACCATCCACGTCGTGCAGGGTCAGGTGTACGGCCTTGGAGGAATCCAAAGCCTGGCTGCTCACTTCGAAATGCGCGGCCACCATCCGATCCACCATGCTGTGCGGCGCTATCGTATCCCTCATCCCCAATCCGTCGTTGTACCGATCGCCCAAAAACCGGTTGTATTCGAAGAGCTGTTTCAAATCGCTCTTGGCCGTGGTCACGCCGTCCACCATCTCTCCGCCGTTCTTTTCGAGCGACACTTCCACGTTCCCCACCACGAACGGAACGTCCGACGGATTCTCCACTCGAAAATCCAGCACTGCGATGCTGTTCCCATCGCCCAGCGCTCCGGTCCGTACCTTCAGGATCTTCCCCTTCAACTGAAGATGCGATCCCTCGTTGCCGCTCACCGCTAAAAACACCGCAACCCCTACCGCCAATACACCGACTCCGAAAAAGATCAGAAGTTGCTTGCTCACTAATCCCCCAACAGCTTGCCGTATCCGTGCAAGCGCGTCACATTATCGCAGACCGCCTTGATCCCGGCGGTAATCGGAATCGCCAGCAGCAGTCCGATGCCGCCCCACAGCGTGCCCCAAAACATCAGCGCCACCGTTACTACCAGTGGATTCAGATGCACGCGCGACCCCACCACTTTGGGATACAGCAGGTTCATCGCGGTCAGGTGCAGCACCGCCACCACCAGCGCGATGATCACGTAAATGGTCGGCTGCGTGTAAACAATCAACCCCGCCGCCAACGCCGGCAGCATCGCCATCGGAAGCCCGACATACGGCACCAGGCTCAGGAATCCGCTCAACGGTCCGATCAGCGGCCAATAGGGAAGCCGAATCGCGAAAAAGAACGCGCTGCTGATGGTGGCGAGCATCAAACCCAGAATGAAGTTGCCGATGACGTACGCCCGTACCATGTCCGCCACGCCTTCCCAGCTCTTTCCCACCATCTGCCGCTCGGAGCCCTTGAACAAATACAGAAAACTGCGCCGCATATGATCGCGCCAGCTCAACATGAAATACACCAGGAACGGAACGAAGCTCGCCATCAGCAGCACATCGTAAAAAGACCTTACGTACCCGTAGACGTACGTCAGCAGCGGCGTCGGCTCGGAATGGATGCGGACTTCGGGAATCTGAAGCGGCGCAAGCGGCTGCGTTTCCACCGGCTTGCTTCCCCTCCTTCTGCGGCTTGGCTCGGGAGCCGGATTCCCGGGCGGAGGCGGCGCTTCCTGGAAGCGTTTGGGAATCAAGACCTGATACGTTCGCTTCTCCACTTCGTCCACGCGCGTTGCAACGTTGTCCACCATGTCGTTCATCCGCTGGCTGTAGGTCGGCAATTCGTCCACGAACCCTGAGAACTGGCTATACAGACCCAGCCCGAGCAGGTACAAAATCAGCAGGGCGCTGCTGCAGACGATGAAACTCGCCACCGCGCGCGGTACCCGCAGCTTCACAAAGGCCGTCACGAGAGGATCCAGCAGGAACGCGATGGTGATTGCCACCACCATGGTGATGAAGAAGACCCGCCCGAAATAGAGCAAAGCTACGCCAGCCGCCACGGCCAGCAGCGTGATTCCGGCGTGTGCCGGGCTCGGCGCCGGAAGAGTGGGCACGGTGGTAGGCGTCGGAGTAAGCGTGGACATCGGAACCTCAAGTCCTCTTCTATGATGAAATGAAATCGGTAGAACGGCAAACGAATTTAGGGCCAACTGGCCGGTTTTGACAAATTTTGATGACTCCAGGCAGGATCTTGGCCCTCGATTTGGGTAAACGGCGCATCGGACTGGCTCTGAGCGACGAACTAGGCATAACTGCTCAGGGCCTGGAAACGCTTCAGCGCACCAACCTCCGCGAAGACCTGGCGCGCCTGGCGAAACTCGCCTCCGGCCACAACGTCACACTGATATTGATGGGCAACCCCCTGCACATGAGCGGCCACGAAGGACGTGGAGCGGCCCACGCGCGCGAATTCGGCGCTCGGCTGGAAGCCGTCACCGGCATTCCGATCCAGCTCTGGGACGAGCGCCTGACCACCGTTCAGGCGCAGCGCGTCCTGCGCGAGAGCGGTATCAGCATTGAAAAACGCGCCAAAGCGGTCGACCGCCTGGCCGCCGTCATTCTACTCGAAAGTTATCTCGACTCCCGCCTGTCATGAAGCGTCTGCTCTTCGCACTGGCCCTCCTAACCGCTGTCGGCGCGGGATTAGCTTACGTGTCTCTGAAGACTGCTTACCAGGGCTTTGGCGCGCCGGTGATTATCGATTTTCCCAAGGGTACCAGCACGCAAGCCATGGCGGACGAGCTCGCGCGATCCGGCGTCGTCCGCTATTCGTGGCAATTCCTGTTGGCCCGCGCCCTGCATCCCGGCCAGAAGTTGCAAGCCGGTGAATATCGATTCGCCCTCGCCGACAGCCCGTCCAACATTCTGAATCGCATCGCGCGCGGCGATGTCTTCTTCTATGAACTTATCGTGCCCGAGGGCAGCAACATGTTCGATATCGCGGCCAGCCTTTCCCGCTTCGATTTTCTTAAGTCCGCCAATTTTCTGCGCGCCGCCCGGAATCCGGCGCTCATACGCGATCTCGCTCCCCAAGCCCCTACGCTCGAAGGCTACTTGTTCCCCTCCACCTATCGCATCGCGCGCGCCACAACCGAGCAGCAACTGTGCGTGATGATGACCGGCGTCTTCCGCAAACATTGGCGCGATTTGCAGAGCTCTCTGCCGCGCGGCGTCCCCATCAACGACATCGTCACGCTGGCCTCGATGGTGGAGAAGGAGACCGCGGTTCCCGATGAGCGGCCGATAGTGGCATCGGCGTATGAGAATCGCCTGCGTAAAGGAATGAGCCTGGATTGCGATCCCACTACAATCTACGCGGCGCTGCTCGAGCAACGTTATCGCGGTACGATTTATCGATCCGATCTCGATAGCAATAACGCCTACAACACCTACAAGCATGCGGGCCTTCCGCCCGGTCCCATCGCAAATCCGGGCTTGGAGTCGCTCAAAGCTGCACTCGCGCCCGCCCAAACAGATTATCTCTATTTTGTCGCGAAGGGCGATGGCTCCGGCGGCCACCAGTTTTCGACCACCATGGAACAGCACAACCTGGCGGTGCAGGAATACCGGCGCGCGACGGGGGCGAAGCGCTAAAGTAAGAGATTGCTGTTCCGGGCCTACGACAATCACTTGGAGCAACTAACCGCCGTGGCTGAGCGGGTCTGCCGTGTTCTTCGCGAAGCCGGAATCGAATACCGCGTTGTGGGAGGGCTGGCCGTCCTCTTTCATGTCGAATCCCGCGATCCTCTGGCCGCTCGGTTAACCAAAGACGTGGATCTGGGCGTAGATCGCGCGGACCTCCCTCGCATCGTCGAAGCGGTGGGGAGCCTCGCCTTGGAATACCGTCACGTTGCCGGCGTAGACATGCTTGTGGACACAAAGGCTCCGAAAGCCCGCAGCGGCGTGCATCTGCTGTTTGTTCGCGAGAAGGTTCGGCCGAACGATTTAGAGCCGGTGCCCGGATTCTCCGAGCCGGCTGTGAGCGACACGGGCGTCCTGTTGGTCGCCCCGGCTGAACTCGTACGCATGAAGCTGATCAGTTTTCGCCAAAGGGATAAAACTCACATCATCGACATGGACTCGGTGGGTCTGATCACGCCTGAAATCGAAGCCGGGTTGTCGGAAGCGCTGCGTGATCGCCTCGAGAAAGTGCGGGCGGAAGAACGCGGCGGCTGACTCACGCCTCGAAGACTTCTTCGATGGGAACTACGATGTCGGGGCTCTTCGTGCGCAACATTCCATCCAGGACTTCGTGCATCTCGCCCGGCGTGTAGCAGTATGCCCGGCGCGTGAATGGATCGAGCACCCACGCGTAACGGACACCCATTTGGAAGTAGTCCGCCAGTCTTTCGTTGAGTCGCGAAACTCTGTCTTCCGGCGAAAGTATCTCGATGCAGAGGAAAGGCGCCTGCCGCACAATGGGGTCGCGAGGAGCGGACGCAGGGAGCACGCATACATCCGGTACGCGAAAACGCGTAGGACCGACCTGTACGCGTTGTTGTCAGGACGCGGATCCCCCACTGAGTTCTCCTGTTAAAAAGGAAGGCGGCCAAACTAGTCTGCGTCAGGCTGTGTGGCTGCTCGCCCAAGTTGCGCTCCTGGAGCTCGCCGTCCACGTAATCCCGATCCGGATCAAAGCTCGCGGCGAGATATTCTTGGACAGAAACGAGTGTGGCGCTCGACATCGGCGGACTCCTCTTTATTATCCCCTTAATCCAACGGCGCCGAATAAGCCGACGCGGGCGCTGAAGCGATCAAGCCGTCCTCGAAAGAATAATCCGGTTTCGGAAACTTGTGCCGCACATACCAGCGGTATGTCCCCTTCAACCCGGTATTGAATTCGACCGGCTTGAACTTCAAGATGCGCTGCGCCTTGTTCACCACCACTGTGATGGCGGGCAGATCGAAGTAGACTCCGAAATACATCTTCGGCCCCATGGCATGCCCGCCGGAGCGCAAAATCCGCTCGCGCGGCAGACGCACGAAATTGGGCTCTTTCCCAGCGGCGCGCGCGAACGCCTCCACCGCCTCCACCTGCGTCAACGGCCTGGGATTCGCGATGTTGAACGCGTGCCCCTCAATTTCGGGAGCGTCCATCACCTTGATGCACGCGCCGACCAGATCATCGATGTGCACGAACTGCATGAGCCGCCGGCCGTCGCCAGGCAGGATCAGAGGGCGCCCATCTTTGAGCCGGTCCCAAAAGAAGGCTTCGCGGTAGAACGGATTTCCCGGACCATAGACGAACGGCGGCCGCAGCGTCACCACCGGAAATCCGTTGCGCTGCCGCATGCGGAACAGCGCGCGCTCGCTCATGGCCTTGTTGCGCACGTACGCATCGGAATGATCGTCTGGCGCCAGCGCGTCGCCTTCGTGATGATTCAGCCCGTCGCCATACGCGCCCACGCTGGACATAAAGACGTAGCGATGCAGGTTATTCCCGCACGCTCGCGCGGTGGCTTCCACCTGGGCCGCCGTGGTGCCGTGCTCCCAGTCGTACACGTTGTCATAGACCACGTCGAAGCTCTTACCGGCGAGGGCCCGCTTCACCGCTTCCGGATCGTTGCGGTCGGCCACGATGTTCCCGACCTTTTTCCCCAGCTTATGCCGGCCCTTGCGATGCAGAACCGTGACTTCGTGCCCGGCGTGCACCAACTTCTTCACCAGCGCCTGGCCGATGAACAGAGTTCCGCCTATCACCAGCACCTTTCGTTGAGCCGGTTCCTGACGTTTGGATCCGTTAGTCGTAATACTCGAGGCCAAGGTGTGTAATCAAGTCCTCACCGCGCATCCAGCGCAGCGTATTCTTCAACTTCATCAACTGGATAAAAACGTCGTGCTCGGGATACAGTCCCGGAGCAGTCATGGGAGCTTTGAAGTAGAAGGA
>Ga0302325_10025037_pt1 | contig 12403 bp, 8 predicted proteins | sample Palsa_T0_2_FD_201948 | JGI IMG/M metagenome (GOLD analysis project Ga0302325, IMG submission 201948) | Peat permafrost microbial communities from Stordalen Mire near Abisko, Sweden - Palsa_T0_2 | ecosystem: Environmental > Terrestrial > Soil > Palsa > Peat permafrost | place: Sweden: Abisko...
CGCGCTAGTCCAAATCAGGTAGCCGAGGAAGTATATCCTACACCATGGTGTTGGATACCCTTCCTTTTAAGGAATCATCTACCTACCAACGCAATTAGCATTCCACGATATTTACGTGACGGTGCTACGCGTTCCGGGTGGACCGACACTAAACTTTAAAAAAGGATAGGATCTTTATAAAAAAAAACCCTTATTTTAAAGAGATTTATATACCAAACAATAATATAAAAGCTTTAACTATTATTTGCAAAATCCTTTATGTCTTAAACTAAAACCCCACTATTTTCTTCTTCCTACAAAATCCTATGATTTTCTCTCTCGATTCCGTAATTAAAATCTGTATTTAGCAATTGCGAATTCCCTTCCTTCTCTCTCCCTCCCCTCCCCTCCCCCTCCCCAGAAACCCTCTACACGCCCTCCCTCATCTCAGCCCTAACAAAAACCCTCTCCGCCCACACCCTCTCCATCACCAGATCCAGCAGAATGGGCATTACCTCCCCCCAACCCTCCGCCAAAACGACAAGATCGTTATCCTGCTAGACGGGGATATGCCTTTCATCCTACGCGAACTCGAGGAGAGTATTGCATGGCGGTTTGTAGGAGAATCACATGTCTATGGTGTGAAGAATGGGGAGGTTATTAGGGGAGCGTGAGCGAGCTGGTGGGATTGAGAAACATGGTAAGGATTTAGAACTAGTTTGAGAAACACGGGTATAGTCTCAATGACGAGGGGCGGAAGCAAGGAGAGTGTCTCATTTGACTGTGGTGGGACGGTTTGGGACGATTTCTCTATTCATTCTCTAACTATTCCCTTTCGTTCTGAATATGTACACATACATCCCCCCAACACACAACCAGAGTCCGTGATCCCAATGAACTCGCAATACAGCTCATGCATCAACGAAACTAACTTAACTTTGCTCGCGAGATATTTTCGAAGATCGAAAAATAACTTTTCCCAACACCAAGTCCATGAAGGCCACCATACAAAAAATGAAGCAGAACAATTATTCGACGTGCCCACCATGTTCCCCACCCGTTCTCTCAGCCATTAGTTTTCTGCGTTCTTTGTCTTTGTCTACAAGGTGTTAGCAAAGGGGGGTTTATTAGATAATGGGGGATTGGGGAAAAGGAACGTACCTCCGTCGTACACAAGGAATTCATGAAGAGCGTTACCAGCAGGCACCATGGGTAAAACCGGGACCTTCTTATCCGTAACAACTTCCAAGAACGCCGGGCCATCACTCTCAATCAACCAAGTCAGGGCATCCCTCACATCATCCGGCCTCACACATCTCCTGGCTTGGATACCCATCGCATCCGCCAACTTCATGAAATCAGGGTTCTCGGAGTGCGTGTGCGCGTATCGATCTTCGTAGAAGATGTTCTGCCATTGCGTGACCATGCCCTGCTCTTCGTTGTTCAAGACGATAATCTTGACGCCGATGTTGAATTGCTTGGCGGTCGACATCTCAGTGAGGGTCATATTAAACGAGGCGTCGCCGTCGATGTCAATGACGAGAGCGTCGGGTTTGGCTACCTTTGCGCCAATTGCGGCTGGGAGGCCGAAACCCATCGTTCCGAGACCACCAGATGTAATCATAGACCTTGGATGCCTCCAACGAAAATGCTGCGCTGCCCACATTTGATGTTGACCTACACCAGTGGTGATGATAGTGCTCTCTTTTCGGTGGGCGGTAAGATTTGAGAGTTCTTCGATGAGAGTTTGGGGCTTGATGAGACCTGATCTTTCGGCTCTCTCGTAATGATTGAGGGGGAACTTCTTCTTCCAGAGATTAATCCGGTCAAACCATTCTTTTCTGTCGGCCATACTTCGGTTCTCGACTAATGGGTTGAGAAGTGCAAGATTGGCAACAACATCGCCTTCTACAGCTTCAGTTGCTTGAACGACTTTGTTGATGTTCTTGGGCATGATCTCGAAGTGGACGATACCACCTCGTCCTTCAGCAGCGGCAGCCTTGGCTTGTGGTGCGTACTTTGAGATAGCTCCAGTCACGCGATCATCAAAACGTGCCCCAAGAGCAAGGATGAGATCGGCTTCTTGCATCGCTAAGTTTGCGTACGCCGAACCATGCATTCCAAGCATATGAAGGGCTTTCTCATCGAGCTCGTCAAAGCCACCGAGTCCTTGGAGAGTTGTAGTAACAGGGATTGAGGCTTTATCGGCGAGCTCCTTCATGAGTTTAGGTCCATCAGGGTGGGAAATGACACCTTGTCCTGCATAGATGACCGGCTTCTTGGCTCCGTTGATCAAGCGAGCCACACGGTTGATTGTGGCCTCAAGCTGTTTCTTCAAAACGACCTGTGCTGCTTTTGATGCCTGACTAGGAAGAGTTGGAAGTGTGCTGCTCATCGGAATCGCTTTTCGTAGGACAGCAGCCGTAACATCTTTTGGCAAATCAACCAATACCGGGCCAGGCCTTCCAGACATTGCAATTTCGAAAGCTTCGTTTATCCGTTTTGGGAGTTCCGCCACATTTTTGACCATTACATTCCACTTTGTGCATGCTCTCGAGATACCGACAACGTCTGCCTCTTGGAAGGCATCGCTGCCAATGGCTGATGTGACTACCTGTCCGCAGAAAACGACCATCGGAGTTCCATCCGAGAGGGCATCTTGGATGGGAGTAATAACATTCGTTGCGCCGGGCCCTGAAGTCACGAGAACGACACCAGGTAAACCACTAGCCCTTGCGTACCCCTCTGCCATATGCCCAGCACCTTGTTCATGTTTTGGAAGAATGAATTCGAAATGTTTCGATTTGTAAATAGCATCGAATACGGGGAGAATGGCGCCGCCAGGATAACCGACTAGAGGGGAGGGTTAGCATCATCAATTAATTGACCCCTAATGAATACTCACAGATGTGTTTGACGCCTTGCCTAAGCATCATCTCATGAAAGATCTCTCCTCCAGTCTTGCCAATGAAGCTATATGCCTGGTCAGTATGAACATTGATGGGTGGCGGTGACTCGGGACGTACGACTCGTCCATTTCCATGGGTCGAGCATATTGGCCGGGTTGTAAAGGATTATCTCGTTTTGGTGCTGTGGAATTGAAGGCAGGACTGGGACTTTCTCTTGTTTGTCTGTACAATTGTCAATATTCTGCATGAGTCACCCTTGAGAAAGACCTAACGGTGAAGGGGAAGGGGCGGAAGCGGTCGCAACAGTTGCCTGTGTTCTTTTACTTGCTGCTGGATCTTTCCGTACCAATGCGATGCCCGCCGGCGCCGGTGAGGTAGAGAAGTGCTGTGCATTGCATCTTGGCTTTTGTCGGAGGGCACGAATGGCGTTCCTCGCAGGATATGATCGAAGCATTTTGGGCGGCGAAGGAGTGGAGAGTGGGAGAAGGGAAAAAAAGAAGAGAAGCGTGCAGAGGAGAGATGGCTCGATTGTCTCAGCTCAGCTCAGCTCTTTATGGAGGGGCTGCCGTCGCACAAGCAAGACGTGGATTATTCCCTGGTTTTGGGACAGGAGGAATATTGTGGTGTTGTTGATCTCTGGATGAATCACATCTGGGCACAAAATGTTCGTCTGCTAGCGAGAATCGGAGCGTGCTGGATGTGGGGAAAGAGAACCGGGGGCAGAACCGAAACCGAATGTCCAATCAGCGCGCAGGCATAAAAGAGGTGAGCGGGCACCCTTGATTCGTCGATACGAGAACTGCCATCTGTCCATGCCTCGGCCAGCTCAGATCAGACGCATTCCAGACCCTCAGCCTCGCCCACAAGGCCAATGATTCAGAAAAAGCAAGTCTCACTCCTGCGAATTAATCACCTTCACCCTCCACCTCCCCAACCTTCTCGTAACGTTCCACAAACCACGAAAGAAGGTCCCGTCGGAGAACAAGCGCACCAATCAGCTGTTCCGCCTTGGCCTTTCCGATGGAGGAGATGGTGGGGCTCACGCAGGAACCACTTCAACGCTGTCACGCGATGGCTAGGAATACTTGCCCTGCCCCATTTATTAGGATAGAGCTAAGGGTTCATCCCACGTTCTGTCGATCTTGAGCTTCTTTTTGTCTGTCCTCCACCATTCTCGTCCGTTATCAAGAAGCAGTAGATGAACCTGAACCTCACCCCACTGTCCATCTCGAACTACCCACACAATGGCAGGAACAGTCCCGGTTGGGAAATCTCTGAAGGACATATACACCGAAGATGCGTTGCCTACGCAGACAGAAAGATGGGATAAGCTTCTGAAGCAATTTCAGACGAATTACGGCCGCAGTCCTCAATTCGTGTCTCGGTCACCGGGCAGAGTCAACATTATCGGAGAACACATCGACTATTCCCTCTACTCTGTCCTACCAGCAGCAATCACCGCAGACGTATTGCTCGCAGTCTCCGTCATTGACAATACATCCTCCGATTCCTACAAGATCAAAGTTTCCAATGTCCAACCCTCGAAATTCCCCTCTCACGAATTCGACATCCCCTTTGGCTCGGTGGAAATAGACGCGACGGTGCACGAATGGACCAATTACTTCAAATCCGGTCTGCGAGGAGCGCTGGAGCTTCTGCGGAAGAAGCATGGCGCAGATTATAAACCGAAGAGCATGGAGATACTGATGGATGGCACGGTACCAGCAGGAGGTGGACTCAGCAGTTCAGCAGCATTCGTCAGCGCATCTGCTCTGGCTGTGATGTATGCGAACGGCGAGACAGCAGTGGATAAGACAGAGTTGACAGAGCTCGCCATTGTCAGCGAACGCGCCGTTGGAGTCAACTCAGGAGGGATGGATCAATCTGCCTCCGTCTTCTCTCTCCGCGGTTCTGCCCTCCTGGTCTCTTTCGTCCCATCATTAACGGCTCGACCCATCCAATTCCCCAAGACGAATCCGGAACTGAATTTCGTCATTGCCCAAAGCTTCGTCGTCTCAGATAAGCAAGTCACCGCACCAGTATGCTACAATCTCAGAGTTGTAGAATGCAGTCTCGCAGCCGAATACCTCAACACAGTCCTCAACAAGAAAGGCACACCTCTACCAAAAGATTCTGGCCCACTAGGCATCTCCCTCCATGGCTTCCACTCCAACTACTTTGCCGACTCGTCAAAACCTCTCGAAGACCAACTTGCTGAGCTCGTAACGCTCACAAAATCAACCCTAATCAAAGAAGATGGCTACACCCGCGAAGAAATCGCTGAAGTCCTAGGGATGACAGTCCCAGCCCTCAACGAGCGCTTCACATCCACAGTCCCAATCCGCGCGGAGAAATTCAAACTCCGCCAACGGGCCCTCCACGTCTTCTCCGAAGCCCTCCGCGTCCTCCAATTCCTCTCCGTCCTCGAAAACCCCACCTCAACCCTCTCCGCCGATTCCGGCTCCTCAACCGAAACCTTCAATATGAAACTAGGCAACCTGATGAACGAGACTCAAGAGAGCTGTAGAGTGGATTATGAGTGTAGTTGTCCGGAGCTCGATGAGTTGTGTAGGATTGCGAGGGAGGCGGGCAGTTATGGGAGTCGGTTGACAGGCGCGGGATGGGGTGGTTGTTCCGTGCATTTGGTGCCGGGGGATAGGGTGGAGGCGGTGAGGGAGGCGTGGGAGAGGGAGTATTATTCTAAGAGAGAACTGACAGCGGAGCAGAGGGAGGCGGCGGTGGTGGTTAGTAGGCCTGGGGGCGGGAGCGCGGTCTTTGTTGTTGAGGGTCAGGGAGTCGTGTAATTGCGTCCAGCTTCACTTCTAAGGCTGGTGAGTAAATGAGGAGTGAATCGAGAATAGAAAGTTTTATCGCACATCGCAGGCAATGTCCCTCTCTTTTCTAGACATTTTTAATCGCTGAGTCAAGGTGGAGTTGCTAACTCAGATGAAACGCAATGATGACTTCCATTGGTAATAATGCTAGCTCCAGATTTGGAATAACCCACCTTCTCCCCCTTACTTAGAAATCTAAAGGATCAAAGTTTAAAATCCCCCATAATCTTTTCCCACCCCTTCTTCTCCTCAATGCCTGCCACCCTCTCCGCAAGGCCGATCTTCAACGCCCTCGATCTCTCTGTGCACAATTCGTAGATAGTTGAGAGATTGAAGGTTAGTGCGTGGAAAGAATTCTGCTCGTTTACTAGGGACTCGAGGATGTCTCTTGCCTATTTACACATTGGTCAGTATTGCTGTGAGAATCAGGGAGGGGGCTGAGGGGAATGAGGAGATAGGTGGAGGAGAGGATGGATGGGAAGGAGGGGAGAATAAGGGAAGAGACATACCTCGGAGATTCGTCCTAGGTAGAGCAGGCAGACGCTGAGGTTTTGCTTGTACATCGGCAGCTGTTCTGAATTGGGGGAGGCGGAGATTAGGTCTTCCCAGGTCGTAACAGCGGAAGCGAGATCCGAGTCTGCCATGTGTGCGAGTGCCAGGATGACCTTGGCTTCATTGGTGTCATTGTTTGAAGGGTTGGTATCCGAGGAGGTGGGGAGGGAAGACCGAGCAGCGTCTACATCGCCTAGACAGAGGTAGAGGAGGGCCTTTTGTGTTCCCAAGCTGGATGTTGAAGTTGTGATAGGCGGGGAGAGGGTGGACAAGAAGCGTGCAGCGCCCTCGAGGTCTTCCATCTCGATGAGCGCACTCGCTACTCTGATGCCTAGTTCTTGCAGTCGAGATTCCCAGAGCAGGATCTCAGCTTCGACCTTCTCATCATTTTTGTCTTCGGATTCTGGCTTTGAAGTTGGCCGGCGGGATTTCTTTAAAGCAGTGAGAGCGAGACGTGCTTCTCGTGCCAACTCGTAATACCCCATCACGCCTCTTCTCGCGTCGTTGAATCCCATCCCCTGCAGTCTCACAGCCAAAACTCTCAGCTCCCAGGACACAAGATGGCGCCCTTCATCATCGCGGTAATACGAAGAGTTGAGATCTTCCAACGCCTTGACTTCCTGCGCTGCCATTGCAGTTTGCCCACACAATGTGAGACATGACAACCGCGTGTAAATGAGAGAGAAGATCGTCTCGATATCTGCGGGCAGAGAAGGGCTAAGATCAGGTGATGTGAGCAGCTGTGCAGATTTTATCGCTGCGCTGCGGAAATTCCCACTGGTGATGAGTTCTTGGAGGGGGGTTGAGGGATCTGGTTGCAGGGAGGAGACGCGGAAGGGAGGCGGGACGTCGAGGAGGGTGAGCGGGTGGTAGATTTCGGGCCGGAGGAGGAAGGAGAAGTTCTTGGTGGGGGCAAGAGAAGGGGAGCGGGAGGGAGAGTGCGATTGAGAGAGGGTGGAGTGGGCGGTGCGGAAAGAGGGGGAGGTGACGGTTGAAAGGTTGGAGCCAGGTTGTGGTGAGGGTAGACGTGGGGTCATGTATTGGGATGCAGAGGGCGAGAGGAGGGAGGAGCCTTGATGGGGTAAAGTGGGTGCAGTTGGTGAGACGAGAGGTTTGGTGACTGATATAGGGGCTCTGTTGGGTTTGTTAATGGTTTGAGATATAGACGGGAAGGGGAGGACATACTCTGCAAGATCTAGAGGGCCGCGGGTTGGGCGTCTTGGTAGAGCTGTTACTGTGTCAGATCAAAGTTGGTAATGCATGACGTAGGATCGAGAGGTTTGAGAAAGGGGGGTGATAGACAAGTGATTGAGATTAACCGTGTGGCAGTGCTTATGAACACGGGAAGGTGCTGTCCAGCATCATTTTATCCATTTCTGTCCAAGAAGAGGACGGCTTTCTGTTGCACATCGTAGTTTAGGCGCCTAGGCGCCGATGAGACTATACAACACTTGTTTAAGACAGAACCCGCAATGGCTGAGATGTCTTGGAGTTAAGCCACGTGACCACGATTGCCACCCACAGGCGAGAAGGAAGGCGCCAGATATGTACGCTTGTGCTTCCAAGCTGATATCTGAATTCAGGTCTTCTGGCTGGAACAGCGGGTGGGGAATCCAGGTGGCCAGAGGTCATGCCTCTGTATCCCGTGATTAATGTAGCAGAGCCTTGAAAGACATCTTGGGGAGCGCGGACAGGAGCTTGACTGCGCGTTCAGGGACCAAGCACATCACTGACCTCTACCGGATGATCCATGCTTTGAATGCCTCTTCGGCGTTGACTCTCCTGATGATGTTTCCATGGTTGATGATTTGATGATGTTCCCTTCGCAGCTGGCTCAAGCGATGAAAGATGTTAAGCATAATTTATGCATAACATAAAATAAGCGAGTCTTGCATAAATAAGCATCAGCGAGGAACTTCAGATGAAACGTGACTTCATCTGAATGTCAATACAGTATCGACATTGAATCAACTCCACGGGAGGTACATGCACCTGCGCACCTTAGCTTGCAATCGAGCCCATGGATGGCGTTAGAATTACTGGACGAGGTTGACGTGGAAAGGCCTCGGTCGTTTTACTCTATTGTCTAGCCCTCGAGATGATAGACTTGCCAACACCGTCTCTAACAACGACCAGCTCTGACTTAACGCTGCTTAAGCCACTAATGGTACCGTTAAATTATTTAAATTAGAGAGCTATGGGGGAAAAAACGAACTTGACAGCATTTTTAAAGTGGAAAAATGATGTGAATGCCCTTACGGTCTCTACCCGCGAGCAGCTCCAGTTGGATGCTGCTCGATCTACCGCCGGTGTAAGTATATTTTTCACAGCAGGAGGTAGTGGGGAAAAGAGAAAATTCGACAGCATCTCCAGAGATGAAAGAATTGACGATGCATCCCCGTTTCGACAGGACCGAGTTTGCAAAGAGTGTTCAAAGATTGACTTTGAAAAAGTCCGCAATCTAGACGCAGGCAGTCTTCAGCTGAAGCATTATCAAGGAGTGCTAATTTCGAATATTGGGAACAGATTCTTGTCACCTACTCAAACCACGTGCGGTCTGTGTCGAGTCTTTGCGTCCTCGCATATCACTCCGGCTTCACCTCATGCCCACTCAGCGCGAGGATACGAACTTCGGGCTTACTCTTTCTTGAAATACAGTCGTTACAAATCGCCCCATTATTCTCCCAAGGCTCTGAAGACTAAGGACCAGCCATTTCTCGCCGTCGTTACTGAAAACGTTGCTGACGAAACTGCGAAACTATTCATGATCAAACACGGAGAGTCGGTCTCCCATTCAACGCCGATACTGGGGACGATCAGTCACATATCTTTACCCCGCAGCTATTACCCCCTATTGGATTACTCGGCCGTGAAGCGGTGGCTAGAATACGGAAATTGCGGCATAAAGTGATGCGACTTCAGAGCGTGAGCGCTGTAGGCCCACTGTAAGTCTATTGTAAGCAAGAATTTTAGTGAGAGACCACGCTGAAAGGTTCTATAAATTCAGGCTGGGTCCCTTGTAAGCTTTCTCAGGGACCGCAAGCCACTTCTAGGATGTGCTCACTATAATTATAGGGCTCTTGTCCCTTGAGCAGCCTATAAAACTGTATGGTTTAGTGTCTATACCCTGTAGTTGCCTCGCCAGCCAGTGGGCATTGCTAAAGCCTATCTACAGAGCACGTACGCTGAAGTCGCATCACCTTATGCCGCAATTTCCGTACCGCAGATCGAATCACGAGGCACTCTGCGGTCTTGACGAAAGCCAATCGTTGAGTCTGAAGCTGATTGACTGCACTACGCTGTTGATCGTATGTCCTGAGCTGCTCCTATCATACGCTGCCCTGAGCAATGTATGGGGTCGCAATACAATCACAAAATACGCCAGGGCTGGACGAATCATACCTGGATCTCTCCTTAATGCCATTTCAGATGCAATAACTGTCACCAAAGAGCCGGAATTGAATTTTCTGTGGGTTGACAAGCTCTGTATTGACTAAGATGACCCTAAAATAAAGTACGATCAGATCAGTCACATGGATTATATTTACAGAGGCGCTGAAATCACCATTGCTGCAGCGGCAGGAGAAGACGAGAATGCCGAGCTACCGGGAGTTGGCACGAGATCACGAAGAATCCAACCTATAGCACAGGCTGGGAGCACTAAAATCATCTCCAGCATGTCTCATCCATTCCATACCATCACTTCTTTACGCTGCTGGACAAGAGGATGGACATACTAGGAAGCGGTACTATCAGGGCGTTGTCTAGTCTTCACCGAAGACCAGGTTTATTTCGAGTGCTATGCGATGAACTGCTTCGAGAGCATCCAAAACGACATGGATCTCGCGCACGTCAAGAACAAGAGCAAGTAATTGCAATTCATGCATTCGGGAATATTTTCGGGGAAGTGAAAACAAGCCTTCGCTCTGTGGACCTTGAGAAGTCTGCGGTAGGAAATTTGGTCAGATATCTGGAACACACGCATCAGTATTCCAACAAACATTGAGATTCGAAGAGGACGCCTTAGAGGCCTTCGCCGGCATCACCAGCCACCTTCAGAGAGCGAAAGATCCCATCTTCCAAGTTTAGGGCGTACCATTTTAGTATCCTCGTAGACGTGTTACAGTCGAGGTCTGCAAATCTCTCGTCGTGGGATATTTTAAAAACATATTCAAGACCAGGTGCCTTCTTCAAAGAAGCCGTACAGACGAGAGGGTTTAATTTCCGGTCGTTGGTCTGGATAGGTTGGCCAGGTTGAATTCATCGTTCCGGTCTCCTATCCGATGGTCTCCTCAAAAGAGACTGTTGTGCAGCTGGAGTACGAATCTGCGGGTCTGGTGAAACTGAACAACATTTTTTCTAATCCAACACAAGCGATACGCGATTTCATCATCCCTCAAGCTTTACATCTAGAAGCCCTCGTCGCCTCCCCCGAAAACATAACGATAAAGGATCCTCCCAAATCTTCCGCATAGACAATTGCTGGCTATGAGGCTATTACAAATTTATCTCAGGGCTCACGAGACTCAATTAGCATTTCCGAGATGTTTGCAACTCGAACATGGGAACTGGTGTTATTTGGAACGGAAAATATCATTAGCATACCGAAAAGCCAGCAATCTCATTCATGATTATCGAAAATAACAAAGATCATGCGTCTTGCATTGGTGCGGTTGTAGAATGCGGAAACTTAGAGAAATTCAAGAAGTTGATGTGCATGGAGCAGCGAAGAACCCGGCTGATATGAAGGATGAGTAAGGGGAGTAAGGGGAGTTATAAGGATAAACTTCTTATTAATTTATAAATAGTAGAACTTATTAAGGAGCAACTTATATAAAAGAAACAATAGTAGAAGGATTATACTAAGATCCTCCCTCCCTCTTTAATATTACTTCGTATAAGCCGACGACGCTTTAAGATAGTTATTATAATCAAATAGTCGTCTTAGTGTAGAACACGTCGAAGCGTAGAGGACCTAATTCCATGGCATAGTATTTAACGCGTATTGATCGAAAAGACTTAATCTTGGCTCTATAGATACTACCTCAATAGTAGTACTACAGATTCGTAGAGTGCACCACGTACAGGTGTTGAGTCTTCGCCCTCCTTCGCAATTTCCCTTCCAGGCACAAAAAAAATAAACTTCTATTCCTTCTTTCTTTTTCATCATTCCTTCCCCATTACACTTTCATTAATCCCTAATCAGGTGTGTATAAGAGCCAAAGACTGTGGGTTTCCAGTTGTTCGTCTTCTAGTAAAATTTATTACCCATCTGAAACAAGCGTACAAAGCGAACCGAGCTTTAATGTTCCGTAATTCCCCCCCTAATTTGGAGTCCCTCTTGATCTTGGCTCGAATTCTCCGCCTCTTCCAACTCCCTAGCTTGGTCTCTCCTCTTCTTTACATCCTTCAAAATTCTCCTAAACTCCCTTTTCATCGACGGAGCCATTAGCTTCCTAGTACTCTCCTTCTTCCCCCTAAAAACGGACAAAAAGTCCACTAATGCAACAGTCGCCCTCTCTCTCCCGACTTCACTGGGTCCTGGATAATAACGAAGCCTCCCAAAGGCTATATTTATGCAGACATTTGTCAAACCAACAAGTTCCTGTACCAAAATAACGCATTCTTTTTTCTTTGTATCAATGTGCTCCGCGAAGTGTTGCATGGACTGGCGGCAAGTCCCGAGCGTATACAAACAAACACCAATATTCTTTATCAACTCCTTTTTCTCTCCTATGGTATCGAGCCACTTCGTCGCATTTTCCAGATTAGTGGGCGATGTGAATTGGAAGATGAAATCTCCAGCATACACCACCTCGATGGCATCGAACATGAGTTGTTTGTTTATGAGGAAGAGGTTGCTGAAGGGCGTCAAGCCCCAACTTCCATTCTTCTCGTGTGTTCGGGTAGAAGAGAAGATTAGCTGGACATCGAGGGGATTTTTGTACATGGGACTTGGGTGGGTTGGTGCGCAGGTTTTCAGGAATGCGTATTTCAGGATTTGATGGCGGAGTTCGATAGGGAGGGTAACTAAGGCTGCTGATGGCGAGGTCGTCATGGCGGGGTGAGTTTTTTTGACAGATGGGTTTTGGGGAGGTAGAGGTGAGATGGGAGAGTGAGGTCTGGGCG
>Ga0302325_10025038_pt1 | contig 12403 bp, 7 predicted proteins | sample Palsa_T0_2_FD_201948 | JGI IMG/M metagenome (GOLD analysis project Ga0302325, IMG submission 201948) | Peat permafrost microbial communities from Stordalen Mire near Abisko, Sweden - Palsa_T0_2 | ecosystem: Environmental > Terrestrial > Soil > Palsa > Peat permafrost | place: Sweden: Abisko...
CTCCACGCTCCTCCCCCTGGACCATTCTTACCGGCGTCACGAGGATCATTCGCAACGCGCCTACAACTCGACGGCAACTTGGACAAGAAAGTTGATGAGTCTGCTCAGGATTTTCGGAATCAACCCGATGCTGAACCGACCCAAGCGCCGCCTTATCGAGTCGAGACCAGGCACTCCCCGGTTCCAAGGCCGGTGTCGTTGTGATTTGCAGCGTCCCCGTCGCTCCCATTATCCGAAGGCACGCACTGATGTCACGCCACAGAAGACGGTGCAATTCGGTTGCGCACGGGAGCGACTATCCGTGGTCGACTCCATCCGGAGTGCAACGATGGCGCGGTGAAATTGAGTTCGTATCGTTTGCCTTGCCTCCCGCATGTTCGACGTCGTGCGGCCGTGCTCTCGACTGCCCTGCTGTTTGTCACCGGGGTGCTCAGCACCGGTATCGTGCCGACGCCGACGCCGACGGCGGAAGCGGCGACGTCAGGTTGGTACGTCTCTACCGTCCCGGGAACGGGGCTCGATGACGTCCTACTCGGCTCGACGTGCGCCAACGCGCTCCAGTGTTGGGCTGTGGGCATCAGCTTGGGAAACCTCGCCGGCCCTGGCCCGTCGTCTGCCAACCCACTCATGGAGTCCTGGAACGGCACGACGTGGACGCTCGACCCGCTGGCGTTGCCTGGCGGGGAGGGTGGGGGACTCTTCGACGCCACCTGCGTGAACGGTTCCGACTGCTGGGCCGTCGGCGCCGTTGTCGGGTCCGGCAGCGGGAATCCCACCGGCACTCTCGTCGAACAGTGGAACGGCACATCGTGGTCCGTAGTCCCGAGCCCCACTCCGAGTGGTCCGGACGTGGTGGGCGCCATCCTCTCGAGCGTGAGCTGTACGTCGGCATCGAGCTGCATGGCAGTCGGCTATGCGACGGACGCAGGCGGGAACAATCTCAGCGACGTCGTCGAGCAGTGGAACGGGTCCAGCTGGACGATTATCCCCGCCGCGACGACCGGGCAGGCCTTCGACCAGCTCATCAGCGTCCAATGCCTCTCGGCCGTCAACTGTTGGGCCATCGGCAATGCCGGTCCTGTGGCACAGATGTCGAGTTTCCTTCCGATCTTCCCTGGTGCAATCGGTGACCAGGGGCTCATCGAGCATTGGGACGGATCGGCCTGGGCGATCGTGCCGAGCGTGAGCAAGCCGGCGCCCAACGGCGGCTACCTCAGTGGGCTCGAGTGTGTCGGCGCTACTGACTGTTGGGCCTCGGGCGCCATGACCGACGACACAGGGAACGCTTCGGGGGTCCTCGTGGAGCACTGGGACGGTGCCACGTGGACAGATACCTCGGCGTCAGTGCCTGGCTCCACGGCGCCGGGCATGCTGGCTGGCATCTCCTGCGTGAGTGCAGCGTCGTGCTGGGCCGTCGGCTCCACCGGATCGTTGAACAACGGTAGCTCGGGCGCGCCGTTGCAGAGCCTGGTGGAGTACTGGAACGGGTCGTCGTGGTCCGTGCAACCCAGTCCGAACGTCACCGCCCTCAGCTTCTTCAATTCTGTCAGCTGCGTGCCGAGCGTCGGATGTCTGGCCGGCGGCAGCACATTGACCACTCCCAACGGCAACGGTGATCCCGGGCTGCGTGCCTTCGTCGAACAGCTGACCTTCCCGTCGGCTTCGAGCCAGGGCACCGTTCTCGCGGCACGCGACGGCGGCGTGTTCGCCTACGGCACCGCGCCTTTCGAGGGCTCCATGGGGGGCCAGAGACTCAACGCGCCGATCGTCGGCGTCGCCACGACGCCCGACGGTCAGGGCTACTGGCTGGTGGCCAGCGACGGCGGCGTCTTCGCCTTCGGTGATGCCCCCTTCGAGGGCTCCATGGGTGGTGAGCACCTCAACGCGCCGATCGTCGGCGTTGCGCCCACCCGTGACGGTCAGGGTTACTGGTTGGTGGCCAGCGACGGAGGGGTATTCGCATTCGGCAGTGCCAGCTTCCACGGTTCTATGGGTGGCGGGCACCTCAATGCGCCGGTTGTCGGCATGGCCGCGACCGACAGCGGCGGTTACTGGCTCGTCGCCTCCGATGGCGGCGTCTTCAGTTTCGGAACTGCGGCCTTCTACGGCTCAGCTGGCGGGACTCGGCTTAACGCCCCGGTGACAGGCATGGCGGACACGCCCGACAGCCGGGGCTATTGGCTGGTTGGATCCGACGGTGGTGTGTTCACTTACGGCGGTGCCTCGTACTTCGGGTCCGTACCGGGTCAGGGCATTACGGGACAGCCGCCGGTGGTCGGCATCACCCCGACCCCGACGGGGTCGGGGTACTGGCTGGCTGGTGCGAATGGCGCCGTGTACACGTACGGCGACGCGACCTTCCTCGGCGCACCCGACGGGCACCATCTGGTCGCCTCAGTGTCCTCCATCGCTGCGTCATAGTCATATCGGCGAGGTCCCTTGGTCACCTGTGGTGCTGGCCTTCAAGTGTCAGTCTCTCAGGGCCGAACGAGACCGAAAGGTCCGCAACCGCTTCGACAAAAGGGGCCAAAAGCAATTTCCGAATCAGCGAGACTCCGATCGAGCGATCTCATTCTTGTCCCCGGCGCGGGTACCTACTGAGCAGTGTTTAGAATTCATCCCAAGATGTGCCACCTAGTCGTCGATACCGAGGGCAGTCGCTGGGACGCCCAATGAGCCCGGAGTCGATCCTCGATGAGTACGTCGCGACCATCAAGGAAGGGGTGCGTGCGCGAGAGGATGAGCTGATCGAGCTCCGCCGGGACATCCATGCGCATCCCGAGACGGCATGGAACGAAACGCGCACCACCCGGCTCGTGGTCGAACGACTGGGCCGAGTCGGATTGGCGACACACATTTTAGAAGGTGGGGGGGCCGTGGCCGAGGTGGTCGGCGACCCGGCCGGACCGGTGGTGGCCTTGCGAGCCGACCTGGATGCCTTGCCCCTCCAGGACCTGAAGGAAGTGCCTTACAGGTCGACCCATCCTGGTGTGGCCCATGCTTGTGGGCATGACGTGCACACGTCCGCCCTCGTCGGCGCAGCGGAGGCCCTGTCCTGCCTGGCCGATTCAAGGCGGCTGCCGGGCACGGTCCGGCTGCTGTTCCAGCCGGCCGAGGAGGTGTCTCCCGGCGGAGCGCTCTCGCTCATCGAACATGGAGCCCTGCGGGATGTGAGCCGAGTATTCGCTCTGCACTGCGACCCTCGTTTGGAGGCCGGCCGGCTCGGGACCCGTATTGGTCCTCTCACTGCGGCCGCCGACTCGGTCCTTGTGCGGCTGGTCGGACCGGGCGGTCACACCGCCCGTCCACACCTGACGTCCGACCTCGTCGGTGCCCTGGCCGACGTGGTGTCTCGCCTGCCGACTCTGTTGTCACGGCGCGTGGACCCCCGGGCCGGAACATCCGTGGTGTGGGGGTATATCCAAGCCGGATCGGCCGGGAACGCAATCCCCGCTATGGCCGAGGCGTCGGCCAGCGTCCGGGTCTTCGATCGCCAAGCGTGGACTGCGATGCCGGATCTCGTTCCGGAGCTCATACGGCAGATCGCAGCTCCTTACAACGCTGAGGTCGAGGTTCGCTACGTGGTCGGGGTGCCGCCGGCGGTCAACGACGCTGTCTCCACAGCTCTGGTTCGCCAAGCCGGCGAGGCGGTTCTCGGCATCGGACACGTAGACGAGACACCGCGCAGTATGGGTGGAGAGGACTTCGCCTGGATGCTCGAGAAGGTACCGGGTTCGCTGGCTCGGCTAGGTGTGCGCCACCCCGGCGAGGGTCCCGTGGTGGACCTGCACCGGGGAGAGTTCGATGTTGATGAGCGAGCGATCGCCAACGGCGCCATGGTCTTGGCCGCCACCGCCGCGTTCGCCCTCGCCGCGCCTTAGTCGAAGATCCGATCAAGGAACGACATCGTGCGGCGGTCCACAGCCAACTTGGCCTCCCGGTTGCGGAACTCGTGTCCCTCCCCGCCCACCTCCATGTACTCGACGTCGCGGCCGAGACCAGACAGAACGTCCGCGAGGCGTCGGGACTCGGCGACCGGGACGTTGGTGTCGAGCGCCCCATGCACGATCAGCAGGGGCACCACAATTGCCGACGCGTGCTGCAGGGGCGACAGTGCCTGCAGGAGTCGAGCATCGGTCGCAGGGTCACCGTACTTGGTGACCGCCGCCTCGGCGATCCACGGCTCTGACTCGGCAAAGAACGACAGCAGGTTGGACATTCCGCAGACGTCGATACCGGCGCGGAAGAGCGGCCGGTGGCGGATGAGCGCCATCAGTGCGGCGTAGCCACCGTACGAACGACCGGCCACGGCAATTCGGCCCGGCTCGGCCAGACCCGACGACAGGAGGTGTTCCGCACAACTGGCCACATCGTCGATAGCGTCATTGCGGCCGTAGCGGTCGTCGGCGTGTTCGAACAGTCGTCCGAAACCCGAAGATCCACGGATGTTGGGGGCGAAGACGTTGAACCCGCTCGCCGCAAGGATCTGATGCTCCGGGTGAAAGCCGGGTCGCTCCTGAGCCTCCGGACCCCCGTGCAACACCACCACGGTCCCCCGAGGGCGATCTGTTCGTCCTTCATACAGCCATCCCGTGAGTGCCAGACCATCGTGGGACACGAAGCATCGCATGCTCGGTTCCACCAGCTCGGGGAGCGGAGTCGGTTCCTGCAAGGGCCGCCAATGTTTTGAGCGGGGGCTTTCCAGATCCAGGCTCCACAGACTGCGAGGCTGCAGTGGACCTTCGGCTGAAATCATGGCGCAGCTCCCGTCACGGGCGAGAGTGGTCGACGACACCACCGTGCCCGGAACTGGCAGCGGCGAGCGCCTCCCGGTCACAGGGTCGTAGCGCTCCATCTCGCTGCGACCATCGACGTTCCACACCAAGATGAGCGTCTGTCCGGTACGGTCCGAGACCACCGCTTCGAGATCCGCGTCGTTGCGTTGGGCGAGTGTGCCGGCTTGGCCGAGCCGGCCCTCTGCCCCAAACGGGACTGCCACTAGCGAACGGCGGGCCGATCCCGTGTCGGTGAGCATGTAGGCGACCCATGTTGCGGCGCCGGATGGATCTGCTCTGATTAGGCCGTCGTCCGTGGAGCCCGCGTCGGGCACTGGTAAGAGGTCGTGGGAAACCGCTCGTTGTCGATCGAACACTCCGCAGTCGTAAGCACCGCGGGTGCCCGTCCGGATCAGGACGAAACGGTCGTCGGCCGAGAGGCTGAGCGCGACAGCGGTTGGCTGATGCAGCAGCACCTCGCGGTTCCCGGTCGCGACGTTGATGATCACGCATTCGTTCTCGCCTCCGGGGGTTGTAGGACAGATCGTGACCAACAGCTCGTGGCCGTGTTGCCCCCACGGACCCAAGATGGCATGGGTTGGATTGCCGGCTACCACCCGGGACGCGCTCCCGTCGACACGCGTCACCGTCACTTCGCTCCGCACCCCCCCACCGATGGCCGAGCTGTAGGCGAGCCACTCACCGTCGGGGGACCAGGAGACAGCGAGCACAGGGTCGGGAGTCGAACTGATTCGAACGCCTGTGGCACTGCGGGTTCGGTCCGCCACCCACAGCGACGGTGTCCCCCCGCTCTCGGAGATATAGGCCACCGCCGAGCCGTCTGGCGAGACCGCCGGCGACCAGGCCTGCGGCACAGAGCGCAGATCACGGGCGAGTCGTTCCATCTCGGTCCATGCAGCTTGCGGCCGCTGTCGGGTCGTCATCCGACGTCGTGCGACTGCAACCACATCTCCAGCAACGCCAGCTGCCATAGGGCGTTGGATCCCAGCGTGGTGCGCTCTCGGTTGGGCGATTGAAGCATCCGCTCTACGGGCCCAGATCTGAACAGGCCCCGACGTTTGGCCTCTGGCGACAGCAACGCCTGACGTACCCGGTCCAGATATGGACCCTCGAGCTGGCGGATGGCCGGTACGGGAAAGTAACCCTTGGTGCGGTCGATGACTGCGTCGGGCACCAATCCGCGGCAGGCGTCCTTGAGGATGCCCTTGCCACCATGCTCGAGCTTCAGCGGCGGCGGTATAGCCGCGGCCAATTCGACGAACTCGTGATCGAGAAACGGGACCCGCGCCTCAAGGCCCCAGCCCATGGTCATGTTGTCCACCCTTTTGACTGGGTCGTCGATCAGCATGACGGTAGTGTCGTTACGCAGGGCGGCGTCGAGCGCCGAGTCGGCTCCGGGCCTGGCGAACTGTTCGTTGACGAATTCGAACGGATGGTCGTCGGGCTCGAACCACTCGTCGCAGAGCAGTTCCCCGAGCGGGCCGTGACGGCGGTCGAAGAAGACTTGGGCGTAGGCCTCCGCGGCGGCGTTACGCTGCACCGGCGCCAGCGGTGGATACCAGTCGTATCCACCCAGTATCTCATCGGCCCCCTGACCCGACTGGACCACCTTCACATGGCGCGACACCTCTTCGGATAACAAGAAGAATGCCACGCAATCATGGCTCACCATGGGCTCGCTCATCGCGTCCACGGCGGCGTCAATAGCTGGCAGCAGACGGGAGCTACTGATCTCGATGCGGTGATGCTCGGTACCGAACTGTTGCGCCACAATGTCGGAGTATTCGAACTCGTCACCCGATTCTCCTCCGGCGGATTCGAAACCGATGCTGAAGGTCTGCAGCGAGCGTTGGCCGGCCGCGGCGAGAAGTGCTACTACGACCGACGAATCGATCCCGCCCGACAACAGCACGCCGACGGGAACGTCCGCCTCCATGCGACGCTCCACGGCGACGCGCAGACGGTCCAGCAGCGCCTCCGCCCATTGTGCGCTTTCCCAGGAAGCCTTGTCCGGATCGCGCCGGAACGAGGGTTCCCAGTAGACGGCGTCGGTATGCGAACCGTCCGGGTTCACCGTGCGGATTGTGGCCGGGGGCAGCTTTTCGATCCCTTTGAGGATGGTCCGGGGAGATGGCACGACCGAGTGGAACGTCATGTAGTAGGAGAAGGCGACACGATCGATCGAGGTATCGACCCCACCAGCGGCGATCAAGGCGGGCAGCGTGGATGCGAACCTCAGCTTGTCCAGTGACGAGTCCAAGTACAACGGCTTGATGCCTAGCCGGTCCCGAATCAGCACGAGCCGCCCAGTATCCCGCTCAGCGATGGCAATAGCGAACATACCGGCGAAGCGTTGGACGGCCGCGGCGCCCCACTCGGCATAGGCCTTGATAATCACCTCTGTGTCGGAGTGAGAGAAGAACCGGTAACCCTTAGCGATCAACTGGTCGCGCAACTGGCGATAGTTGTAGATGCACCCGTTGAATACCGCGGCCAGCCCGAGATCGGGGTCCACCATGGGCTGGCTGCCCGCGGGGGACAGGTCGATGATCGACAGCCGGCGGTGCCCGAGGGCAAGCGGCCCGCTCGTCCAGATGCCGTTGCCATCAGGTCCCCGGCTGACCATACGCTCACAGGCCCGATCGATCGCGCCCAGGTCTGCCCTCCGACGGTCGAATCGAATTTCGCCCGCTATTCCGCACATGGTCGGACTCCGGTCGTGGGCTGCATCGGCCGAATCACAGCCCGTCCGCTGAATCGAGGATCCAAGTGTCCTTGGCCCCGCCCCCTTGGGATGAATTGACGACTCGGCTGCCAGACGGAGCCACTCGCGTCAGAGCTATGGTCGGACAACGGGCCTCCTCCGAACCGGTGCCGGTCAAGAGGACGAACGCCCGCAGGTCGACGTTGCGGGGCTCGAGCCCGCCTTCTCCTAGCGTCGGCACCGTGGAGAGATCGAGCGTTTCTTGGGCCACCCATCCCTCCGCGTCCTCTCGTATTTCTCGCGTCCGTTCCCGCAGTTCGTCTGGTCCGGCGTCGGGACCGATCAAGATTCCGTGGCCTCCGTAACCGTCCACCGGTTTTGTGACCAGCTCGTCGATCCGGGCTAGAACAATTTTGCGCTCTTCGGGGTCTGAGCAGCGGTAGGTGGGCACAGAGGCAATCTTCGGCCTCTCCCCTAGGTAGAAGTTGATCATGTCCGGTACATAGCAGTACATGGCCTTGTCATCCGCCACTCCATTGCCCGGAGCGTTGACCACCGAGACTCGGCCGCCCGCCGCCGCCTCAAGGATGTCACTACCCAGTGGCTGGCCCGCGGGACCCATGAGGTCTGCCAATTCGACGTTCAACCGGTGATAGAGCACGTCGACGGGTCGGCCACGAGCGATAACTCTCCCATCGGTCATGCCTAGTTCCGAGGGTGTGACCAGTAGCAGGCCGGCCTCTTCTGCCAGCATCCGGTGTTCGAACCACGCTGAGCTGTCGTTACCCTCCGAGACCAGCACGACCAGCGGATCGTCCTTGTTGCTACTGGACCGCAGTGTGTCGCCAAGAAGGCCCATCACGTCGTCGGGCTGGCGCACCGCTACGCCCTCAGAAAACTCGGGGAACATCTCCCCGACGAGCCTGCGCAGGCCGATGGCATAGCCCAAGCCGGACGGCGTCCTCACGTTGTCCTCGATCACCTTCCACCCTCCAAGGGGGTCACGCACGAGATCGAAGCCACAGACCGCTGCTCGGATCGAGTCGGCAGGGAGCTTGGCGGCTGCGCGGTGGTAGCCGGGTCTCGCCCGGACGAACGCCTCGGTCATCACCCCTTCGTGGACGATGCGCGCGGGACCGTAGATGTCGCGCAGAAAGTGCTCGATAGCCCGAGCCCGCTGGGTCAGGCCTTCCACCAGCGATTCCCACTCGTAGGATGCGACGACGCGTGGGAGGGCGTCGACGGGGAACGCCCGCTGCCCGCCGGTCAACCCGAAAGTCATGCCCAGACTCTCGGCTTTCTCTCGCATGCCGGCTTCTCGCCGCTGAGCTTCTTCGGCGCCCATGGAGTCGAGCGACCTCATGAGCGGGGCGTAGGACCGGGCCAGGAAGCCGCCGAAGAGGACTGCCTCGTCCGAGTCGGTCTGGGGGTACGCCGCCACGGAAGGTAGACGAGAAGGCACTGGCTGGGAGCGACCCGCCGTCTCGTTGACGACCATTTGGGTGGCGTCGCGCAGGGCGCCTCTTTCGGTCACGGCCAACCGCTGACGATCGGCACTCGAGCCCCGCGCCAAGGTGGCCTCGCAGAGCTCGGAGACCATGGCCCAATCCCCTGAGTTCTCCAAGTGGGGACGGAGGTCATTGACGAGGCTGCGAATGACCTCCCGGGCCGGACGGCGCCACGGGTCGGTCCCACAGACCAGCTCTCCGGACAACCCGCTGCGGGCGGCGCGCCACATGGCGGCGCGGTGCAGCGGTCCCGGTGCTCCGGGCAGTGGTACGCCTGTTGCATCCCGTTGCGCTTCCCTCTCGACCGCGGCACGGAACAGTCCCGCAATGAGGAGCGCATCGTCGACGAGTGGACAGGCGTCACAGACTCGGAGCTCAACGGTGGGGTAGTCATGACCCGGGCGGACGTCCCAGTAGCTCATCTTCGTATCGGTGATCACTCCCGTGGCGATAAGTCTTTCCAACAAGCGGTCGTAGTCAGCAGCATTCTCGACCGGGCCGAAATCACCGGTGGTTGGCCACCGTTGCCACACCATGGTCCTCATGCTGGCGTAGCCGGTGTCTTCGCCTCGCCAGAACGGAGACGAAGCAGAGAGGGCGAGCAACACCGGGGTGACCGAGCGGAGGCGCTGCGACAGCCGAACAGCCAGGTCACGGTCCGCCACTCCAACGTGGATCTGTAGGCCGCAAATGAGATGCTCCTTGACAAGGATCCGGTAGTCATCCTGCATCCGTGAAAAACGGCCCGTGTTCGTCAGCTCAAAGTCGTCGCCGCCGGCGGCGGGGACAATACCCACCGCAGCAACCACCAGCCCCACTTCCTGGGCGGCTGTGATCAGGGTTTGGCGCAGGGACTTCAATTCGTCGCCAAGTGTGACCAACGAAGTGTGCACTGCGGTGCGCGTCTCGACCGTGGAGCGCTGCAGCTCGAACCCGAATACATCATCCGACAGCCGCCCAAGGAGGCGCGGTGCACTCGGAGCGAGGTACCCGGATCGAGGGTCGACAAGCTGTAACTCTTCCTCCGCGCCCAGAGTTCTGGCCGCCATGCCTAGGGACACTAGGCAGTTGTCCTGTTTCGGCGTTGTTAACGATGCGTTGCGCCAGCGGCAACGGGCGTAGAAGACGAATGGGATTCTGATCCACCACTGAGGCCTGGCGCCCCGAGGCTTGCTACTGCGTTGCTATTCAAATATGCGGACGGAGGCGGTATGAAGCCGTCGGTATGGATTGCGCGCCGGATCTGAGCTGGCCAAATGGACTCAGTTGGGTCACTGGACAATCTGAATCGCCCTCTTCATCCAAGATGCCAAGAGGAAACCCGGGCGGGCCATTGAGCGTTGTGAAATGTGATGGCCTCGCTCAGGTGGCACCGACAAACGGCGATTTGATCCGCACTCTTCGGATCGTTCTCAGGTGTCGGGTCGAGCGCGGCGGATGAGTCGGGGCCGGGGTGCAATAACGACTGCTGGCCGGTCGTACATGAACGGTTCGCCGCCGCCGGGGCGACGCTGGGGCGGGCGCCGAGGTTCGACCGGGCCCGACCGCATGTGTCGCCGCTGACCTGACCACGGAGCCGGCGGAACGGTGAACCGGTCAGCGAGTCTGTATGCGACGCTCTCGTAGTTCACGCGCCAGCCGCGAAAGTCGACCCACGCTTCCTCGGCATTTCGCTCGGTCGCAAAGCCCACAGCTTCGAGCATTGTCACCGCTCGGTCGAACTCAGCGAACGTCAGATCGATTGGTCCCTCGGGGTTCGGATCGAGATCCACTTCCAATCCGAGTGTGGTCGCGATCCGGTTGAGCAATGTGAATCCCATGCGTAGACACAGCCGCGCCTGGGAACTCGCTTGGCTGGGCGCGAGCGCCAGATGCATCGCCGCGGCGTCAAGAACGGCGATCAGCCCGAGCAGCCACGAGTACCACGGCTCAGGGGATCGGAAGAGGAGCAGCACCGGGTACGTGGTGTGGCTTTCGGCCACGTCGGCCGCCCAGACCTCCCAGGCGGCGTAGAGGTCTGGGAGGGTGTCGTTGATGCCGACCAGCTGGTGCCGTGCCAGAAGCTCGGGACCCCACGCCGGAACTCCGGCTCGACTCTCGAGCAGGGCGACCAGGCCCTCTCGTCGGTTGAACGAGCTGTAGAGGGCCGGGAGGTAGGCGATCTGGAGAGCGACGATGACGACCCAGATGGCGCCGACGGAAATGTCCACGCCGGTGTCGGCCGGGCCACCGGTGTGGACGGCTCCGACGGTGAAGAGCGCGGTGAGCGCCTGGAGCAGCCCATCGCCGAACGACGCGCCGGCACCGACAAGGAGGAGGCCGAAGCCGAGCACGAGGAAAGCCGCCCAGAAGAGCAGCTGCACGACGAGGGCAACAGGCCCCGTCGGAGCCAGAATGGCGTCTTGGCCCTCGTACGTCTTCGCCAGGCGCGACACGACGACGAAACACACTCTGACACTCCGGTTGATCAGGAGGCTCAACCGTTCGATGCCCGACGGTCGACGCGGGAGGATCACGGTCAATACGACGTCGCCGACCGTCAGCACCACCACGACGAAGCCCAAGATCGTCGCGACGATGTTCACTGTCCCGCCCCGCAAGCTTCGAATGGGGACATGGGCGACGAGCGTATCCAGTGCTCGGGGACCGGGGCGCAGAGGGGCCCGTTACTGCTTTACGATTCAACCGATCGGACGTAGGGATCCTGAGATGTACCGCCTGACAGTGGACCTGCTCTGACTTGCCTGAGCCGACCGAGCCAGACGGGATGGATTTCTCGAATTGCTCCTTTAATCCCAAGGTGCCGGGATCGAGACCTGGGCGGGACACGTTGAGCCGAGGTGAAGATCCCGACGCCGCCCAGTTCTGGTTGCAGGCGGGCCACGATTGGACTGCGTGGTGTTGAGCCCTGTGCAATCCGTTGGTCAGACCTCGACCTGAAGAGTTGTTCCTTGACCGTTCTCTCGATTCATCAGTCGAGACCAGGGATCAATTCTCATAGACTGCCGGAAGGGCCTCATCCGTTTGGGCGGATAGCCGTGCGTAGCTCGTCGAGCGCCTCGTAGATCAGATCCGAGAAGTCGGCGGATCCCTCCCGACGGGCCCAACGATCGAATGCGGTTTGGAAGACCGCCACTCCTGCTTGGGCTGTGAGGCTCGCCACAGATTCGGGGACTCTCCGTAATTGCAACGCGCCGTCGATCGCTGCCGTGAGGGTGGCCATCTTGATCATCTCTCGCTCTTGCAGGTCGGTAGACCCGTCGATGAGCCGCTGGCGGGCCCGGGCGCCCTCGCCGAGCTCAGTGAGTCCACTACCGCCAGCCGAGAGAGCGGCAACAACGGCATCGATCGGCGCGAGACCTTCGGGTGCGCTGATGACTGCGCTCACCACGGTG
>Ga0302325_10025041_pt1 | contig 12402 bp, 10 predicted proteins | sample Palsa_T0_2_FD_201948 | JGI IMG/M metagenome (GOLD analysis project Ga0302325, IMG submission 201948) | Peat permafrost microbial communities from Stordalen Mire near Abisko, Sweden - Palsa_T0_2 | ecosystem: Environmental > Terrestrial > Soil > Palsa > Peat permafrost | place: Sweden: Abisko...
GTCGCGGCCTGGGGTCGTGAGGGCGCGCGGCCGCGGCGCGCATAGGCGCGACGAGCCGCACTGAGGAGCTGGCGTACACGCGGATCGCGCAGCGGATTGATCTCTGCGCCCAGGCCCAGATGATCATGCTTGGCGATGTAGGCGTCGTGCGCCTGTGAAAGTGCGGCCAGACGGGTCTCGACCGTTGCCAGTGTCCATGGGCCAGGCTTTGCCTTGTAGCCCCGATCAACCAGCAGCCGATCGATGCTGGCCGGCAGCAGATGCTGCGTGGTGCGGGAGGAGGGTGTGAAAGGACCCACCTGTGGCGCTTCGATCGTTGGCTGGTGCTCGAGATGATCAACGATGAACTGAATGACAGCGGCCGGGCTGACCGGTCCCTGGATCGGCTGGCCAAACCGCAGCGCGTGCCAGGCGCCCCAATAGCGCAGCGCGGTCTCGTAGGTTCTCTGGGTATTGGGCGACTGGCCTTCGCGCCGAAAGGCCTCCATGGCTTTGGCGGCCTCCGCCGAGAGCGCATGAGCCTCTAATAAGGAGCTGGCCGGCTCGGTAAACGGTTGGGCGACCGCCGGGACTAGAGGGAGTTCAGTCATCGAACGCAATGTAACCCTTTGATAGGACTAATACTAGTCCTATCATACAACGATAATCTTACCTTATCGTATAACAGACAAACTCCGCTATAACTCCATCTCACACAACAGCGGTTACGCCACTTGCAACCTAACTAGACAGGCCCAGGGAAGAAAGGAAGTTCTACGAATCCCGGGGTACCTTCCTTCAGGAAGTTCATCGCCCACCTGAGGGTCGGAGCCAATATCCATTTGGGCGTGTGAGTCCCCACAGATCGTTGCTCGACCCCGCAATCTACGATGAGTATTAATTGTCTGAGACGGCTCGGGCTGTTTACGCCTGATTCGAGGAATGCCCAGGCTCGCGTGAGTTACGGCTGACTTCGTCAGTCAGCGGGTGCTTACATCCTAAATTTCACCGGCATGTTGATATTGGAATTACGAAATGCCGGTTGGCCCGTTTGCGCGAGCCACTCGCCAACGTCGGTATAAAGACCTGGATTCAAGCATCCACTAACGCGGAGAAATTCATGAGCGATAAGCGCCACCCTGAGGTCAAGCCTTGGGAACCTACTATCGAGAAGATGCCCACCTTCAACCCCTTCGCCAATGATCAAAATCCGGCGATCGAGTTGGATTCGGAGCCGCCCGAGGATGAGCTGGACGAAGATTCAAGCGAAGAGATCAAACCGGGCAAGAAAAAGTAACTGCCTTAAGAGCGACAAGAGTCGCCCTTCAGTCGGCGCGTGGCTCCTGCGCTCGCAGATCCACGCACCGATGCCGAGTTGGCTTCAGCTACTGGAAAGCATCCAGTCTTAAGAACCCTAGTCGGCGCAGTGACACAGTGCGGCGCTGAAATCTGCGGAGCCCAGGATCTGCGCGCTGATCTTGTCGAGCGCCCTATTCAGAACTTCCTGATAATCCTCGATACTGCCCACGTAGCCATAGTTGCCGGCATCGCTCTGCAGTGCGGCATGCCAACAGGATTTCCCCATCGGCGACTGCAGCGAGGTAGCAACGGTGATCCGTGCTTCGTAGCCGGATCGATGATAGATATTCTCGCTGGTCTTCAGTGACTCCAGCTCGAGCACCAGCGTTGGGCCAACATTCCCCGCCTTGATGTGGCTCTGACCCAGGTACGACTCCACGCCCCCCTGCGCCCAAGCCACAGGATCGCTGCTGGCCGTCACATCGGCCTTCAGGGGCTTACTTTCGAGAAAGCGAACACCCAGCAGCGGATCGGAGCGCTTATCGAGGACCTGCACGTGCGCCAAATACGGACAGGACAAACTGACGAGCAACGCATCGCTATCGGGCGTCGCCTTGTAGGCCAGCGGAACTGACAACGGCTCAACGTTACTGACGGCTGCGCAGCCCGCCGCCATGAGTGCCAGCATCGCTATCCCCAGCCATCGAAACGAAACGAATTTATGTATCACATGGCCTCCTTGCCAGATAAGACTGATCGCCCGCCTGCAGTCCGATTCATGCCAAACCGAACTGCAAATCTCGGCGATGCCTCTATATTACCCGGCCTGCATCACCTTGTGCTGGCTGACTTCGCCGCCATCGCTTGCCTTGAGGGTTCGGAAAACTATCGTGGAGAGCATCGTGAACAAGCCGAGCGCAATGAACGCCAGGTGGAGGCCATGGATCATCTCGGATGGATTGGTCCGGAAGCGATCCGGGACAAACAGCGCCGTCGTCAGGCCCGCTGCCGCCACGCCAAAGCTGATCGACATCTGTTGCATGGTGCTCGCGATCGAACTGGCGCTGCTACTCTGCGCATCGCTGATATCGGCATAGACCAGGGTATTCATGCTGGTGTACTGCAGCGAACTCAAGGCCCCGTAAGCAAACGCCTGCAGTACGATGAGCCATACCGGCGTCTTCAGACCCACCGTCGCAAAGGCGATCAGCAAAAGACCTAGGGCCATCGTGTTGGAAACCAGCACGGCGCGGTAGCCAATACGCGTGAGGATGCGGGGCAGCAGAAACTTGCAGGACATGGCGGCGGCCGCCTGCGGCATGATCAGGAGGCCCGATTGGATCGCGCTGTAGCCGAGGCCAATCTGATACAGGAGCGGTAACAGGAACGGCACGCCGCCGATACCAATGCGCGTCGCAAAGCTGCCACTGACTGCAGCGCTGAAGGTGCGGATCTTGAACAGCGCCAGCTGTAGCAGCGGGAACTCGGTGCGCGAAGCGTGCAGGCCATAGCCGCCAATCAGTGCGAGTGACAGGATTAACAACCCAATGACCTCGCGCGCACTGAGCAGGTGCTCGCCAAAGATCTCCAGGACATAGGAGAGCAGCGCAATGCCTGAGCCAAACAGGATCAGCCCCACCACATCGAGCGGCGGCGTCTGCTCCTCCTTGTAATTGGGCAGGTGGCGATAGACCATCCACAGCCCGACCAATCCGATCGGGACATTGACGAAGAAGATCAGCCGCCAGTGCAGATAGGCCACAATCAGCCCGCCGGCGATCGGCCCCAGCATCGGTCCGACCAGCGCCGGTATGCTGACAAAACTCATCATCCGCACCAGCTGGGATTTTGGATAGGTCCGCACCAGCGTGAGGCGTCCGACCGGCACCATCATCGCACCGCCGCAGCCCTGCAGGACGCGGCACGCGACCAGCTCATGAATGTCACCGGATAAGCCACAGAGAATTGAACCGAGCGTGAACAGTCCGATCGCCGAGGCAAATACCCGGCGCGTGCCGAAGTGATCCGCCATCCAGCCACTGATCGGAATGAACACCGCCAGGCTCAAGGTGTAGCTGGCCAGGACCGCCTTCATGCTGAGCGGCGCCACCTTCAGCGCAGTGGAGATGGTCGGGATCGCGGTGTTGAGGATCGTGGTGTCCAGCGACTCGAGGAAAAATGCAACTGCGACCAGCCAGGGCAAGAGTCGCTTGGCGGTCTCTGAAGCCGAGGTCATCTGGGCGGGTGGCGGGCTGGTGCGATCGCCACTCATATCACAGGCTCAGGCGGACATGGCCGCCGCGGCGGCACAGAGTGTAAGGCGAGTACCGGGCTGGCGCGCAATCTCACTCCCGCAGCAAACGCGTGGATTCGCGAATCGCCAGCGTCGGTGCCGATACGGTCGAGTGCGGTGCACGGCCGGCGATCATATCGATGATGGCTGCAGCGGCGCATCCACCCACTTCGTTGATCGAGCGGTGCACGCTGGTCAATGGCGGAATGGAGAATGCGGCTCCCGGCAGATCATCGAAGCCGAGCAGCGATACGTCGCGCGGCACGCGCAGTCCGCGCCGGTACAAGGCCAGCAGTGCGCCAAAAGCGGTCTGATCATTGGCGGCGAAGATCGCGGTAAAGGCCACCTTAGAATCGAGCAGTTTGACCGTCGCCGCATAACCGCCGCCACTCATATAGTCGCCCGCCAGCACCAGGCGCTTGCTAAACGGGATTCTGGCGGTGGCCAGTGCCGCCTTATAGCCCTCCAGTCGCTGCAGCGCATCCGGATGAGTAGCCGGCCCGGCGATAAAGACGATGCGCCGATGGCCTTGCCCGATCAGAAAGTCGGTGGCGACCCGGGCCGCATCGGTGTGATCGGTATCGAGGCAGAATATCCCCTCCGAGGCAACGTGCCGCCCGGTCAAGACCAGCGGCACGCTTCGGGACAGGCGCACGAGCTCGGCTGCGGGCAGGCAGCTGTTGAGCAGGATAATGCCCTCCACACGGCGCGCCAGCAGATCGGTAACGCACTTGCGCTCATCGGCTTCGCGCTGATGGCCGCTCACGAACAATGGGGAGTACTGACTTCGCACCAGGCCGTGCTCGATCGCGAGCAACGCCTCGCCATAAAATGGACTATCGAGGGCCTGCGTGACTACACCGACGGTCATCGACTTACCGCGGGCCAGGGCGCGCGCCACCGGATCAGGCAGAAATTGCAGTTTCGCGATCGCCGCTTCTACGGCGCGGACCTTGGAGTCCTTGACGCGCGCGCTCTTGTTGAGAATGCGCGAGACCGTGCTCGGTGAGACGCCCGCCTCGTGCGCGACCATGTCCAGAGTCACGGCACCGGGTGCCGATCGCGGCTGATGCGCTGTTGCACTCTGAGCTGACCTTGCCATGATCTTTGCTTCCCCACACCGCGCGACCAGGATTCGGGACCGCGCCGGTGCGAAGGCCACAAAGCGCGGCGCGCAGCAGGCATATCAAAGACGGAGTGGCGGCTCGAATCCGCCACTCCGCGACTGTGATCAGGCGCGATCGAACCTCAGGGAATAAATTCCCACAGGTCGTTTAGATCGAAGACTTGGCCGGCCACATCGATGCCATAGCCACCGAACAACCACAGGTTTCCATGCGCATCGATCCACGGCACGGAGCCATAGCGAGCTCCTGGCGAGGTCCCGATGCTGTCGGTGCCCAAGGTGCCATAGACGCCCTCGGCATCGGCGAAGGCCGAACCACTCACCCAAGTCCACAGGCCCGTGCTCGGCGCGAATTTCCACAGATCATTCAGGCCGCCGGGCGTACTGGTCGAATCCATGCCGTAGCCGCCGAACAGGTACAGGTTTCCAGAAGCATCCGTCCAGCTGCTCGGGCTATAACGCGAGCCCGGTACGTCGCCCGCCGCTGGTGTGCCTTCGATACCATAGACGCCGCCGGCGCCCACCGTGTTCGAACCGCTAATGAAATTCCACTGACCACTCGCGGGCAGGTATTCCCACAGATCATTGAGCCCACCGGCCGTAGCCGTGGTCGTGAGGCCAAAGCCGCCGAACAGCCACAGATTGCCGGAAAGATCGGTCCAGGAGACCGCGTCATAGCGCGCACCCGGCACGTTGCTCACCGTGCCCGCAGCGCCGTAGCTGCCGAGTGCGCTAATCGTGTTGGCACCACCCTCCCAGATCCAGCCGGATCCGGAGACGTACTTCCACAGATCATTCAGCGCTCCGAAAGCAGCCAGAGAATCGTACCCGCGACCGCCCATCAGCCAGAAATTGCCACTGGCATCAACCCACGACACCCCGAAAGCGCGGCCGCCCGGCAGGCTCTGCGCCGATACGAGCCCTGGGCTTGCCGGATAGCTCGCGCTGCTGGCGCTGGCCGTGCTGGGCCCACCTACCCAGCTCCAGCCTGTGCCCGGAACGTATTCCCACAGATCATTGAGATACAGATCGGTGTTGTTGGTGGTCGAATCCACTCCCCGCCCACCGAACATCCAGAAATTGCCGGACTTGTCGGTCCAGTAAATGGCGCCGGCGCGCGCGCCCGGCCAGTTGCCGGCATTGGCTCCGTGTGCGGCATAAGTGCCCGCAGCTCCATTCGTCGATGAGCCGCCCGCAATGCGCTGCCAGCCGGCGCTCAGCCAGCCAGTCCCGGGCGTGTATTCCCACAGGTCATTCAGATAACCGTAGTTGCCGCTCGAATCGGTGCCCTCGCCACCAAAGAGCCAGAAGTGTCCCGAGCTATCGCTCCACGAGGCGGCGCTGTCGCGGGCACTCGGCGTGCCGCTGCCCATGCCGCTCGGGGGATAAATGCCCGGCGAGTTGCCTTCGGTGGAGCCGTCCTGCCAGACCCAGGCCGAAAGACAGGTGATGACGATCGTACCGATGTTGTAGGTCGACACCGTGCCCGAAGCGCTGCCGGAGAGAATCTGGCAGGTCTGACCACTGGGCTGCTGGGAGATGACGGCGTCAAAGGCGGCGCCGTCATCCACATCGGTTGGAAAGGTGAATGAGGTCGCGCCCGGTGCGACATCGACCACGTCGGTGTTGCTGGTGTTTTTCAGGACCATGCCCGGGCTCGTGAGCCCGCTGATCGATCCGCCAATGGAGTAAACGGTAGTCCCCGCCACCGGCGCTTTGGTGCGGTGATGGCAGGCGCCGAGCATTGCGAGGCCGGCCACCACAACTCCCCAGCGAATCAAGGCCGTAACGGTCAATAGCGGCCTGTGGCCCACAGCAGTCTTCAATGGCTGGTCCTCATCCTGGCAATCTTGCAACGGTGGGCGCGGCACAACAGTGCACCGCGGCCCGCTTCGGCCGAAGCCGGCTAATCTACCATCGTTATCGACAGAAATTCAGGTTTTTCAGGAGTATAGGAGACGGGTCAACCCCGCTGAACGAGGCACGCTAACCACTGTGTCGCATTCCCTGCCCGGCTTGCTCTTCCCCGAGACCTCAAATATTCATCGACAGCTGCTCCATGAGAGCCGGACAGGCCGCCTGGGTTCCCTTAGCGCGTACTTAATACAGAGAGAGATACAGAGAGCGACCCGTCCGCGCGGGCGACGCGACGCTCGCCCAGGCTGCCGGTGAGCGCTGCCATCGGCTGCGCGAGGACCGCGGCGTGATGCGCTATTGGGCCGATGCAAGGCTAGCCGGACCGGCCAATATTTGATTTGAACTCTTTGCGCGCAGCGGCTGTGCCCGCGGCGCGCAGACGGACAAGCGCGACAGCGGCCTCACGGGCCCGCGCGATGGCAGCGCGGCGATAGTCCCACATTGGATCAGGCGGTGGTGCCGCTACGACCATCGTGGCATTGGCCTCGAACAGCAGCACTGAGCCTTCCGCGCTCAGCCCAAAATCAACGCCGGCGTAGTCCAGTCCCAATTCGGCACCGATGCTGCGGAGCGCTTCGATGGCGGTCTTGCCCAGTACCGCCGGCATGTCATCCAGGAATCGCCGTTCTTCCTCACGGAGCGCCGGATCCGATGCCATCGCGGCGCTGAAGTAATGCACCTTCCAGTGCGCGGAGATCGCCAGGTGCAGTGGATAGAGCTCGCCGTCGACGATCATGACCCGATACTTTCGGGTCATGCCATCCGCGCCCCGTCCGTCCAGGAACCCCATCGCCAGCAGTTCTTTACCCGGGAGGGCCGCGGCCGAGGACAGCAGCTCCTGGCTGTCGCCGACGAGGATGAAATGACTGCCCATGTGGAAGCCGGGTGAGCGGAGCAGTAGCGGGAACTCCGCGGCGTGCTGCGCGGCGAATGCGGCCAGCTGCCCCCGCCCCACGCGCCAGGTCTCAGCCGCCACGACGCCTGCAAGTTTGCCCAGACGCTGCGCATTGTCCAGCCGGCTGCTCTTGAGTACCTGTCCCGGCGCATTGATGAGCGGGGCGCTCGAGTGCTGCAGCACCTGCTGCGCCGACTGCAAAGCCTTGGCACACAGCTCCGCATCTCCGATCGCATTAAACACCACGTCATGTGGCGGCAGCGCTTGCGTGGCATCGAAATATTCCGCATACAGCACCAGGATCTCGAATAGCCGGTTATCCAGAAACTCCCGCGTCGAGACGTTGCCATAGCGCGTTGAGACCAGCAGCAGCACCCTGACCGGCGCACCCTGACCACGATAGGGCAACGACACCAGGGCGTGTCCGGTAAACCCCTGCTTGAAGTGCGCCGCGGCAGCAGCATGCTCGCCGGCCTCTGTCAGCGCTCGGGCCAGTCCCTGGTGCGCTTCGGGAAACTGCGCATCGAGGCGCAGCGCCGCCTCAAAGTGTTGACGCGCGAGTGTTCCATTGATGTCCTGGAGCTCGAGGTTCCCGAGATCCACCAGCGCCGCCGGATCAATGGGGTGGCATTGCACCGCTTGCTGATAGGCGGTGCGCGCCGCAGAGCGATGGCCGGTGGCCAGCGCCAGTGCGCCTAGTTCGCTCAATGCCCGTGACTCGCACGGGTCGAGCTTCAGGACCTTGAGATAAGCGGCCTTGGCAGCCTCATCGTTCCCGGCGGCGTAACAGCTGCGGGCGTCGGCGAGTAGCTCCTCGAGCGTGTGCATCGCGCAACGATAGGCCAGCGCTGCGCGTGGAGCAATGCGCCCCCTGCGCGCCAACTCAACGCGCGCGTGGCTTCAGTGCGGACTTCCCAGACGCAGGCTGCGGGCCAGCCGATCCCTTGCGACAATGCCTCGTACTGAGGTGAGCGAGGCACCTTCGCGCTGCAGCACCATCAGGTAACTGACGCCGGCGCCCTCGAATACTTCGAGCAGATCGCGCACGCTCGAGCTCTGCACGGTATCCCATTCAATCGCGGGCGCCTCAGCCACCGGCGTCATGACATCTGCAGTTCGAAGGCTCGCTCGCAGCGCGTAGTCGCCCGCTTCGCGCCCGCCAGCCGCATCGACGTGCGCTGCGGAAATCAGACCCAGTACCACCCGATCCCGGGCCACCAGACAGGTGCGCACTCCAAGTCGGTACATCTCATCGAGTGCACGCTGCGCCGGGCAATCCTCGCTCACCGTCAGCGGCGGGTCTTCCAGGAAATCGATCATTGCGCGCTCAGCCGCATCATCGAGATTGAGGTAGCGAGGCAAAGAGCGCAGCCGCAGCGAGCTGATGCCGATTCCATGAGAGTGATTTGCGCGAAGCGAGAATTGAATCATGCCGATCTCCTGCTGATGCAGCGCCAAGATTCCCGCGCCTGTATCGCTGAGGAAGCAGCTGGCGCGCCGAATCGACCTACTGATTGCCCTGGTCTGCGCAACGACTGCTTCTGATTGTACGTCGATGCTTCAGCGAACCGGGCGATCAGCACATATCAACTAGGAAACCATTTACAGCAGTGAGTTCCCGCATCACATGAACATTTCTTTAAGATTTTAATCTTCGACTGCGATTCGCGACACACCATCACGAGCAGGCTCAGATCGCCTCAAATTCAGCTCTCGCATCAGCAAGCACCTCATCTGGCGCCCTAACGGGCTCACCCGGCGGCAAATGCAGTGTGTTAAGTGCAACTTCGCCTCGGCAAAGAAAACTCAACGATTCTTGACAGCTGCGGCACAGCAAATCGTCAACGCGGAACTACTCATCGCGTTGAGTTCTCCGAGCTGAGTGCAATAGTTTTAGTTGCACAGCCCACCGGAGCCTGTGCTTCGGTGATCTCCCCTTCACTGCATAGGAACGGTGTTATGAACAAGTTGCGACTACTGATTCCCGCCACTCTCGTGGCGGCGACCTTCGCCACGCTCTCTATGGCCCAGAGCACGCCTGCTGCCCCGGGCGCCTCGAGTGCTCATGGCAGCGCTCATTTTCGGCATCGGCAGCCCTTCGCGCATTTGCTGCACAAACTGAATCTCTCCGCGCAGCAGAAAGGCGAAATTCACACGCTGGTGGCGCAGAACCGATCCGAGCGCTCTTCGCTGATGAGTTCGGCACGCACCAACCACGCGGCACTTGAGTCGACCTCCCCGACCGATTCAAGTTACGCCTCTCTGGTGGCCACCGCTCAGGCCAATGCCTCGGCCGCTGTAGAGGCACGGGCCCACCTCTGGTCCCAGATCTATGGCGTGCTGACGCCTGATCAGAAGGCCCAGATCCCGGGCATCGTGGCTGCAGAACAGGCCCGTCGTGCCCAATGGCAGGCCCAGCACAGCAACTCCTGAGTACAGGCACTGCTGATCGGCGCGGGACTCGCCGTGCAATAAGTCCCGACCCGCGCGGAGGCGTAGCTACTCAATCGCCTTCGCGCGGGTCGATCTCTTCATGGACGCGCAATGCTCGGCGCTGCGGTTGCCCGACAGCTGACTGAAAATTTGACGACTAGCCTGCCTTGTGACGAGGGCGTAATCGTCCTTTGGCCGTTGGTACGCCGGCACCTGCGGCGCGCACACAGACCTCGGCGATGGCGCGAATGAGCTGGCGGCTGTGCGCGGGTTTGGCGGCGGGGGCGACCGGACGCACCAGCGCTTCGGTAAAGGCCCCGACAATACAGGCGGCGCTGAGGTCAATGGACTGGGGCGGGAACTCACCCGCGCGCACCCCCTGGCGCAGGATTTCACGAAACAGGTCACTGAATTGCCGACGGCCCAGGATTCGTGCCGCCTCCACTTCAGTGTCCGTCGGTTCGACGATGAAGGCATACGCGAGATGCGGACCCTTGAGCGCGCGCGAGGCAAATGATTCCACTGCCGCCCTGAGTCGCTCGGTCGCAGAGCCAGGACTGTCAATGATCGAACGCAGAATCTGCACTTCGCGGCTGACCGCGTCGGTCAGCAGCTCGACAAACAGGTCGGCCTTGGAGGGGAAGTAGCGGTAGATCGCGCCTATCGAGAGCCCAACCTCGCCAGCAACGGCCGCGATCGAGGCTTCGCGGAAGCCGCCGCGGGCAATCAGGTGGCGCGCCGCCAGCAGGATGCGGTTCCTGTTATCGGCCAGGCGCTCCTGCATCAGCGACGTGCGTCGATAAACCATGCTCTGAACCTTCCTTTTTTAAGTGAACTATGATTCACTTCTTAGGGGGCCACGGTACCGTGGGCTGGATCGTTTGTAAACGGCCGTGAGCGCCGCAACCATCCGGCCTGCCATCGGTTTGGCACTCCAGGCACGGATAGATCTCATGGGTTAGCCAGAGGCGATCACCAACATGCTATCGACCCTCAATTTCGACCTGGGAGAGGACATCGAGCAGCTGCGCGAAGCCACGCGCCAGTTTGCCGAACGGGAGATAGCACCGCTCGCCGCCGCGGCGGATCAAGACAACAGCTTCCCGAGCGCGCTCTGGCTCAAGCTTGGGGAAATGGGCCTGCTCGGCATGACCGCGGAGGAGCGCTACGGCGGAGCGCATCTGGGCTATCTCGCTCATGTGGTCGCAATGGAGGAGATTTCCCGTTGCTGCGCCGCCGTGGGTCTGAGCTACGGCGCGCACTCCAACCTGTGCGTAAACCAAATCAGCCGCCACGGCACCGAGGCGCAAAAGCAGCGCTATCTGCCGCCCCTGATCCGGGGCGAACACGTGGGCGCGCTCGCGATGTCCGAACCCGGAGCCGGCTCCGATATCGTCTCGATGCGCTTGCGCGCCGAGCGGGTCGGCAACGACTATGTGCTGAATGGGACCAAGATGTGGATCACCAACGGTCCGGATGCCTCGACGCTGGTGGTCTATGGGAAGACGGATCCGGCAGGCGGCTCGCGCGGCATAACGGCTTTCATTGTAGAGCGCTCATTCAAGGGCTTCTCGACGGCTCAAAAACTCGACAAGCTGGGCATGCGCGGATCCAACACCGGTGAGCTGGTATTCGAGAATTGCCATGTGCCCGCCGAGAATGTCCTCGGCACGGAGGGCGCCGGCGTCAAGGTGCTGATGTCGGGGCTCGATTTCGAGCGCCTGGTGCTTGCCGGGGGACCACTCGGCATCATGGGCGCTTGCCTTGATCTGGTACTGCCCTACGTCCGTGAGCGGCGGCAATTTGGCACGCGGATCGGCGAGTTCCAGCTGATGCAGGGCAAGCTTGCCGACATGTATGCGGGCTATAGCGCTTGCCGGGCCTACGTCTACGCGGTGGCCCGGGCCTGCGATCGTGGCGAGAAGGTGCGCAAGGATGCTGCAGGTGCGATCCTGTATGCGGCGGAGAAGGCGACCTGGATGGCCGGACAGGCGATCCAGGCTTTGGGCGGCAATGGCTATATCAATGAGTACCCGGCTGGCCGCTTGTGGCGCGATGCCAAGCTGTATGAAATTGGTGCCGGTACCTCGGAAATCCGTCGCATGCTAATCGGGCGGGAACTGGTCAATGAGGGTCTGGAATGAGCGTCATTCACTCGCAGATTCGCACCGAATCGGAGGAATTTCGCACCAATGAGGCGCTGATGCGCCGGCTGGTGGATTCCTTGCGCGAAATCACGGCCAAGACGGCACTGGGCGGTTCCGAGAGCGCCCGCAGCAAGCACCAGGCTCGTGGCAAACTCCTGGTGCGAGATCGGATCGATGCGCTGGTAGACCCAGCCTCCCCGTTTCTGGAGCTCTCATCCCTGGCAGCGCACGGCCTGTACCGCAATGAAGTGCCCAGCGCCGGCATGGTGACGGGCATCGGCCGCATCAGCGGCCGCGAATGCATGATCGTAGC
>Ga0302325_10025042_pt1 | contig 12402 bp, 7 predicted proteins | sample Palsa_T0_2_FD_201948 | JGI IMG/M metagenome (GOLD analysis project Ga0302325, IMG submission 201948) | Peat permafrost microbial communities from Stordalen Mire near Abisko, Sweden - Palsa_T0_2 | ecosystem: Environmental > Terrestrial > Soil > Palsa > Peat permafrost | place: Sweden: Abisko...
CCGAGGATTGTCGAATCGGTCACCGTCGCATCGAAGAGGCGTTCGCCGAAGAAGGCGTCCGTACCCATCCAATCGGGGTAGACGATGAAGTGCGTCGGCAAGGCCGAAGGCGCGAGGCGCTCGTAGTGCTCGAGCCGCGAGGCAGTGCCAGCCACCCAATAGCGGGCTTCGCCATTCGTCGTGAGCCCGACGATGTCGAACGTGCGACGATCGCTGAAATAGGCAATGGCGCCCGTGTCGTTCACGGCGACGAGCGCGCTCTCGGGCAAGTGATCGTGCGCCCACCGCCCGATCTTCACGTGCTGGCGCTCGATGCCGCTCGCGCTGTTGGCGACGTCGTCGATGACCCAATCGATGCGCACGGTGAACGCGCCCACGAAGAGCCCGAGGAGCATCGGCACACCCGCCCGCGCTCGCGGGTCCACGATCGTTGCGATCTCACCGAGCACGCTCCCGAGACACGCGAGCGCCACGAGCCACCCCGTCGCGAACGGCCACACGTACCGCAATCGATTCCACAAGAACGTCGTGTAGAAGCACGGGATGCACGTGCCGAGCGCGATGCCGAGGACGAACGCGCCGCGCACGAATCGTTTCTTCTGAAACGCGGCGATCGGGACGGCGATGAGAGCCATCACAGCGACGGGCATCGCGTTCGTAGGCAAGAACTCCGTCGACCAGACCTGCCCGTTGAGAAGCGTCTTGAACAGGATCTTGAGGTTGTCGAGCACCGCGGTCACGAGCGCGGAGCCGCCGTAGTATGGGTTACCGACGAGGAGCTTTGCCGTTGCGGTGTTCGAGCGTGGCGAGCCCGTGACGAGCCACAAGAGGGCTGGAGTGCTGACAGCCGCCCCGAGGGCCGCGAGCGACGAAAGACGCTCCCGAAGCACGGAGCGGCGAGCAGTCGCGAGGACGAGGGCGATGGCGATGGCGACGAGCGCCCCTTCGGGGCGCAACAACGCTGTCACGAACGCGAGGCCCACGAGCTCCCACCGTCTCCGCGGCGTGCGATTGGCTCCGTCCTCCTGGTACTCCGAGGCACGTCGTGCCGAGCGCGCCATCGCCCATGCGAAGGGCACGACCTCCATCCCACTCGCCGCGCACCAGATGAACGCGGAGAACGACAGGACCATCGCCGCACTCCCGACGGCACCCCAGCGGCCCGCGAGTGGCTTCGCCAAGTGGTAAGCCTCGTTCGCGAGCGCTCCGAGCGCGACGAACCCCATCACCCAGGCGGGCCATACGAGGGAGCTGCCGCGAAAGCCAATCGCGTAGAAGGGTGCGAGCAGCGCCGGCCAGAGCACGCTCGTTGCGCCGCTCGTCGCCGGCATTGACGCTTGGTAGTGAAAGGGGTGGAGCTCCGCGATGGCCCGCGCGTACTGAAAATGAATGAACGCGTCGTCGATCGCCGCACACGGCTCTCCGACTTGAGCGAGGACCGCCCGCAAGGTGCGCCATGCGAGGATCGCGGTGATGATGGCGATGGGTGCGATCGGAAAATATTTCGACGCGCGACTCACGCGCGGCGACGGTAGCATCTCGGCCGTGAAACCGTACGCTGACGCGCCGCGGCTGCCCGACGGCGAACGTATCGACCTCGCGAGCCTCGTGCGCGGGGCGTGGATCGAGATCGAGCTCGGACCCGGGCGCGGCGGGTTCATCGTCGACCGTGCACTGGTGGAGCCGACCGCGGCGATGCTCGGCTTCGAAGTAAGGCGCAAGTGGGCATCGATCGTCGACGCGCGTCTCGCAAAGATGGGCCTCGCGTCCCGAGCACGGGTCCTCGCCGAGGACGCCCGGGTCGCGCTCGTGCGCCTCGCTCCGAACGCGAGCGTACAAAGGGTCTTTTCCCACTTCCCGGATCCGTGGTGGAAGAAGCGTCACCAGAAGCGGCTCATGTTCGCTCCCGCCCTCCTCGAGGAAATCGCGCGGCTGCTCGAACCCGGTGGCGAGCTTTTCTTGCAGACCGACGTCGAAGAGCGCGCCGTCCAATACGAGCGCATGCTCGCCGACGACCCCAGATTCGTAGCGCACGGGGATGCCCTCGGCTCTGCGCGACTCGTCGACAACCCTTACGGCGCTCGCAGCCCACGCGAGAAGCGCGCGATGGCCGACGGGCTCCCGATCTTTCGCATCCGCTACGCCCGCGTAGCTTCGGTCACGATGCGCGCGTAGCTCTCTTTGAGGCGCCCCACATCCGGGCTCTGGGTGTCGAACATCGCGCGTGCCGTGTCATCCATGAGGAACGCCCGACGAGCTTGGAACATCGACCACGCTTCGACGATCGCTCGACGAGCTCCGTCGACGTCGTCGGCTGCCTCGAGGACTTCGGCGCGCACGATCAGCGAGAAGAGATCGCCGACCGCAAGCGTCGCGAGGGTGCGAAGGATGGACAGCGCCTCGTTCGATGCCTCCCGCGCTTCGTCGATGCGATGCAGTGCGAGCAAGACGTCAGCAAATACTGCAAAGGCATACATGCGCACGACGGCGCTCGGAGGGCTCTCGATGCCTGCGCGGGCTTCGTGCTCGGCCTCTTCCAGCTTGTCCTGACGAACGAGAGCGCGTGCGAGGCACAAGTGGGCAAGCGTCATCAGGCGCGGCGCCTCGATCTCCGCGCGCCTGAGGACGTCTCGCGATCCCTGAATCGCGCCGTCGAGATCGCCCGCGCAGAGCCGCGCGAAGGAGGCATTCTGCGCGGCGCCGAGCTCGAGGGTGACGAGCTTCATCTCGACCGCGCGCGCACAGACCGTTTGGAACGCGGCAATCGCGTCGTCGATATGTCCGCACCACATCATGGCGAAAGCGAAGTTCGCGGTGTGTACGAGGTAGCCCCGCTCGTCGCCGACGCTGTTCTGCGCGCGTGCGCTCGCGAGGTGCACGTTGGCCATCGTGTTGAAGTCGCCGCGCCCGTAGGCACGCAAGCCTCGGCACATTCGCAACGTGTCGGTCATCTCGACGTCGCTGGCGATACGCTCCGCGGGCACGCGCTCGAGCCGCTCGAGGAGCCGCTCACTCTCTTTGGGGTGCCCACCCACGGTGAGCGAATGCGACATCTGTCCGATGGCCGAAACCCAGGCAGGCAGCGCATCTTCGCTGGGCGTCGCGTCGATGAGCGTCTCGGTGATGTGGAGGAGCTCGTCGATGTTCCCTGCGAAGCTCAACGCGAAAGCGTAGTGTCGAAGTGCGCGAAAATACGTATCGCTCTGCGCGGCAGCGGTCTCCATGGCGTGCTTGGCGGAGAGAGCACAGTCGCTCGTCTCGCCTCGCCAGCGATGAGCTTCGGCCTTCATGACGAGGAGCTGTGCGAGCAAAGCCCCGCTCGCACCACACAGGGCCGCGCGCGCGATGCGGTCGAGCACCGTGCCGAAGTCGCACGCGTCGAGCGCGCTCGCGGCCGAGCGCGTGTAATCGGCGATGGCTCGTTCCAGCTCTCCGCCCCTCTCTCGATGTTGTGCGAGCACGAACGGGTCGGCGTGAGGAGCACGCTCGAGCCAATCAGCAGCGAGCGCGTGGCCGAGGCGTCGGTCGTCGTCGGTCAGCATCTGATACGTCGCGTCGTGGACGAGCGCGTTGCGAAACTCGAACTGGCGTTCTTGCTCCAGGCTCGAATCGGCACACGCGCTCACCATCTCGCGTTGCATCAGCGCGTCGACGAGCGCATGGGTCTCCGCCTGCACCCGCTCGTTCGGGGTCTGGGCTCCACCCAGGAGGACGCACACACCTTCGAGCCAGAAGGTAGAGCCGAACACGCTCGCCGCACGCAACACTCTCCGCTCGGCGTCGGGGAGGACCTCGACCTGCGCGGACAGCAGGGCGAGCAGTGAATCCGGCGCATCGGTCTTCCCCTCCGCAGACGCGCGCACGAGCTCTTCGAGGTGGAGGGCATTGCCCGACGCGAGCGTGACGATCCGATCGACGACGTTGGGTTCACGTTCGGGCTCGAGCATCGAGCGGACGAAGGTCGTTGCGGCCTTCTTCGAGAGGCGATTGAGCGGCATGCGTTCGACGACGCGTGACCAGATGCTCGGGAACGCCGCGTCGATTTCGGGTCTCGCGAGCGCAAGGACGAAGATCGGCTCCTGCGACAGATCGTGGAGCATCTCTTCGATGAGCTTCACCGTGGGGAGGTCGCCCCACTGCAAGTCTTCGAGAACGAAGAGCACGGGGCCGCGCGCCGCCTCACCCTTGATCCACGAGCGCCACGCGCGGCGAATGCGCTCGCCCATCAGTCGTGGATCGCGCCTCGCGGCGGCGACTTGCTCGCTGGGGTTGGCGAGCCGCAGTCCCGCGACCTCCGCGACGAACTCTGCCACGTGGATCTCTCCCTCCGCCACGACGCTACCGATGCGTGCGGCGAGCGCGTGCCAACGCTCCTCTGGGTCCTGCTCCTCGCCGCCAATGCCGAGCTCGCGCCGGAGCGCGGCGCCGAGCGCTGCGAACGGCGAACCTGCATGGGTCGCCTCGGCCTTGGCTCGAACGCGAAGGCTGGGCTTCTCGTGCGTTTCGAGCGCTTCTCCGAGCTCGTAAAGGAGGCGCGACTTCCCCAGCCCAGCTTCGCCGACGACGGCCACCGCCCTCGCCACGCCCTGCTCGCACACGTCGTCCCACGTCGCGAGCAGCGATGCGAGCTCGCGCGCTCGCCCGACGAATGGCGTCGGCTTTCCGAGCAGTGTGTAACGCGCCCGCATCGTCGAGGGCCCGTGAAGGGCGTGGGCGCTCGACCCACGCGTTCGCGTGACGTCGAAGTCTGCACCGAGAAGGCCAGCGGTCGTGTCGTCGATCACGATGGGCAGCGGGATCTCCGCTGGTTTGCCGCGATGGTCGTCCTCGTGGCGCAAGAGCCCGGCGGCCCGCTCGAAGACGCCCGAATAGCGTGAGCTCGAGCGCGAGGCTCCGGAGTTGTCAGCCATCGTTTCGGTCGCATCGTCGCTCACGTCTCGCGTCGGATCGCCGCGGCCCGTAGCAAGAACGATCGGCGCGTCGGGAAGCGCGCGCCGTAGCTCGATGGCGCATCGGGCCGACACCTGTGCGAGCTCGCTCGCGTTGTCCCGCCCGCTGACCACGACGACGACGGAGCCATCCGCGAGCGACTCCGTGCGCGCGCCAAAGTCGCCGGCGACGGACCGCGCGACCGCCGCGTCCACCTTGCCCGTGAGAACCATCAGGGAGAGGAGCCGTCTCTCGCGCAGCGTGAGCCCGCTCGGAAGCGGTGCCGCCATCGTCACCGGCAAGTCGACGGCACCGAGCGAATCGATGGCGCGGACGACGGCAGCGCCGTCCCCGTAGCGACCGATCGGCTCCTTCGCAAGCATCTTGAGAAGGAAGTCGCCGACCGAACGTGGAACGTTCGGCACGATGGCGCAGACGTCGGGCGCATCGTCGAAGAGGAGACTGGCCAGCACCGCGAGCGCGTCATCCCCGTCGAACGGTGCTCGGCCGGTGAAACACTTGAACATCACGGCGCCGAGCGCGAACACGTCGACCCGTGAGTCGACGGCCTGACCTCCACGCGCTTGCTCCGGCGCCATGTAGCGAGGCGTTCCAATCACCGTCCCGAGCTGGGTGAGCCCGACGGCGAGACCGGTTCGAGCGACGCCAAAATCGAGGAGGACGGGCTCCCCCACGTTGCCCTCGCGGAGGACGACGTTCTGCGGCTTCACGTCGCGATGGACGATGCCGTGCTCGTGAGCGTGCGCGAGAGCGGACGCGAGAGCGCGTCCCACCTGCAGTGTCATTCCGAGCGAGAGGTGACCCTCTCGCAGCCGCTTCGAAAGCGTGGGCCCCGCGACCCATTGCATCGCCACGAAGGCCTCACTCCCCTCGGTGCCGTGCGCGATGTAATTGACGATGCCAGGATGAGCGAGCCTCGCGAGGGCCTGCGCCTCACGGGCAAGGCGCGCGAGGTCCTCCGGAGCGGTCGCCCGGAGGATCTTCAGCGCGACACGATGACCGCTCGAGCGATCGAGCGCGCGATATACGTTGGCCATACCCCCCGAGCCGGCCAACGCCTCGATTTCGAAGCGCCCAGCAATGACGGCCCCCGCCTGCATTTACAACGTGAACTTGTAACGTGCGGTTCCGTCGATCGGTACGTTGACCGTCGTCGACTGAGTCTTTCCTTCGCCCGTGGTGCACGTGATGCGATGCGGGCCCGACGAAAGCTCGATGCCCGCGAGCGGCGTAGGGCCTTTCGACGCGCCGTCGACCGAAACGTTGCACCAGCCCCCCGACGCACCGACGTTGAGCTTGCCGGATCCGCGCGGCGCGACCTCGACGGTGTGGCCGCCCGTCGTGGCGGCGGCGACGACTTTGACGAGCGTCACGTCGAAGTGCTTGTTCTCTTGGGGCTGGCCGATGAACTTCGTCTCGTAATCGACGTAGCCAGGCACCGACACGACGAGCTTGTGTTGATCGCCTGACGCGATCCCGTCGATGGTGGTCGTCTCGTACTTCTTCCCGTCGAGCGCGAGCGAGGGTTTGAGGCCCGTCGGGAGCACGGCGACGTCGATGACGACGGAGCCCTTCTTGAGCGCGACGTTGATGCTGCTCTTGGGCGCCTTGTCCGTCAGCGACACCGACTGCTTGAACGACTCGAAGCCCTCTTTCGTGATCCTCACGTCGATGGCGCGGCCGGTCGGAAGCTGAACGATCGTCGCGGGCGTCACGTCCGGGCGCTCGTCTCCATCAATCCAGATGGACGCGCCGGGTGGATCGGTCGTGACGTCGATGTTGCCCTTGGCGACGGCTGCTTGCTGCGTGGTCGTCTGCGCCAGCAACGCGCGCTGCTGCCTCTGCTTCATCACGTAGATGGTGCCGCCGATGCCACCGGCGATGAGGAGCAACGCGGCGATCGCGCCGACCGCCATGCCCCCACGTCCGCGCGTGGTGCCGGGCAACGTGTGCGTTGCCGCGGGCGTGCTGAGCAGCGCCTGCGACATGTCGACGCTCGAGTCGGTCGGGTTCTGCTGCTCGATGATGTCGGCGAGTTGCTTGCCTTGGAGGAGCTCCTCTTTCTGGGACTGGAGCTTGTCCTCGAAGAGCATCTGCATGAACTGGCTGAGCGCGATGTTGCTCACCGCGATGCGATTGTTGCGGGCGAACGCCTCGACGTCGGACTGCATCTCGCGCGTGCTCTGGTAGCGCTCGCTCTTGTCCTTCATCAAAGCCTTCATCACGATGCGCTCGAGCTCGGGTGGGTAACCCGGGCGCACCTGGGATGGCTTCGGATACTCGCGCTCGCAGATCAGCTTCAGCGTCTCGAACTCGCTCGAGCCTTTGAACAGGCGCTTGCCCGTCGTGAGCTCGAAGAGCATGACGCCCGTCGCGAAGATGTCGGAGCGCGCGTCGATGGGCTCGCCTCGCGCTTGCTCGGGCGACATGTACGGGACCTTGCCCTTGAGCTTTCCGCTTCGCGTCTCCGTGTGCATCTTCGTGTCGCTCTTGGCGATGCCGAAGTCGACGATCTTCACGTCGCCGCTGAACGTGATGACGACGTTCTGCGGAGAGATGTCGCGGTGAACGATGTTGAGCTCGGTGCCGTCGAGATCGCGCTTCTCGTGGGCGTACGAGAGGCCGGCGCACATCCCCATCGCGATCGCCAGCGCGTGCTCGAGCGGAAACTCGGGCACGCCCTTGACCTTCATGCCGCGCACGACCGAGCGAATGTCCTCGCCGTGGACGTGCTCCATCGCGATGAAATACAAACCCTCGGCCTGACCGACGTCGAAGATCTGGACGATGTTCGGATGCGAGAGCGTCGCCGCGATGCGCGCCTCGTGGAGGAGCATGTCGATGAACGCCTTGTCCTGGTTCATCGACGGCAAGATGCGCTTGATGACGATCAGCTTCTCGAAGCCCGCGACGCTCTTCTGGATCGCGAGAAAGAGCTCGGCCATGCCGCCCTTCGCGAGCACGCGGAGCAGCGTGTACTTGCCGAAGCGTCTCGGCAGACCGTCTTCGTTCGTCGGCACCGATCCCGACGTGCCCGCGTGCACGCCTGGCTTCGAGAGACCTGGCTTCGAGAGACCCGACTTCGACAGACCAGCCTTCGACCCCTCCGCATGTGGCGCATGTGAAGGAGCGGAAGGCGCAGGCGGGATCACGGTCGGCGGTGCACTCGGCGTATGAGCAGGAGGCGGTTCTGGCCTCGACGGCGTAGGGCGAGGGATGGCTGGTGACTGACCCGATGAAGAGGCAGAAGAAGACACACTAGGAGATGAACCGCTGCCAGGAACGGGCGGCGGGGAGATCGGATCGTTGGCCATAAACACACGCACGTCGTTAGCGACGACGGGCGTGATTTAAACGCTAAACTGCGGCGCGGTGGGGGTCAATTCGTGGAGGTCGAATCCATTCATGTGCGCACATGTGCGCGACAGCTGCATCGTGACGCTCCTCGTCATGCTCGTGCCCGTTATCGCTCGGGCACAAGCGTCTGCTTTCGAGGTCGGACCCTATCTCAGCCAACTCTCGGCGAGGTCAGCAGTCATTCGCGTCGAAACGGCGACCAGCCAAGATGTGGTGGTCACGGCCGAGCCGGGGAAGCTGCGCGTGACCGACACCGCGCATGTCGGTGTGCATTCCCTCACGCTCGATAACCTCCAGCCAAAGACCACGTATCGGTACAGCGCGGCGGTCGCGAACCACACCGAGGAGGGTACGTTCACCACGGCTCCTCCCGACGACGACGTCGGCAACATTCGCTTCATCCTTTACGGAGACGATCGCGGTGGAGCGGATGGCTCGGGGATCCACCGGAGCATCGTCAAGCGCATGCTCGACGAGCCGGCTGACTTCCTCGTCAACACGGGTGATCTCGTCGCCGACGGGCGAGTCGCTGCGCAATGGGAAAACTTCTTCGACATCGAGCACGATCTTCTGCGCGAGCGGTGCCTCTTTCCGGCGATCGGCAATCACGATCTCGTCGAGGAGAGCGGACAGTCGGTTCTCAAGTACTTCGGCACGCTCGAGCAGCAGCAAAAGCACGTCTTCTTCAACACGTTCCGATGGGGGTACTTGCGGTTCTTCGTCGTCAACGGAGAGGGCAGCTTCGTCGGTGACGACCGCGTGTGGCTCGAGCGCGAGCTCCAGAAGGCAGATGCCGAGCCTGGCCTCGTGTGGCGCATCGTCGTGATTCACAACGGTCCGTTCGCGTCCGGCTTGCATGGGGACAACGAGAAGCTCCACGCCGCCGAGTTGCCGAAGCTGCTCCGCGATCATCACATCGACTTCGTGCTCGAAGGTCACGACCACATCTACGAGCGCGGCGAGAGCGACGGCATGCGCTACATCGTGAGCGGCGGGGCGGGTGCGCCGCTCTATCCCATCAGGCACCTCCGCGCGACCGCGCGCAAAGCCGAGTCCACCTATCACTACGTGCTGCTCGACTTCGTCAACGACAAGGGCAAGCTCATCGCGAAGCGGCTCGATGGCTCCGTGCTCGACGACGTGGGCTTTTCGAAGACGAGCTTTTGGGACGAGGAGCTGAGCAACACCCCAGGCGTCACGACACGCGACACCGGCGTCGACGAGCCTAGCGTGAGCGACAGCAAGCCCGTGGACGACCGCAAGTCGTCGTCGAGCGGAGTCCCCTTCGCCGCGGCTGGCCTCCTCGCCGTCGTCGGTGCATGGTTCTGGATATCCCGCCGCCGAAGGCATTGAGGCTTAAGGGGCTCTTGTTGAGCCCGAAGGGGCTCTTGGTGATAACGTTCACCTGGATGAGGAGACTGGCTTGGCTCTTGGTCGCGTGCGTCGCGGGGTGCGCGACGTATCACGACGAGCTCACGCGGGGAGAGTCGGCGTACGAGAAGAACGACCACGAGCGAGCTCTCGCGATCTTCCGCGCGCTCGAGCCCGACCAATCCCACTTCGACGTGACCGAGGAAGCTCGCTACGCCTACCTGCGCGGCATGACCGACTACCGCATCGGGTACCGTGCGGATGCGCGTCACTGGCTCGCGGTGGCCAAGGCCATCGAGGAGAAGAATCCCGAAGCGCTGCCGACCGACTGGAAAACCCGCCTCGGCACGACCCTCGCCGAGCTCAACGACGACGTCTTTGGGGGCGGCATGGCAGCCCTCGCTGAAGCCAAAAAAGCCAAGAAGGACGAGACGGTCAAGCCCGTCGAGAAGCCCTAAGGCCTCGCGCCTTCGGAGCGACAAGAGGCCTCGCGCCTTCGGAGCGATGGAAAGGCATCTCCACGGGAACTTTGGGCGTGGGTGGGCCACACTCATCGAGATGAGAGCGTCTGTTTGGGGAGCGTTGGCGTGGGTGCTCGTCGGGTGCGCGAGCCCTCCCGTCGCGGTCGCTCCTGCGCACCTGGCCGTCGCGACGCAGATCGTGACAGCGGGGCAGGACACGACCGAGCCCGAGCTCTTCAAGCGTGCGCAGCGCGAGCTGCTCGACGGCGACTACCTCGCGGCGAAGCGCGACTTCGAGCTCTTGCTGAAGTCCGATCCACACGTCGAAATCCTTCCCGCGGTGCTCTTCGATCTCGGCACGGTGTACGAAGCGCTCGGCGAGCGCGAGAGCGCGCAGGGCGCCTATCACGTGCTTGCGACGAAGTTCCCCGCGCTGCCGACGTCACGCACCGCTCTCGTGCGCTGTGTGTGGATTCACGCCGCGCTCGAGGAGTGGAAGCCCCTCGGTGAAACGGGCGACGCGCTCCTCGCGCGCACGGACCTCGACCCGCTCGACCGCATGACCGCGCTCGGTGCGCGGGGCCTCTCGCGCGCAGAGAACGGCGACACGGATCTCGCGATGCGCGACGTGCAGAACGGCATCGACATGATGGAGGACCTCCACATCGGCCGCACGAGCAAGCTCCCACCGGCAGGCGCGCAGCTCAAGTTCGCGCTCGCCGAAACGCGTCGCGTCACCACCGAGCGCATCGCTCTCCAGCCCGTCGGCGAGGACTTCGTGACGAAGGTGAGCATGCGGTGCCAAGGTCTCCTCGACGCGCAGGCCGCGTACGCCGACGCCATGCGCACGACCGACCCGCAGTGGGCGATGATGGCCGGCTATCGCCTCGGCGCGATGTATCAGAAGCTCCACCGCGAGCTGATGAGCATCCCTCCCGACGGCTTCGCGAAGAACGAGCATCAACGCCAGATCTTCTACGGCATCATGCACGTGCGTTACCGCGCGCTCCTCGACAAGGCGCTCATCATGCTCAACACGACGCTCGAGGTCGCCGACAAGGTGGGCGACAAATCATCGTGGGTCGATCGCGGCCGCGAGCAGAAGGCACAGATGGAGAGCACCCTCACCGAGGAGAAGGCGACGATCGCCAAATTCCCGTTCACAGAGGAGGAGATCGAGAAGGCCATCCAGATCATGCGCGAGAAGGCCGCCAAGGACGCTCACCACTGACCGAGCGTCCCGGAATTCCTGGAAGGTGTGCGGGAATTCTCGCACGACGTCCGGGAATTCCTGGAAGGTGTGCGGGAATTCTCGCACGACGTCTGAGAATTCCTGGAAGGTGTCCGGGAATTCTCGCACGACGTCCGGGAATTCCTGGAAGGTGTGCGGGAATTCTCGCACGACGTCCGGGAATTCCTGGACGATGTCCCGAAAGCCTGGCACGACGTCCCGGAATTCCTGGACGATGTCCCGAAAGCCTGGCGCGACGTCCGGGAATTCCTGGACGACGTCCCGAAAGCCCGACACGACGTGTCGGAGGTTGCCCGAGCTCGCCGACTAAATTCCCGTCAGATCTCCATGTCTTGCGCGTCTAGTCACGCTGGGTCACTTCTGGCTTTAGTTTTGCTTGCGGGGTACGGCACTGTGCGCTAGCCTTCGCCGCCCATCTTTGGAGACAGCCCCTCTCCATGGATCGTCTCTGCTTCTGCCGGAGGCTTTGCCCACTTGCTGGCGTAGCTCAATGGCAGAGCACCTGTTTTGTAAACAGGTGGTTAGGGGTTCAAGTCCCCTCGTCAGCTCTGCGCCTTGCTTGCCGTATGAACCACCACACACACCACTTTTCGGAGGGTTGCCCGAGCGGCCAAAGGGAGCAGACTGTAAATCTGCCGGCTTACGCCTTCGATGGTTCGAATCCATCACCCTCCACGTCGAAGCAGTTCGCGGGAGTAGCTCAGTTGGTAGAGCGTCAGCCTTCCAAGCTGAACGTCGCCGGTTCGAACCCGGTCTCCCGCTCGGAGATTCAGACAAACGACGAAATAGCCCAAACACATCGCCCACCTAGCTCAGTGGTAGAGCACTTCCTTGGTAAGGAAGAGGTCACGGGTTCAAGCCCCGTGGTGGGCTCGTAGGAGAGACGCGTCATGGCGAAAGAGAAATTCGTACGAAACAAGCCGCACGTGAACGTGGGAACCATCGGTCACATCGACCACGGCAAGACCACGTTGACGGCCGCGCTCGTGAAGGTCCAGAGCAAAAAGGGCC
>Ga0302325_10025045_pt1 | contig 12401 bp, 9 predicted proteins | sample Palsa_T0_2_FD_201948 | JGI IMG/M metagenome (GOLD analysis project Ga0302325, IMG submission 201948) | Peat permafrost microbial communities from Stordalen Mire near Abisko, Sweden - Palsa_T0_2 | ecosystem: Environmental > Terrestrial > Soil > Palsa > Peat permafrost | place: Sweden: Abisko...
TCGGTGAGAGCGCCGATCGGCACTTAAACTCTGGCGTTGAACAGGTGTCGCGTATTACGCTCCTGCAGCGTTCCGATTGGTCGCTGGTCGACTGCTTCGAGGTCGAAACGTCCGAAATTTATGACCTGCTGTTGGTTCCCAAAACACTGGCCCAGGGAGCCGGGACCGGGTTTCGCACGAATGCGACGCGCGTGGAACAGCAGGATCAGCTCGGGATGTTCGCCTCCGTGGGAGTGACGCCGCGGCGGCTATGGGCGGTGGGCGAGCCACTGCCGCTGGCCTCACTTCGGGCCTCTCTGGAGACCGAGATTCCCGCCGCGGTGACGGTTGACGAGGTGTTCATTCTGCCCTGCCGCGTTACCAACGCTGGAGACGCCATCTTCGTCAGCGCGCCTCCCAATCCAGTCCAGTTCTGCTATCGCTGGTTCGATATGTCGGGCGCGCCCGTGGGCGCCGGCGAGTGGATCCACACACCCCTGCCACATGCGCTCCGGCCCGGCGAGGCGATCGATGCAGGCATTCGGATCACGGCGCCACACATTCCAGGCGATTATACCCTTGCAGTTACGCTATTGCAGGAAGGTGTCGCCTGGTTTGACGACCTTTCTCCTGCGAGCGGGGCCCGCGCCACCGTGATGGTATCTCCGCGATAACGCCGGAGTTCCTCCATCAGCAGTATTCGCTATCCGAGAATCATGGTACGATCTAAGGAATTTCGGCATGGATTTGGCTCAACTCCAGCCACAGCCGTCTTGGCCACGTGACATCAACCGAATGATCCGCCGATACTCGACAGCAGTTGAGAATCCGAGCGGCGTGAAGAGCAGGGTCCGACAAGGCACCGCCGTTTCCGAATAACGCTACAGCTGGAAGCCCGATTGTCGCGCGTCGGCGTAAAACATTTTTACCGTATCCAAGGACAGATCGCCAAGATCCCGCCCCAGCAGATCGATCTTCTTGAGAATGTCGCCAGTTACGGTGATAATATCGCAGCCGGTTTGGTCGGCCTGCAGGATGTTGAGAAGTTCCCGCGGGCTGGCCCAGATCAGCTCGATCCCGCCTGTTTCGTGGAGAATTTCAACCGCCTCAGCCATCACGGGAAGCGGGTCGCGTCCCGTATCGGCGATGCGGCCCGCGAAAACCGAAATGGCGGACGGAGCGCCGCCAGCGAGGGCACGGGCCGTTTCTCGAACCTGTCCAAGAGTGAGTAGAGCCGTGACATTGAGCTTGATCCCCGAATGCGAAAGACGGTGTACCAAGTTCCAGGAAGGGTCGCGGCGTGTATTGGTCACTGGAATTTTGATGTATACGTTGTCGGCCCAAGACGCAATGAGGCGCGCCTGGCGGTCCATCTCGGCAAACTCGTCGGCAAATACTTCGAAGGAGATCGGCCGGTCCGGGATCGCCGCCAGAATATCGCGGGCGAATGCTTCGTAGTTGGAGATGCCGGCCCTTCGCATCAACGTGGGGTTGGTGGTAAACCCTCGAATCCAGGGTTTGGTGTAGAAATCCAGAATCGCGGTTTTGTCGGCGCCGTCCGCGAAGATTTTCACGCGCAGAGAGGATACTGCCGGATTGCTGCTCATTGCGCCTCCTAGATTTGTGAGATCACGGTGGTCCCTTGAAAATCGAATCGCCAGCGGACCTCTTTCAGCCCAGCTTCCAGCAGCGCTTTGCGCAGCCGCGTCTTCTCCTCCGTATACAAGAGTAGAAACCCTCCCCCGCCTGCTCCCACCAATTTACCGCCGAGCGCGCCATTGCTCCGGGCTAGTTCATACCAGCGGTCGATTGCCGCGTTGCTCATCCCTGGGGACCGGCATCGCTTGCGTTCCCAATGCAGGTGCATGAGCTCTGCAAACCGGCGCAGATCGCCGAGCTCCAGCGCTTCCTTACTTTCCAGACCCACCCGCTTGGTGAAATGCAAGTTATCGAGCATCTCTGGGTCTTTCTTGCAACTGCGCGAATCCTGATCCTTGAGAATACTGGATGCCAACCGCGTAAAGCCGGTGAAGAACAGCACCAGGTTGTCTTCCAGGTCGTGGAGAGTGTGGCTGCTCAACTTCACCGGGGTGACCTCCACTTGGTCATTAGACAGAAAACGAAAGCACGTAATGCCGCCGAAAGCGGCGATGTATTGGTCCTGCTTTCCGATCGGCTCGCCCAAGCGGTCGATTTCAATTTCGCACGCCTGAGCCGCCAGTTCATCTGGCTGAATAATGTTCTTGCGAAGCGTGTGGAGAGCCTTGAGCACGGCTGTGGTGAAACTTCCCGACGATCCAAGACCGGTTCCAGTCGGTATGTCCGCCATACTGGTAATCTCCAGGTTGGTTTCCTGAATGCCAACCAGCTTCAAAGCTTCCCGCAAAATGGGGTGCTTCACATCTTCGATGGATGCCACCCGCTCCATGCTCGAGTACTTGATAATCAGATCCGTGATAAAGGTCTGATGAATGGTTATGTAAACATACTTGTCGATTGCCGCGGCGATCAGAAAGCCTTCATGCTCCCGGTAATAAGAAGGCAGATCGGTTCCACCTCCCCCCAAAGACAAACGCAGGGGGCTGCGAGCGATAATCATGACGCCGTCTTCCGGTAGATCTCTTCAACGATGTCGAGAGCCGAAGCAGCTTCCAGCAGTCCGGGCCGCGGCGTTTCGCGACGCTCGACAAACCCCTGAAACGCGTCGAGTTCAAGCTTCCAGGAGAGATCCTCTCCTGGAAATTCCCAAATCATTGTTTCAGGCGGTCCCATCCGCGGCAGCATTTTATAATAGGACACTCGCTCTACGCCGTAACTGCCCCCCAACCCCTCGACGTGCAGTTTCCCCTGCTGACCGTAGATCTCAAACGAGAAGAGGTTTTTCCATTCGGTGCAGCTGGCGTGCAATTGTGCGATCTGATTCTGATTGGTGCGAAGCAGCAGAAACCCGTTATCCTCAACCGCCATGTTCCAGAAATAAGTGTGGGCGAAACCGTTGACGTGTACGAAGGGGCCGAGAAACCAGCCTGCCAGGTCAATCAAATGAACTCCCTGATCCAGCAACGAACCGCCCCCGGAGACCACTGGAATTGCCCGCCACTCGCGTTCGTACCCCAATCGGCCGCCGTGGCCGTATCGCCCCCGGACAAACATCAACGGACCCAGCGCACCCGAGTCCACTATCTCCCGGGCTTTTTGAAATCCGGGGTGATAACGATGGTTGAAGCCCACTTGTACACAGACCCCGCCCGCCTTCGACGCTGCGATGAGCGGTCGCAGTTCCGCGGGGTTACGGGCCGCGGGCTTCTCTACTAAAACATGCTTTCCAGCTTCTATGGCGGCCAGCGATACGGGGGCCAGGCACTGGTTCGTGGTCGCTACGATCACGGCATCGACGTCTGAGCGGAACACTACTTCCCGCCAGTCGGTTGTGACAACGGCGCCTGAAAATGACGCTGCCAGCGACTGCGCCCGCTCCAAATCAGTGTCCACGGCGGCAATCAGCTGATGTTCGTGCCCTAGCGTGCGCGCCCGTTTCCGGCCAACCAAGCCGCAGCCAACAATGGCTAACCGCATCGCGCTACTCCCACTTCAATCCCCGATCTGCCGGGACAATACGGCGCAGCGTGTAAACATCGGTCTGGCTTAACTGGCCAACATGCTTATGCAGCTCCGTCCACGGATCCCACACCGCACTGATCAGTTTGCCGCTGATGCCATCGCTAGCCGATGAGAGCAGGAACACGCACAGATCGGCGCCGCACTGAAGCGGGGCGCCACCGTGCTGCTTCTGTTGCAGCGCCCGCTCGAAAAAATCCGCGCCCACTTTCTCGGGACCTCCCGCCAGAACCTCGTCGAGAAGACGGGTGTTCAGGGCGCCAGGTGCGATTGCGTTCACATCGATTCCCGTTCCTGTGGTCTCTTCCGCCAGCGTCTCGGCCAGCCGGACGACGGCCGCTTTGCTTGCCGCGTAGGCGCTGATTCGGGGCAAAGGCGAGGTTGCTCCGCCTCCAGACAGAATTACGATTTTCCCGTACCCCTGACTTCGAAAAATCGGAAGGATCTCGCGGCAGCCAAGCATCACGCCCAACAGATTGGTCTCCACCGCGCGCCACCACTCTTCCACGGGGACTTCTTCGAGCAATCCCATTGGACCGTACACGCCCGCGTTGTTCACCAGGCCATTCAGTTGCGGCAGCTTGATGGCTGCCGTTTCAAAGAGGCGATGAACCGCCTCGCAATCTCGGACATCCGCGGACTGGGCGATCACCTGTTGCTCGTCGGAAGCTTGTGAAGCGAGCTCCACGCGTGTCTGCTCCAGCAACTTTGCATCGCGGGCGCAGAGCATGACATGAGCGCCCTCCCGAATGCAGGCTTCGGCAATCGCTCTGCCCAGACCCTGACTGGCGCCCGTGATAACAATCCCGCGTCCGCGCAACTTCATCCAGTCTCCTTGGGCACACCGACCGCAACATAGACCAGAGCGGGATTGCCGGCCAGAGTTCTCTCGAGAAAGCGGTTTGCATCCACGACTACGGCAGTCTTCATTCGGCTGATCAGGTCCTCTGCGGCGAGTTCCCCGAACTGGGGCCAATCGGTGGCGAACACCGCCGCGTCGCAACCCAGTAAAGCCTCCATCGCGCACTTGCAAAGGGTGATCCGCGCCTTCAGGTCGTCCGGCAGTTGTTGCACCGCGGGGTCGAATGCGCGCACGTTCACTCCTTGTTCCAATAGCCAGTGGCAGAGCTCAACGGCTGCCGAGCGGCGCAACGTATCGGTACCTGGCTTGTATGTCAATCCCAGAACCGCGATGGTTCTGCCGGAGAGCTCGCCCAGAACGGATTGCAGCTTGCGCCTGGGCCATTGCTTGTGGAGGTCGTTGCTGTGCCGGACAGATTCCAGCAACGGTACCGGTACGCCAGCTTGCCTGGCTCTCGCGATCAGAAATGACAAATCACGTGCCAAGGTGCCTCCCGCGAAAGGACCACCTGCTCCAAGATATGCGCGGGGACCAATGCGTTCGTCGGTTTTCAAGCCTCGCTCCACCTCCTTGGCATCGGCTCCCGTTTCCTCACAAAGCATGCCGATTTCGTTGGCGAAGACGATGGAATTCGCGAGAAACGAGTTCAGCGCGTGCTTGGTCATCTCAGCCGACTCGATCGACATCCAAACCAGATTGTGACAAAAAGGTTCGAGCAATTGGCGCAGTCTTTCGCGATCCCCCGCTTCCTGTGTCCCCACAATAATGCGTTCGGAACTGTGAAACGCATCCAGGGCTTTGCCCAATCGCAAATTCTCCGGCGAATAGGCGAAGTGAATTTCGCGACCCGGGTGTCGCTCGCAATACAAGGCTGCCATGCGGCGCGTCGAGCCAACCGGCAGTTGCGATGAAATCAAGACCATCGCGCCGTCGCGCAAGTGAGGGAATAAGCTCGCAATCCGCTCCTGGACATAGCCGGTGTCAGCCCGGTCTTCGTCGTCCACCGGCGTATCGAAAGTAACCCAGACAATATCGGCTTCACTGACGGCCTCGTCAGAATCGGTGGTAAATCGGAGCATATCGCGGGAAATGCCAGTCCGAATGAGGTCGGCGAGTCCGGGCTCCAGTATCGGAGGCTGGGCTGCCCGTAAGCCGGCGATGGTGGCATTATCGGGGTCCAATCCGATGGTGGGAAAATGCTCCGCCACGCAGGCCGCGGTGACACACCCCAGATGCCAGAGACCGAAAACGCAGATTCTCATTCTTGAACTGGACGCCCCAAGCCAATGCCCCTAAGCAGATCCCGCGCTTACCGGCGTGGCTTCCCGCGCGTTCAATACCCAATGATTCTGCTGAAGGAACTGAACGGTACGAATCACGCTTTCGCGAATTCCCAAGCGCGGCGTCCACCCCAAATTTCGCATACGGGCGCAGTTCAGGTAGATAAAGGGACTGTCGCCCACCCAACCCCGGTCGCCTCCGCCGTAACGAATTTCAGGATGCAGACCCAGGTGCTCGCAAATCCATCGGATCGAGTGGTTCACCTCGCTGTATTCGTCCAGACCGAGATTGAAGATGTTCACACGTTCCGGCGCAGCTTCCAAGCTGAGTAGGATCGCCTCGATGCAATCCTGTACGTACAGGTACGACTTCTTTTGTTTACCATCGCCCAGGACATACAAATGCCCGGGGTGCTGCAGCAGTTGGCGATAGAAGTCCAGGACATGGCCGTGCGTGTAACGCTCCCCCATGATCGACACTAAACGGAAAATATGAGCCCGCATTCCGAAGCCTTCGCAATAGGCTGAAATAAGCCCTTCCGCCGCTAACTTCGAGGCGCCATAGAGAGAGTTCTGGATTGGAAACGGAGCGTCTTCCGGTGTTGGTATAACCCGAGACTCGCCGTAAATGGAGCCCGTGGAGGTGAAGGCCAGCCGCCCGACGTGGCTGGCGCGCATGGCCTCGAGCACGTTCCAGGTGGCGATCACGTTCTGATCTAAGTCCCGACGTGGATGATCCAGACCGAACCGCACGTCCGCGTTGGCAGCGAGATGAAAAACGAAATCGCATCCTTGCATCGCGCGTTGCATATGGCTCCCATCCAATACGCTCCCGCGCTCTAGGCGAAAATTCGTGTCACGATAAGCGGCAGCCAGGAATTCCGGCCGGCCGGTCGAAAAATCGTCAAAGCCAACCACCGAGTGGCCCGCTTGCAAAAGCCGATCTACGAGGCTGCTGCCGACGAACCCGGCCGCGCCAGTGACAAATGTATGCAAGATGTTCCATCCGACCTGAAAGAATCCTGAGTCTCCAGCATAGCCATTTGGGAAGCCACTGTTCCATTGTCCAATCGGGACAGAGCATGCCGGATTTTGAAAATGTCGATCCCATTGCGCAGGTTGCCGCTCAGCAAGCGCAGCCGGCTGTCTCCATCGTCGCGCCACCGGATCGGGACCTCCTTGACGGAGAATCCGAACCGGCGGGCCAGAGAGAGGATCTCAACGTCAAACATGTAACCGTCGACCTTTTGAAAATGAAACAACGCACGAGCCGCGTTTCGGTCAAAAAACTTGAACCCGCACTGTGTATCGCGAATTCCCGGCAGGCCGATCACGGTCTGCATGTAATAGTAGAAACCCGTGGCCCCAAACCGGCGATACCATGGCTGGCGGCGCAAGACTTTCGACTCCTCCAACGCGCGCGATCCCATAACCACGCGAAAGCCCTCCCGAAGCGCCGGCTCGATCTGCTCATATTCCTCGATGGGCACCTTGCCATCGGCATCCGCGTATCCGATGATCTGCCCGCGGGCAAGAGCCACCGCCTCTCGAATCCCACGGCCCTTCCCGCCGCGGGTCTGGTGACCGATCACCTTCAAATCAGCGTTTCCAAGCGCCTTTTGAGCGACTAATTCACGCGTTCCATCGTCGCCATCCGCCGCCACGATGATCTCGGCCCGGATTCCACGGTTATTGAAATAGGCCGCCGCGCCATCAATCGTCGCGCCAATGGTCGCCCGCTCGTTATATGCGGGCAGTATAAATGTAAGATCCGTCGGTCCAGACATCCGCAACCTGTCCTGGCCAGTATAACGCAAAGAATTCTTGCGCCTAATTCGTCCATAACTGCAAGCACATTGTGGCACACGTACTTTGTGTGCCGCGTTCATAATCGTGTGAACGCTCTTTCACCATGCCAATTAGTATCGAAAACGAGTTTCGACGCGGCGCGGACAAGTATATGACGCAGCCGAACCACTCGATCCTACGGACGGTTTAAGGAAATGTGTTGCCTGAATCTGGCCGTGTCCTCCGGTTGAACACTCGCTACACTAATATAGTTAACTTTCGCCTTTCCTACGTAGTTTTCCATGGATTCGGGAAGGCGCGAGAAGAGAGGCTCATCGGATTGCTGGCATTCGGTCTTGTAATCGCTGTTTTTGGCTTTTGGTCTTTCGTAGGATTCCCCATTGTGTCGGCGCTGTTCACGCGCCGGAACCTGCTGCAGAGCGCTTTGTTAGCGCCAGTCACCGGCATGGGCGCGACCGTGCTGCTGGTGACCACGCTGAATTGGGTAGCACCCGTTCGCGTTGTCGGCCCAATTGTGACCGTGCTGTTGCTGGCGCTTTCGGCCTGGCTTCTGCGCCTCCGCCGGACTCCAGTGCCGTTTCGCCGGCTGGCGCCGTTTGCAGCCGTGCTGTTACTGGCCGCGCTGGCCACCGGCTATCCGATGTTCCGGTTTGGCTTCAATTGGATCAGTTACGGCAATGACGACATGGCGAATTACTGCCTTTCGGCGAAACTTCTTCTGAACCACAACCAATTCACTCCGCCTCCCATCAAGGACATCCTCGCCGGTCGCGACGCCAGCCTGTTTTATTGGTACTTCGACGTGTTACCGGCCCTGCGGCACGGCGCCGACGAAGTACTGGCGTGGACCTCCAGCCTAACTGGCCTCTCCTCCCTGCAGGCTTTCATGCCCATGATTCTCGCGTTTCAATTGGTCCTGATTGCCGCAACCGGGGCTCTGATGTTACAAAGCAAGCAGTACCGGCGTGCCGCATTGCTGGTTTGCTTTTGGATGGCCCTCTCCGCATTGATAACTCTCGGAACCGTTTATCAACTTCTTGGACAGGTCAGTGGCCTTGGCGCATTAGCCGGGGCTGTCACCGTCCTTCTTCGGCGGCCTGGCGCGAGACAAAAATCACAACCTGTGCTGGGCGGTTTGTTACTGGCGTCCCTGGCTACGTTCTACCCTGAGGTTCTGCCGTTTCTCGTTCTCGGCTATTTGGCCTATCACGCCATCGCCATACTGCAAGGACACGAGCGCGTACGTGACGCCCTCGGAACCATTTGGCCGATCGTGGCATCGTGGCTTCTTTTCGTAAATGTTTCGCTGCCGGTACCGATCGTTACTCTTATTAATCAGAGTCGTGCGGTTCAACCCTCCAACTTTGTAAAAGGCCTATTTCCGTACTATATGACCCCTGCGGCGTTTGCGTATTTATGGGGCTTTCGCGCCATCAGCGAGGGTTCCCGAGGAATTCTTTTGGACATTGGCGTTGTCGCGGGAGCGCTGGTTTTCAGCGTGGCCATATTCGGAGCGGTGTGGCAGACATGGCGGCGCAGGCCCGTGGCTATCGTTTGCCTCATCATGATGGTCCTGAGCCTGGTGCTCTTGCGAACGCGCTCGGAATTCGGAATGTACAAGATTGCGATGTACCTGCAGCCATTTTTGGCAGGCGTAGTGGTTCTTACATGGGATGACCTGCGAACCCGGACCGATCGAGGGTCTTACGCGCGCGCGCTTCTGTTTGCAGGGCTGGCATTGGTGATCGGGTTTGGAGCCAGAGGGCAGTGGTTCTACATGGTTCGAAGCATGGGGTTGGGTGGAGGCGGGTTAGTCGAAATACCTTTCGCATCCAGGGATGGGCTGATCTCGCAACTCAAGGCTTTGCCGCCATACCATGACATCACTATTTCCGACACCTCCAACCAGGTCCTCGCCAAGTTCGAATCTGCGTATCGAGAGCGGCTGGACTTCCTTTGTACAGACTTTTTTGCACGCGTCGCCAGCGTGATAGATATTCCCGGACAGCGCTGGAATCCGATAGACGCCCTCCACCACGCCGATGCGCTGAAGGTAACCGAAGCGAGGAACCGGCGATTGCTTGCGGAGACCTTCGACATGCATGCTGTCCCGCCCCGAGCGAATCATTTCAAAGTAAGCCGGCCCATCTCAGGCAACCAAGAGTTTGCGCTGCTTGACACGGGAGGCACACTGTCGATGCTGAACCGGCGCGAGAGAGTCCCTGGCTCCGCCAGTGCGATTCGATTGACATCGACCCAGAGCGAACAAAACCATTTGGTCTTCGTAAGTTCCGAGTTGGGTCTGCCTTACTACACTCCTGGCGCGGATCGTTCTCAGGGCGTGATCTCCATGTACCAGTTGGAAAATGACTTTTTCTTTCGGGGCAGCACGATGGCGGCCCTGGGACGCATTTCCCTGTTCCGTGTGCTGAATTCAGCGCCGCACGCGCGCGTGGTCTTGGAGTACACCGCATCCTTGAACCAGGATCACGAGAATCGAATCCCCGCGGCGAGCGCGATTGGCGACACCCGCGCAATGTTGACCGCCGTCGGGCGAGGCTCTGCGCGTCTGATTTCTCCGGAGGTTCGGCCGCAACAGATTGCAGGCGGCGATTACGTTGCTATAGACATGGGCGATTGGGGGCATACCTTTCCCGATGCCCGCAGCTTCATTACGGGCTTGTGGGGCCGCCGCTACGTGACGGACCCCCGGCGCATTGTCGGATTTTGCCGCGACATTTCGTTGATTTCCGACGATCAATATTCCGCGCTTCAAGCCCCCCGTGCGATCCAGACTTTTCCCGGCGATTTAAAGAACAAAAATCTGGAGTACAGCGGAATCTATGAGGATGGTTGGGTGGCTGAGTCCAGCGACATGGTCATGCAACAAAACGCGGGCGCCGCTTATTTAGTGGTGTCGGTGCTTGTTCCCACGTTGCAAGGCCGAAGGGCTGCTTCCTGGGTGGCCTTGCTGGTCGATGACCGGCTTGTTGATCGAAAGCCGGTGGCTTCGAGCGGTGTGGGCTTCAACGTCTCGGTTAGGGGGCAAGGACGCCGCCGGATTGGACTTCGCTTTGACAAAGCGGTGAGCCTGCCAAGTCCTGACACTCGGCCCGTGTCCGCTCGATTGCGCTACGTGGGTTTCCAGCCCTAGCTAGTTACCAGCCAGTAGTGTGTTGCAGTCATTTCGAAAGCACCGGGCGTCGGCAGGATTATGTGGCGCGAACACTCTCCAGTAACCATATGCTGCAAACGACAGGCCAAGCTATTGAGTTTGAGTTGTTTATCGGAAATTTAACCAGTTTGTTTCCCGGCGGAATGGTTACTGGCGCTAGCCGAAGTTCGTCACCAAACCGACCAAACCAAACCTAAGCCATTGAAAACAGGTTCGGGCGATGGCCGAGTCTGCACTACATTCGCGGTTGGATTGGAGATGTTCGGGAAGGCTGATGCCAAGTTGCCGTAGCAGGAGTTTCTGCTCTGCCGTCGGCTCGGTGATCCGGCGCAGGCGGATTTCGCGCCCGTCGGTGGTTGGTCGGCGCTTTGCAGGGTGGAGAGCAATGCGATCGCTTGCATAGGCGTCATCGGTTGCGCGTTCTCAGCGCCGCTCTCCGATGGCTTGACAACCAGCGCGGGCCGACGCTTCAGCAGTTGTTTGAGCGTGACCCACAGCGCATAACCCCAAAAAGCCACCATTACGTGAGCCTTGACCAGTGGCTCCAACTGATGAAACAGCGGCCGAATCGAAAGCTCGCTCTTCAAGGCGCGGAACGATGCCTCCGCCTCCGTCAGTTGCGTGTACTTAGACCACAACTCTTCCGCCGTCGCCGCCTGCAGATTGGTGCGCAGCAGATGCGCTCCCTCGCGCGATTCGCGCCAGTTCTAGCTAGCAGTCCTCTTTGATCTGCCAGAATAAGCGCACGCCTTCGGCCGTGTCCTTCAGCGCCACGTCGTACAGATCGTTCACCTGCGGATGCCGCGCCTGGATCTTGCCCAGCCGCCGCTCCATCTTGTTTGCGGTCTTTCAGCCGCCCCTGGACGATGGCTTTCTCCAGACCTTTCAGCGCAGTCTCCATGCTGTTGGAAAATCGATTTCGGATCGCTTTCTCTTTTTCCTTGCGGCCCGAGGTACGGCACAGAATGTAGGTCTCCTCGCCTTGCGGAATCGAAACCTTCTTAATCTCTACTTCGGGCCGGACTTGCGTCCAGTCTTTCTTCAGCAGTTCCGCTTCAAACTGCTTCATCTGGCTGCGCGGCGTGCCCGTGAGATATTGCCCGTCGCGTTTGCGGATCGCCGCCAGGTTCTCTTCGCTCACCATGCCGCGGTCCAACACCCAGACTCTTCGCGCCTTGCCGTACTTACGTTCCACCCTGCGCAGAATCGTCTCCATGGTCGAGACGTCGCTGCGATTGCCATCGAATGTTTCGTAGCTGAAGGGGAATCCTTCGCTGTTGACAATCAGCGCGATCACCAACTGTTCGCAGTCGGGCCTGTGATCGCGGGAGTAGCCGCGCCGCACCATCGGATTGTTTTCCGCTGCACCTTCCACATACGTGCTCGTCAGGTCGTAGAGCAGCACGTCGAACTCGGCCCCGAATAGCTCGCCTTATCGATTTCTCAGGTACCACTCCAGCGTCGTCTTATGCGGCAGAATGCGATCCAGACAGCGGTACAGGCGTGTGTCGTTGATCTTGCCCTCGTCGATCTGCAGCAGATCGTCCAGCGCTGTCGATGGATACCAGCGTTGCTCGATCGCCAGTTCGCTGCCCGGCGCGCAGAGCCGATTGATTGCCAGCAAGGCCGCCACGCGCGACCACGGCACATCGGCCGGGTCGCCATCCACGGCTTGTTC
>Ga0302325_10025046_pt1 | contig 12401 bp, 11 predicted proteins | sample Palsa_T0_2_FD_201948 | JGI IMG/M metagenome (GOLD analysis project Ga0302325, IMG submission 201948) | Peat permafrost microbial communities from Stordalen Mire near Abisko, Sweden - Palsa_T0_2 | ecosystem: Environmental > Terrestrial > Soil > Palsa > Peat permafrost | place: Sweden: Abisko...
GACGCGCCGCTGCTGCTCGCACTTGTGCGCGAGCGGCAGCCGGAACTGGTGATCGTGGACATCCGGATGCCTCCCGGTTACTCCACAGAGGGCCTCGAGGCAGCCCACCAGATTCGTGTGGAGTTTCCGGACATCGCCATCCTTGTCCTTTCCGCGCATGTCGAGGTCAAGGACGCAATGGGTCTCCTTGCCAGCGGCCAGCGCAGCGGTTATCTGCTGAAAAGCCGGGTCATCAACGTCGATGACTTCGTCGATACGCTGAAGCGTCTGGTGCGGGGTGCCTCGGTGGTCGACGCGGCTCTCGTCGCCGAGCTCGTTACGGCCCGCCACACCGGCGATGTGCTCGACGTGCTGTCTCCCAGGGAGCGGGAGGTTCTGGAGTTGATGGCGGAGGGGCGCTCAAACGGCGGAATCGCGCGGAAGCTCTGGGTGACAGAAGGGACCGTGGAGAAGCACATCGGTAACATCCTGATGAAGCTTCGCCTGCCGGAAACCGATGATATGCACCGGCGTGTGCTCGCCGTTATCACCTTTCTTGACGCGCTTTAGCTGACCTTGCCCAGGAGCCGCCGGATGCCATCCGCCGAGAGCTCGGCCTTTGGCAGGAAGCCGAGCGCGGGGCTCTCGGCGACCAGGTCGGCGTAGTCATCCTCGGTTTCCGACGAGATCATGATGACCGCTAGGTCGCGGGCATGACGCTCGGCGAGGCGGCGCGCGAGATCGAAACCATTTTCGTCGCCAAGCATGATATCGACGAGAACGACATCTGGTCGCAGTTCGCTGGCCCGCAGCAGCGCCTCGGCGATGGTTGATGCCGTGCCGGTGACCCTCATCCCTTCCCGGTCGAGAACGCGGCGCGCGGTTTCGACGAAGGCCTCGTTGTCGTCGACGAGAAGGCAGCGCATGATCACTTCATCAGCATTGCCGCAAGCGGCCCTCGCCGGCATGGGGGCTAGCCAGAATCGCCGCGGTTCTTGGCGGGGTTCCGCTGAGCGCGCGCGATCCGCGCTCGGTCTCAGAATGCCCCCTCCAGGCGCCGCCTGGACCGTACCGCGGCGTGCTCGACAGCGGCCTGCGTGGTCAGCATGTCGATCTCGGTCAGCTCGAGATGAAGCCTGCGGACCTCGTCCTGGCCCCAGATCGGGGAGTCGAACCGGTGATGGGTGATCGCCGTCAGCATGAGAAACCGGGCCTCGTCCGAGTCATAGCCCTGATCTAGCCAGTCGGTGCGTTCCATTGCCTTCCTGCCCGCCGCGGCCTGGGCCGCGACATGTTCCGTTCGTTGTTGTCGCCCTGGCCGGCTCCGCGTGCTCCGCGGCCGGCCAGGGCTTCAGGTAAGGATCGCCCCGCATGCGGCGGCTTTCATCGGGGCCAGCTTCCGTTCACCCTTGGTGCTGACTCCACTGACGGCATTGGGGCTAGCCAGAAGCGGGCTTTGGTGCCTCCCCCGTGGCCTTGGCCGGGACGATCCGGGATCGTCGTTATGTGAAGCTTCGCCCCGGCGACCCGCCCGGGGCGGGACCGGGTGCCCCGGGCAGGGCCGCCACCCCCGGGCGGCCCGCTACCCCGGCCCGGGGCACCCCTAGTTGTGAGCGTTGCGTCACGCGAGTAGCGTCGTTGAGGACCAACGCTGTTGGGGGGTCGCATGCCAGCTGATCGCTGGTTCGGGGTCGGGTCCTGCGCGGGTGCCCGGGAACGGGCGGGTGCCCGCGCGGTTGATGATGCCCTCGTTCACGATGATCCGAAGCTGCTGATCGTCTTCTGCTCGCCGGCGCACGACCTTCGGCGATCGCTGCGGCAGATCCGTGAACGGGCAGGCGACGTGCCCTTGATCGGCTGCACGACCGCCGGGGAAATCGCGACGGCAGGCCCGAGCACCGACGGTGTGGTCGTCGCGGCCCTGGGCGGCAGCGGGTTCGCGGTGCGGACGACTGTCGCCACCGAGGTGTCGGGGAACCTGCGGGAGGCGGGAGCGCGCGTGGCGCGGAGCCTGCCCGATCGCGCGGATCTCCCGCACAAGGTGGTGCTGCTGTTGAGCGACGGGCTGGCAGGCGACCAGCAGGAAGTCGTCCGCGGCGCGCACGGCGTTCTCGGGGCGGCGGTGCCGCTCGTCGGGGGCTGCGCGGGCGATGACCTCAAGATGAGCCGGACTTTCCAGCTCTACGACGACCGCATCCTGTCCGACTCGGTGGTCGCGGCCGGGATCGCCTCGAACGCGCCGCTCGGCATCGGCGTCCGTCACGGCTGGCGGCGGCTCGGCGAGCCGATGCTCGTGACCTCAAGCACGGGCAATCGCGTGCACACCCTCGACGACCGGCCTGCGCTTGACGCCTACCTTAAGCATCTCGGCGCCAGCGAACCGGCGCATCCGGATCAGGAAGGGCTTGCGCGGCTTGCGCTCACCCACCCGCTCGGCCTTAGCCGCCCGAACGGCGAGGACAAGGTGCGCTTCATCCGCGGCGGAGACTTCGCGCAGCGGTCGCTGTCCTGCATCGCCGAGGTCCCGCAGGGCGCCCTGGTGTGGATCATGGAGGGCGATGCCAGGTCGGTGCTCGAGGCAACTGATGCCGCGTGCGGCGAGTCCCTCGCCGCATTGAGCGGACGTTCTCCGCTTGGCATGATCGCGTTCGACTGCATCGCCAGGCGCGCCGTCCTCGGTGACGGTGGCACCCGGAGTGAGATCGGCCGGATTGCCGCGATGGCGTCGGGCGCGCCGGTGGCGGGGTTCTACACCTACGGCGAGATCGCCAGGACACGAGGTGCCCGCGGCTTCCACAACCAGACCCTCGTGGTCTTGTCGGTCGGCTGAGATGGCCAGTTGGGCGTGGTCGACCCAGCAGCTCGCGGAGTTCGTCGCGAGCGTCTCGTCCTGCACGACCGAGGCGTCGGCCGCCCGGGCGGCGGTCGAGCGCGCGGCCGACGCGCTCGACGCGGAAGTGGCGGCGATCATGGCAGGCGGCGAACTCCTCGCCGCCGTGGGTTACGCGGAGGGCACCGAGCCCGTCGACGAGCTCAGGCGCATACGGCCAGGTGTTCCGGACTCCCGGCTGAAGGTGCCCGGTGTCGGCTGGTGCGCGGTCGCGGCGGCCGGTCTCGCGTATCCGCCAGGCGCGACGCTGATGGTCGCGCGTACTCGCGGCCTGACGCGCCAGGAGACCGCTCTCCTTGGCGGGATGGCACGCGTCGCGGCGATGACGATGACGATGCTCAGCGTCCTTGATCACGAGCGCGCCGCGCGCGAGGAGGTCGAGCGCCTCGCGCGCGAGCAGGCGGCGCTGCGCCGGGTCGCGACGCTCGTAGCCAAGGCCGTTTCGCCGGAGGAGATCTTCTCTGCGGTCGCACGGGAAGTCGGGAACGCGTTGTCGGCCGCGGACTTCGCGATGGTGGCCCGCTATGATCCCGACCACAGTGTCGAGGTCGTCGGCGGATGGAGCCGAGCGGGCGGCCTTGTGCTCGTCGGCCGCCGTTCGATGCTCGGCGGCCAGAACGTCAGCACGCTCGTGTTCGAGCGCAATGGGCCGGCCCGTGTCGATGACCACCTCATCGACGGCACAGAAGCCCTGACCACGGCCGCCCGTGAGATCGGCATGCGCTCGTCGGCCGGCGCGCCGATCAGCGTGGAGGGCCGCCTGTGGGGGGTGATGATCGTCGCGTCGGCGCGTGAGCACGTGCTCCTCCCCGGCACGGAATACCGGCTGGCCGAGTTCACCAAACTGATCGCCACCACGATCGCGAACACCCAGGCCCGAGAGGAGCTGCGGCGAGTCGCGGACGAGCAAGCCGCGTTGCGCCGGGTGGCGACGCTGGTCGCTCAGGGAGCGCCGTCGCCGGCGGTGTTCGACGCCGTCACCAGGGAGATCGGCCAGCTCCTCCCGGTGGACGCCACGGTGCTTAGCCGTTACGACCCTGACGGCTACCTGACGAGGGTCGGCATGTGGAGCAGGCCTGATGTCCGTCTCCCCACGGGGGAACGGTCGCGTCTGGGCGGCCGGAACGTCAGCACGCTGGTGTTCGAGACCGCCCAGGCGGCGCGGCTCGACAACTACGGCGACGACGCCGGTGAAGCGTCCATCTGGATGGCCGCCGGTCTGCGCTCGGCCGTGGGCGTCCCGATCAGCGTGGAGGGACGGCTCTGGGGCTCGGTGGTCGTGACGTCCATGTCCGAGGAGCCGCTGCCCGGCGACACGGAGACGCGGCTCGCCGGGTTCACCGAGCTCGTCGCCACCGCGATCGCCAATGCCCAGGCGCAAGCCGAGCTGACGGCGTCCCGTGCCCGCATCGTCGCCACCGCCGACCAGACCAGGCGCCGCATCGAGCGCGACCTGCACGACGGCGCGCAGCAGCGGCTCGTCACGCTCGCGCTGCAGCTACGGGAGGCTCAGGCCGAGGTGCCTCCGCGGCTTGAGCGACTCAACGCCGAACTCGACCGCGTTGCGGTCGGCCTGTCGAGCACGCTCGATGAGCTGCGCGAGTTCGCGCGAGGTATACACCCGGTCGTCCTCGCCAAGGAAGGTCTAGCACCAGCGCTCAAGACGCTCGCGCGGCGCTCATCGATCCGCGTGAAACTCGATATACGAACACAAGAGCGGCTTCCTGAACATGTCGAGATCGCGGCATATTATGTGATATCGGAGGCACTGGCGAATGCGGCCAAGCATGCGAAGGCGTCCGGCGTTCACGTCCAGGTCGACGCGACCAGCGGCATGCTGAGGCTCGACGTCAGCGACGACGGCGTCGGCGGAGCGGATCCGGCGCGCGGCTCTGGCCTGATCGGCCTCAGGGACCGGGTGGAGGCCACCGGCGGCACGTTCAGGGTGATAAGCCGCCGCGGCGAGGGCACGCACCTGCTGATCGAACTCCCGGTCCGCCCCTTGCAGCCAGCCTCCGGCTAACTCGGGATGTCCCGGGTGCCTGGTGAGCCGTAACTCGCCGCCGTCCTTGACCCCTTGCGGGTCATCGGGATTGCTATCCATGCCGGCCAGGGCCAGGATCGAGGCGACGATGCCGGTGTCCCTGTCGCCGACGAGTTCCCACGCGCGAGCGATTCCGATGATGAGCAACGCGATCAGGAGGTCGCAGAGCAGTTCCGCGGCGCTGCTGTTGCGCGGGTTGTGCAGGAGCTTAATGCCCGATTCGAGCTCGAACGCGAACGTCGCGAGCAGGACGGCGATGAACCCGAGTTGCTGCGGCCAGTAGCGCCTCGGCAGGCGGCTGGCGAACATGGACCGCGTCCCCGCAAGGGTGAAGATGATTCCGCCGACGGCCACCACGGTGGCCGGGTACCCGATGTTGTTCCCCGGCACGAGGCCGAACAGCGCGACCGTGATCGCGTTGGTGAACGACAGGATGGCGGCGGCGGCGCGGACCTGCTCGACGACGACCGGGCGGTCATCGGGACGACTGCGGCCCGTGACGGATATGGCGACGAACAGCAGCCCAATAAGAGCGGCGGCGCAGCCGGCGATCGCTGGGAGCAGCGTCTCGTAGGTCCCGTTTAGCACTCGGCCACATTACCCTGGCTCGACGGCAGGAATCGGGAGAGAGCGAGCGGCCTTGTTCACATCCGCCCGGGGGTCGATGACAGCGACCGGGCCGGGGCATACGGTGATCGGTGTCCGCTCAGCAGCTTCGGTTGGAGAAGTCGGAGAAGCAGCATGCATGCGCTCAAGCTCGCCATCGGTTGTGCCTGGCTCGTCTTCTGGATCTACTGGATCGCGTCGGCCTCCGGCAGCAAGGAGAGCGTCGGGAGCGGGTGGCGAACGCGGCTGACCGGCGTGAGCGCGGTTGGGGTCTTCGTGATCGCTGGTGTCCTCCGGGGCGGCGGCTTGGCCGTGCACAGCTTGATCCTCGCGGTGATAGGGGCGCTGCTGTTCGCCTGCGGGATCGCGCTCGCGGTCTGGGCCCGCCTGCACCTCGGGCGCAACTGGGGGATGCCGATGACTCAGCGGGCGGAGCCGGAGCTCGTCACCTCGGGCCCCTACCGGGTTGTCCGTCATCCGATCTACTCGGGGCTCCTGACGGCGATGCTGGGGACCGCGCTCGTCAACAACCTGCTCGGCCTGATCGTCGTCGCGGTGCTTGTCGCGTACTTCTATTACTGCGGGACCGTTGAGGAGCGGAACCTCGCGGTCGCCTTCCCCACGGCGTATCCGGAGTACAGGAGCAGGACGAAGATGCTCATCCCGTTCCTGCTGTAGGCACCCCCAATCAACAGAGGCCGCATTTATCGCATAAAGTGACTTTTCGCCATCAACTGTGTTTCATGGTGATTAATCGCTACTATGGCGCCGAACCGCTCCTAATCCGCGGCGGTTGGCCGGCTGATGGTGAGGTGTCGCGTACCGCTAGGACGCGTCCTCGAGCCCGTGGGGGGCAGGAATGTTGCGTGTCCGGAAATCTGGCGTGCCGTCGTGGATCGCGGCGGTCGTGGTTCTGTCCGTTTTCCTGCCATCCGGCTGTGCCTCGCACGCCGGCGTGGCGGTCGACTCCGGGTTCGCTAAGCCCGAGGAAACGGCCATCACGGTAGCCGCCATACCGTCGAATGACCTCGCCGGCCTGTACATCGCGCAGGACGACGGGCTCTTCGCCAGCCGAGGGCTTCATGTGACGATCGAGAAGATCGCCAGCAGCCAGGCGGTCATCGTCGCCCAGCTCAAGGGCCAGGTTGACATCAGCGCGGGAAGCTATGTCGCCTACATCTCGGCGCAGGCGGCAGGCGCCAGGTTCCGCATCCTGGCCGAGGCATCGACCCTCAAGCCGGGCACGCGCATGCTGGTCACCACGGGGGCCTCGCGCATCATCTCCATCGCGGGCCTCGTGGGGCAGAAGATCGGCGTCAACGGGACCAACAGCATCGGCACCCTGCTGATCAGCGCGCTGCTTGAGGAACATGGGGTATCGCCTAAGAAGGTCGATTTCATCACGGACTCGAAGGGTTTCCCCGCGATGCCCGGGCAGCTGCAGACCGGTAACTGGGGGTCGGCGTTCCTCGCCGAGCCCTATGCCACCATCGCCGAGGAGGACTACGGCGATCGGGAACTGGTCGACCTGGACCAGGGCGCGACCGAGAACTTCCCCATCGACGGGTACGTGGCTACCCAGGCCTGGGCCGAGAAGTACCCCAAGACGGCCGCCGCCTTCGTGAGCGCGATCCAGCAAGGCCAGACGATCGCAGAAACCCAGCCCCTGGTCGTTCAGGCGGCCATGGCGAAGTCCGACGACTTGCCGTCACAGGTGACCGCCGTCATGGCGCTGCCCGGATTCCCCACGGGTGCGGTGGCCGTGCAGAATATCCAGCGGGTCGCCGACGTCATGCTCGAGTTCGGCGTGCTCAGCGGCGAGTACCGGGCTGAGGTCGCAAAGGGAACCCTCATCCGGTCAATGCTCGGCTGAGCGATCGCCCACCGGCCCGACCGTAGCCCGGCAGGAAGGCTAAGCGCGCCCGGCCCTGGCGAAAATTTCCTTGTGCGAACGTTAAGTCACATTTCGACACATGCACGCGATTGCACCCCATATGTGCGATTATGTACCAATAGTTCAGGCATGGGTGGCTCGCTGAAGCCTGGGGGTCCCGGACCAGCGAATCCGCCGTGCTGCGCGTCTCGGAGGGGGAGCCCGCACACGATGGTTGCTGTTCATAATTTTTCCTATGGCCTGCTGAATCCGCTTCTTGGCTACGCCATGTCCTGCCTTGGCGCTTTCCTTGGGCTGCGCTGCGTCACCAGGGCCAGGGCGCATACCGGGACGGGCCGGCTGCGCTGGCTGGTCATCGCCGCCGTGTCGCTCGGCGCGGCGGGGATCTGGGCCATGCACTTCATCGCGATGCTCGGCTTCACGATTCCCGGGCAGACGATCCTGTACAACGTGCCGATCACGATCGTCTCGATGCTGATCGCGATCGTCGTGGTGGGCGTCGGCCTGTACATCGTCTGTAACAGTGACGGCGGCTGGCGTCCGCTCGTTACCGGCGGTGTCATCGTCGGCATCGGGGTCGCCGTCATGCACTACCTGGGCATGGCCGCGATGAGCATGCCGGACACCATGCACTACAACATCCCGCTGTTCGTGTTGTCCGTGGCCATCGCGATCGTCGCGGGGACCGCCGCGCTGTGGGCGGGCACCCAGGTCAGGGGTATCGGCACGACGATCGGCGCGTCGCTGGTCATGGGCATCGCGGTCAGCGGCATGCACTACACGGGAATGGCCGCGATGAAGGTGTACCCGGACGCCAAGGGCACGATGGCGGCCATGGGCGGCGCAAGCGCGACATCCTTCCTGATCCCGCTGCTTGCCGGAATCAGCCTGCTCACCTTCGCGCTGACGCTCACGATCAGCCTGTCGCCAACCGAGGACGAGATCCACGAGGACGCGCAGTTGCAGTACCGGATGGATACGGAGTTCTCCGGCGGCCTCCAGGTAAGGCCCGCGAGCGGTGTCCTGCTGCCCGACCAGCCGATGCAGGCCGCGGGCCCGGTGACTCCCCCCGCCGGCTCATCTGACGCCTTCACGCCCGGCGGCTACTCACGGGAGAACGGTTACAACCAGGGCAATGGCTCTTCCGGCCAGAACGGCCAGAACGGCCAGAACGGCCAGAACGGCCAGAACGGCCAGAACGGCCAGAACGGCCAGAACGGCCAGAACGGCCAGTCGCCGCCACCGCTGCCGACCCGCCGCCCGCAAAGGAACGCGCGCTCGGGTGAGACCCCGCCCAGGGACAGAGGCGTCTGACCGGCGCCTGATCCGGTGGGGCCCGCCGGAGGTCAGAGCCAGTCGTTACGGCGGAAGATCCAGTACAAGAGCCCGCCGGAGACGATCATGATGACCAACGCGACGATAAGGCCGGTGTGGTCGCTGAAACCCGGATACGGCACGTTCATCCCGTAGAAGCCGGTGATGAACGTCGGCACCGCGATGATCGCCGCCCACGACGTGACCTTTTTGGTGATGACGTTCATCCGGTTGCTCGCGATCGTGAGGTTGGTCTCCAGGATCGTCGTCACCAGGTCGCGCAGTGACTCGGTCCACTCGGTGGCACGCAGCACGTGATCGTAGACGTCCTGGTAGTACGGCATGAGTTCGTCGCCGACGAACCGCATGTCCCGCCGCATCACGGTGTTCACCACCTCGCGCATCGGGAGCACCACCCGGCGCAGCAGCACCAGGGATTTGCGCAGCTCGAACGAGCGGCGCTGTACGGTCAGGCTCGTGGGCGAGTCGTCGAACAGGTCGTCTTCCAGTTTCTCCACCGCGTCGTCGAGCGACTGCACCGCCTCGAAGTGGCCGTCCACGATGTAGTCGAGCAGGCCGTGCAGCAGGTAGCCGACGCCGCACCCGGCCAGGTCGGGGCTGGCGTCCCAGCGCTCGACGACCTTACCCATGTCAAGGCCGTCGTCCTTGCGGATGGTGATCAGGGCCTGCGGCAAGGCGAACGCCGCGATCTCGCTTGTCGCGAGTTCGCCGGTGTCGGTATCGAGCCGCGCGCCGTAGGCGGTGAGGAACAGGTGGGTGTTGTACCGGTCGACCTTCGGCCGCTCCCGGTCGACGACGGCGTCCTCGATCGCCACCGGGTGCAGGCCGAACTCCTCTTGGAGCACCGCAAGGTCCTCATGATCCGGGTCGCGCAGATCGAGCCAGACCGTGGCGCCGTCGGCCAGGTGATCACTGATCCTGGCGACGGGGAAGCCCTCCTCGATCAGGCGGCCGTCCCGGTACAGCCGGGTGCGTGCCTGGCACCTTGTCGGCGTGTTGGTGGAGATCGCGCTCGCGGCTACGGTCCCGGGGTCGCTGCCGTGAAAGGTGCGCTCGACGGGCGTGCCGCTGCCGAGCTGCCCGCCGAGCGCGCCGCTCGACGTGCTGGGTGTCGCTGTGTTCATGAGATCCCCCGGGTTCGGGCGTTTGCCGGACCCAGGATCGCACCCTGCGGTCCCCGTCGCGACGGGGCCAGGTCATGATCTGATCACGGAGGTTCCGCCACGATCGTGCCAGTGCTGAAGGTTGAACCGGTGATAGCCGACCGCGGCATCCGCCTGCGGTTCCGTAAGTCAGGCCGGCGAGCGGTCAGTGCGCGAACGACTTCCGCTTGGCCTGGAGCTCCGGCGGCATCTGGGTCTGCGGGTGGTGCTCGAGGATGCGCAGATGCAGCCGGAAGTCGTCAAGTAGCAGGCTAGCCAGGTCCATGGAGAACCCGTTCCGCACGACGATGCGCATGACGCTCATGTCTTCGAGGTTGGCGGGGAACGTGTACGCGGGCACCTGCCAGCCGCGCATTCGCAGCCGCTCCGACAGGTCGTACACCGAGTATCCGGTCACGTCGTCGCGCAGCTTGAACGCGAACACCGGCAGGTCGCTTCCGTCGCTCAGCAGCTCGAAGGGACCGAGCTTCGCGATCTCGCTCGACAGGTGCATCGCGATGCCCCGACAGGTCTGCTGAACTTGCTTATATCCGGAAAAGCCCAGCCGGAGGAAGTTGTAGTACTGCGCCGCGACCTGCGCACCCGGCCGGGAGAAGTTCAGCGCGAACGTCGGCATCTCCCCGCCGAGGTAGTTGACCTTGAAGATCAGCTCCTCGGGCAGCGCGTCGGAATCCCGCCAGATGACCCAGCCCACACCGGGGTACACCAGGCCGTACTTGTGCCCGGAGGTGTTGATCGACGCGACGCGCGGCACCCGGAAGTCCCACTCGAGGTCCGGATGGAGGAACGGCGCGATGAAACCGCCGGACGCCCCGTCGACGTGGATCGGCACGTCCACGGACCCGCCAGAGGAGACCGCGAGCGCGTCAAGCGCGGCGTTGATCTCGGCGACCGGCTCGTACGAGCCGTCCATCGTCGAGCCCATGATCGCCACGACGCCGATCGTGTTCTCGTCGCACAGTGCCGCCGCCTCCGGCGCGCCGAGGTGGTACCGCCCGGGCACCAGCGGAACGTACCGTGGCTCCACATCCCAGTACCGGCAGAACTTCTCCCAGCAGACCTGGACGTTCGATCCCATCACCAGGTTGGGCTTCTCGGTGCCAAGGCCGGCCGACCGCCGCCGGGCGCGCCACCGCCACAGCAGCGCCATCCCGCCGAGCATGCATGCCTCGCTCGACCCGGTGGTCGAGCAGCCGACCGCTGCGCCGTGCGGCGCGTTCCATAGGTGGCCGAGGATGTTCACGCAGCGCTTTTCCAGTTCGGCGGTCTGCGGGTACTCGTCCTTGTCGATCATGTTCTTGGGCGAGCACTCGGCCATCAGCTCCTCGGCCTCCGGCTCCATCCACGTGGTGACGAACGTCGCCATGTTGAGCCTGGCGTTCCCGTCGAGGATCAGCTCGTCCCGGACGACCTGAAGCGCCGTACGCGGCAGCACGCCGTGCTCGGGTATGCGGTAGCGCGGGATCTCGCAGCTCTTCTCCCTGAAGTACACGGGGTTAATGTCAAGCTCGGCATTGGCCTCGTGCTTCTCTACCTGCTTGTGCAACTCTGGCATGGTCCCAGGCTAGTACCGGCACCGTAACCGCGCGCAAATGCCTCGCAGCGAACGGTCAAAATCCGCTATCCGAAGCGGACTGGCACCTACGGCGCGACGAGCGCGTCGGTGAGCGGGCCGGTGGCGGCCAGCCTCGCCGCCAGCTCCGCGGGCAGCCGATAGCGGGCGGCCAGCGTGGCGGGGGAGTAGTAGGAGACCGTGGTCTGGCCCGCGTCGTCCCAGACAAGGACCTTGAGCGGCAGGTCGATCGCGGCGAGCGGGTGAGCGGCCATGACCGGTGTCCCCGCCGCCGGGCTGCCGAAGATCACCAGGACCGTGTCTCGCAGGTCCAGGCCGGCCTGGCGGGCCTCGGCGGCCTGATCGATCACGGCGAAGAGCTTGATCCCCTTCGCGCTCAGGATGCCGGTCAGCCGCTGGACCGTCTCGGCTACTGACCGCGAGCTGAGCTTGCTGACGATGCCCGCCTCATCGGCGGGTGCGGGTTCGCTATCGGGTCGGGCCACGGCACTACCCTAACCATAATCATTCGGAACGGACCGTTTCCTTCGCGTCAAGGGCCGGCCGCTCCTTGCGGGTGCCGCGGAGCAGCGACGCCAGGCCCGCGAGCACGGACAACCCCGCGGAGACACCGAACACCACGATCAGGCCGCTGTGGAACGGGCCCGACAGCAGGCTGGGGAAGAACTCCCGGCCGGTGAGCGCCTCCCGGCTCGCTGCCGGGAGGCTGGCCAGCACCCCGGTCGGCGCGAGCAGGTGCTGTATCGGGTTCACCCCGAGGACCGACGCGAACAGCGACGACACCGGCGGCAGCGTGGCGACCTGGTGCGCGACCCCCTGCGGCACGCCGAGCTTGGTCAGCCCGTTGGTCAGCGTGCTCGGCAGGCTGCTCGACAGGCCGGCGATCATCAGCGTGAACACGACACCGATGGAGACGG
>Ga0302325_10025047_pt1 | contig 12401 bp, 7 predicted proteins | sample Palsa_T0_2_FD_201948 | JGI IMG/M metagenome (GOLD analysis project Ga0302325, IMG submission 201948) | Peat permafrost microbial communities from Stordalen Mire near Abisko, Sweden - Palsa_T0_2 | ecosystem: Environmental > Terrestrial > Soil > Palsa > Peat permafrost | place: Sweden: Abisko...
CTCGATCGTTGATATTCTGAAGCAGGTCAATGTGACTGAAAGGGCGAAGCTATGAGCAGCGCAAGTCAGCTGCCACCAGATGCTTTTCTTACACAAGTCCCACCTCTTCATTTATCGAGTGATGAAGCTCGCTGGTACGCTGTTCGGACTCGTTCTCGACACGAGAAGATGGTGGCCGACCAGCTACAAAGCCGTGACGTAACTACATTCTTGCCGCTGGTTCCTCAGGTTCATCGTTGGAGTGACCGTACAAAGACAGTTCAAGTACCACTGTTTCCGGGCTACACATTTGTACGAGTCGTTCCTTCGGCCGAGCAATATGTTCGGGTACTTCGCGTCTACGGCGTGAGCAGTTTTGTCGGCGTTCGCGGGCAAGGTACTCCGATACCGGACAAACAAATCGCCGATATTCAAGCGTTGCTAAGAAGCAACGCTGCTTACTCTATTTGCCCTCTTCTTAAGATAGGGCAGAGAGTGCGGATTCGGGGTGGCTGTTTAGACGGAGTTGAAGGTCTTTTAGTGGCTCGGAATGGTGATCGTGACTTGGTCATTTCCGTCGAGCCCATGCAGCGATCGCTAGCCATTAATATTCAGGGCTACGACGTCGAAGCGATCTAGCTTTGGAAACATGACTCGGCATTTCTTCGCTGTTTCGTTTCATCGTAATCTTCAGCATTAGGCAGGGCTTGCATTGTTTTCGACACACGACTTTATGCCGGGCTCCGGTATCACGGAGACCGTTATTGAACGCCGGAGAGCAGTTAGATATCAACTGCGTGCACCGGTTGTCTTCAAATCGCTTGACCGACAGATCGCGAAGCCCGGAGCGGGCTTTGTTCAAAACATCAGTACAGAGGGTGTTCTTGTTTTGTGTCCCCGCCCATTGTCCGTCGAGGACTTAATCGAGCTCGAGATCCTCCTGCCTCCATTCGGGACATACGATGCTAAGCTTTTTGTGAGATATACAGGCTTTGTTGTTCGGGTGGAGGATGAGAGTGGGTTTGCAGTGGCAGCGAAAGTTAGTTTGCACAGATATGTCATGGGCAGGCGCGTGCCGATTCTTGACGAGGGATCTCAATGAAACTCTCTGATCAGATGACCCCAGCGAGAGTCCGATTGTTAGTACATGGGCAGGAAAGAACACGGGCTAGCGTAGCAGGCGCAAAATGATTCATGAGTTCTTCGGACTTAGGGAACAACCTTTCGGCGTCACCCCGGATCCTCGTTATCTATATTTCGGGCCGGGGCATCGCGAAGCGCTCGCCTCGTTAGTGTACGGAATTGAAATGAACCGGGGGTTTCTGGCCCTTATCGCCCGTCCGGGCATGGGCAAGACCACCTTGTTGTTTCATTTGCTGGAGAAGTTTCGCCATTCAGCCCGCACCGCGTTCCTATTTCAGACACAATGCAGTTCACGCGAGTTATTGCGGTTTCTGTTAGCTGAATTTGGCATCGAGAGCACAGAAAAAGACCCGGTGCGAATGCATGAGCGATTCAACCGGTACCTCATAGAGCAATCCTCTGCAGGCAGACGGGTCATCGTTGTGATCGATGAAGCTCAGAACCTCGAACCTTCTGTTTTAGAAACCGTGAGACTGCTGTCGAACTTTGAGACACCGCGAGCCAAGCTGCTGCAGATCATCCTGTCGGGACAGCCCGAACTTGCTACCAAACTGGCCAGCCCCTCGCTCAGTCAATTCCGGCAGCGTATCGCGAGTTTTAATGGACTTGAGCCTCTTGCTCCCCAGGAAGTCGGACGATTCATCGACCATCGGTTGCATGTCGCTGGGTACCAAGGGCCGCCCCTTTTTAGTAATAAAGCCAAGGCGATGATTGCGGGTCTCAGTGAAGGTATTCCACGGAACATCAATAGTCTCTGCTTTGGAGCGCTCAGCTTGGCTTGTGCACTGCGCCAAAAAACCATCGGTCCGGCAATGGTGCACGAAGTCTCCGGTGATCTCGATCTGCAAGAGCTCGCTTCCGGCTTACAGCGTCTCACCGTACCGCATCATTCCAGGACCTGGTCATCTCAATTGCCAGAGGCAAAGCTCTCACCGTTGCGAGAGGTTCGGCTGCCAGAGGTTCGGCCGACCCCTGCGGAAGCCAGGCCCGCCGCACCAACAGAAGTCGTTGCTTTGTCTGGCTCTCGGAGCAATTTAGATAGAGCCAACGACGATGGCGATATAACAAGTGTCCCCGCGAATTATGAGGCGCCACGGCCATCGGTCAGGAAGCCGGCCCAATCATTGTTGTCGAGAGTAATAGGTTTTGCAGTGCTTGTCTTAATGGTTGGCATCGGCGCAACAAAAGTTACGGCTCCAGCAGTTGAAATCGCAAACACCTGGCCCCTGCCCAAGCCGGAAAACGTGGCTCCGCCGACTATTGTGAAGACTTCTGAGACCGAAGCGGCAAAACCTGCGACTGCGAAGACGCTACCGGAAGAGGTACAGCATCCCGCTGTAGCTCCTGCTGAGTTACGGAAACACGTCAATGAAGGAGATGCCCCTGCAGAAACCAGACTTCCCGCTCCAGCATTTGAAATCGCAAACACCCGGCCCTTGCCCAGCCCAGAAAATGTGGTTCCACCGAGTATCGTGAAGACTTCTGATAACGAAGCTGTGAAACCTGCGCCCGCGAAGACCCCACCAGAACAGGTACAGAATCCCGCAGTGGATCCCGCTGAGTTATGGAAGCGTGTTCAGGTGGGAAATACCGGTGCGGAAATTCAACTGGCCGTCCTGTACCTGGAGGGAAGTGTAGTGGAGCAAAGCTGCGAACAAGCGCATCTGCTGTTGGTAGCGGCCTTGAAGAAGGACAGTAAAGTGGCCAGGGATATTCTAAGTGGCAAATATGCGGAGCGATGCCATTGATTTCGATTGAGGCGGTTAGACTTAATCCTCGGGTGGATGGGCTAGGTTCATGAGTAAGAATTTTGAATTGCTTCAAAGACTCAGCAAAGAACTGGAAACGTTTGACACCGGAACCGATGTACTACCGCTTCCGCCACTTCAGGTCGCGCCAGATCCGCTTCAGCGGGAAAGCGAAGAGAAAACCGTTGAGTTACAAACGGTCAAGCTAGAAACGGAGGGGAAACAACGCGACGAGTTAATGAAATTTGTGCAGCAAGTCTTCTTAATGCCAGGGGCAGAAGCCCCGCGAACAGTCGTGCTCACCGGTACCGAGCCGGGGAATGGTTGTAGCTGGATCTGCTGTCGCGCGGCAGAGATCCTTGCCTCTCAAGTCAGGGGCCAAGTTTGCGTGGTGGATGCAAACTTGCGTTCGCCCGGGCTTCATCAACATTTCGGCGTGGAGAATCACCATGGACTCTCAGACGCACTGAAGGCGACGGAGTCCATTCGCAATTTTGTGCACCCACTGGGCCGGCAGAATTTGTGGCTCCTCAGCTGCGGGGCGAATCCAACGGACTCCCATGGCCTCCTAACTTCGGATCTTATGCGTCAGCGGTTAGAGGAACTCCGCCAATACTTCGAATATGTTCTGATCGACGCACCTGCGCTGACCCCCGGCAACGACGGCATTATGCTCGGCCGGGCGGCCGAAGGAGTGGTTTTGGTCCTTAAAGCCAATACTTCTCGTCGCGAAGCAGCGCGGAAAGCTGTACAAGACTTACAGAATGCCGGGGCCCGGACACTGGGTGCAGTCTTGAACCAGCGTACCTTTCCAATTCCGCAAGCAATTTATTCCAAGCTCTATTGCCACACGCCCCATTCCATCGGGTTGCACGTCCTTCCGCGCTGCCGCGAAAAAAATACCCGTCTCGCGTCCGATCTCTAATTTGGCCTGTCGGCGCGGCAGAACTCGTCTTACTTGTCTCCCCAAAGATACCCATGGAAGATTTTAGGAATATTTCAATCATGTGAGCCTTCTGTTAATTCGATCCGCTCATACTTTTTCGCAGTTCCACTTTCGGCGCGATAACCAGCACCAAGCGATTGCATTTCGTTAGATAGCTCCCCCATGAGTAACGCTCGTCGCACGCTATTGTTGAATGCTTTCAAGCTCTTCGACCTGGGGCTGATGTTGTCGGCCTTCGTCGTGGCGGCACTGGCTGTGCTTCACCAGAGTCGGAATGTCAGTGCTACGGAATTTTTTTCCATGCGAGTCAAGATCCAGAACGTCGCGATCTTTTCACTCCTTGTCCTTACATGGCACGTTGTCTTCAGCCTTTCGGGGCTGTATAAGTCTCGTCGGCTATCTGGGCGTTGGAGGGAGCTCATCGACGTCACAAAGGCCTTTCTCATGGGCACGCTGGTCGTAATGATGGGCGCCGCCGTCTTCCGCATCCACCTGGTAACGCCAACGTTCCTGATTGTCTTTTCACTGGTGGGCACATCGTGCGCTGTTTCTAGTCGGCTCATTCTCCGTGCAGGCCTCGCATACATTCGAAAGCAGGGCAGAAACCTGCGTAACATGGTCATTGTCGGAACCAACAGCCGCGCGCTGGAATTTGCGCAGCGGCTTGTTGGTCATCCGGACATCGGCTATCGAATTATTGGGTTTGTCGATCGGGACTGGGATGGTATCGAGGCGTTTCGAAGAAGTGGCCACGTTCTCGCATGCGATTTCTGCAATTTCCCCGACTTCCTGCGCAGCAGGGAGGTCGATGAGGTCGTAATGGCATTGCCAATTCGTTCTCTACACGAGGAGGGATCACGAATTGCGGCGTTATGCGAAGAGCAGGGCGTCACTCTCCGTCTGCTCACGAACATCTTTAATTTGAAAATGGCCCGTACTTCTGCCGAAGATCTGCAGGGTGACCCTCTGATCACACATTATACGAGTACCTTGGAGGGGTGGCCGGTCTTCTTCAAGCGAATTTTGGATATCATGATTTCGTCGCTTGCGATTGTTTTGCTCTGCCCGGTCCTGCTGGTCGTGGCGGTTCTGATTAAGCTGAACTCTCCTGGGCCGGTTCTATTTGTTCAGAAGAGGCTCGGCCTGAACAAGCGGCGCTTCAACGTATACAAGTTTCGAACCATGGTAGCGGATGCGGAAGTACGAATGCGTGAGATTGAGCATCTGAACGAAGTTAGTGGTCCGGTCTTCAAAATCAAGCGCGACCCTCGAATCACTCCGATCGGAAGATTTCTCCGAAAAACGAGCGTTGATGAACTGCCTCAACTCTTAAACGTGCTGAAAGGCGAGATGAGCCTGGTAGGACCTCGCCCGCTGCCCGTGCGCGATTACGAGGGCTTCCACGAAGACCGGCAGCGGCGCCGCTTCAGCGTAAAGCCAGGAATTACGTGCCTTTGGCAGATTCGCGGTAGAAGTTCCATTCCGTTCGAACAATGGATGGAACTGGATTTGCAATACATTGACAAATGGTCGCTTTGGCTGGATTTGGAAATCCTAATGCGAACCATTCCGGCTGTCCTTAGGGGCTCGGGTGCTGCCTGACCTGGAAACCAATCCAGTCCCTGGTCAAACGGTTCACAAGGTAAGGCAAGAAGCGAGCTTCCTCTATGTGGTACGAACCCTGGTAAATCCAAAGGAGTGGAATAACCCAACTTTTTTCGACGGCGACTCAACTTTCTAGAACTGAGCTGAAGCCTATGTCAGAACCAGCTGTTAGATCTCCACATCTACCGGACAAATCGCCAGTAAGTGGGTTTGACGGTCAGCGGCAACCATCCGGAAACGCAACTGCGGAGGACTTCCCTCGAGAAGTGTGGGTCCCGCAACTTACAACTGCACAAGCAGAAGCTAACCCGCATGGCAGAGCACTAGTTGCCGGCGACGAAGTGCTTAGCTATCTGGAGTTGGACCGGCGAGCCAACCAGGTAGCTCAGTATCTACGGTCGGTCGGAGTAGGGCCTGAAACTCTGGTCGGCGTCTATCTGGAACGCTCTATCGGGATGGTAGTGAGCGCACTCGGCATTCTCAAGGCGGGTGGCGCATATCTTCCGCTGGATCCAGGCTATCCGGCCGAGCGTCAGGCGTTCATGTTGGAGGACGCGAGAGCACCATTTTTGTTGACGCACCGGCATCTCGCCAAATTGTTACCCGCCGGCAAATGGCAGATCCTGGATGCGGATGAACCGCGAACTTCGAATCTTCTCGTAGTCCCACTCGAGAGGCCGGTGAGCGGAAAAGACCTCGCCTATGTAATCTATACCTCCGGTTCGACTGGCCGCCCAAAGGGAGTCCAGATCACCCATGCCAGTTTGCTTAACCTCGTATTCTGGCATCAGCAAGCCTTTGCAGTTCAGCCCCATGATCGGGCCACTCAGTTGGCCAGTCCGGCATTCGACGCAGCAGTTTGGGAATTGTGGCCCTATCTAACGGCAGGAGCCAGCGTCTATATGCCTCCCGATGTCGTTCGTCACGAGCCGACGTCGCTTCGCGACTGGCTGGTTGCACACCGCATCACCATAACGTTTGTTCCAACTCCGCTAGCGGAACGCATGATAACTCTGCCTTGGCCGGGAGATACAGATCTTCGATTGCTGCTAACCGGAGCTGATACGCTTCACGTCTACCCTCCACCGGGTCTGCCTTTTACGGTGGTCAACAACTACGGACCTACTGAATGCACGGTTGTGGCCTCATCGGGCGCCGTACCCGGCCATGAATGTCCGAACGCGTTGCCCAGTATTGGCAGACCGATCGCAAACACCGAGATCCACGTACTAGATGAACAGATGCGGCCGGTGGCGGTTGGCGTGACTGGAGAACTCTACATAGGTGGCGCGGGCGTAGCGCGTGGATACATAAATCATCCTGAGCTCACCGCAGAAAGATTTGTTACCAACCCATTCAGTTCCAATCCCAAAGATCGTCTATATCGAACGGGAGACCTGGGGCGCTATCTGCCCGACGGCCAAATCGCCTTCGGGGGCCGGGTTGACGACCAGATTAAGATCCGAGGATACCGTATTGAACCAGGCGAAATCGCTACAGCCCTTAATCGTCACCCAGAGGTTGAAGCGAGCCACGTCGCGCCAGGCGAGGACACACTGGAAGGCAAACGATTAGTCGCCTACTTAGTGCCCCGTTCTGGATCTCGGCTCAGCTTCAGTGCTCTCCGAGAGTTCCTCGGAAAACTATTGCCTGACTACATGGTGCCGTCAATTTTCGTGCTGCTGGAGTATCTGCCGGTGACCCTGAACGGCAAAGTAGATCTCGACAAGTTACCGCGGCCGGACGCTGCCAACGTACTGCGGGATAGAGATAAAGCCGCCACGCTCCCACAGACAGGTCTGGAGCCGCGAGTAGCGGGAATCTTAGCTAACCTCCTGAAGGTTAAGCGGGTGGAGATCAACGACAATTTCTTTTTGCTGGGCGGACATTCATTGCTAGGTATTCAAGTTATTGGCCGAATACGTGACACGTTTGGAGTCGAACTTCCCCTGTACAGGCTGTTTGAGGCTCCAACGGTGGCAGAGCTTTCGTCAGAAATCGAACGACTACTGCTTGCAAAGATACAAGCTATGAGCGAAGAAGAAGCCGAGCGCATGCTCAACGCTGACACGGGCAGCCGGACAGAACAGTTGTGATAACTGCGAACGAGAGCGTTGAAACACCGACCGCTGCCCCTCATGCGGTTCTGAGTCTCTACCATCTCCTCGACCAACAGGTCCTTGCCGACCCTTATCCCCTATATAGGAGACTGCGGACTGAAGACCCAGTACACTGGGATCCTTTCTTGCACGCCTGGGTCGTTACGCGCTACGCGGATGTCGTGAAAGTATTGCATACCTTCTCCGCAGATCGCACCCCGGGGCCCGAACAATTCAATGCCATGGGATTGTCGGTCCTCGAACCGATTGCGCAAGTGATGGTCCAACAGATGCTCTTCATGGATGCTCCAGCGCATACCCGGCTGAGGGCCTTGGCCTCTTCGGCCTTTACGCCGGCCAGAGTCGAGATTTTGCGCTCTCATATCCTGGAGATCGCGAATAGCTTGCTCGACGCCGTGGAGGACAAGGGTCGCATGGATGTGATCGCGGATTTTGCAGCTCCTTTGCCGGCGATCGTGACGGCCGAAATGTTAGGAGTGCCGGTCGCGGATCATCGCCAATTGAAGCAATGGTCAGCAGATTTCGCGGAGATGCTCGGTAATTTTCAACATAACCCCGACCATGTCCCCCGCGTGCTGCAGAGCCTGAGATCTCTTATCGCGTATTTCCGAGATGCGATCCGCCAGCAACAGACGCACCCACGCGAAGGTCTGGTCCATGCGCTCCTGAATGCCGAGATAGAAGGGGATCGGCTGAGCGAGGAAGAAGTTATCGCCAACTGCATTATCACGATGGTTGGTGGTCAGGAAACAACGACGAACCTGATCGGCAACGGCACGCTTTCGTTGTTAAGGAATCCGGATGAACTCGAGAAACTCCGTTCCGACTTTTCTCTCATCCCTTCGGCGGTCGAAGAACTGCTGCGCTATGAAAGCCCGAGCCAGCACACGGCTCGTCTGGCTCCGAACGACACAGAGCTGGGAGGCAAGCGGATCGGCAAACGTCAAGCAGTTATTGCCGTGATGGCTGCTGCCAATCGTGACCCAGAACGGTTCCCTGCCCCAGACAGGCTGGACATCAGGAGAAAAGATAATCGCCATCTTGCTTTTGGATGGGCATCCCATTTTTGTTTTGGTGCACCACTGGCACGGATGGAAGGACAGATTGCTTTTGAAACTCTTCTGCGTCGGCTGCCCAACCTGGCGCTGCAGCCAGATGCGCCACTGGTGTGGCGACATAATCTCGGTTTGCGCGGTTTGACCGGGTTGCACGTGACGCTCTAAAAGTAATCAGCGAGTCATAGATGCCCACAATCGAGACCGGCGAGACAATGCCCGAGACCGCTCAATTATCTGAGGTCAAACGTAGCCTGCTGGACAGGTATCTGCGCGGCCAGATAAGGGTGAAATCAGCGACGCAGACGATTCCACGCCGCACACCAGACGAAGTCATACCGCTTTCTTATGCCCAGGAGCAAGTCTGGCTCCACGCGCAAATGTCGCCCGATCTACCTCTGTATAACGAACCGGTAACCATTCACTATACCGGCGCACTTGACTTGGCCGCTTTCGAACGAAGTTTCAATGAAATTCTCAGGCGTCATGAAGCCTGGCGAACGTGTTTCGTGACCGTCGATGATGCACCGGTACAGAAAGTGGAATCGAACGTCAGGGTTTCATTGCCCGTGCTGGATCTTCGAGACCTTCCCGAAGAGCAGCGAGAGTCGGAAGCGTTGCGCGTCGCGACCGAGGACGCAAGAAAACCCATCGATTTGACACAGGTTCCGCTTTTCAGAGCCAAGCTGATCCAGCTCGGGGAGCAAGAATACCGGCTGTATCTGACTCTCAGCCACCTCATTTTCGACGGTGTTGCCATCTATCAGGTATTTCTGCCAGAACTCTCAACACTATACGCTGCGTTTACAGCAGGGAAACCTTCGCCACTTCCAGAACTGGCGATCCAGTACCCCGACTATGCCTGCTGGCAACGCCGTCACAAGACGCAAGAAACCTTTGCTAAAGATCTTGAGTATTGGAAGCGTAGGTTGGAAGGTACCCTACCCGAACTATACCTGCCGGTGGACCGGCCGCATGCGGGGACACAGACATTTCGCGGTTCGATGCATCCTTTCAAACTGGGCAGTAGTCTGACCGCGAAATTAAGGGCGTTCAGCCAGTTAGAGGGAGTTCCTTTATTCCCAATTCTCTTAGCAGGATTTGCGGCTGTACTGCATCGCTATTCGGGCGAAGAACTGATCCCGATCGGGAGTGTCACGGCAGGCCGTAATAATCCGGAGACTGAACGCTTACTCGGGTACTTCCTGAACACGGTGGTTTTTCGCGCGGACCTGAGTGGTGATCCGACTTTCCGGCAGCTGGTCAAGCGAGTCCAAACTCTAACGATCGAAATGCTTGAGCACGACAACTTGCCTTTCGAACTTCTGGTAAGGGAATTAAAGACTCGACGGAATCCGAGCCAAAATCCAATCTTCCAAGCGCTGATTTCGATCGAGCCCCAACTGCCGGACCTGAATTCGGCTTGGCGCATAACCCAGATGGACATTGATATTGGGGCCACAAAACACGATCTTAACCTGGAACTCGACGAGCGACCCGACGAGATTTTGGCGCGGTTTCATTACGGCACGGATCTGTTCGATGCCACGACGGTGATTCGCATGGCGGATCACTTGCGTACGCTGCTCGAGGGGGCCACAGGCAACCCCGAATGGCGGCTCTCACAGTTGCCTGTCCTAACTGCCGATGAGCAACACCGAGTCCTTGTGGATTGGAATAGCAAGGCAGTGACGTACCCAAGTGGCGATCGATGTCTGCACCAGATCATTGAGGAGCAAGCCGCGCGAACTCCGGAACGAGTGGCTCTGCTTTTCGAGCGATACCAGCTTACCTACCGGGAACTCAACAACCGCGCCAACCAACTGGCTCGGCATCTGCGGAAACTGGGTGTAGGGCCGGATGTGCTGGTAGGCATTTTGGCTGATCGCTCGCTTGAAATGGTGGTGGCTCTGCTTGGGATTCTAAAGGCTGGGGGCGCCTACGTTCCCATTGATCCGGATTATCCGCCCGACCGCATCGCGTTTATGCTCCAGGACGCGGGCGCGCCCGTACTTCTGACCCAGGCTCGGTTCTCAGGCCGCTTGCCCCGGCATGAGGGCAAGACCCTATATCTGGACAGTGACTGGGATCAGATTTCCCGTGAAGACGCCTCGAATCCGCCCAACGCAACAAAATCGGAGAACCTGGCATACATGATTTACACATCGGGGTCCACGGGCAGGCCTAAAGGGGCGATGAATACGCATCGTGGCATTTGCAACCGACTGCTGTGGATGCAGGACCAGTACGGTTTGACCGAGGCGGACACGATCCTGCAGAAGACTCCATTTAGTTTCGATGTCTCGGTCTGGGAGTTCTTCTGGCCGTTGTTGGTGGGAGCGCGCTTAGTGTTAGCGAGCCCTGGCGGGCACCGGGACGCGGCCTATTTGGTGAAACTGATAGGAGAGCAATGTGTTACGGTGCTGCATTTTGTCCCGTCAATGCTCGGAATCTTTCTCGAGGAGTCTGGAGTGGGAGGGTGTCAGTCGTTGCGCCACGTGATATGCAGCGGCGAGGCGCTACCCTTCAACTTACAGGAACGGTTTTTCAAGCTCTTGCCAGCGCAATTGCACAACCTGTACGGGCCGACCGAAGCGGCGGTGGACGTCACGCACTGGACTTGCCAGCGTGACAGCGAACGAAAGCTTGTCCCCATTGGGTGCCCGGTGGCAAACACGCAGATCTACATATTAGACCGGAATATGCAACCCGTGCCGATTGGGGTGCCGGGCGAGTTGTACATTGGCGGTGTTCAGGTGGGGCGTGGGTACCACAATCGGGCGCAGTTGACGGCGGAGAGATTTCTTCCGGATCCGTTTAGCGGAGAGCCCGAGGCGCGGATTTACAAGACAGGCGATCTGTGCCGTTGGCTTCCGGACGGGGCTATTGAATACCTGGCGCGGATGGATTTTCAGGTTAAGATCCGTGGCCAAAGGATCGAACTGGGTGAGATTGAAGCCGTACTGGGCGCTCATGAGGCGGTGCAACAATGTGTGGTGGTGGTACGCGAAAAAACACTGGGCGACCAAACACTCATTGCATATTTTGAGCCACGGGCGGACTCGGCGCCCGATGCGAGCGATTTGCGCAATTACCTCAAGAAAAATTTGCCGGACTACATGCTGCCATCGGCTTTTGTCCTCATGGAAAAACTGCCGTTAACGCTGAACGGCAAGATCGATCGCAAAGGACTGCCGGCGCCGGAAGGGGACGCCTACGCGGTGCGTAAGTATGAAGAGCCCCAGGGAGAGGTCGAAACGACCCTCGCGGGCATCTGGGCAGATGTACTCAAAGTGGAACGGGTTGGCCGGCACGATCACTTCTTCGAACTGGGCGGACATTCCCTGCTGGCGGTGAGGCTGATCGAGCGCATGCGGCGGAAGGGACTGCACGCGGATCTTCGAGCGCTGTTTAGCACGCCGACGGTGGCCGAACTAGCGGCAGCCGTGGGCTGTCAGGGCCGCCTTGTCGAGGTCCCGCCCAATCTGATTCCGCTCCAGTGCGATGCGATCACGCCCGAGATGCTACCCCTGGTGAATCTTTCGGCAACGGAGATCGAGCGGATTGTCAGCAGCGTACCGGGCGGAGCGACCAATGTACAGGATATCTACCCGCTGGCGCCGTTGCAGGAGGGCATTCTCTTCCACTACCTGATGGCCGTCGAAAGGGATCCTTACTTGTTGGTCAAGCTGTATTGCTTCGACAGCAGGGCACGACTTGACGGTTATTTGGGCGTGTTGCAGGCGGTGATGGACCGGCATGACATTCTTCGCACAGGGGTGGCGTGGGAAGGTCTGCGCGAGCC
>Ga0302325_10025051_pt1 | contig 12400 bp, 11 predicted proteins | sample Palsa_T0_2_FD_201948 | JGI IMG/M metagenome (GOLD analysis project Ga0302325, IMG submission 201948) | Peat permafrost microbial communities from Stordalen Mire near Abisko, Sweden - Palsa_T0_2 | ecosystem: Environmental > Terrestrial > Soil > Palsa > Peat permafrost | place: Sweden: Abisko...
GTCGCCGGGACCGAGCCCCACCCCGTACAGCACCCCGGGCGGGTTCCCGTCCGCCGCGCTCATTCGGCTTCGCTCGCGATCGCGTTGACGGCCGCGACGGTCATCGCGCTGCCGCCGCGCCGCCCGTGCACCACCAGGTGCTCGAGACCGGACTCGGCCAGCGCCCGCTTCGACTCGGCCGCGCCGATGAAGCCGACCGGGATGCCGACCACCGCGGCCGGCCGGGGCGCTCCGTCAGCGAGCAGCTCGAGCAGCCGGAACAGGGCCGTCGGGGCGTTGCCGATGGCGACCACGGCGCCGCCCAGCCGCTCCCCCCACAGGTCGAGCGCCGCCGCCGACCGCGTCGTCGCCAGCCGACCGGCCAGCGCGGGCACGGCCGGGTCGCTCAGCGTGCAGACGATCTCGTTGCCCGCGGGCAGCCGCCCCCGGGTGATCCCGGCCGCGACCATGTGCGCGTCGCACAGCACCGGCGCGCCGGCCCGCAGCGCCGCCCGCGCGGCCGCGACCACGCCGTCGCTGTAGCCGACGTCGCCGGGCAGGTCGGTCATGCCGCACGAGTGGATCATCCGCACCACCACCGCCGCCACATCGTCGGGGAAACGGGTCAGGTCAGCCTCGGCCCTGATGGTGGCGAAGGACCGGCGGTAGATCTCCGCCCCGTCATGCACGTACTCAAACGTCGGCAACTCTGTATCCCTCGCTGGTCGCGGTCACGTCGATCTCGGTCGCGGCCGGCCGGCCGCAGTGCCGCCCGCACCCGCTGACGTGCACGATCCGCCCCGGCCAGCGGGCGGCGAACCCGGCCGCGTCGGCCTGCACGTCGGCCAGCGCGCTGGCGCAGCCCGGCCGCCCGGCGCACGCGGTGACGCGCAGCCACGGCGAGCTCTCGTCCACCCCGAACCCAAGGCCGGCCGCCTCCCGCAGCGCCTGGTCCGCGTCGGGCTGGCCGGGCAGCACCACGCTCCGCCACGGGGTGATCCGCGCGGGCCGCCCCGCCGCGCGGGGCGCCAGCCAGGTCACCTGCGCCGCGGTCAGCCGCCCGAGCGGAGCGAGCAGCACGGCAGAATCCAGATCAGCAGGGGTAACGGACCGTGGTTCCACCCCTCCGCCAGCGTCCACCGGGCAGTGAACGAGGCCAACCGGCCGGGTTGCCGTTACCCGGGCCGACCGCTCCGGACCGGCGGCAAGCCCGAACCGTCGCGCGACCGTTGCCCGGACGCGCTCGGCACCGCCGGGCAGGTCAGCGATGCGCCACGCCGCAGAGCCGGCGGCGGCCGACTCATCCAGGAACGCCTCGGCGAACGCGAGCATCACGGCCACGACGTCAGCGGACGCTGCGTCGGCGTTGCTCGGGGCGGCCACCGTCTCGTTGAGCGCAAGCCCGATGATTGCGGCGTCATCAGCGTCCGCACCGTTGTCCGGCACTGGCCCGCCGGCCCGCTCCTGTCCGGTCACCTCAACTCCATGAGCCGCCAGTCCGTTGACAACGGCGCCGTCTGCGCCGACCACCGCGACGACATCGGCGCCAAGGCCGGCGACGTCACCGCGCCCGTCGTCGATCGCGAACAAGAACCGGCCGGACAGCTCGGCTAGCCGGGGACGTGCGCACAGCCCGGCATCGAGGGCGGCGACGATCGCGGTCAGGTCCCGGCCGCTGCCCAGACCGTCCAGCCCGGCCAGCGGCGAGGCGAGCACGTTGCGCACTCGATCATGGTCGAGTGACGGCAGCAGTCCCGCCCGCGTGAGCGCGGCGGTGAGCTGCTCGGCCGCGTCGGCCGGCAGTGCACGCAGCTGAACGTTGCCCCGCGAAGTCAGCTCGACCCGGCCGTCGCCGAGCTCAACCGCCAGGTCCGCGAGCGCCCGGAGCTGCTCCCCGGTGACGAAGCCGCCGGGCAGCCGAACCCGGGCCAGGTACCCGTCGGCCGCCTCGACCAGCCGCAGCGCGCCCGGGCAGCGGTCGGCCGTCGCTCTGCTCGCGGGGCTGTTCTTCGGGCTGGTCGGAGGCACGGCCGGATTGTATGCGAGCACACCCAGGTGCATCGGTGGCACCTGCCCAGGTTTGACGGGCGTCGCACGACGCCTGTACCGTCCGAACGAAGTGACGGCGCTCAGGAAGCTGGTGGGATTCCAGCACGGTCGCGCCATCGTGTGCCAGCCGTGGTAACCGGCTGGCGAGTCGGATACTCCGCCGTCACGACGCCTGACCGCTAGTAGGGACGCAGGGATCCCGAAGGAGGCTCCATCGTGATCGTCTTGCTGTCCACCTCGGACACCGACCTGTTGTCCGCCCGCGCCAGCGGGGCCGGCTACCGGCTCGGCAACCCGTCGCGCCTCGCGGTCGCGGACCTGCCGCCGCTGCTTGACGAAGCGACCGCCGTCATCGTCCGGATCCTCGGCGGCCGGCGGGCGTGGGAGGACGGGCTCGACGCGGTGCTGGCCTCCGGGGTGCCCGCGATCGTGCTCGGCGGCGAGCAGGTGCCCGACGCGGAGCTGATGGAGCTGTCCACCGTGGCCGGCGGGATCGTCGCCGAGGCGCACGCGTACCTGGCGCAGGGCGGTCAGGACAACCTGCGTCAGCTGGCCCGGTTTCTGTCGGACGCGATCGAGCTCACCGGCGAGGGGTTCGATCCGCCTGCCCCGATGCCGACATGGGGCGTCCTTGAGCGTCCTGACCGCCCGGCAGAACCGGCGGAGGCCGGTCGGGCGGCGACCCGCCCGACCGTCGCCATCCTGTACTACCGGGCGCATCACGTCGCCGGGAACACCGGCTTCGCGCACGCGCTGGCCGACGCGATCGAGACCGCGGGCGGCCAGGCGCTGCCGGTGTTCGTCTCGTCGCTGCGGACGGCTGAGCCGGCCATGATCGACGTGCTGCGCGCGGCCGACGCGATCATCGTGACCGTGCTCGCGGCCGGCGGGCTGCTGCCCGCCGCGGCCGGGGCGGGCGGCAACGACGAGGAGTGGGACATCGGCGCGCTGGCCGGGCTCGACGTGCCGATCCTGCAGGGCCTGTGCCTGACGTCCTCGCGCGCCCAGTGGGCCGACAGCGACGACGGGCTGACTCCGCTCGACGCCGCCACCCAGGTTGCGATCCCCGAGTTCGACGGCCGGCTGATCACGGTGCCGTTCTCCTTCAAGGAGACCGGCGCCGACGGGCTGACCAGCTACGTCGCCGACACGGAGCGGACGGCGCGGGTGGCCGGCATCGCGGTGAAGCACGCGCGGCTACGGCACGTGCCCGCGGCGGAGCGGCGCGTCGTCATCATGCTGTCGGCGTACCCGACCAAGCACGCCCGGATCGGCAACGCGGTCGGACTGGACACGCCCGCGTCGGTGGTGCGGCTGCTGGCGGCGATGGCCGAGGCCGGCTACGACATCGGCGGCGACGAGATCCCCGGGGTGGCTGACGGCGACGGCGACGCGCTCATCCACGCGATCATCGCGGCCGGCGGCCAGGACGCGGCGTGGCTGACGCAGGATCAGCTGTCGGGCAACCCGGTCAGGATCAGCGCCGATCACTACGAGGCCTGGTTCGCCACCCTCGACGCGGACCTGCGTCAGGCGGTCGTCGAGCACTGGGGTCCGCCGCCGGGCGAGCTGTTCGTCGACCGCAGCCACGACCCGCGCGGTGAGATCGTGCTGGCCGCGCTGCGGGCGGGCAACGTGGTGGTGATGGTGCAGCCGCCGCGTGGCTTCGGCGCCAAGCCGGTCGCGATCTACCATGACCCGGACCTGCCGCCGAGCCACCACTACCTGGCCGCCTACCACTGGCTGCGGGAGGAGTTCGGCGCGCACGCGGTGGTGCACGTCGGCAAGCACGGCAACCTGGAGTGGCTGCCGGGCAAGACCTCCGGCCTGTCGGCCGGCTGCGCCGCCGACGCCGCGATCGGCGACATCCCGCTGATCTACCCGTTCCTCATCAACGACCCGGGCGAGGGCACCCAGGCCAAGCGCCGGGCGCACGCCACCCTGATCGGCCACCTGGTGCCGCCGATGGCCCGGGCCGAGAGCTACGGCGACATCGCCCGCCTGGAGCAGCTGCTGGACGAGCACGCGCAGATCGCCGCGCTCGACCCGGCCAAGCTGCCCGCCATCCGGGCCCAGATCTGGACGCTCATCCAGGCGGCCAAGCTCGACCACGACCTCGGGCTCGACGACCGGCCGCACGACGCCGAGTTCGACGACTTCGTGCTGCACGTGGACGGCTGGCTCTGCGAGGTCAAGGACGCCCAGATCCGGGACGGGCTGCACGTGCTCGGGGCCGCGCCCGAGGGCGAGGCGCGGGTCAACCTGGTCCTCGCCATTCTGCGCGCCCGCCAGATGTGGGGCGGCCAGGCGCAGGCGCTGCCCGGCCTGCGCGAGGCCCTCGGCCTGGCGGAGAAGTCCGGCGATCGGACCGCCGCCGACTCGATCGAGGCCCAGGCGAGGACCCTGGTCGAGGCGATGGAGGCCGCCAGCTGGGACCCCGCCGCGGTGCCCGGCGTCGCCGCCACGCTCGCCGCCGACGCGCCCGCGGCCGCCGCGCAGGCGGTCACCGACGTGCTCACGTTCGCGGCGACCGAGGTGGTGCCGCGGCTGGCGGGCACGACCGACGAGATCGACCGCACCCTGCACGCACTCGACGGCGGCTTCGTCCCGGCCGGGCCGAGCGGCTCGCCGCTGCGCGGCCTGGTGAACGTCCTGCCGACCGGGCGGAACTTCTACTCGGTCGACCCCCGCGCGGTGCCGTCCCGGCTCGCCTGGGAGACCGGCCAGGAGATGGCGGACTCGCTGCTCAAGCGCTACCTGGCCGACACCGGCGGCTACCCGGAATCGGTCGGCCTGTCGGTCTGGGGCACGGCGGCGATGCGGACGTCGGGCGACGACGTGGCCGAGGTGCTCGCGCTGCTCGGCGTGCGGCCGGTGTGGGACGAGGCGTCCCGTCGCCTGTCCACGCTCGAGCCGATCCCGCTGGCCGAGCTCGGCCGCCCGCGGATCGACGTGACGGTCCGGATCAGCGGCTTCTTCCGTGACGCGTTCCCGCACGTGGTGACGGCCCTCGACGACGCCGTCCGGCTGGTGGCCGGCCTCGACGAGCCCGCCGAACAGAACTACGTCCGCGCCCACGCGCAGGCCGACCTGGCCGCCCACGGCGACGAGCGGCGCGCCACCACCAGGATCTTCGGCTCCAAGCCGGGCTCCTACGGAGCCGGCCTGCTGCCGCTGATCGACGCCGGGAACTGGCGCGACGACGCCGACCTGGCCGAGGTGTACGCGGTGTGGGGCGGCTTCGCCTACGGCCGCGGACTCGACGGCCGCCAGGCGCGCGACGACATGGAGCGGGCGTACCGACGGATCGCCGTGGCCGCGCACAACACCGACACCCTCGAGCACGACATCGCCGACTCCGACGACTACTTCCAGTACCACGGCGGGATGATCGCAACCGTCCGGGCGCTCACCGGCAAGGCGCCGCGCGCCTACATCGGCGACTCCACCCGGCCCGACACGGTCCGCACCCGCTCGCTGGCCGAGGAGACCGCGCGGGTGTTCCGCGCGCGGGTGGTGAACCCCCGCTGGGTCGAGGCGATGAAGCGGCACGGCTACAAGGGCGCGTTCGAGCTCGCGGCCACGGTTGACTACCTGTTCGGCTACGACGCCACCGCGGGCGTGGTCGAGGACTGGATGTACGAGAAGCTGGCCGAGACCTACGTCCGCGACGAGAGCATGCGCGAGTTCTTCGCCCGGTCCAACCCGTGGGCGCTGCACGGGATCACCGAGCGGCTGCTCGAGGCGGCCGACCGCAAGCTCTGGGACGCGCCGGAGCCGGAGACCCTCGCCGCCCTGCGGCAGGCCTACCTGGACACCGAGGGCGACCTCGAAGACCGCTAGAGACGGTCGGTCACCCAAAACCGTTTTTCCGGACCGGCCGTGGTCTGCGACAGTGGCCAGATGGCAGACAGCGAAGACCCGGTTCTGGAGCGCGTCGTGCGGGCCATGCCCGCCGGGTCATGGGACGCGCTGGTCCGCGACCTTCCGCCCACCGATCTGCAAACGCTGCTGATCGCGGTGGCCCGGGCGCGGGCCGACCGGGTCACGCCCGCCGATGTGATGCGGCGCTGGCAGCAGGACCGGTTTGTCAGGCCCGCGGCCTCCGACCCGCGGCGCGTCGCCGCCGTCGAGGCCCGGCTCTGGCAGTTGCTCCCGGCCGAGTTCACCGGGGTCGAGCTGTCTCCCGTGGCACCGCTGGGCGCCTGCACCGCGGTCGCACCGATCAGCCAGAACCGCATCGTCACAACCGTCCGCAACACCGAGGTGGTCAGCGACTCCACCAACGCGCTCGCCGTCGAGGCGGCAACCCGGCGGCGCGCTCAGCGCAAAGACGGTGACGTTGACGTGGCGGCCTGCCACCGCCAACTGCGCGCGCAAGTCTTCGGTCCGGGCGCCGCCGCCCACTTCCGGCTGTTCACCCTGGTCTCGAGCTCCCGCGACAGCGGATCCGGCCGCACCGAGGCCCGCATGCTGACCCGGCACCTGGGTTACTGGCTGGACGTGCTTGGGACCCTGATACCGCACCGGCGCCCGCGCATCGAACTATCTGTCTTCGACAACCCGGTGCTCGCCGAACGGCTCACCGACACCATCCGCCCGAGCCTCGGCGACCGCGCGACCCTGCTCAGCGACGATCCCGGCCGTACTCGCGGTCGCGGGTACTACGCCGGCTTCGCCCTGCGGATAGCAGCGGACGACGACACCGAACTTGGCGATGGCGGGCTGACCACCTATACCGCCCAATTGACTCATGACGCGAAAGAACGCTGCCTCGTCTCCTGCATCTCAACCGAACGGCTCATCGCCCTAGCCGACCAGGCCGGTTCGGCGTTGCCGTCGGGGTGGTCTTCAGTGATACCTGGCGCTCACCGTTGATGAACGGACAGCCCGTGACGCGCGGTCGCGCATGCGGCAGTTCGACGTGGTCACCGGAATGTCAGACCCACTCGATACTAGGTTCTTATCGTTTCGGTCGCGGGAGGGGGCGGGCGGTGAAGGTAGTGCAGGCGTACCAGTTCGCGCTGGACCCGACCCCGGCTCAGGAGCGGATGCTGCGGTCGCATGCGGGCGCGGCGCGGTTCGGGTGGAACTGGGGCCTGGCCAAGTGCCGGGAGCGGTACGCGGCCGAGGGGAAGTGGCACTCGGCGGCTGAGCTGCACAAGTTGTGGAATGCGGAGAAGAAGGCCGACCCGGGCCTTGCCTGGTGGCCGGAGAACTCCAAATGCGCTTACCAGGAGGCGTTCCGGAACCTCGACCGGGCGCTGCGCGACTTGGTCAAGTCGAGGAAGGGCGAGCGGAAGGGCAGGCGGCTCGGGTTCCCGAGGTTCAAGAAGCGCGGGAGGTGCCGGGACTCGTTCCGGCTGACCGGGGTCCTGCGCTGCTCCGGGAGCACGGTGACGCTTCCCCGCCTCGGCACGCTGAAGACCTGCGAGCCGACGGCCACGCTCGCCCGGAAGATCGACACCGGCACCGCGCGGATCTTGTCGGCGACGGTGTCACGGACGGCGCAGCGGTGGTTCGTGTCGTTCACCGTCGAGGTGGAGCGCGACGTGCCGGGGCGGCACGCCAGGCCGGGCACGGCGGTCGGGGTCGACCTCGGGGTCAGGACGCTGCTGACCGGGGCCGATGACCGGGGGCGGCTGATCGAGGTCGCCGGCCCGAAATCGCTGCGGGCCGGCCTGCGGAAGATGCGCCGGGCGTCCCGCGCGCACTCCCGCAGGCAGCCCGGGTCGGCGGGACGGCGCAAGGGCGCCGCGCGGCTGGCCCGGATCCACGCCCGGGTCGCCAGCCTCCGCGCGGACGCGCTGCACAAGGCGACCACGGCGCTGTCGGCCCGGTACGAGACGGTGGTGGTGGAGGACCTGAACGTCACGGGGATGATCGCCAACCGCAGGCTCGCCCGGACGAGGCGTGGCCCAGCTTCGGCAGTGCGTTGACGGTCGCCGAACTGGACTGGATGCCTGATGGCTCTGGCGCTCAAGTGGCGAGGTGAGGGGAATCACGCGACCGTTCGATAGGAAGAATTTGATTTTCCGAACGGTCCGCGGAGGCAACGCACGGTTTGCGGCCCGATGGTGTTATTAGTTACTATTGACGGCTATTCCATATTTTCGTACTGTTTTAAGAGCCCGGGCGACCCGCCCGGATGGCCGTCATTCCAGCGAAGTCCGGTGTGAGCCCGGCACTGTCCCGCAACGGTAAAGCCCCTTCTCGGGGACGAGTCCGGTCGCCTGGCCTGGCGTGCTTGCCAAACCGGTCCTCGAAGGAAGGACGGTTCGCAGCCAATGCGCAACCAGTCTGGCCATATCCACGCGGCCGCGGCACGTCTCCGTATCATCCGCGACTCTCTGTCGGCCCTCGAATGGACGCGGCTGACCGGGATGTTCGCGTTCATCCTCGCCCTCAACGTGGTGGGCTGGCTGATCTTCATCCTCTACGTGCTGCCGCACCACTTCGACTACAAGGGGGTGGGCGGCAGCCGGGGCCTCGGCGTCGGTCTCGGGGTGGCGATCACGGCCTGGTTCCTCGGGTTCCGGCACGCGTTCGACGCCGATCACATCTCGTGCATCGACAACACCACCCGCAAGCTGATGGCCGACGGCAAGCGCCCGCTGGGCACCGGCTTCTTCTTCTCGTTCGGGCACTCCACCGTCATCGTGGCGGTCGGCGTCGGCATCACCTTCGCCGCCCGGGCGGTGTTCGGCGCGATGGTGAACCCGAACTCCGCCTACGAGACGGCCGGCGGGGCGATCGGGACGCTGCTGTCGGCCGGGTTCCTCTACCTGATCGCGGTGCTGAACCTGATCGTGCTGGCGGGCATCTTCAAGGTCTTCCGGGAGATGCGCAGCGGCGCCTACAACGAGGTCGAGCTGGAGGCCCAGCTGCAGGCGCGCGGGCTGATGTACCGGTTCTTCGGCCGGTTCACGCGGTCCATCAACCACACCTGGCAGCTGTACTTCGTCGGCCTCGTCTTCGGCATCGGGTTCGACACCACCACCGAGGTGGTGCTGCTGGCCGCCACCGCCTACGCCGCGATCCAGGGGCTGCCGTTCTTCGCGGTGCTCGCGCTGCCGTTCATGTTCTCCGGCGGCATGATGCTGTTCGACACCCTCGACGGCTGCTTCATGAACTTCGCCTACGGGTGGGCGTTCGCCCGGCCGGTCCGCAAGGTCTATTACAACCTGGTCATCACCGGGCTGTCGATCGGCGCGGCGTTCATCATCGGCACGATCGAGATCCTCGGCATCCTCACCACCGAGTTCCACCTCAACGGGGTGTTCTGGCAAGCGATGGCCAACTTCAACATCAACGTCGCCGGGTTCTGCATCGCCGGGCTCTTCATCCTCGTCTGGGCGGTGGCGCTCATCTACTGGCGGGTCGGCATGGTCGAGGACCGCTGGTCGGCCAGCATCCCGGTCGAATCACGGCAGGCCGGGGGGCCGGACTTGTCGAATATCTGAGTTCATGAGCCAAGTTGAGAGGTGAGCCGGGCTACTCGGCGCGGGGCGCGCGTCGGCTGCGGCGCACGCTCATCCGCAGCTGGGTGATACGCGCTGTCCCCGCAGCGGCCATGATGAGGGCCCCGGCGATGGCGGCCAGCAGCAGTGCCACGGCAAGCGATATCCGCAGGTGCGCGCCGAAGAAGGTGATGGTCACGGCGTGCGCGTTCTCGATGATGAAGACGAGCACCACGATGAGCACGAGTGCGCCCGCGATCATCGCGGTACGCGCCGTGCCGATCCGGCTCCCCACCGATCCGCGGCGGGGCGTCGGCATGGCCGACCCGGGCTGAGCGGGCGTGGCCGGCGCGGGTGCGGGCGGGGCGTCGCCGTTGAGAGAGGCCGGCGGCAAGGTGGTGGCGTGCGAGGCTGGCTCGGTCATGGCTCTTCTTCCTCAGGAACGGGGAACCGGATCAGGAGCACCCAGCCGTCCGTCGCTGACCCAGGCGCCTGGCCGATACCGGCCGGGTCATTGCTTCCTGAGTCCTAAGTCTGAGCCTACATTAGAATTGGAAAACTAGCAATTCATTTCTAGTAATGATAGGTTCACGTGCATGGAGAGCTGGAGCTTCCTGACCAATCACGCCCGCGTCCTGCTGCGCATCGCCCAGGACCCGGGTGCCCGGCTGCGCGACATCGCCGCCGGCCTCGGGATCACCGAGCGCAGCGCCTACGGGATCGTCACCGACTTGACCAGGGCCGGCTACGTGGTCAAGGAGAAGGACGGACGCCGCAACCGCTACCAGATCCAGGCGCACCTGCCGCTGCCCGACTCGGTGGGCCGCGAGCCCGCCATCGGCGACGTTCTGGCCGTCTTGTTGGGCGGGGACGCCGCCGATAAGCAGGCGTGATGCGCCCGCGAGGCGCGCAGCGGCGCGCCTCGCGGGCGCGCTCAGGCGGTAACCCCTACTTCCGGTGCCGCATTCATTTCCGGAGCCGCATTGTTGGGCGCGTTCCTGGTCCCGGCCGCCGCTAGGGTGGCCGGCACCGCGAACTCCGGCATTGTCACCGCGGGCACCTCGGGTACCGGCGCCAGCGAGCCGTCATCCTCGGCGCCGTCGGCTGCGGGCTGGGCGTGGTCGGCAGTCGGCGCCATGCGGTCGAAGAACCGAAGGAGCTCCACCGGGACCGGCATGACGAGGGTGCTGTTCTTCTCGGCCGCGACCTCGACGACGGTCTGCAGCAGCCGCAGCTGCAAGGCGGCCGGGTCGGCGGACATCACGGCGGCGGCCTGGGCGAGCTTCTTGGATGCCTGGTATTCGCCGTCGGCGGAGATGATCCGCGCCCGGCGCTCCCGCTCGGCCTCCGCCTGCCGGGACATCGACCGCTTCATCGACTCGGGCAGCGATACGTCCTTGACCTCGACCCGCTCCACCCGGATGCCCCACGGCTCCTCGGTGGGCGCGTCAATGACGTCCTTGAGGTGCGCGTTGACCTTGTCCCGCTCGGACAGCAGCTGGTCCATGTCGCTCTGGCCGATCACCGACCGCAGCGAGGTCTGGGCCACCTGGGACACGGCATAGGTGTAGTTCTGCACGTTGATGATCGCCTTGATCGGATCGACGACCCGGTAGTAGACCACCGCGTCCACCTTCAGGGTGACGTTATCGCGGGTGATGGCCTCCTGGGCGGGCACCGCGGCGACGATGATCTGCATGTTGACCTTGCGCAACCGCTCGCTGAAGGGGTTGACCCACGTCAGCCCCGCTTCCCGGATACCGGGCAGGGCCCGGCCCCAGCGGAAGACGATTCCCCGCTCGTACTGAGTGATGATCTTGAAGCCGAACATGCCGGCCATCCCAACCCTCGGCACGTGGCGTGCCGGGTCACCGGGACCGAAGACGGCGCCAGCTAAACCGCTGGCGTTCGGAAAGCCTTCAGGTCCACTATCTATTATAGTACATGAGAAATAAAGCAGAATGCGGGCCGCTGATCCCGGTAAGGAAAATAATGGCCGGGCCCATCCGGGTAATTACTTATTAGCCCGCGCTTACGCCGACGCATTACTGGCGGCCGTCAGAAGGATAGAAGGAAATCCCGCGCAGCGAGGAATCCCGTTGTCAGAACCGCTAGCCCGCGGCGAGCGCAGGAAAAACGGCCCCGCCCCGTCCCGCCGGGGGTGCAGAGGCATGGGCGAGCGCGGCGGGAATGTCGGGGTAGATCGTGAAGTGGCGATGCAGGCCGGTCGATCGCAGCAGCTCCGCCACCGGGGGGCTGGGGGCGGCGAGGATCATCTCGCTGCCGAGCAGCCTGGCACGACGTTGCGTGCCGATCAGGACGGCCAGCCCGGCCGCGTCGCCCGACGGAACGCGGGACAGGTCGATAACCAGCGGGCTCGCGCCGCGATGAAGCACGTCGATCAGGCGTTCCCGCAGTTCCTTGGCGGCGGCGAGGTCGAGCGGACCGCTCAGCCGGACGATACTGCGGCCGGGCCGGACGGCTCTCGGGCCGCGGACGGCGGCGCCGGTCATGACGATTCCCGTCCGACGGCGGCCAAGATGGCGGGTGCCTGGTCCAGGTTGTCCAGCCCGGCTCGCTGGTCCATTTCCCTGGCGGTGGTGACCGTCATGCCGTTCCCCCTCGCGTCTGGCCAGGCCAGAGGCCCGGCGACCCGGAGAACACCGTCACGTGAACACTATTCAGTTCCGAGCTACACTGTACACATTAAAGTGAACCCTGTTCACTGTCAAACGCGGCCCCACTGTGGAGGCAGGAATGGCAGGTCGGCAGCCGGCGGAAGCGGGCGCGCTCGCGCTCTGGTTCAACCCGCCGGGCGAGGCGAATACCAGCCGGCGCGCGCTCACCCGCGAGCGCGTGGTCGCGGAGGGTCTCACGGTCATCAGCACCGAGGGCGCGCAGGCCCTCAGCAT
>Ga0302325_10025052_pt1 | contig 12400 bp, 12 predicted proteins | sample Palsa_T0_2_FD_201948 | JGI IMG/M metagenome (GOLD analysis project Ga0302325, IMG submission 201948) | Peat permafrost microbial communities from Stordalen Mire near Abisko, Sweden - Palsa_T0_2 | ecosystem: Environmental > Terrestrial > Soil > Palsa > Peat permafrost | place: Sweden: Abisko...
ATGTCCGGCCGGCAGATCGCCGACCGTACCTCCCGGCACCGGAACCTGGCAGGCCAGGACCTCACCATCACCTGCCTGGTCGGCTGCTACGCCCGGCACACGGTGGTCAACCAGGCGTCGGTCATCACGGTCGACCCGTCGTTCCGGCCGGAAGCGGCCTGCCTGACCGGCTGCGGGGTGCCCACCGGCTGGGGCTCGTCGGTCTACGCCGGCGGCGTGCGGCCGGGCGACGCGGTCGCCGTGGTCGGCGTCGGCGGCCTCGGCTCGGCGGCGGTGCAGGGCGCCCGGCTGGCCGGGGCACGGCACATCTTCGCCATCGACCCGGTCGAGTTCAAGCGCTCGTCGGCGCTCGGTTTCGGCGCGACGCACACCTCGACCGACGTGGCGGCCGCGTTCGACCTCGTCCGCGAGGTCACCTGGGGCCGGATGTGCGACGTGGTCGTGCTGACGATGGGGGTGGGCGACTCTTCCCTGATGGACACTGTGCTCAGGCTGGCCGCCAAGCGCGGCCGGGTGGTCGTCACCAACATCTACCCGATGTCCGACACCCGGCCGTCGCTGTCCTTGTCGGGTCTGGCGCAGTGGGAAAAGCAGATCATCGGCTGCATCTTCGGCTCGGTCAACTCACGCGCTGACATCCCGATGCTGCTGAACCTGTACAAGGACGGCCTGCTCGACCTGGACGGCATGGTGACTGCGACTTATGCGCTTGAGGACATCAACGTCGGCTATCGCGACCTGCATGACGGTAAGAACATTCGAGGGGTTTTGGTCATGTAATCTCCGGCTTTCACGGGCTTAATCGAATAAATATTTGCCTCTTATGTCGCTATGATGACGTAAAAGATAAACATTTCGATCTGATGATCTTGGCCTATCTCCCCAGGCCGGACATTGCGGGCCAGCTGCGTCCGTCTGGCTCGGGCATATACCTGGTGCGTGTGCTTGTGGAACAGCGGGTGGGGAAGCTCGTGACGCCTGGCTGTGCTGGTCAGGCGGGGGGAGGGGGCGCGGGGGACTGTGTTCGGCCGCCGTCGCTGGCGTAAGCCGTGGGAAGCGGGGATGTCGGGGGAGCAGTGGTCGCCGGAGGCGGTCACGCCCACGTGGGTGCCAACGATAACGTCCGCGACGCCGTACACGGCGGCGGACTCGCCGACCGTCACGGTGATCCGGGTGCCTGCTGCGGGCGGGATTGAGGACCCGGCGGATGCCGCAGCGGCGTTCGGGGGCGCGGACCCGTCGGCGCTGCACTCCCCGGCGGCGCTGACCTCGGGCGGCGCGGCGTGGGTGGGTGGGCGTCCCTGGCAGGTGTCTGGGTCGGGCGGAAGAGGACAGGTTGCGCCTGCCGTGCTCGCGGTCGTGGGTATCTGCGCGCTGCTTGGCGGGCTCTGGGCCTTCACCGCAGGGCTTGGCGGGGCGAAGGCGGGTCCGGCCGCCGCGTCGTCGATCGCGCCGGGGGGCATGGCGGTCGCCGGGACTGCGGTTAGCGGGACTGGCGTCAAACACAGTCGCGCCGTCGGTCACGGACATACCGGGAATGGCGTCACCCGCAAGCCGGTCAGCGGGGCCGGTCGGCATGCCGACCCGTTCACCGCGGCGATGACCGCGTACCTGGCGGGGCGGGCGGGCACCGTGGTGGCCGCCGTTTACGACGAGTCCACCGGGCAGACCTGGACCCTGGGCGACGGGGGACCGCAGGCGACCGGGTCCATTGTCAAGGTCGAGATCCTGCAGGCGCTGCTCGCCAGGTATCCGGACGGGCTCACCCCGGCGGACCGGACGCTCGCCCGCGCGATGATCGAAAACAACGATAACGACGCCGGGACCACCCTCTGGAACGCGGTCGGCCGGTCGGCCGGCCTGCGGTCTTATGACCTTTCGGCGGGCCTGCGGCGCACAACGCCCTCGGCCTGCCTGGTCTGCGCCGGCTTCGGGTGGCCGGGCTGGGGACTGACCACGACAACCCCGGCCGACCAACTGAGGCTGCTGCGCGAACTGGTCGACGGACCGCTGCTGTCGCTCGCCGATCGGGCGTACGCGCTGTCGCTGATGGAGAACGTCGAGCCCGACCAGGGGTGGGGTGTCAGCGCGGGCCTGCCCGCGGGCGTGCGGGTGGCGCTGAAGAACGCCTGGGTCCCGCTCAGCACCGCCGACGCCGACTGGCAGATCAACAGCGTGGGCTGGGTCGACGGGGACGGCCGGGACTACCTGGTCGCCGTGCTCACCACCGGCAACCCGAACGAGGAGTACGGCATCGAGACGATCGACGTCCTGTCGACCATGCTCTGGATCGCGATGGGCCAGGGCGGGTTAGGCCGGGCCCGCTGGGGGCCGTCGGTCCGTCAGAGCTGGTTCCACTGATACTGCGTCAGCCCGTACTGGCTGGCGATGGGGTCCCAGGCGGCGGCGAAATCCTGCTTGTAGGTAGTCGCGTTGTCGTCGGGGCCGGTGGCGGCCTGAAGGTTGGGATCGCCGCTGTCATCGGGCGTGCAGTCTCCCACCTCGTCGCTCGCCCAACTGTAGAAGTCCTCGTCCGCCTCGGCTGAGGCCTGCCAGGCGCTGGCTAGATCTTGGACCATGTCAGCGGGCAGCGCCGACGTGTTCATCGCCGTGAGCTGGCTGGCGAGGCTGTTGCGTGAGGTCGCGGCTTCGTCAAACGTCTGCTCGTCGTCGGTCGGCGACGGGCCCGGGAAACCGCCAGATCCGAGTGCCGACGAGCTTGGACTGGGCGTCGGTGTTGGCGTGGGCGTGGGCGCCAACCCCACGACTCGTTGCTGCGCGCCCGTGTGGGTGGCGGCGGTCCCGCTCATCGCGGTGGGGCTCGCGTGCCGGAACGGATGCAGGACGAGCACGGCGGCGGCGGCACCCCCGGCTGCAAGCACGACGACACCGCCCCACACGACTGCACGCCGTCGTCGGGAACGTCGTCGGCCGTTTGCACCGGCGGGCGGTGGCGGCCACCCTGGCCCCGATGGCGCCGGCCCACCCGCGCCGGCGGGGGAGAGCGGTTGCGTGGAAAGCGGTGAACCCGGTTGCGGCGCATCGGTCGGGAGCGAGCCGTAATCGACGGGCGTCCCGCATACCTGACAGAACCGGCTCCCCGGCCGAATGTGATGCCCGCAGGCCGCGTTCCACTGACCGCGTGAATTGTCCATCGAGACCCCCCTGCCTCACTAAAAAGGCTAGATCACGCCCTGTCCCCGACCGCAAGAGGGTCACTTTGTGTGATCATTCAATGACATATAGCCCGGCAGGCGGCGTATCCAGCCGATTCCATCCCGGATAACAGCAAGAAGCGCGTAGTGCTCGTTGGGCTGACGGACCCTAGGATTGCCCCTATGCCGGAGATTGACCCGAACGCGCCGGGCGCTGGGCTCCGGGCGCCGCTTCCGACCGCAGAGCGCCCGCCCGACCTGGACACCCTGGTGCGCGGACTCGAGCGGGTGGTGCGCGATGGCCTCCCGGCAACCGAGGAGACGGCGGACCCGACGCTGCTCAGCCTGCGCGGGGTCTGGGCCAGGTCGATCGACCCGGATGACATCCTCAGCCGGGTCAAGGCGCTCAATGCCCTGCTCCGCGAGCTCATCCCGCGCATTCCGCCCTACCGAGGAAAGGACTGGGCGCTCGCCGCGAGCATCCTGTTCAAGATCGCCCCGGCAACCGGCCAGCTCAACCTGTCGCAGCGCCAGCTCCGTGCGGCCCAGGCGGCCCCGTACAACGCCGACCACTTCCGCCAGGAGGTGATGCCGAAGATCCTGCGCCAGATCGCGCGGCAACTGCACGAGGACAGCCAGAACTACATCCAGCCCGGCCCAGGGGTGCCGCGGCAGGAGATCTCCGGAACCAGTCCCTCCATTACCGAGGAGCACCTGTCCTCGCGTGACCGCGCCGTCTACGAGGAGCGCGTCTCGCGCTTGTGGGCCTACGTGTACGGGCTGCGGGCAGAACTGATCGCCATCGAGCGGCTGAAGGCGTGGCCGGACGAGGAGCACGCTGCGCTGAAGCTGGAGGAGGCGCGCGATTCGGCGCTGTGGGAGATCGGCCGCCTCATGCACTGGAGCGGTGCGTACCTGCGCGACTACGGCGGTGCCATCCCCCAGGGGGACGCCGAGTTTCGCGCCGAGGCCCTGCTCGGGCTGGCGGGCTGGCGCGGCGAACTGCCGCCCATCGTCGCCGACAGGATGCGACTGATCGCGGCCCGGTACAGGTGAGCGCGATGGTTGTGCTCAGACGCCGGGTAACCTGCCCGGCCATCGCTGAATGGATCAGCAGTCATGGCCTGTCCGCAGGTGTTCGTCTCGTACGCCCACGACTCGCAGCCGCACAAGCGGAGCGTTCGCCGCCTCTGCGAACTGCTGGCCAAGTCGTGCATCGACATACGGGTGGACTGCTGGGTCGGCAGCGAGCGGCGAGACTGGCAAGTGTGGGCGACCACTCAGATCCTGGAGGCTGACTTCGTCATCATCATCGCCTCGCCCGCGTGCCTGCGGGTCGGCGATGGCGCGGTCGTTTCCGGCACGCATCCGGGATTGCAGTCAGAGATGCGGACGCTGCGAGAGCTTTACCACCGAGACCCCGACACCTGGACCAAGAAGATGCTCCCGGTCGTGCTCCCAGGTCGTTCGGTCAACGAGATCCCGCTCTTCCTGCAGCCGTACACGGCCGACCATTTCATCGTGCCCAGCATCACCCCGGCAGGAGCGAAGGACCTGCTCCGGATAATCACCGGGCAGCCGTGACAACGCTCACGCACTGACCCGCACCGCCTGGGGCTGTCGGCGGGGAGCTCACCGTCCGTTCGGGATGATGTTTTTAGATTTTCCGAACGGACGGTGAGTGGCTCGCAGCTAGAGGTTACTGTGGCTCGGGACCAGGCGATTCCGGCAGGTCAGAACTTGCCGGCGGCGATGTCGGCCAGGCTGACCCGGGTCACCACGTAGCTGACGGTGACGGCGGCCTGGCCGCCGGCTGGGCCGCCGACGATCTCCTCCGGGATGCCGGTGTCGGCGTTGATGGTGATCGCCTCCTGGTAGGCCGGCCCTGCGGCGGCCTTGGGGTTGGTCGTGTTGATCCCCGCGTACCCCAGTTCGGCTGCGCCGGCGGTGAGGGTGAGCGTGGGCTGGCCGTTAACGGTGCCATGGGTGACGGTGATGCCGGGCAGCGCCGACACCAGACGCAGCACGCCGGCCCGCACCTGGGGGTTACCGGAGCCGACGATCAACGCGTCCTCGCAGTTTTCCCAGACGTAGTTGTCGATGTGCAGCCCGCCGGCCGACATGTCCTTGACCTGCGCCGAGAGCCAGGCGGGTACCGGGGTCGTGTCGGGGCCCAGGCCATCTTCAGCGCAGCGGTGTCCAGGTCGCCGGTCGCCGCGTAGGTCGCCGCGGCGACCTCCCGTGCGAACATGCCGTCGCCCTGGTTGTTATCCTCCTTGACCTGGGCCGGCAGGCCGGCCTCGGTCTGCGAGAAGAAGTACTGGCCGTCGTCGGCGTACAGGTCCCAGACGTTGATGCTGGCCTTGCCCGTTGTGCCCGTCTCGCGTTCCACCAGCGTGGCGTCGCCGGACGGTGGCGGGTCGGCCACCAGAACGGCGGCCAGTTTCACCAGTGGCTGCTGAGCGTGGGCCGATCCGGTCGACGAGGTGGATACGCCGGTCTTCGGCTGGTGTGCGCCGCTGGTCCGGGTCGCCGGGTGCATACCGCCGGCCTGCGGTGCCCTGGCCGGCGTGGACGGAACGGCGCTGGCCACGCCGACGGCCGCCACCGCCGCGACCGCGACGACGCCGGCGCCGATGCCGCCCCGGGTGATCCGGTCGCGCCGCCGGGCCTGCCGGGCGTGCTGCTCGATGGCCGACACGTCCGGGGTGAAGGGCTGCTGCGCGACCAGGTCGCGGAACGCCGCGCCCAGCTGCTGTTCGGTCGGGGAATTCATAGAGGTGACTCCTTATGGATCAGGCAGCCGCCGAGCGCGTTCAGCGCCCGGGCGGTCTGGCTCTTCACGGTGCCCTCGCTGCACCGCATGACCGCAGCGGTTTCCCGCTCGCTCATCCCCTCCAGGTAGCGAAGGACGACGGTGGCCCGCTGCCGGGCCGGGGGGGGGCAACAGCGCGCGCAGCAGATCGGCGCGGTTGACGACCTCGTCAGAGACGTCGGGGACGGCGACTTCGGGATGGTCGGCGTCGGCGCGCACAGGCAGTCCGCCGTAGCGCTGCCAGTGCCGCTTGAACTCGTTGACCAAGATGCTTCTGACGTAGGCGTTCTGGTTGTCGGCCCGCTGCACCCGCCGCCAGTGGCGGAAGGCGGCAACGAACGTCTCCTGCACCAGGTCGTTGGCCAGATGCCAGTCGCCGCAGAGCAGATACGCGGTGCGATGCAGCGAAGCGGCGCGGCTACCGACGAACTCCCGGTACTCCTCTTCGGGGCGACTCATTGCCGCCAGCTTCTGGTGGTCACACTTGTCTAGAGGCCGATCCCACCGAAAAGGTTGTCATCAAGCAGAATGCGGCCCGATCCCGTCTTCGTGCGCCATCCAGTGCACGAAGCGGTGCAGCGGATACATGGCATCGTGTGGGTTGCCGATGGTGCTCGGCCCCGCCTCACCCAGCCGGACGATGCGCTGGGCGCCGCCGCTCGCGAGCCGGTCACGATAGTCCGGCATCCGCTCGAACGGATAGAACCCGACCGTCTGCGTCGCCACGTTCACATACTTCGCGGCATCGTCGAGTGAATCCACCCGGACCACGTTGGCGGTCTTGTTGATCGGGTGGAAGTCCACCGGCTCGTCCGAGCGGATCACCAGTCCCTTGCCGTCGGTCTTGCCCCACACGCGGAACTCGTCGTCGAGCATCAGGAGCATGTCGATCTGCTCGCGCAACTCCTCCTCGAGCGGTCGGGCGTCACCCGAGACAGCGGCTTTCTCGGCAATGCGCGCGTGCAGTCGCTCGCAGAAGCGGTCCGCGTCGTGGCGGCCTGCCTCGACAAAGATGAAACGGCTGGCGACGCAGGCTTCCTGATTGAGCACCATGACGTCGGTGGCGGCGAGGTCGGCCGCGAGGTCGAGCGCCTCGTCAGAGGCGACAGCTTCCCTGCCGACCATCGAGATCGACGTCTTGGGGTCGAACGACACCAGCTGAAAGCCTGGACCGAGATACTTGACCACGTTGTTGATCGCATCACCGCCGCCCCAGGCAACGATCTTGTCGAAATACTGAGGACGATAGAGCGCCCGCTCCACCGCATCGTCGCCCCCGCGCCAGTAGACCGCCGACATCGACTTCACAATGGCGTGGCTGGGGTCGATTTCCGCCATGGTCCGCAGGACCGCGACCGTGGTGAAGGGATCGCTTGACGACATTTTGAACAGGTTGACAGCTTTTACCATCGCTCCCTGGGCGATGGACTTCACCGCGACGCCTGGGGAGTTACCGGGCAAAACGTGGATCAGGCGGGGCGCGAAAGCGCGAACGAAGCTCTTGCGTCCGGTGAAGTCCTGTTTGGGCACCCACTCGTCCAGCGCCTTGGGATCGGGGAAGTTCTGCTCGACCACCGTTTGCAGCACTCGCTTGTCGAGATACGCTGCCGCGCCCGCGACCTGCCCCGCCAGCACGGCACGCGGCAGTACGTGGGTGGCGGCCATGCGATCGATGCATTCCTGCACGAAGGGGTTGCCGGGGTCGCGGATCCGCTCGCCGGTCTCGACCAGGAAATCAATGATTTCCGCAAGCGGAACGTTGAGCAGTGGCGGCACCTCGGTGCGCGGATGCACCACGCGGTCCAGGGCGATCCGCGGCGTCGCGAAATTGACGCCCAAGTCGCGCGAGCGGTGCGTGGCGTCCCGGCCCTCGACCAGTTCGCCGCGGAGAAAGAACGGCGCGGAAACTACCGCTTCGGCCGGATTCAGGTCGGTGTTGATCGCGTTCATGACAGGCCTCGCACATAGGCATCGACGGTGCCAGCGCAGCCGATCTTGTCGTCGCTCTTGATGTCCGCGTAGCGCACAATGTTGTTCCGCACGGACGGGCCCTTGCAGCCGCAGGCGCAGGGACTGAAATCGAGCGAGATCTTGTCGCCGGTGATGATCCCTCCCCAGCGCCCGTCGAGGGAAAGATCGTAGAAGGCGGCTCGGCCTTCGATCTCGCCGGTCTCGTGCCGCAGCAGGGTGCCGCCTTCCTCGTCCAGGATGAAGGGCACGAGCCACGGCGGCACGTGGTAGCGGTCGCCCTGCTGGCACTTAGGCATGCCGGAATTGAGTTCCTGCATGGAGTAGTTCTGGAAGTCCCGGTTGGCCGGGATGTTGAATGTCTGGTGGACAAATTCCTGGTAATCAGGCGGCAACTGCGCGCGCTTGAGGCCGCCGCCGATGTAGATGCAGTTATCGGGGTGGAAGTCCTTGGCTGAGTACCCCATGCTGCGGACGGTCGTGGCTATCTGATACAGCGCGTTCCACAGGCCCGCGATATAGAGCTTCTCATCCCGGTACTTGATGAGCGCCTCCGCGCCGGTGACCATCGCTGCGTCGAGCGTTACCTGACGCTCCTTGGAGGTCCGCTCGAACTCGGCCAATTCTTCGGGTAGAGCGGTGCCGTCGGCGATCTTCTTCCTGAGCACGATCATCTTGGTCAGCGAGCCGACGGTGATCGGCGGGATGGGCAGGCGGAAGCGCTCCTTGGCGGGATCACCGAAGGCCTCCTGCTGCGCCTTGCCGATGACCAGGTTCTTCGGGACAGCGGCAGTTGGGGCGAGACCCATCATCCGCCGGTCCTGGGCCGGCCGGACGCCTGAACCCCAGGAAAAGACATTGACGGTGTCCTGGCGCGACCAGTCCATGTCCTTATCCGAGGCGAGCAACATGGCCGACTTGCCGGTCGTGCCGCTGGAGCAGGAAACGTAGTGCCCCTTGGCCTGAAGTCGTTCGATCCAGTCGTCGATGTCGGTAACTTCCGAGGTCTCGATCGGACTGATCGGATAGGGCGAGACCGTGCCCAGCCACTTGCCGAGGCGGTCCCACCTCTCCTCGACCAGGAAGCTTTCCGGATAGCTCTTGTAGACGGTGTGCGGGAACAGCAGCGGCACCATGTCCTCGCGGCTGCGGATCTCGGTCGTGCCAGCCTCGCGCGCCCGGTGGCCCAGCAGCCTGATCCGGTCCTTACGCTCCTGAAACCGCTCGTTAAGCGCCTCCAACTGCGTCTGCAGCAGCTCGGCATGGGAGTAGTCGAAGCGGTCCTCGGCAGCGACCAGCCGCGTCAGCTTTTCGGTTGCAGAGCTCATGGGGCCATCCTTCCCGTGGGTGTCGCCGTCGGCCTCGACAAATGACACCTTGTGCGTATCATTATGACTGAATACGGCGACGACGCAAGGGTGATCTAGGCGAGGCTGACTTGACGAACGCAACCTCCACCGTGCGCCACGGGGCTGGGCGGCCCACCACCGAGCAGGCCGAGGCGCGCCATGAGGAGCTGCTCGACGCCGCGCTTGACCTGTTCCTTGAACACGGGTTCGAGCTGACGACGATGGAAATGATCGCTGCCCGCATCAATATGACCAAGCGCACGGTCTACGCCCGCTACACCGACAAGGCTTCGCTGTTTCGCGCCGCGGTGCAACGGGCTATCGAGAGACAGATCGTGCCGCAGAATGTGCTCGAGGGCTTCGATGCGGGCGACCTCACCGAAACGCTGGCATCGGTCGCGCGGCTGCGTATCGGCCAGGTCATGACGCCTAACGGGCTCCGCCTGCAGCGCATTATCAACACCGAGGGTTACCGATTCCCGGAAATCTTCACCGCCAACCTCGAGCAAAGCGCCAGGCCGGTGATCGATTTCGTGGCCGGCCTGCTGGAGCGCGCAATCGCTGCGGGACAGATCTCTCCCACCGACTCCAGCCTCGCCGCCTCTGCCTTCATGAGCATGGTGGTCGGCGGCCAGGTGCGAGCGATCGTGAGCGGTCGGCTGCCGACGCCAGCGGAAATGGACGAGAAGGTCCATTTCACCGTTCGGCTGCTGCTCGATGGTCTGCGGCCGCGCTAAGACCATGCTAAGACGATCGGGCTAAGACGATCGGGCTAAGACGATCGCGCTAAGACGATACGGAGAAACGCCTTGAGACTCGATGCGAACAGGCCCGTTGCGGTCGTCACGGGCGCCAGCTCGGGGATCGGCAAGTCGACCGCCGGCCAGCTGGTGGCGCTCGGCTGGCAGGTGATCGGCGTCGGTCGCGATCCGCAGCGCAGTGCCACCGCCGAAACGGAGATCGCCGCAGCAGCGCGTGACGGCGGCGGCTTCACCATGGTGCGCGGCGACTTCACCTTGATGGCGCAGGTCAAGCGCGTGGCCGAGGAGGTCGTGGGCCGCACCACTCGCCTCGACGTCCTTATCAACAATGCGGGCGGAGTAAGAGACCGGCAGATCATCACTGCCGAAGGCACCGAGGCGACCTTTGCCGCCAACCACCTCGCCCCCTTCCTGCTGACGCGGGAGCTGATGCCGCTGCTCAAGGTGAGCGCAGCCAGCCGGCCGCCCGGCACAACGAGGGTGATCGCCGTGTCATCGAGCGCCCACCGCGCGGTCGACAGACTCGCATGGGATGACCTGCAGAGCCTCCACGAGTCCCATCCCACCCTCGCCTACTGCCGGGCGAAGCTCGCCAACATTCTCTTCACCCGCGAGCTGGCAACGCGCGCGGAGCCGGACGCAATCATCGCCCAGGCCATGCATCCCGGCGTGGTCGCCAGCAACTTCGCCTCGCACGGGGACGCGGCGATGCAGGCGCACATGGCTGCGGCGCCAACGGTCTCACCCGACGAGCCGGCCGAGACGCTGGCCTGGCTGGCCACTGACCCCGAAGGCGGTCGCAACAGCGGGCGCTACTTCTACCGGAAGGTTGAGGAAACGCCCTCCGAGGCCGCGCAAGACCACGCCGCCGCCACCCGCCTCTGGGCGGAAAGCGAGGCACTGCTGGCCAAGCTCGGGTTCTAGGTGATCGCGATCCTGTGGGCGCGAAGCGCGCGGTAGAAGGGCTCGTGGTGGGCGCTGAAACGGGCCAGCATCGCATTGTTGGCCGTCGTGATCTCATAGCTGCTTGCGGACTGCGTGAACCCGGTGCTCTTGCTCACCTGCACGTGCCAGCGAGCGCTCTGCCGCCACTCATCGCGGTCGCCGGGTGCCCAGCGCATGGCCGACCCGTTGAACGGGATGCCGACGGCGGCGCAGTAGGCCGCCACGGTCGCAGCCGGGTCGGCCATCAGATCGTCCGAGTCCACGACGACCGGCTGCGCGCCACCTGCCGCGAGAATGGCCTCGCGGAGGTCGCATGCGTACTCAAGCCCGATCTGCGGCAGTGTCAGTCGCGGGCCTTGCAGCGCGTAGAGCGACGCGGCGATCTCGGCGGGCGAGCGGATGAGGAAGGTGTGCGTGACCTCCTTGAGGAACCGCCGGTCCGCAAGCACCGCCTGGTGGCGGCGATCGGTGGTTTCCTTCATGAACACGGTCGCGGTCGTGGCGAGGCGACGCAACGCGGCGATGAGCTCCACGTGATCAGATACCGGGTGCCCGTTCACGGGGGTTGAGCCGTGGTCGGCGATGTTGTCGAACGGCTCGTGCAGCGCGACGAGGCCGCCGTGCTCCAGCATGTAACGGAAGAACGCAGTTGAGCGTGAGCGGGGCGCTGCCCACATCGCAATGAGGCCGGGCCCGGCCATCCCTGAAGGGTTGGCAGCCACCATCCCCTAGAGCTGCGAGGCCTGGTAGGTGGGGAGGTTTTCCTTTCTGGCGATGTGGTTCCAGGGAACCACGAACGCATCTTTGTCATTGGTGGCCGTGCGGTCGTCGCTGAGGGAGGCTACGTAGCTCGGGAACTTCTCGTCGCCAGCGTGGCAGCCGGCCGTAGCCGCATGGTTCGCCCACTTGGCCAGGTCCCTGTCGACTGCCGCAGACGCTTGCCACGCGCCCGTCAGGTCGGTCACCATGGCGGCCGGGAGCGATGAGCGGCCCGGGAGTTGCGCGAGCTTGGCCAGCAGCTTGCCTCGGTTGGTGGCGGACTTGCTGAAGATCTGCGCGTCCTGTGCGAGGTTCTTGCCGCAGCCCGCAACGTTCACCACCGCGTCGGTGACGGCAGCATGGTCGCTGCCGCTCTGCGCAAGTAGGCCGGACAACTGCGTAGCCGCCTGCTGCTCGGTCAGGCTGATTCCCGACGCCGACGCGGACGCGGACGAGCTCGCCGTCGGGGTGGCTCCGCCGCCCGTGTTGCCGGACGCCGAGCCAGTGCCGCCGCTTGAGGTGAGCACGACCGCCGTGGCGACGATGGCCACCAGGGCGGCGATCACGATCGCCGGCACCAGCGGGCTTCTCGGCAGCGTGATCTTGCCGAAGGTCAGCGGCCGCTTCTGATCGGCGATCGGGGACCCA
>Ga0302325_10025053_pt1 | contig 12399 bp, 10 predicted proteins | sample Palsa_T0_2_FD_201948 | JGI IMG/M metagenome (GOLD analysis project Ga0302325, IMG submission 201948) | Peat permafrost microbial communities from Stordalen Mire near Abisko, Sweden - Palsa_T0_2 | ecosystem: Environmental > Terrestrial > Soil > Palsa > Peat permafrost | place: Sweden: Abisko...
AACAAAGGGCACGCGGCAAGCCTCCTAACAATGGTATGTCAGGAGACTACGCCACAATCCATTGTATTGCAATGTTATTTAGGAATCGTTCTACTAGTTTATGCCCCAGCCCAAATCTCTCCTAACCGGGTCTCGGGAAATACTGTCTAATGCGCTGAATGGAGTTCAACGAGCACAGCGCGATTCGGGCCGTCCTTTCCGGAGATACCGAGGCTTACCGGGCGCTGGTGGTTCGGCATAGTCAGGCGCTCTATCGCGTGGCCTTTCGCATTACCGGCAATGAGGCGGACGCGGATGAGGTGGTGCAGGAAGCCTTTCTGCGCGGTTATCAGAGGCTGCCTTCGTTTCAGTTCCGAGCTGGGTTTGGAACGTGGATCTATCGCATTGCGGTGAACTGCGCCTTCGATCGGACGCAGCGGCGCAGGCCGGACGAAGACCAAGGCGCGGTCGAAATTGCGGATGGCGCTGCGGAGCGAATGCAGGAGCAGGTCGCGGATGCAAGCGCAGGGCCGGAGCGATTGCTGCTGAGCAAGGAAATGGCTTCGCAACAGCAGTTTGCCCTTCATGCGCTCACGCCGCTGGAACGCACGGCCTTCCTGCTGCGGCACGTTGAGGATCAATCGACAAGCGAGATTGCGGAGGCCCTGACGATGTCTCCGAATGCGGTCAAACAGGCGATCTTTCGGGCAATACAAAAACTGAGGCGCAGGCTGGCGTCCTTGCGAGGAAACCGATGAGGCATTTCAGCGAAGAAGAGTGGATCGAGTATCAGTACGGCGAGAGCGGCGATCGGGAGCAGATGCGGCAGCATCTCGCGCAATGCGCGGAGTGTGCGGCGCAGGTTGCGGCGCTGGCTGGCGATCTGGCAGAGATGCAACTGGACGAGTTAAACCTGAGTGAGGGCGAGCCGCATCGAGGCAAGGAGTATGGCGAGAAGGTATGGCGCGGACTGCAGTCTTTGCTGGCACCGTATCCGCGCCAGAAGAGGCGAAGGCTTTGGCCGGCGCAGTGGAATTCAGGGCTGCGTATAGGACTGGGCTTCGCCAGCGCCGCCATGGTGTTGGCAGCCATTGCCACGGCGGCCTTTTATTCAGGGCGTTTGTGGGAGCAGAAGCGCGCGCCGCAGATTGCGGAGGCCAATCATGGGCCGGCGGGGCAGCGCATCATCCTGTTTGTGGTCGACGATCATCTCGATCGCTCGCAGAAGCTGCTGGCGGAATTGAACGACCCGGATGAGGCGGCCGCCGATCACAGGCTGCAGGCAACAGCGCGAGAGCTGCTCACCGAGAACAGGCTCTACCGGCAGAGCTCGGCACACACAAGCAGCGCTGGCGCCCAGGACAACACCTCCGTTGAGGGTGCTTCGCTCGACACGATCCTCGACGATCTGGAGCCGGTGCTGGTGGAGTTGGCCAACCAGCCCGGCGATCTCGATCGTGCCGAAATCATGCGGCTGCGCAAGGAATTGAATACCGGCGGGCTGCTCTTCGAGATTCGCGTACTGGGCTCAAGGGTGCGCGAAGGTGAGCCAAATGGCGGCAATGCACGACAGAATGGGACGGTCTGATATGAACGCATCGAGAAACATTGCACATTTGTATGGAGCTGTTGTGCTGGCTGTATTGCTGGCATCGGTTTCGGCCGCGCCGCTGCATGCGGCGGCCGATCCGCAATCGATTCTGCAGCCTTGGCTGGAGCAACCGGCAACGGCGGCGATGGAGCAGCCTGCGGCATTCACTACGGGCGACGCCAGCGACGAGGCCAGCTACTCCGATGGAACACGCGCTATTCGGGAGAATCGCTGGGCGGATGCCGAATCGATCTTTGCGGCAATCGCGGAGCATCATGGCGAACACGCGGAGGGTGCGCTTTACTGGAAGGCCTTTGCCGAAAACAAGCAGGGCAAGAGCGACGCGGCGCTAAAGGCCTGCGGCGAACTGCGGCAGAGTTATCCCAAGAGCCGCTGGATCGACGACTGCGGCGCTCTGGAGATTGAAATCCGGGGCACGAATGGGCAGCCGGTCGATCCGCAATCGGAGCACGATGAGAACCTGAAGCTGCTGGCGCTCAATGCGCTGATGCATCGCAATGAGTCGAAGGCGCTCCCGCAGATCGAGCAGATCCTGGGTGGGGGTCAGCCAGAGTCTTTCAAGGAAAATGCACTGTTTGTGCTGGCGCAGAGCCAGTCCAAGCAGGCCCAGAAGATGCTGGCGAATGTGGCCAATCCGACGCCCGAGACGCTTGCCGCGATCCAGGCAAATACGGCGCTGCGGAAGCGCGCCCAGCAGCTGATTGCGGCCGCGCAGCCGGGACAGGTGCAAGAGCCCAAGGCTCGCCGCCTGGGAATGGATGTGGTGGTGACGAATACGCAGGGCAAGCCGATAGCGGGCTTGGAAGCACAGGACTTTACGGCATTCGATAACGGGCAGCCGCAGAAGATCATGAGCTTTCATGCCTTCGACGAGTCCAGTCCGACGCCTGGCGAGCCCACGGAAGTGACGATCCTGATCGACACGGTGAATGCTTCGCTGGCCGATGTGGCCTACGCGCGCGCTCAACTCGCGATATTTCTGCGGCAGGATGGAGGCAAGCTTGCCCAGCCGACTTCTCTCCTCTACTTCAATGGCAAGGGCGCGCAGAGCATTGGGCCGGTTTCGCGCGACGGCAACCTGCTGGCCGAGGCGTTGGACAAGGCTGCATCGAATCTGCATCCGATCCGGAGCTCCGAAGCTTTTTACGGAGACCTGGAGCGATTGCAGCTCTCTCTGGAGACGCTAGGTGGGTTGGCGGTCGACAATTTGAAAAAGCCAGGTAGAAAGCTGCTGCTTTGGATCAGCCCCGGCTGGCCGTTGCTTCCGCGCACCGATGCCTACAACGACCGCAGGCAGGCACAGGCCTATTTCGCTGAGATTATCACCTTGTCGGCGGCCCTGCGACAGGCGCGCATCACTCTCGACAGCATCGATCCGGTCCGAAACACCGGGGCCGACTCGACGCGATGGAATTATTACAAGATCTATCTCAAAGGCGTATCCGACGTGAACAAAGCCACGGTTGGCAACCTGGCGCTCCAGGTGCTGGCAGAGCAGAGCGGTGGACGGGTGATGACTTTCAGCAACGAATACCTGTCGGGAGAGATTGCCAACTGCGTTGCCGGAGCCGGCACATATTACTCCCTTGCTTTTGAGGCTTTGCCGGCCAAGCGCGCGGACGAATACCACAGCTTGAAGATCACCGTCGACAAGCCGGGGCTCACCGTCTACACGCGCAGCGGGTACTACGACCAGCCGTAGCACCGCGGCAAGCTTTAAAGTACTACGCTTTCGCGAGTGAGCTCGTCGAGAACCTGGCGCGTGGAGGCTGCTGCGATTGCGACGATCTGGTCTGCTTCAGCGCGGGTGAGGACCAGCGGCGGGGCGAAGCCTAACGCTTCGCTCTGCGGCATGGCGCGGGTGATGAGGCCATTTTCACGGGCTCGCGCGGAGATGCGATATGCGACTTTCAATGCGGGGTCAAGACGCCTCTTCGCGGCGGGATCGGCAACGAATTCCACCGCCAGCATAAGGCCGACACCGCGGACTTCGCCAGTGATGGGAAGGCTGTCGAAGGCCTCGTGAAGGCCGGCCAGCATGTAGGCTCCGACATTGGCGGCATTGGTGGTGAGGTCTTCGCGTTCGAGGATGTCGAGGTTGGCGTTGGCCGCGGCTACGCCGATTGGATGGCCCGTATAGGTGTAGCCGTGAGGAAAGACGCCGGCTTCGGCAGAGCCGGCTTCCATGACCTTGTAAACGCGCTCGCCGACGAGGACGCCGCTGAGCGGCGCGTAGGCTGAGGTCAGTCCCTTGGCAAGGGTGATGAGGTCGGGCTGGATATCGTAGAGCTGCGACCCAAACATGCGTCCTGTGCGGCCGAAGCCGGTGATGACTTCATCGGCGATGAGCAGGATCTCGTATTTGCGCAGGACGGCCTGGATAGCTTGCCAGTAGCCCGTGGGGGGTGGAATGAGGCCGCCTGTGCCGAGAACCGGTTCGCCGATGAAGGCGCCGATCGTATCTGGATCTTCGCGCAGGATCAGCGCTTCAAGTTCGGCGGCGCGGCGGCCCGAGAACTGCTCTTCGGATTCACCGGGTTCCGCGCCCCAATAGTGGTGCGGAACACCGGTGCGTAGGATCGCCGCGACCGGCAAGTCCATGAAGTTGTGATAGAAGTTGAGGCCGGTCATGGAGCCGGCCATGACTGTATTGCCGTGATAGGCGCGTTCTCGGGCGACGATCCGCTTCTTCCTCGGTTTGCCGATGAGGTTGTGATAGTACCAAACGAGTTTGGCCTGGGTTTCGTTGGCGTCGGAGCCTGACGTGCCGTAGAACACGCGCTGAAACTGGTCGCCGCCGTTGGATATGGGAGCCATCTTGATGAGGCGGTCGCTAAGACGGATCAGTTCTTCAGTTGAGTGGCCGGCATAGGTGTGAAAATAGGCGAGTTTGTGAGCCTGGCGGGCGATGGCGTCGGCAACTTCGGTGCGCCCGTAGCCGATGTTGACGCAGTAAAGACCGGCGAAGCTGTCGATCAGCTCATGTCCTTCGCTATCGCGGATGCGAACGCCGCTGGCTGTCTCCACGATGGTCGAAGGGAGTTTGCCGGTGCTGAAATCGGCGACGCTGGTAGAAGGATGGAGGACAGAGGTGCGGTCCATCTCTTTCAGGTCTGTGTGAGGAACTTCGGCGATCGGCGATGGGCTGGCGGCGGAGATGGGCGCGGGCATTGAGCTTCCTCGCAGGCTTACGGGATGCCTTTCAGCTTACATGAACGTGATTGCGCGAAGAACGCGATCTAAGCGACGAAGGCGCCGATGCGGGTCTCGGCGGCGGTGAGGGAATCGGAGGCGCGATCGAGAGCTTCGTAATCGGGATCGTGCTGAGCGCGAAAGGCGCGAAAGGCCTCTTCGTTGCGCCAGCGATCGATGGTGACGTAACGGCCCGGGACATAAGCATCCTTGAGGAGTTCGGTACCGAGGTATTCGGGCGAACGCGCGAAGAGCGTGGCCCACGAGCCATCCGGGCCGTAAGCCGCTTCAAAGCCGGCGATCTTATCTTCCGAAATATCGAACTGCCACAGGATTGCGAACATAAGGGTCTCCGCTCCGATTATCGCATCGGAAAACGGCTCCGGTGGGAGTCGGATAGAGGGTCGCTGCCCGCGATCGGCGCTGCATCGAAGGAGACAACCTTTCACGGGACCAAAGCATCCTATCATGCACTGTAGTGTGTCATCTGTTCAAACTAATACACAGTATCTAGACACGTATTGCGCCTTCTATCTGCGTTAACTTCTTCCTCAGCCGTCGATCTATTTCCATGTCGTTTGTATTCAACCGATTAGGAACTATCTTTAGACTTATTACATCAACGTACAACCCTGAATTGAGTACTGCCGTCCAAGTCAACACGAGCGCAAAATTGCTCGGTTTCACAAATTCCTTGGATTTCCCTCCAGAAAGGTTGTGGTTATGGCTGTTACCAATGAAGTATTCGATCCCCATGAGTATTTGTCCAAGGGAGGATTCGGCAAGACGATTCTCCAGGTCAGAAAGAACGAGGGGATATTTTCGCAAGGAGAACCGGGCGACACGGTCTTCTATATCCAGAAGGGCAAAGTTAAACTGACCGTTGTATCACCAGCGGGTAAGGAAGCAACCATTGCCATTCTAGGCGCAGGACATTTTGTGGGCGAGGAGTGCATCACCTCGGATCAACCGGTCCGTACTTCCTCTTCCAAAGCACTTACGCCATGCACGCTGCTACGCATCCGCCGGCAGGAAATGGTACGCACACTAAGCGAACAGGCGGTGATGTCGCGTATCTTCATCAAGTATTTGCTCTCCCGGAACACGCGCATTCAGGCGGACCTGGTGGACCAGTTGTTCAATTCCAGCGAGAAGAGGTTGGCGCGCACACTGTTGCTGCTTTCGCAGACCGGCCGAGAAGATATGCCATTGGCTCCACTGCCCAAGATCAGCCAGGCTACGCTGGCCGATATGGTAGGCACGACGCGATCGCGGGTGAGTTTCTTCATGAACCGCTTCCGCAAGCTGGGCTTCATCGAGTACAACGGGCTGAACCGGATTCATGTAAACAGCTCGCTGCTGTCGGTGGTTCCCTTGCAATAGGTATAACTCTCGCGAGTAACATTTTGATTTACTTTTGTGGGCGCAATTCCTAGCTGGAGATTGCGCCCTTTCTTTTGTTCTATAAGTCATCTAGCTCTCGAGCCTAATTGCCGCGAAACATCAGCCCTTCCAGAGCCATGCGCCGCACCTGCCATGAGTCGCGTTCCGTCTCATTCACGAAGAGCTTGCACTTTCCATCCTCGCTGAAGGCCGCGATGACTTCGAAAAGTGGATTGCCCTTGTCGTCGCGCACAAGGATAGCGTGGCCGGCGAGCGAGAATATCACCGATTCGCGCACCTCACCCGCTTGCAGAACAAACCTGAATTCATTGATGTCTTCCGAGACCGAAAACTCGTATGGAGAGTTTTCAGGACGCAGCGCATTGCGCGACTTTACGTCCTCCTCAACCTGGATTCGAAGGTTATAGAAGACCTTCGGCAAGGAACATTGCGAGCGTTCGGTAACCCAGTCGAATCTCGGTATATCTTTTTGCGGCTTGTTCTCCACCGTTACCTCCAGCGTTTTGTTCGCGATCCAAGCATACTGCGATGTTCGATGGGAATATGTGCATGTTTGAGCACTCAGGAACCGCCCCAATGTTAGCGAAGAATGTCAACGAAGGCGAAGCGGCTCCCGATGCTGAGAAACACCTAGCGCAATGCCTGCGCAGCAATGGCGCGCAACGCCGGCAAGACAGCGCCAAGCGCAATGGGCTCGGCGTAGCGCGTGCCCAAGGCGAAGTAGGCGTTGCGGTAGAGTTCGTACAGGCGCTCGTAGACGGCTGCAGACGCAGGATCGGGCTGCACTGTGCGCAGCGGAAGGCAGACAGCTTCTTGCGCGGCCTCGATAGTCGGGTAGACGTTGGCGGCGAGGAGCGCGAAGATGCCGGAGCCCAGGCTGGTGGGCACGCCCGCGGGCACCAGTACTGGCTTGTTGAGGACATTCGCGTAAACCTGGTTGAGCGCTTCGTTCTTCTGGGGAATGCCGCCGGCGTTGATCACGCGATCCACGCGCACGCCGTGTTCGGCCATCCGTTCGAGAATGATGCGGGTATGGAAGGCTGTGCCTTCAACGGCTGCGAAGAGCTCGTCCTGCGCGGTGTGAAGCAGGTTCCAGCCGAGGGTCACGCCGCCCAACTCGGGGTTGACCAGCACGGTGCGGTCGCCGTTGTCCCAGCTCAGGCGCAGCAGGCCGGTCTGTCCGGCGCGATAGCTCTCCAGGCCCTGCGAGAGCGCGGCCACGGTCGAGCCTGCGCGGCGGGCGATAGCCTCGAAGATGTCTCCAGTGGCCGAGAGGCCGGCCTCGATGCCGGTGTATTCGGGATGGACGCTGCCGGGAACGACGCCGCAGACGCCCGGAACCAGCTCTGCTTCTTTGGCCATGGCAATAATGCAGGTGGAGGTTCCGACGACGTTGACCACGTCGCCTTCGCGGATGTGCGAGCCGATCGCATCCCAGTGCGCGTCAAACGCGCCTACCGGAATGGGAATGCCGGCGTGGAGGCCGAGTTCGGCTGCCCATTTGGGAGACAGATAACCGGCGATGTGATTGGAGGTCAGAAATTCGCCGCCCAGCTTTTCGCGCACTCCGGCGAGCAGAGGGTCGACCGAAACCAGGAACTCTTCGGGCGGAAAGCCGCCCCATTTCGGATTCCAAAGCCATTTGTGGCCCATGGCGCAGACGCTGCGTTTGAGCTTGTCGACGGAGGTGATGCCGGCCAGGGTGGCCGCGACCATGTCGCAGTGTTCGAGCGCGGTCACGAAGCTGTCGCGCTTGCCGGGGTTGTGGCGCAGCCAGTGGAGCAGCTTGGCGAAGCCCCACTCGTGCGAGTAGACGCCGCCGCACCAGTCGATGGCCTCCAGTCCGGCGGCATGGGCGCGGGCGGTGATCTCCTCGGCCTCGGATTTGGCTCGGTGATCGCACCAGAGGTAGTACTTGTCCAGAGGTTCGAGATTCTCGCCGACGGGGATGACGCTGGAGCCGGTGGTATCGAGCGCGATGGCGGCAATGCCTTCGCCGGCTACGCCGGTTCGCTCGAGCACCGCGCGGGTGGCGCGAACCAGGGCCTGCATCTGGTCGTCGTGGGACTGGGTGGCGAAATCGGGATCTTCGCGCCGGCGATGTAGCGGATACTCGACCGACGCGGTGCCGATAGGCCCCTGCTGGCTATGAACTAGGGTCACGCGGACACTCAGGGTGCCAAAGTCTACGCCGGCGACGATGGGCATGATGCACACTCCGAGAAAACGATTACTGGAACTGACGAAAAGTCTATCCCATCCTCCGCAAACCTGTCATGAGGCCCCCAAAGCACGGTACCCGGCCTTGGTAACAGTTACGAATGATCCGGGTTTGCATGCCCATCGCGCCATCGACAAAAAGAAAAACGAGCGCAGTATTAGAGGAAGTTGGATGGACTTCTGCGTCACTTCGCCTGGAAACCCAGGACGAAATCAGATTTCCGGACGGTTTTCCATCCAGGCGGTCGCCTTCGCCTTTCGCGCTCGACATCGGTTTGCGCCCTAGGGAGATCGCAGGAGCGTAGCCATGAATCCAGCTTTTGCAATAATCCTGAAATCGAGAGTTGCCTTGAGTTGTATCGCGTCCTGCTTGCTGGCGGTTTCGGCAGCGGGCACTGCGTCCGCGTTGCCGGAGATCAAGATTCTTCGCGGGGCCAACCAGCAAACCACCTATGGAGCGGATTTCCCGGCCCCTTTGGAGGTCTGGGTGACCGATTCGGTCGCGGAACGCGCCGTTTCCGGTCTCCGGGTCGACTTCAAGCCCGGCCTGGGGATCCTGTTGAGCTCGTCTTACGCGATTACCGATGAACGCGGTCTGGCTTCGGTGACGGCAAATGGACTGGCCGCCTGCATCTCCGACGCCGACGCTGAGGTTTCAGGATTTCCCGCCGCCAAGGTTCACTTTGAAGGGCTGGTGGTCGACAAGGCCATCCTCACGGTCGTTCCAGCCAATCTGTCGGCGCAACTGAGGGCTTCGGTTCCGATCGTGACCAACTATTCCTTCACCGGCTTTGTGAATGGCGATACGGAGGGGACAGCCCGGATTACCGGGAGCCCGGTCCTGACCACCACGGCCAGCGACAGCAGCCCCCACGCCAACTACGCGATCAAGGGAGGCGTCGGGTCGCTTTCCGCGCCGAATTACACGTTTATCGCCGGTTTTGGCACACTTGCGATTCTTGGCGGATCAGATTCCGGCAACTCGTTAGACAACCCGCAAGAGCCGCTGCAGGCAGTCCGAGAGAACCATTCGGCGCATGAGGATGAAGCGGTGGTGCGCTCTGCGCTCTTGAACCAGAGTATGGCCGACGTCGTTCCTGAACCGGAGTTCGTCGCCGGACTTCGCGGCGCATCTGGTGTTTTTGTGGTGAACGCGATTTGGCCAAATCCTGCGAACGCTTTCTATTCTCCGGAACCCCTCTCCACGCGGTCCGCGCTGGCAGAGGTTGTACTTGCCGACGATCGAAAAGCTCCTGAGGCGCCCGTCCTAGCCGTGGATTTGCCGAAGATGACGACTTTCTCCACCTCGGCGGCGCAATCCCTAGACACTCGGTCCGCGCTACAAGCCGTAACCGTCTCCACGCCCAAGGTCTCCGACACTTCCGTCCGGGCCGTTCTTGGGACCGATTCATCGGCGGCTTACACAAGGGCACCGAACTCGTTGACCGGCTCGGCTATCCGTAAGGCATTCAATCCTTCTGGAAGCAAGTGAGCCTCCTGAGCGCAGGACACCTCTCCTTGAATCAAGCCGCCAATCCCAACCGGGGTTGGCGGTTTCTCTTGCCGACAGGCTCATTTCCTGTCCAGCCGGAAAGCGGCCGCCTGGAAATCGCCGTGCAGAGGAATATCGATGCCGTGATTCATCCACCAGGAGCCGCTGGCGGTCGCCGGCGTTCCGGGTGCCGCTTGGCCTTCGATGCTGCCTAGCGAATACTCAGCCGCGGGGTCGAGGCCGAGCAGTTGCAGGCGGGGAAAAGTTCGTTGCTCCTGCGTGGAGTGGACGAAGGCGAAGAAGACGGCCTGCGATTTGTCCGCAGACACGGTCTCCGTGGCCGAGAATTCGCTGCCATTGGTCGGCGAAATGAGCCGGTAAAGGTCGCCCTGAACGATGGTCTTCTGCACCTCGTGATAGGAAGCGATCAGGCGTTTGGCCGTGGCCATGTCTTCATCGGACCACTTGTTCAGGTTGCCGCCAATGCCGAGCGAGCCCTGCATGGAGCTCAGCATTCGATAAGCAATCGAGGTACTGCGCCCATTGAGGCCGTGAGGCGAATCGACCACCCAGGCCATCATCACCTGCACTGGATAAGCGCGGCTGAAACCATCCTGCTGTGTGAGCCGGTCGAAGGGATCGGTGTTGTCCGAAGGCCAAACCTCGTCGGTGTAGTGCAGGATGCCCAAATCGACGCGGCCGCCGCCGCCGGAGCAGCTCTCGAACTCGACGCCCGGATGCTTGGCGCGCAGCTCGGCCAAGATCGAGTAGAGATTGCGCGTGAACTGAACGTAGACCCTTTTCTGGTCCTCGACGGGCACCTGATCCCAGCCCGGCTCACTCCAGTTGCGGTTGTAGTCCCACTTGAGGAAGGCGATCTGATTCTCGGCGAGCAGTTTGTCGAGGAATCCGTAGATGTAGTCGCGCACATCCTGCCGGGCGAGATTGAGCACCAGCTGATTGCGCTCTTCGCTGCGAGGACGGCCGGGAAAATTCAAGACCCAGTCCGGATGCTTGCGATAGAGGTCGGAGTCGGGATTGACCATCTCCGGCTCCACCCACAGGCCGAAGTCCATGCCGAGCGAGTGAACTTTGTCGATGAGCGGCTTGAGGCCGTTGGGGAATTTCTCCTTATTTACATACCAGTCGCCCAGGCCGGCGTGGTCGGTTTTGCGCTGGCCAAACCAGCCGTCGTCCATGACAAATCGGTCGACGCCGAGGGCCTTTGCCTTTTCCGCCAGTGCCTCCTGCCCGGACTCGGTCACATTCATTTCCGTGGCTTCCCAGGAGTTGTAGATGACTGGGCGCAGTTTGGGGTTGGGAGCCTGAGGCAGGATATGCGTCACCGTGAAGTGATTCAGCAGCCGCGATGCTCCGCCGAAGCCGTGCTTTGAGTAGCCGGCATAAAAGACAGGCGATTCGAGCTTTTCGCCAGGCTTGAGCTGGTAGCCGAAGTCGAAGGGATTGAAACCGGCGGTGACACGGACTTTGTCGAGCTGGTCCTGTTCAATGACCATGCGCCAGGAGCCGCTCCAGGCAAGCGCGCCGAACCAAGTCTCGCCGTGCTCCTCATCGGCGTCGCCTTTGCCGATGGCGAACCAGGGATTGGCCTGGTTGCCGGTCGTGCCGCGGCGGCTTTCAAGCACCCGCGCGCCGGCTTGGATGGTTTCGCTGTTCAGGGTCCACTCGCCCGCCCAGCGGCCGGTCATGTAATTCAGGGTGTAGTGCGCGGGCGGCAGGGCAAAGGCGGCTGCGGCGGCTTGCTCGATCATGATCGGCTTCGGCTCGCCGTTCTCTACGGTGGCCGAGCGGGCAAGAATGCCGGATTCGGCGTCCATGGTGTAATGCAGAGTTACCGTGACGGCGCGGCTGATGTCTTTGAGCTTGATTTCGAGAGAATGCCCATCGAGTTTGCTGCTGGAGAGGTAGTGCAAGACCAGATCGCGGTTGCCGTCGGGGAAGGCGACCTTGAGAGCCGGCTCCTGAAAGAGGCCTGCGCCCCAGCCTGCATATTCCTGCGGCGTGTTGTTGTAGGAGGAGTCGAAGGAAGCCCACTCGCGGTCGGAGTGCGGCGCGGGGATCGCGTCAGCGGCGGCGATGCGTCCACCCCAGTAGAGCTGTTGCAGCTCGCCGCGCTCGTTCACGCCAAAAGCGTAGGTCGTGTTGCCGCCATCGAGACGAAAGACAGGCCGGGAAGATTCAGGCTGCGCAAAAGCAGGGATGGCCAACGCCAGCAGCATGACGAGCATCGAGAACGAAATCAACCAGGGTGAAATCTTTGGAAAGGTTTTCAAATTGAGCCGGTTCATTGAGAAGGTCTCCATTCGCAGCCAATGCTAACACTTGCAAATCGCCTGCGAAAAGAGAACGGCGGACTCGCAGTGAGCCCGCCGTTATGCTTAAACTCAGTTGCTTCCGGTTCGTCTCAGGATGCCGACGCCGGGACCGATTCCAGGACCGGGTAATCGGTGTATCCTTTTTCGGTTCCGCCGTAGAAGGT